>Ga0302322_100006464_pt1 | contig 10393 bp, 7 predicted proteins | sample Fen_T0_2_FD_203757 | JGI IMG/M metagenome (GOLD analysis project Ga0302322, IMG submission 203757) | Peat permafrost microbial communities from Stordalen Mire near Abisko, Sweden - Fen_T0_2 | ecosystem: Environmental > Terrestrial > Soil > Wetlands > Permafrost | place: Sweden: Abisko... | reverse complement strand
CCCCAAGACCGACGAGATCCAGTACATCATCGAGGGCAGCGGCGCAATGTGGCTGGGCAGCGAACGCAGGGAATTCAAACCCGGCTCATTGATCATCATTCCCAAGGGCACCGCGCATGCCGGGACCATCGTCTCCAGCGGGCCGGTCAAGGCGATCGCCATCAAGCTGCCGCCGCAGGGCAAGGACGACACGGTATTCGTCGATTGAACCCAAGCCGCCAGCGTTACGCGATGCCCTTGCCCTTGCCCACGCCCGCCGCCCTGGCCGCGCGGCTGCGCGCGGGCAGCCGCGCCTTGCGCCGCGCGGTAGTGGCCGGCGCCTGGGTGCTGCTCGCCGCCTGCGCCGCCGGCCCGGCCCACCCCGGCCTGCCCGAGGGCGCGCCGGTGCGCCTGGGCGCGGACCTGGCCGAGGTCCGGCAGGCCCTGGGCGATGCGGCGCAGCCCGAACGCGGCGCCGGCCCGGACGGCGAACTGTCGTTGGCGCTGGATGCGCGCGGCGTATGGGTGCAGTTCGACCGCGCCGACCGGGTGCGCACCCTGCGCCTGCGCGCGCCCTGGGCGGCGCCGGTGCTGGGGGTGCGAATCGGCGATACGCCCGCGCAGCTGCTCGCCCGCCTGGGCCAGCCGGCGCTGCGCACCAGCGCCGGCACGCAGACCGGCTACACCTATCATCCCGACGAGATCACCATCCTCACCTACATGATGGGCACGGACCAGAAAGTCGAAGAGATATTCGTGGTGCGCTAGGATTCCGCCACCGCCGCGCAAGCTTGCCGGCCGACCGGCGGGCGGGCGGCGCGGCGCCTCGCGCGGCACGAGGCGCCACGCCGCTCACGGCGACGCCCGCCACGCCGCTCACGGCGACGCCCGCCACGCCGCTCACGGCGACGCCCGCCACGCCGCTCACGGCGACGCCCGCCACGCCGCCCACGGCGACGCCCGCCACGCCGCCCACGGCGACGCCCGCCACGCCGCCCACGGCGACGCCCGCCACACCGCTTACGGCGCCACCCACCGCCACACCGCTTACCGCGCCACCCACTGCGCCGCCTAGGGCGCCACCCACTGCGCCGCCTAGGGCGCCACCCACTGCGCCGCCTAGGGCGCCCCTCGCCGCGGCGCGCCGCCGGGTCTGCGCGGCAGCCCGTCAGCCGGGCGGTGGCGCGGCGCTGAAAATAGGGTAAGGTTATTGTCCGCATCCCCGAAAGAGAAGCGCCGGACAGCCGGCGCCACGGTGTACGCAGCATGACCTTCCCCTCCCGTTCGCTCAGCGTCAAGGCCAAGGCGGCGCTGGTCACCACCGCCGGCGTGCTGCTGCTGTTCGCCCTGTTCGCCTTCATCGAGGTGCAGCGGGTGCGCGACTCGATGCGCTCGGTGCTGGGGGCCCAGCAGCTCACCCTGATCGCGCCGCTCGCCGACGAGCTCGACGACAAGATACGCGCCAGCCATCGCGCCCTGATCGTCAGCGCCGCGACACTCCCGCCCGAGGCGCTGGCCGACCTGGCGGGGCTCGAACGCAGCCTGCTCGCGCAACCCGCGCTGGCCTCGCTGTTCGACGACCTGAACGTGATCGGGCGCGACGGCCGGGTCCTGATCGACCTGCCGGCGCTGCGGCGGCGCGGCATCGACGTCAGCGGGCGCGACTTCTTTCGCCGCACCCTGGCCACCCGCAAGCCGGTGATTTCCGAGCCCTACGTCGGCACCCTCGGGCAGGCGACGGTGATGATGACCGCGCCGATCCTGGACCGCGACGGCCAGGTGCGGGCCATGCTGACCGGCGCGCTGCATCCGCTCAACACCAATTTCCTGGGCCGGCTGCGCGGCGCGCAAGTCGGGGTCAGCGGCCGCTTCGCGCTGCTGGCCCGCGACCGCACCATCATCATCTCGCTGACCGCGGGGCAGGTGATGGTCCCGGGCCCGGCGCCGGGCGTCTCGGCGGTGTTCGACCATGCGATGGCCGGCCGGGCCGGCTGGGAAGAGGCGGTCAACGGCCGCGGCCTGCGCGCGCTGTACAGCTACCAGCCGCTGGCCGCCGTGCCCTGGGTGCTGGTGGCCGCGCTGCCGGTGGCCGAGGCCTATGCGCCGATCGCCGCCGCCCAGCGCGAGGCCCTGGGCGTGGCCGGCCTGCTGGCCCTGCTGCTGGCGCCGCTGGTCTGGCTGGGCATGCAGTACGTGCTCGCGCCGATCGGCCTGCTGCGCGACGCGATCCGGCGGATCCGCGGCAACCCCGAGGGCGAGGACCTGGTGCGGATGCCGCATCGCGACGAGCTCGGCGACCTGGCCGACGACTTCAACGCCATGGTGCGCGAGCGGCGCAGCGCCAGCGCCCTGCTGCGCGCCAGCGAGGACCGCTACCGCAGCCTGACCGAGCTGTCGGCCGACTGGTACTGGGAGCAGGACGCCGAATTCCGCTTCACCAGCTTCGCCGGCACCGAGCCGGGCATCGAAGGCCAGTCGCGCTCGGCGAGCGCGCTGGGCAAGCGGCCCTGGGAGGCCGAGCACATCAACATGAGCGCCGCGCAATGGGACGCGCACCGCGCCGCGCTGGCCGCCCACGAGTCGTTCCGCGACTTCGAGGTGTGCCGGCCCGACGCGGCCGGCCGGCCCGCCTATGCCCTGATCAGCGGCGCGCCGGTGTTCGACGCCGCCGGCCGCTTCAGCGGCTACCGCGGCGTCGGCCGCGACGTCACCCACGTGCGCGCGGCCGAGCGCGAGGCCGCCTTCCGCCAGCGCATCGAATCGATCCTGCTGGTGATGTCCTCGCGCTTCCTCAATGCCGGAGCGGGCGCGATCGACGGCATCATCCTGGACTCGCTACGCGAGATCGGCGAGTTCGCCGAGGCCGACCGCTGCTTCATCAACCTGCTCGACGACGACGGCGCGCACTACAGCCTGGCCTACGAGTGGTGCGGGCCGGGCGTGCCTTCGAAGAGCGGGATCCGCCAGCACATTCCGGTGGCGCAGGCCGGACCCCTCTGGGAGCGGGTATCGCACAACGAGGTGGCCCGGGTCTACGTCGGGGAACTGGCGCCGGGCGGCCGCGAGCGCGCCATGTACGAGGCCGCCAGCATCCGCTCCAGTTGCGGGGTGCCGGTGGTGTCCGCCGGCCGCCTGCTCGGCTGCCTGGCTTTCGACGCGGTGCGCGCGGAGCGCCATTGGGACGACAACCTGGTGGTGCTGATGCGGATCGCCTCCGACGTGCTCGGCGGGATCATCGCGCAGCGCCGCGCCGCCGCCGCCCTGCGCGCCTCGGAAGAGAAATTCGCCAAGGCGTTCCGCTCCAGCCCGACTTTCATGTGCATCGCCACCGTCGCCGAAGGGCGCTACGTCGAGGCCAACGAAGCCTTCCTGCGCGACACCGGCCACTCCCGCGAAGAGGTGATCGGCCACTCCTCGCAGGAACTGGGACTGTGGAAGCACCAGGCCGACCGTCTGCGCCTGATCGAGGCGATCCGCCGCGACGGCCGGGTCAGCGCCGCCGAAGCCGAGCTGTGCAAGAAGTCGGGCGCCACCATGATCTGCGAAATCTGGGGCGAACCGCTCGAGATCGAGGGCGAGCAGTGCATCGTCTGGCTCACCAACGACATCACCGAGCGCAAGCGCGCCCAGGCCCAGGTGGTGCAGCTCAATGCCTCGCTGGAGCAGCGCGTCGCCGAGCGCACTGCCGAGCTGCAGCAGGCCAACCGCGAGCTCGAAAGCTTCTCCTATACGATCTCGCACGACCTGCGCGCGCCGCTGCGCAGCATCGCCGGGTTCTCGGGGCTGCTCGCCGAAAGCCTGGGCGGGAAGCTGGCCGGCGAAGAGCGCCGCTACCTGGAGCGCATCGTCGCCAGCGCCACCCGGATGAGCCAGCTGATCGACGAAGTGCTGGAGTATTCGCGGATCGCGCGCAGCGCCCTGATGCGCCGCCCGGTCGACCTGGACGTGCTGGTGCGCGAAGTGGCCGAGGACCTGCGCGAGCAGTACCCGCGCGCCAGCATCGAGATCCAGCCCCTGGGCCGCGCCAATGCCGACCCGACCATGCTCCGCCAGGTGTTCCACAACCTGATCGGCAATGCCCTGAAGTACTCGGCGACGCGCGCCGCGCCGCGGGTGGAGATCGGCGCCGCGCCGGGCGCGGTCCGGGATGGGATGGAGGGCGTGGTCGAGTACTACGTCAGCGACAACGGCGTCGGCTTCGACATGCGCCATGCCGACCACCTGTTCACCCTGTTCACCCGCCTGCACAGCGACCCGAATTTCGAAGGCATAGGCGCCGGCCTGGCGATCGTCAAGCGCCTGATCGACCGCCACCATGGCCGGATCAGCGCCCACGCCGAGCCGGACCAGGGCGCGACCTTCCGCTTCAGCATTCAGGCAGGCGCCCAGCCCGCGCCGGATCCCGCGAGCGGCGCAAGCGCTGTCTCCGCGGAAGCGGAATTGCGCAACGCCGGCGAGGGGCACTAGTGGACTGTAACGGTGGAAGCGGGAGTCAGAGACGTGCCATCCGGAGTCGCAGGCAAGGCGCAAAGCGCAGCAATAGCCGCAGCTATTGCGAGCATTTGCAACGCCGCATGCGGCTTCGGTGGCATGGAAAGCACTGCCGTTTTTATCGTTACAGTCCACTAGCCCGCTCAACCGGTGCTTCCTCAGGCGCGGGCGGCCGCAGACCCGGTTCCGCCGCGACCGGCGCTCTCGTATCCGGAGCATAAGGCGGCTCGCGCGGCGCGGCGCCCGCGGGCATGGAAGAATAGAATGGCCGGACCACAAAAAACAAAGGAGACCCCATGAAAAGCCAGATACGCCCTGCCGCCTTGGCCGCTGCCTTGCTGTTCGGGACGCTGCCCGCCGCGGGCCACGCCGCTGTCGAGCCCCAGAGCGGCGCCGGGGCGGATGAAAAAGCCAGGGCGGTCGCCGAGGCCAAGTGCAACGCCTGCCACGCCTACGCGCCGCGCGCCGCCGCCGGCTACGACGCCCAGGGCTGGCGCACGGTGCTGCGCATGATGGTCAACCATGGCGCGCCGCTCACGAAACAGGACATCGCGCTGCTCACGCCCTACCTGGTCAAGACCTACCCCGAGAAGCCGCGCCCGCCGGCGCTGCTGATCGCCGGGCCGGTCAAGGTGTCGATGAAGGTCACGCCCGTGCCGACCCCGGGCTCGCGCCCGCACGACCCGCTGGCCACCCGCGACGGTGCCATCTGGTACACCGGCCAACTCGCCGGGGTGCTCGGGCGCCTCGATCCGAAGACCGGCAAGTGGAAGGAATACGCGCTCAAGACCCCGCACTCGGCCCCGCACGGCCTGGTGGAGGACAAGGACGGCAACATCTGGTACACCGGCAACGCCGCCGGCCTGATCGGCAAGCTCGATCCGAAAAGCGGCGCGGTCAGCGAATACCCGCTGCCCGACCCGGCGATCCGCGACGCCCACACCCTGATTTTCGATCCGGCCGGGATCCTCTGGTTCACCGCGCAAAACGGCAACCGGATCGGCCGCCTCGACCCGGCCAGCGGCGAAATCAGGCTGCTCACCCCGCCCACCGCCAACGCCCGGCCCTACGGCATGGCGGTCGATTCCAAAGGCACGGTGTTCGTGGTCGAGTTCGGCGTCAACCAGGTGGCCGCGGTCGACCCCAGGACCCTGGCGATCCGCGAATACAAGCTGCCCGACCCCGCCGCGCGGCCGCGCCGCATCACCATCACCGGCGACGACATGGTCTGGTACAGCGACTACGCGCGCGGCATGATAGGCCGGCTCGACCCGGCCACCGGCAAGGTCAGCGAATGGCCCTCGCCCAGCGGCCCGCAGTCCGCCCCCTACGGCATGTCGGCGATCGGCGGCGCGATCTGGTACAGCGAATCCAATGCCAAGCCCAACACGGTGGTGCGCTTCGACCCGAAGACCGAGAAGTTCCAGTCCTGGGCGATCCCCGGCGGCGGCAACATCGTGCGCAACACCTCGGTCACCCCGGACGGCAATTTCGTGCTCGCCAACAGCCTGGTCAACGCGGTGACGCTGGTGAAGATCGCCAGGTAGGCCGGCGGCCGGACGGCGCACGCGACATGGTACGCAACATCGCGCGCCGCAGCTGCGCGGCGCGGGCGGTTCCGCTGCGAGGGACCAAAGGGATTGCGTCCCTCGCCGGATTCGTCCCCCGGGCGGGTTGTCCTGGCGCGCGTCGCGGCGCAGCTCCTGGCGCAGGCCCAGCGGGTGTTCCAGGGAAACGCTCAAAAGCCCCGAAAGCCGCGAGAAGGGAAGCTGGCTTCTCGCGGCTTTCGGGGATTGCGAAGCGCAAATGCGGGAGCTAGTCCCGCTTGACCAATATTGCCCTAGCGGGTCGCCGGGACGATGATCACGGTGCCGTCGGAGTTGGTGCCGCGCGCCCCGGTATTGCCCCGGGCGCCGGTGTTGCCGGTGGCGCCGGTATCACCGGTGGCGCCGGTGTAGCCGGTGTTGCCGGTCGCGCCGGTGTCACCAGTGGCGCCGGTGTAGCCGGTGGCCCCGGTATTGCCGGTGTTGCCGGTCGCGCCGGTGTAGCCGGTGCTGCCGCGGGCGCCGGTATCGCCGGTCGGGCCGGCCGGGCCGGCGGGGCCGGCCGGCATGGTAAAGCAGGCGCTCAGCCCGAGCGACATCAGGGTGGCGGCAATCAGACTCGAATATTTCATGATGTTTCCTTCCGTGTGGCGTGCGTGCATCGCCCGCGGCAGGGCGGGCCATGTTCCGGATGCGATCGTCATCCGGCGGCAGCAATCAGAGCAGGCGGATCAGGCCGCCCCCGGGAGGAGGTCGGCAGCCAACTTTCGCGCACCACCCCAGGGGTTCCTGGACCGGGCGCTGTACCGTTCGAAGTCAGGCTACGCGTCCCGGCCCGGTCCATCGGTACGCCAGCGCTCATAGTGCGTCGATTTCGGCGCCGCCGCGTGTGCTCGCAACGGCCGGTCGCCCCGCGCGGCGCATGCTTGAGCTGTCCATGCAAGCCGCGGGTGCTGAAGACCGCCGAGGTCTGAGCGGGCGCAACCGTCCGGGTCGGGGTCGACGCTGGCGGTCTCCGGTAATTCGGGCTGGCTCAGAAGCTGGCCCGCAGGCCCAGCGTCAGCATGCCGCCTTTGGAGGCTTTCGACAGCTTGTCGAAATGGTCGTAGTCCGCCGTCAGGGCGAGTCGTTGCGACAGGCTGTATTCGGCGCCCACGCCGAGCATCAGCCCGGTGGTGCGGCCTGCCGCGGTCGGGGCGTCCGGCAGCACGCGGGCGGTGTCGGAAATCCTGCCCGAGGCCAGGCCGAGGCGGCCGTTCAGGGCGAAGGCCGCGCTGATCGGCCAGCGGCCCGCCGCCGCCGCGTAAAAGACCTGGGCGTTGCTCTTTTGCTCGACGCTGCCGCCGGCGGCGGCGCTCCAGCGGCTCAGGCTGCCCAGGCGGGCATAACCGCCTTCGACGCCGAAGTAGGGCCCGAGGCGATACCCGAAGTAGGCCTTCAAGGCGGCCGCGCTCTTGGCGCTGTGCGCCGGCGGCGGCGGGTCGGTGGCCGGCAGATCGAAGGTCGAGCCGCCCAGCGCGCCGCCGGCGTAAAAGCGGGTGGTGGCGGTTTCGGTGGCCGCTTCGGCGGCGGATTCGGCGCCGGATGCGCGCAGGGAGCAGGTCCCCAGCAGAAGCGCGGCCAGGGCTGCGCGGGCTTGCGTTTTCAAAATGAATTTCCTTTTTCTTGTGGAGGATGGTCGGGCCGGGTGGCCGGGGCGGGAACAGGGCCGCGCCCCGCGGCTGGCGACCGGTGAAGGCTACGGCCCCAATCTGAAGACAACCTTGGCGATTCGTGAAGATTGCGTGAAGGGCCCCCGGTCTCCCGGCCTCCCGGCCCGCGCGCGGCACCGCGCTTTTCTTTGGCTGAAATTCATCCTCGGCTGCTATATTGCGGCCGATGAAAATACTCCTGGCGGAAGACGATTTCGACCTCGGCAACGGCATCCGTGTGGCGCTGCAGGACCAGGGCATGGAGGTGGTCTGGGTGCGCCGCATCGAAGAGGCGGCGCGTGCGCTGGAGTCCTGCGCCTGCGATCTGGTGCTGCTTGACCTGGGCCTGCCGGACGGCGACGGCCTGAGTCTGCTCGCCGGCCTGCGCCGCGAGCGCGGCAGCCTGCCGGTGCTGATCCTGAGCGCGCGTGACGCCCTGGGCGAGCGCCTGCGCGGGCTCGACGGCGGCGCCGACGACTACCTGATCAAGCCCTTCGCGCTGGCCGAACTGCTGTCGCGGGTGCGCGCGCTGGCGCGGCGCAGCTACGGCTTCGATGGCGATCTGATCGAAGTGCGCGGCCTGTCGCTGCACCAGGCGACCCGGCGCGTGCGGGTGCGCGATACGCCGGTGGACCTGTCGCGCAGCGAGTTCGAACTGCTCGGCTTCCTGCTCAAGCGCGCCGACCGGGTGATCGCGCGCCGCATGCTCGAAGAGCAGGTGCTGCCCGGCGGCCAGACCAGCGAGAGCAACGTGCTGGACGTGCACATCTCCAACTTGCGGCGCAAGATCGGCGAAGGCTATATCCGCACGGTGCGCGGCATCGGCTATGTGATCGACCAGGCCGAAGCGCCCGCCGCCGCCCGCCCGGCGGCCGGGCGCCCATGAGCGATGCGCCCATGAGCGATGCGCCCATGAGCGGACAGCCGGTGAACGATCCCTCTCCCGGAAATGGGTCAGTGAACCGCGCCTCGCCAGGGGATGGGGCCACGAGCGTCCCTTCCCTGGGGGCCGGCCCCGTGAACCTGGCTTCCCTGGGCGATCCGTCCCCGGGCCGCCCGCCCCGCCGCGACCGGTCCGGCTGGCGGCGCTGGACCGAGCCTACGCTGGTGCGCCGCCTGCTGTTCGGCCAGGCGTGCATGCTGGCCCTGCTGTGGAGCCTGGCGGTCGGCGCGTGGTTCGCCGAAGTGCGCGGTGACGACCTGTACGGCGCCGGCGCGGCCTATGCGATGGTCCTCAACGTGGCGCAAAACCTGGCCGACCAGCCGGCCCGCCAATACGACAGCCTGCGCGCCATCGACCTGGCGCTGCGCGAAGGCTACGGCAATCGCGGCGATCCGGCGCTGGCGCCCGGCCTCCTGGTCTGGCAGGCCGGGCGCCTGATCTACCAGTCCGACGGCGTGCCCGCGGAGATCCGCAACACCCGGCCCGGCGTCCCGGAGACGGTCCGCGCGCAGGGGCAGGACTGGCGCGCCAGCACGCGCCAGTCCGCCGTCTCGGATACCCGCGTCACCCTGGTGATGCCGGGCGACGGCTGGCGCCTGTGGATCACCTTCAACTCGCGCGGCTATTACCTGCTGCCGCTGATCCTGAGCATGCCATTGCTGCTGCTGCCGGCCTGGCTGTCGATCCGCCTGGCCTTGCGCCCCTGGGTCAAGGTCGGCGCGGAGATCGCCGCGCGCGGCCCGCGCGACCTGGACGATCTGTCGTTCCAGCCCAGGCACGCCGAACTGCGGCCGCTGGTCGACAGCGTCAATGCCTTGCTGCGGCGCCTGCGCGCGAGCGCCGCGCGCGAGCAGCGCTTCATCGCCGACGCGGCGCACGAACTGCGCACCCCGATCGCCGCGTTGCGGATCAATGCGGAGGCCCTGCAGGCGCAGGGCGGCCTGACGGGCCGCCAGAGCGAACTGCTGGCCGGCATGCTCAGCAGCAGCGGGCGGGCCGCGCGCCTGGTCGGCCAGTTGCTGCGCCTGATGCGCAGCAACGCCGAAGCGCCCGCGCTGGCGCGGACGCTGGCGCTCGATGCGCTGGTGCAGGAACGGCTGGCCGCGCTGGCCGGACTGGCGCAGGCACGCGGCGTGGAACTGGAACTGGCGGCCGAGGCAGGCCTGGTGGTCAGCGGCGAACGCGAAAGCCTGGTGTCGATGATCGACAACCTGATCGACAACGCCATCAAGTACAGCCCGGCGGCCGGCATCGTGACGGTGCGCCTGCGGCGCGCCGCCGGTGCCGCGGTGCTGAGCGTGGCCGATCAGGGTCCGGGGATCGCGCCGGCCTTGCGCGCGCGGGTATTCGAGCGCTTTTTTCGCGACCCGGACCAGGCCCAGACCGGCAGCGGCCTGGGCCTGGCGATCGCGAAAACGGCGATCGACAGGCATGGCGGACAGATCGAACTGGGCGACGCCGATGGCGGCCGCGGCCTGCTGGTCACGGTGCGGCTGCCCCTGGCGCGCGACGCTGCAAGCCCGCAACCCTGACCGGCGGTACGCTTACTTTTGGTCTGCAGCGTCAGCCGGCACGCCGCGGCCCCGGTTGGCTGACGCGCTCGCTTGTGGCCCAATGCGCCGGCTAGCACGCCGTGGCCCGGGTTGGCCGATGCGCGTACTTATGCGCCAATGCGCCGGCCAGCACGCCGTGCGCCGGGCTGGCGGATGCGCTTACTTGTGGCCCAATGCGTCGGCCAGCACGCC
>Ga0302322_100006463_pt1 | contig 10393 bp, 8 predicted proteins | sample Fen_T0_2_FD_203757 | JGI IMG/M metagenome (GOLD analysis project Ga0302322, IMG submission 203757) | Peat permafrost microbial communities from Stordalen Mire near Abisko, Sweden - Fen_T0_2 | ecosystem: Environmental > Terrestrial > Soil > Wetlands > Permafrost | place: Sweden: Abisko... | reverse complement strand
GATCATCGCGCGGCTGCTGGAGGTCTGGGCGATGGAGCGTGACGTCGACCTCGCGGCTTCGGCGGGGCCAGCCCCGGCTCGCGAAGGCCTACCAGGCCGCGCTGCGGGCCGGCTGATCGGGCGCGGCGATCGTCGTCGGTCCGGCCGAGGCATTTGGCCGGCGGCTGAGCTAGGCTTGCGCCGGTATGTACACCCACGCGAAGTCCGTGTTCGCCCAGTCGCTGGCCGAGATCGAGCAAGCCGGGCTGTGGAAGCACGAGCGAACGATCACCTCGCCGCAAGCCGCCCACATCCAGAGCGATGGCCGCGAGGTCGTGAACTTCTGTGCGAACAACTACCTCGGGCTGTCGAGCCATCCGCGGGTCACCGCGGCGGCGCGGGCGGCGCTCGACGAGCGCGGCTACGGGCTGTCGAGCGTGCGGTTCATCTGCGGCACCCAGGATCGCCACAAGGAGCTCGAGGCCAAGGTGTCGAGCTTCCTCGGCACCGAGGACACGATCCTGTACGGCTCGTGCTTCGACGCCAACGGCGGGCTGTTCGAGACGCTGCTCGGCGAGGACGACGCGGTGATCTCCGACGCGCTCAACCACGCGTCGATCATCGACGGCATCCGGCTGTGCAAGGCCGAGCGGCTGCGCTACGAGCACGATAACCTCGAGGATCTCGAGGCCAAGCTCAAGGCCACGCAGGGCAAGCGGCTGCGCATGATCGCCACCGACGGCGTGTTCTCGATGGACGGCGACATCGCGCGGGTCGGCGAGATCTGCGACCTGGCCGAGCGCTACGGCGCGCTGGTGATGGTCGACGACAGCCACGCGACCGGGTTCGTGGGCGCGACCGGGCGCGGCTCGGCGGAGCTGCGCGGCTGCATGGACCGCGTCGACGTGTTCACCTCGACCCTGGGCAAGGCGCTCGGCGGCGCGTCGGGCGGCTTCACGTCGGGCCGCCGCGAGATCATCGATCTGCTGCGCAACCGGTCGCGGCCGTACCTGTTCTCGAACACGCTGGCGCCGCCGATCGTCGCCGGGTCGCTGGCGGCGATCGCGCTGGTCAGCGAGTCGACCGCGCTGCGCGACAAGCTGTTCGCCAACACCCAGCGGTTCCGCGACGGCATGACCAAGGCCGGCCTGGCGATCCGGCCGGGCACCCACCCGATCGCGCCGGTCATGCTCGGCGACGCCAAGCTCGCCGTCGAGATGTCGCGGCGCATGCTGGAGCACGGAATCTATGTGATCGGCTTTGCATTCCCGGTCGTGCCCAAGGGCGCCGCGCGGATCCGGGTCCAGCTGTCGGCCGCGCACAGCGACGACGATATCGATCGCGCGATCGCCGGGTTCGCGAAGGTCGGCCAGGAGCTCGGGGTCGTTCGATGAAACCCGACGACATCACCGCGCGGATCCGCGTGCGCTTGCCCGACGCGCGCGTCGAGCTCCGTGACCTGACCGGCACCGAGGACCACTGGCACGCGACGGTCATTTCGGCCGCCTTCACTGGAAAATCGTTGATCGAGCGGCATCGCCTCGTCATGGGCGCGCTCGCGGTGGAACTGAGAGGTCCAATTCACGCACTCACCCTGGAGGTGAAAGCGCCACACGAGGCGTAATGCGGCGGATTTCCGGGTGCGATCGGCGCGACGTCGTGCGATCGTGGCGGTGGAGGCTCATTGGGCGCTGACGCCGCTGCACAGGAGCAGTTTGGTCCTTATCTCGTCTTCGAGCGGCTCGGGGTGGGCGGCATGGCGACGGTGCATCGCGCGCTCGAGCGCGGGATTGAAGGGTTCGAACGCGTGGTGGCGCTCAAGCGTCTGCTGCCGCATCTCGCGGCAGACGCCAGCTTCATCAAGGCGTTCGTGCGCGAGGCCAAGCTCGCCGCCTTCCTGAACCACGCCAACATCGTCCAGCTGTTCGAGCTCGGCCGGGTGGGCTCGGCGTACTTCATCTCGATGGAGTACATCGACGGCCGCGATATCCGCCGGATCCTGCGCCACGCGCGCCGGGTCTGCGGCCCGCCGCCGATCCACGTCACGGTCGGGCTGCTGCTCCAGCTGTGCGACGCGCTCGACTACGCGCACAACAAGCTCGATGACTCCGGTCACCCGCTCGGCCTGGTCCACCGCGACGTGTCGCCGTCGAACGTGCTGGTGACCACCAACGGCCAGGTCAAGGTCATCGACTTCGGGATCGCCAAGGCGCAGTCGACGCAGCTGCGCACGCAGACCGGCCGGGTCAAAGGCAAGCTCGCCTACATGGCGCCCGAGGCGCTCGCCGGCAAGGAACTCGACGCCCGCAGCGATCTGTTCGCCGCCGGCGTGATCGCCCACGAGCTGCTCACGGCGCGACCGCTGTTCGCAACCAAGAACGAGTACCAGACACTGATGAAGCTGCAGCGCGGCGACGTGCAGCCGCCATCGACGTTCAACCAGAGCTGCCCGCCCGCGCTCGACGCCATCGTGCTGAAGACGCTGGCCCGCGATCCCGACGATCGGTTCGCCAGCGCGAGCGACCTGCGCGACGCGCTCCACGCGATGCGCAAGCAGCACCACCTGCAGACCACCGAGCGCGACATCGTCACCTGGCTCGACTGGGCGTTCAGCCTGGAGATGCCGAGCGGCGGGTTCACCGCCAACCACGAGCTCGATCCGGCGAGCGGCCTCATCGACGTGCAGGCGCGCAACCGCGCGGCGCGGCCCAGGCGCACCGAGGACGACGAGCTGGTCGACATCGCGTGGGGCGACGGCAACGATCACGGCAACGGCCAGCCCGTGCTGCTCGACGACGTGCCCGATGTCAGCGACAAGCTCGTCGCGAACGCCAGCGCGCTCGGCGCCGACGTCCGGCTCGATCTCGACGATCTGGCCGACGACATGCCGACCCCGGTGCCGAGCTACAGCAACCGCCACGAGGTCGCCCCGGCGATCAGCCGCACGCCCGCGCCGCGCCCGGCGCGACGGCTGACCCCGCCGTTCCCGACGCGCAGCGAAGCGGCCGGCTCGGCCGGCGTGCCGGTCTCGGTCGCGGCGGCCGGCGATCGCAGCCAGGCGGTCAGCAGCGGCGTCCCGGCCGCGCCGGCCAACGTCGCGGCGAGCGCCGCGGTCGTCGGCGCCAGCGTGCGCGTGATGCTGCCGCCGCGGGTCCGGACGATCACGAGCGCGCCGCGGATCGCCGCCTCGCCGACCCCCGCGCCACCACCCGCCGTGGGATCGACCGAGATCCCGCGCGACGGCCTGCCGACCGGCGCCGCGCCGCGCGAGCCGGTCGCGACGCGATCCGCCGCCGCCGCGGTGACACCGGCCGGCGGTGCGCCCGAGCCATGGGCGCCGCGGGGCCTGCCGTCGGCGTCGACCCCGCCGCGCGACCGCCTCGTGAACGACCTGGTAGCGCCCGGGGCGCGGCAGAGGCGGCCCGAAACGGCGACGACCGAGAGCGCCCCGGCGTTCCCGTCCAACGAGTTCGACCTGCAGCACGATCCCAGCTCGACCGAGCACACGTCGTACGACCAGCTCGACGAGGCCGCCGCCTCGGACACGCTGCGCGGGCAGGCGGATGAGCCACACCGCGAGGCGTTCGTGCCGTTCCACGCGCCGACCCCGGTGCCGACCATCCTGGCGCCGCGCGCCGAGAGCGCCGCGACACGCAGCGTGCCGCCGGCCGCGGAGCAATTCTCCGACGTGGACGCCGACACGGTGTACGTGGGCCCGGCCAGACCGACGAGCGCGCGGGGTGCCGCAACGTTGCCGGGCCGACCGAGCGGGGCGAACCTCGCTGGTGCGCCGGCGAAATCGAGCGCGCCGACGCCGAGCCGGGCGCACGCGTCGAGCGTGGCGACGCTGCCGGGCCGACCGGCGCAGCCGAACCCGACCGGCGAGCGGAGCCTCGTCGCCAATCGGCCGGCACTGCGCGACTCGAGCACCGGCCTGCCGGGCGGACCGTACGTCGCGGGCGCGCAGCGTCAGCCTGCAAAGCCGCCGACCGGAACTCATGGCCTGCCCAGCGAACGCCCGGGCCCGTCGCTGGATCCGCACCGCGGCCCCGGCAGCGCGCCCGGCGGACACGATCCGGGCGCCGCGCCCTCCAGCGTCGCGCAGGGCACCCCGAGTGGACGGCGCGGCCAGCGGCCCGACGATCGCAGTGGGCGCCACGCCGTGCCGACTGCGCCTGCGGGTCTGGGCCCCGATCCGCAGCCCGGCGCGTACGAACCGCCGCACCCGCCCCACGGACAACTCCGCGACCAGCCGAGCAGCGCTTACCATCTCGGCGGTCAGCAAGGTCAAACCGGTACCCCACGCGCAGCCCTCTACGCGTCGCCAAACCCGCTGCAGGGCCAGCTCCGCGACCCACAAAGCGGTAGCCACCTCAACCCCCAGGCCGGCGCCTACGCGTCGCCAAACCCGCTGCAGGGCCAGCTCCGCGACCCACAAAGCGGTAGCCACCCCAGCCCACAGGCCGGCGCCTACGCGTCGCCAAACCCGCCGCAGGGCCAGAGCCACCCCAGCCCACAGGCCGGCGCCTACGCGTCGCCAAACCCGCCGCAGGGCCAGAGCCACCCCAGCCCACAGGCCGGCGCCTACGCGTCGCCAAACCCGCTGCAGGGCCAGAGCCACCCCAGCCCACAGGCCGGCGCCTACGCGTCGCCAAACCCGCTGCAGGGCCAGAGCCACCCCAACCCACAGGCCGGCGCCTACGCGTCGCCAAACCCGCTGCAGGGCCAGAGCCACCCCAACCCACAGGCCGGCGCCTACGCGTCGCCAAACCCGCTGCAGGGCCAACTCCGCGCGCAGCCCAGCGGTCCTTCCTCCCTGCCGAGCGGACCGCACGGCGGCGAAATCGCCGCGCAGAGCGCATACGGCTCCCCCAACCCATTGCACGGATCGGCCGTCAAGTCGCCGACCGGCCACTACGGCAGCAACTACAGTTCCAACCCGCAAAGCGGCGCACATGGGTCCCTCGGCGCGGGCCAAGGCCCAACCGCCAAGCGGCACAGCGGCGCGCACGGAATCCCGAGCGCACCGCACGACGCAAACGCCAGCCGGCCGGCCGGCAGCCTCGGCGTAGCGAGCCAAGCGGACGGCCCAGGCAGCCCCCACGCGCCCAACGGCCCGCAAGGCGTACCGAGCGTGCCATACGGTCAGCACGTGGTTGCCCACCTGCAGAGCGCACCGGTCGTCCCTCCGGCCCGGGCTGCCCCCAGCGCGCGCCGGCGCACGCTGAGGATCGCGCTGCTCGCTGCCGCCGCGATCGTCGTTGCCGCAGCGGCTGCGGCAGCCGTCGCGACGCTGTCTGCAGCGCCGGCGGTGCACAGCGAACCGAGCGATTCCACGACCTCCCTTGCGCCACCGCCGCGCGGCAAAACGCCAGCCACCCTCAAGTTCGTGCTGGTGCCCGCGGACGCGGCGATCACGATTGGGGGCAAGCCGGTGCATGCTGGCTCACCGTGGGACATCAATCTCGAGCCCGGCGTGCACCAGATCGAGATCCACCGCGACGGCTACAAGGGGTGGCTGACGTCGATCGACCTCGCGATCGGTGAGACCCGTCCGATCCGCGTCGCGCTCGAGCCGCTCGCGGTACCGTCCGACGACGCAACGCTGACGCTGAGCTCGACACCGCCAGGGCTCCAGATCGTGATCGACGGCGCGCCGATCGCGGCGCGCACGCCCGCGAGGCTGGCGCTCAAGATCGGCTCCCACACCGTGGTGCTCCGCCAGAACGGCGCCGACGTGTGGAGGACGGCGCTCGAGGCCCGATCGAGCGCCGTGTACGACTACAGCCCGACGGTCGCCGGCGCCGCGCCACGTCCGGCTGCGACCGCGCCGCTGGCCTCACCGCCGGTGGATCCAGCGCGACCGGCCGAGGACGGTGCGCTCGCGCGATCCGGCACCGCAACGCCTTCGACTGCCCCCCCAGCGGAGGGTTCCGCACCGTCCGCGCCGGGGGACTCGCCGCCCGCTCCTGAGACCGCCTCCGCCACGGCGGCGGTCTCGCCGCGTGCCACGCCACCGGCGCCTGCCCCCCCGCGGCTCAGGGCCCCACGCACGACAGCGTCGTCGCGTCCTGCGGCTGCGGCCGCAGACGCAGCACCGATGCCGCCAACGCCGATACCCGCATCACCACATCCAGCAGCCGCGGCAGATTCTGCGCCCTCGGCATCATCGGGCACAGCGCCTGGTCCACCGGGTTCAGCGTCCGCACCGTCGGCCCCCGCCCCCTCGGCGTCGCCTACGCCGACCCCGTAGCTGCGTCAAGCGCGACGAGCGGTCACGACTTCTCGGCCACGACGACGCCGTGGAACATATCCATCCCGCACGCGAAGCCAACCTCGCCGCTGGCCGGCACGGTCACGGCCACCTCGATCGGCTGGTTCATCGGCAGATCGACGAGCTTGCCGTCGGGTGCCTTGACCTGTGCGATGCAGCTCGAGTCCACCGTACGCGTGAACACCAGCACCAGCTTCTCGCCGGGCTTGCCGCCGATCCGCTCGGGCTTGTAGCCCTCCTTGCTGGCCTCGACCGCGACCCGGCGAACCCCGTCGGGGCCGACGTTGCCGGCGGACACCGAGGTGGTCGCCGGGGGTTGCTTGGACTCGAGCTTGGCGTCGCCCCGACAGGCGGCCAGCGCGGCGATGAGCACGAACGACATGCGCAGCATCCCGGCAAGATAGCGCGCGGGAGATCCGCCGGCTAGCGCGGCAAACCGCCGCCGCTCACGCGGTGGCCTTCAACACGACATCGATCAGCGCATCGGCGGCGCGCTGCTCGTCCTCTCCCGCCGAGCGCATCGCATGAAACACGCAGGCGATGACCCGGCCGGCCGTCGTCGCGAAGTCGAGCGGGATGATGTACGAGGCGCGCTCGCCGGCCCACACCGTGAGGCACGTGTGATCGACCGCCTCGAGGATCCAGAACTGCGGATCATCCTCGGTCTGCCAGGCGTGTACGTCGCGGGTGACATCGAGCGACGACCGCACCGCCTCGCGGTGCTCGTGGCTCGGCTGCAGGGCCCAGCGCTCGATCGCCGCCAGCATGTCGTCGACGTACTGGCGCTCTGCCCGCGCCGCGCCGCCGCCGGTATAGCGATCGGCCACCAGCGCACATGCGGCGAGCGAGGCGTGCACCGCGAGCTGCTGGTCGTGGCTGATCGCGAGCCGCGCCCACTCGACGAGCCCGGCGGCGATCGGCTCGGCGGCCCCGGCCCACTCGTGGATGCGCGGCTCGCCGAGCGCGCGAAGATTGGCGAGGTCAGAGCGTTCGGTCATATCAGACATCCAGGTAGTTGCCCTCGGCGGCCGCGATCACGGGCACAGACGTCCGGGCCGCGGTGCGCTCGACGACTTGGTCAATCATATCGTCGGTCGCATCGGGACTGTGATGGAACAGCGCCAGCTTCTTTGCCCCGGCGCGCTCGGCGACCACGACTCCCGCGCGCGCGGGCGAGTGCCCCCAGCCGCGCCGCATGTCGTAGTCGTGGTCGGCGTGCATCGCATCGTGGATCAGGAGATCCGCCTCATGGGCGAGCGCCAGCGCCTCGGGCAGCGGATCATCGATCTGCGGATACTCGACGTCCGACAGGTACGCCACGGTCTTGCCATCGGCGGTGATCCGGTACGCCGTCGTCCACATCGAGCCGTGCGGCACCGCCGCGGTCACCACCTCGAAGCCGGGCAGCGTGATCGTCTCGCCAGGTCTGATCGTCTCGATCGAGACGCCAGCCGCGAGGTTCTCGAGGCCGTTCAGCGGGCTGTAGTGAGGTGCTAGCTGGTTCTGCAGGGTCGCCTCGAGGGAGATCCCCGAGAGTGGTGCCGCGCCGAGGATCCGGATCTGGTTGCCCTTGATGAAGAACGGGGTGAAGAACGGCAGGCCCTGGATGTGGTCGAGGTGGGTGTGCGAGAGCAGGATCGGCAGCGTGCCGGCCCCCTTGCCGAACTCGTGGTGCATCAGCTGCTTGGCAAACTCGGTCGCGCCGGTGCCGAGGTCGATCAGCAGCCGCTGCTTGGCGTTGGTGACGAGCTCGACCGACGTCGTGTTGCCGCCGTAGCGCAGAAACTCGCGCCCCGACATGGCAAACGACCCCCGCACGCCCCAGAACCGGACCTTCAAGTCGCCTCCGGTCCGATCGACAGCGTCATGCCTTCGTACGACGTCACGACGTCGATATGCTGACGGGCGCCCCGCGCGTGATACTCGGCCGAGATCCGGTCCATCTGGTCGTCGCCGTGGGTCGGCGCATGGTGGTACAGCACGAGCCGGCGGATCCCGGCCTCGGCGCAGATCTCGAGCGCCTGGTCCGGCGTCGAGTGGCCGTAGTGCGGGAACTTGGCGTACTCCTCGGGCAGGAAGTGGGTGTCGTAGACGACGGTGTCGACGCCGTGCAGCCTGCGGACCAGCGCCTCGCGCATCGCGGACAGCGCGAGCTTGTCGTCGTCGGACAGCGGCTCCGGTCCTGGCAAGAAGTGCTGCTTGTGGAGGACCTCGTTGAACGGCGCCGTGTCCGACACGTAGGCCCACGACGAGCCATCGCCGTCGATCCGGTAGCCGACCGAGCCAAACGGATGGTTGAGCGCGATCGGCGTGACGTGGAACCCGTCGATCGCCAGCTCGACGCCGGGCTCGACCTGGTGGAACTCGAACACAGCGGGCACGGCCTCGAGCGGCATCGGAAAGAATTCGTGCCGCGTGATGCCACCGATCACCTGGTGGAGCTCGTCCGCGGCGGTCAGGAGCGCGTAGATGGAGATCTTGGTGCCGGGGACATAGGCCGGCGAGAAGAACGGCAGGCCCTGGATGTGGTCCCAGTGCACGTGCGACAACAGCACATGGTAATGCGCCGGCGCCCGGGCCTCGCGGGATAACTTGTTGCCCAGCGCGCGCATCCCCGTACCTGCGTCGACGATCAACGTATCACCATTCGCGGCGCGGGCTTCCACGCATGAGGTCTGACCGCCGTAGCGCACGGTGGCTGCGCCTGGGACCGGGTAACTTCCCCGGACCCCCCAAAAGGTGATCTGCATCGGCCGCTAAATTCTATCCCGTCGGCGCGAAATCCCCAAAACTCAGCCAGTTTGTTATGGATCGAGGCGATGAAGCCGCAGCCAAGGATCCTCGTGATGGGCGCCGGAGGGATCGGCGGCATCGTGGCCGCATCCCTGACCGAGGTCGGATCGGCCGTGACAGCCGTCTCGACGAATCCTGCGATCCGCCAGGCGATCAATACCTCCGGGTACCGCGTCCGCGATGACGGTGAGGAGCGCGTGGTGCACGGCGATGTCGCGCCCGCGCCGGAGGGCAGCTACGATCTGGCCATCCTTGCGACCCAGCCGCCCAATGTCGAGGAAGCGGCGCGCACCGCGCTGCGGCATCTGGCTCACGATGCCCAGGTCGTCGTGCTGCAGAACGGGCTATGTGAAGATCGCGTCGCGGCGATCGTCGGTGCCGACCGCGTGATCGGCGGCATCGTCGCATGGGGCGCCTCGATGCCGGAGGCCGGACGCTACGAGCGCACGGCGCACGGCGGGTTCGCCCTCGGGCGGCTGTCGGGCCAGCTCGACCCAGACCTCCGCCGCGTCGGCGAGCTGCTAGAGGGCATAGGTCCTGTCACGCTGACCGCCAACCTGCGCGGCGCCCGCTGGAGCAAGCTCGCCCTCAACTGCGCGGTCTCCGCGCTCGGCACGATCGCAGGCGAGCGCCTGGGCCCGCTGGTCCGCGTCCGCCGCTATCGCCGGCTCGCGCTCGAGATCATGACGGAGGTCGTCGCGGTGGCGAAGGCCGAGCAGGTCACGCTCGAGAAGGTCGCGGGCACGCTCGATCTCGACTGGATCGCGCTGTCCGACGCTGACAAAATTGCCAGCGCCTCGATGAGCCTCACCGCCAAGCATGCCCTGCTGCTCGCGGTCGGACTGCGCTACCGCCGGATGCGCAGCTCGATGCTCGCGGCGATCGAGCGCAAGCGCACCCCGGCGATCGACTTCTTGAACGGCGAGGTCGTCAGCCGCGGCAAGCGCCACGGCATCGCCACGCCGGTCAACGCGCGGATCGTCGAGCTGGTGTGGTCGATCGCCAGCGGCGCGCTGGCGTCGTCGCGTGCCATCCTCGACGGCGCCTGCGCCGACTGACGGCGGGCCGAGCTGCGATCTGTGGCCTCGCAGCCACCAGCCGTCCTCGTGGTGCGCATCCTGCTGGGATCCGGCACTCTGTCCGGCGGCCTCGCAGCCGCCCCCTCCTCGGGGGCGCATCCGGCTGTGCTCCGTCGCGGTGTCCAGCAGCCTCGCCGGTGCCCCTCGTAGGGGGCGCATCCCGGTGCTACGTCACGGTGTCAGGCACCTCGCAGCCGCCCCCACGTGGGGGCGCATCCCGGTGTGCGCCGTCGCGGTGTCCAGCAGCCTCGCTGCCGCCCCCACGTGG
>Ga0302322_100006461_pt1 | contig 10395 bp, 9 predicted proteins | sample Fen_T0_2_FD_203757 | JGI IMG/M metagenome (GOLD analysis project Ga0302322, IMG submission 203757) | Peat permafrost microbial communities from Stordalen Mire near Abisko, Sweden - Fen_T0_2 | ecosystem: Environmental > Terrestrial > Soil > Wetlands > Permafrost | place: Sweden: Abisko... | reverse complement strand
CCCGAGGAGGGTTTCTTTTCCAATGCCGAGCTGGACCACTACCGGCGCATGCTGTCTGCCTGCAAAGAGCATGGGCTGACCACCCTGCTGACTTACTACCACTTTTCGCTGCCTCGCTGGTTCGCCTTGAAAGGCGGATGGGCGAACGAGATGGCCGCCGATCTTTATGCACGGTACTGCGAGAAAGCAACCCGGCATCTCGGCGACCTGGTGGACTACGCATCGACCATGAACGAGCCGGATATTCCCCAACTGCTCAATTGGTTCAACCTGCCTGGAGCGCCGGCAGGGATGAGCATCACCGAGATGATGCAGATGGGCCTAGGAAACGTGCGCAAGCAGTTGAACGCGCCTGATTTTTCGAGCTTCTTCCTGGGCGACGGCAAGAAGACGCGCGCAGGGTTGATGGCCGCTCACGAGCGAGCCAAGGTCGCGATGAAATCGGTGCGCCCGGCGATGCCGGTGGGCTTCAACCTGGCCATCCAAGATGACCAGCCCGCGCCCGAAGATAGTCATCTGGAAGAAAAGCGGGCCGATGTCTATGCGCCGTGGCTGGAGGCGGCCAAGCATTGCGATTACCTGGGCGTGCAGACCTATTCCCGCTCCATCGTGGGCAAGAAGGACCTTCCAGTGCCGGAGGGCGTGGAGAAGACGCAGGTGGGATGGGAGTTCTATCCGGAATGCGTCGGCAACGTGGTGCGCTATGCCTCAAAGCAAACGGGGGTGCCCATCCTGGTGACGGAAAACGGCATTGCCACCGACGACGACAGCCGCCGGGTGGAGTACTATCAGCGGGCTGTCGCTGGGCTGAAAGCCGCCATCGACGAAGGCGTGGACGTGCGGGGTTATGTAGCCTGGTCGCTTATCGACAACTTCGAGTGGCAGTCAGGCTACGCGCCGAAGTTCGGGATTGTGGCGGTGGACCGGGAGACGCAGAAGCGGACGATCAAGCCCAGCGGGGCGATCCTGGGCAATATTGCGCGGAGGAATGCGCTGTAGGGAAGCGGCGGGACCGTGATGGTTTCCAAGCTCGATTGAATTGAAATCCTGAACCCGATCCTAAGCTAAAGGAACGGGTTCACGATCTGTACACCATCGATCATCTGACCGTGTTGCATGTCTTCGGTGAGCAGCACGCTGCAACCGGTCTGCTTGGCGCAGCGCAGGATGAGCGCGTCCCAATAAGAGACGCTGTGCAGCCGATGAAAGTCGATGGCGCCAAGGATGTCTCCAATCCTTGGCTCAGCCACGTCGAAGTTGGAGTGAAACTCCACTTTATAGCGGGCGATTCCAAGGTCGAGACCCAGCTTTCGCGTGACCGTGACGAAGAACTCCTGAAGCACCTGGAGCGAAACGACGCCGGTTCTTTGCCGGCGGTGCTCAAGGATCAGCGCCGTTGCCCTCTTTTGTTTGGCAGCATCCCTGCGGTCCTCGGCATAAACCAGAACGTTTGTATCAAGGAAGCTGCGCGGCAGCTTAGCGGCGCTCATGAATCTCGTCACGATTGAACTTCCAGCCTTTGGAATCTCCGAGCCCGGACAGGCGTTCAAACTCCCTCAGGTCGCTTTCGAGGTCGGAGTCGCCTGCCAGATGCTGGAGGTGATCGCGAATCTCCTGATTGAGACTCTTCCCCAAGGCGCGCGCCTTCTCGCGAGCTCGCGCAACAATCTGCCCGTCAACCGAGAGAGTGATGTTCATGCACACAGGATACGTGCGCACATATCCTGTGTCAAGAATGCAATTCTCACCCTCTAGAAGCACTCGATGTGGTCGCAGGCGTTCATCAGCGGCAGTTGCAGGGTCGAGTCGTGGTCCGGCTCCGAGTAGACGGTAACCGTCGCCGGCTTGTAGTCGTCGGGCCTGGCGGTCATGATGTTGGGCACAAATGTCTGCGGGTTGCGGTCGTAGAGTGGGAACCAGGTGCTCTGAACCTCCACCAGCACCGTGTGGCCGGCTTTGAAGACGTGATCCACAGCATGGAGGCTGAAGCGGTACTCGTGGATCGAGCCTGGGCGCAGCGGCCTGGGCTGGTCAACAGAGTCGAGATACCGTCCGCGGAAGATTTCCGCATTGGTCATCAGCTGATAGCCTCGCATTTTGGGGTCAGGGTCGTCGGCGGGGTACTGGTCGATGAGCTTCACCACCATGTCGTTGTCAGAGCCGGTGGTGGAGGCAAAGATGTCGGTGACCACCTCGCCGGTGACCACCAGGTCCTTCTTGAGAACGGGCAGCTGGAAGACCGCCAGGTCCTTTCGGCCGGCGACAAAGCGCTGGTCTTCGATCATCCAGTTGAACCACTGGGAGCCCTCGCCGTAGGTGGGCTGGATGGGCCGGGGGCGGAAAGGGATGGGGCTGGCCGGATCGGACGTATAGCTCGTCTTGGCAGCGGTCTTTGGCTCGTTCCATCCAAGGAGGCCGTCGCCCAACAGATGCAGGCCTGTGGGCTGCGACTCCTTAGGCGGGAAGTGGCTGTAGCGCTTCCAGGTGTTCGAGCCGGTCTGGAAGCTGGCCGTGTCTTCGAGGTCGAAGCCGGAGGCGTTGGTGCTGGGTTCGTCCTTCAGATAGTGTGCGAAGAACTTGGCCTCTATCTGCGCGCGGTATTCTTTTCCGATTGGTTTGGTGTAGTCCAGGTTGCCCATCCGGCGCGAAGAAGACGACCAGGAGCCGTGCCGCCAGGGGCCGAGCACGAGGAAGTTCTGGTGGGCGGCATCGTGCGGTTCCAGCCGCGCGTACTCCTCCTGCGGCCCCCACATGTCTTCCTGGTCGTAATACCCGCCGACAGTCAGCGTGGGCACGGTCACGGCGTTCATGGCCCACTGGACGCCGCGCGAGCGCCAGGTGGCGTCGTAGGCCGGATGTTCCAGAAAGAGCTTCCAGGTGGGCAGGACGGGAGAGCCGGACTTCTTCACATCTTCGGCGAAGCTGCCGTTCTCGAGGAAGAAGTCGAAACCGTCGCGGGGCTTGCCGTCTTTGTCCTTGCCGTAGTCAATCCTTTTGTCGTCTTTGGTGGATTCCATGCCCAGCACATAGTCGTAGCCATAGGTCTGGCGAAAGGCGCCATTGTGGAAGAAGTCGTCGCCCATCCAGACGTCGATCATGGGCGCCTGGGGCGAGATGGCTTTGACGGCGGGGTGGGGATCGATACCGGCCATCATGGCCAGAAAGCCGGGGTAGCTTGTACCCAGGAATCCCGCGCGGCCATTGTTGCCCTCGACGTTCTTCAGCAGCCACTCGACGGTGTCGTAGGTGTCGGTGCTTTCGTCCACGGCCTTGGGGTCGTGGTGGTCGGCCAGGGCGCGGCTCATGATGAACTCGCCCTCGCTCTTGTCGCGGCCCCGGATGTCCTGGCAGACATAGATGTAGCCGTCGCGGGCCAACTCGGGGCGGCTGCCGAAAAACGTTGGGCGGCTGGTGCTCTCAGCGCCGTAAGGGGTGCGCTGGATGAGAAAGGGCAGAGGGGTGGCGATGTCGGAGGGCTTGAGGATCACAGCATGAAGCTTGACGCCGTCGCGCATGGGGATCATGACTTCAGTGCGCTGGTAGTCGTGGAAGAGGTGATGGACGGCCTCGCCGGTGCGGCGGTAAACCGTTCCGGGCTCGCTGGAAACGGCCACGCTGACGGCTTTTCCGTCCGGGCCGAGCTCGAAGTGGACGCTGTTTTTGGTATGCGGAAAGAGGAAGTCCACCGCGGAGTTGATGTGCAGCTCGGCCGGGACGCCGCGCTCCGACTCGATGAAGAAGCGGCCATCCCTGGCGTAGAAGCTCATCCGGAACTCGGCGTCGTCGGGGTTGGTGTATTCTCCGGTGATGGCCAGGAACTGGGCGGCGGTCAGCTCCGGCTGCTGGGAGGGGACTTCCTGGATTTGGGGCGGATTCTGCGTCGCGGCCTGGGCACGGCCAATTGCGGTGGAGAGCAAGGCAAGGCAGAGAACCGGAAGAGCGAAACGGGAGTGGAGCAAGCGAAAGACCTCCTTGAAATCTGATGCGGAACAGCTCGAACCTGCCTGCGGCCCTGGGCGGCGGAGGCTAATGCGAGTGCCCGTGGTGATGCCCTTGGCCCTGGCCGAGGGCCATCTCTTCGATGGGCACCACGCAGCCATCCAGTTCCCCGCAGCCGATGTGTTCGAACTGAATGGTGGTGTGACTGATGGAAAAGTGATCCTTGAGCACGTGGTTGAGCTTGACCAGGATGCAGGCGCTCTCAGAGGGCGGAATGTCGGCGATGGTCACGTGGCAAGAGAGGGCGCGTGAGTTTGAGCCCAGGCTCCAGACATGCAGGTCGTGGACATTGACCACGCCTTCCACGGCTTCCATGCCGGATCTGATCGCGCTGAGCGACACGCCTCGGGGGGCGCCTTCAAGCAGGATATTGAGTGTTTCGCGCACGATGCCGATGCTTGACCAGAGGATCAGCGCGGCGATGACCAACGAGAGAACGGGGTCGATCCAGTTCTGCCCGGTGAGCAGGATTCCCGCGCCTCCGGCGATGACGGCAGCGGTCGAGAGGGTGTCGCCGGCCATATGCAGGAAGGCGGAGCGCAGGTTCACGTCGCGGGCCACGCCCCACAGCAAACCGGCGATGATGCCGTTCATGGCGACGCCGGCGGCGGCCACGATCATCATCAGGCGGGGTTGAACGGGCACGGGCTGGGAGAGCCGGTGCACCGCTTCAAGACCGATCCAGCCGGAGATGGCGATCAGGGTGGCGGCATTGATAAAGGCGGCCAGCACCCCGGCCCGCTGGTAGCCGAAGGTGCGGGCCTGGTCGGCCGGCCGGGACTGGAAATAGACCGCGGCAAAGCTGAGCAGCAGGGCGAGGAAGTCCGAGACGTTGTGGCCGGCCTCAGAGAGCAACGCCAGCGAGTGGGCGCGCAGCCCGGCCACGAAGGTGACCACGACGTAAGCAAGCGTGGCGACCAGCGAGAAGAGCAGTACGGATTGCGTCCTGTTTGCGCCTTGGGAGGCGGGCGCCGCGTGGACATGCATAGGGAAAGTGTAAACGGGGGCGGGGATGCGCCGCCAACCAGGGTTTCAGCCGCGGCCGGGGCGAAAGTGATGGAGGTCAAAAGCGCTGGGGACCTGAAACTCGGGCAGCACGGTGAGGCCCAGGCGCAGCCCGGACCACTCCTCTGCCAGGATGATGCTGTTGTGTGGGCTTCCGGGCTGGTAGCGCACCGAGCAAGGGAAGCCGGCGGGCACCTGGGCAGGGTCGATAACGCCGCCCATGGTGGTCACGTCCTGGGAGCACTCGTAGTCCACGCCGCCGATGCGGTAGTTGTAGACCATCATGACGAGCGTGCGGCCGTCCCTGGAAGGCATCTCGCAGATGTCCAGCAACATGCCATCGACCAGGCGGCCAGACTGAGCGAGGAATTTGCGGCGGGCGCGTTCCCGCTCCTCCGGCGTGTGGCGATTATGGAGCAGCAGCCAGAGCGCCAGCGTGGCCAGCGCGGCGATCAGGAACAGACTGGCGGCAAACTCCCAGGTATTCGAGCTGAGGACGGTCATTCGCGGGCGGGACATCCCCATGAGGTCCCAGAGTTGAGAATATCGCAGATGGAGGGCCAAACCGAGTGCTCCCGTGCGACAGACCCAAGTGAGGCGCTGCGATATACTCGTGACTGCATCTTCGAGGGATTCCGGCCTGCCAAAGGCCCGAATTCCGGGGGTCTTTTCTTGGCATTTGATACAAAAAACGCCGTTGCAAACCGCGCCCGGATTCGCTCGACCACGGTGATCTGCGTGCGCCGCAATGGCGAGGTGGTGATGGCTGCCGATGGTCAGGTGACCCTGGGCGACCACGTGCTCAAGCATTCGGCAAAGAAGATTCGCCGCCTCTACCAGGACAAGATACTGGCCGGGTTCGCCGGTTCGACGGCCGATGCCTTCTCGCTTTTCGCGCGATTCGAGACCAAACTGGAGCAGTATGCCGGCAACCTGAACCGCGCCGCCGTCGAGCTGGCCAAGGACTGGCGCACCGACAAGATGCTGCGCAACCTGGAGGCGCTGCTGGTGGTGGCCGACAAGGGACAGACGTTTCTGATCTCAGGGTCCGGCGATGTGATCGACCCCGACGAGCCACTGGCGGCCATTGGTTCGGGCGGCAGCTACGCCACGGCGGCGGCGCGTGCGCTGCTGGAGAACACCGACTTCAGTGCCCGCGAGATCGCCGAGAAGGCGATGAAGATTGCCGGCGAGATCTGCATCTATACCAACGACCACGTGACGATTGAGGAGTTGAAAGCATCTTAGTCCAACAGAACTTATGTTTTGAAAGTGCACGACTTCAGTCGTGCCGCATCGGCCGCAAAACGAACGCGGGCTTTACCCCTGAGGGAACGGAAGATTGCCATGAATAGCGGACTCATAAGCTTCGTCAGACAGGCGATTGATTGCTATGAATGCGATCCTGACGCAGCTTGGACTAATTTAGACAATGCGGAGAACCAGATTGCATCAGAAAAGAATCACAGAGCTATTCGAGAAGAAATGAAGGCAGCAAAGAGTAGCATGAAGAAAACGGGAAAGGCACTGAGGGATAGATTGCTCGAACTAGATGCAATTCATTCTGAGAAGGTCAGTCCATTTATTGATAAACAAGAAACAATTGTTGTACCAATTAGAGAAAGAGTGCAAATATCCCCTAAGCAACGAATGGAACGGATAAGGCAGGGTCACGTTCAGCGCTTGCTAGATGTACTTGTTTGGAGAGAGAACCAAGACCGAAAGAGTAAAGGCGAGGCCAGTGTTACTAGGCAGGAGGTCTTAGAATCTATGAATGAAGATGAAATTCTTTCGGTTGAGGAATGTTCCGATTGGGAAGAAATTGAGAGAGAATACGAGCTTGCGGCGAGGGGAGAACCGAATTTTGAATTGTATTTGTTGAGAAGACATTTGAACTGGCTTGATTCCTCAGTCAACAAGATCGAGATGGATGGACCGATTCGATTTCGAGGTCATATCCCAGATTATTTGAAACGCTATCTGTATGAGGCAAAATGGTGCGATTTGCATGGATTCGATGCGGCCTGTGCAACATTGTGCGGCGCAATTCTAGAAGAAGCACTTCGCAGTAAACTAAGGGAACTCGGTGTTCATGTTGGCAAGGGTGAAACGGTTGGGTCGGTCATTGAGATTGCGAGTACTCCTAGCTCAAAAATATTACTTCCGTTGTTGGCAGATCGTGCAAAGAATCGTGCACTGGAGGTTATGCGCCTTAGAAATCTTACGGCGCATGGACGCCCCTATTTTACGGAGAATCTGGAATTGAATAAAATAGATTCTCTCGGTAATACGATTGAGCTTCTTGAAACGTTGTTTGAAGCCGAAGTCTAGGATAAAGAATGGCCATTTACCTCCCCGCATCCGCTGAAGAACAGGACGTCTCGCTGGACGAGTTGACGCCGCGCGAGATTGTCGCCGAGCTCGACAAGCATGTTGTCGGCCAGAAGGCGGCCAAGCGCGCCGTGGCCATTGCGCTACGCAACCGCCAGCGCCGCCAGAAGCTGCCGCCCGACATAGCCGACGACATCATGCCCAAGAACATCATCATGATCGGGCCGACGGGCGTGGGCAAGACCGAGATTGCGCGGCGGCTGGCCAAGCTGACGGGGTCGCCGTTTCTCAAGGTCGAGGCCTCGAAGTTCACCGAGGTGGGCTACGTGGGCCGCGATGTCGAGTCGATGATTCGCGACCTGGTGGAGATCGCCATTGACATGGTGCGCGAGGAACGCCTGGAAGAGGTCGAGGACAAGGCGGAGATGAACGCCGAGGAGCGCCTGCTGGATGTGCTGCTGCCGCCTCCGCCGGCGCCGCCCGCAGGCCAGGAGGGGCAACTCACGCTGCCCGGCTCCGACAGCCATCAGCGGACCCGCGAAAAGATGCGCCAGCAGTTTCGCGAGGGCAAGCTCGACGACCGCACGGTTGAGCTGGATGTGAGAGACCGGGGAACGCCGCAGTTTGGCATCATCTCGAACCAGAATCTCGAAGACATGGAGATGAACCTCAAGGACATGCTGCCCAACATCTTTGGCGCGGGATCGAAGAAGCGCAAGATGAAGGTGGGCGACGCTTTCGACTACCTGGTGCAGGAGGAAGAGGGCCGGCTGATCGACATGGACCAGGTGAACCGCGTGGCGGTGGAGCGGGTCGAGTCCAACGGCATCATCTTTCTCGACGAGATCGACAAGATCGCCGGACGCGAGGGCGGCCACGGGCCCGATGTGTCGCGGGAGGGCGTGCAGCGCGACATATTGCCTATCGTGGAAGGCACCACGGTCAACACACGCTACGGCATGGTGCGCACCGACCACATCCTCTTCATCGCGGCGGGCGCGTTTCACGTGTCCAAGCCGAGCGACCTGATCCCCGAGTTGCAAGGGCGATTTCCCATTCGCGTCGAGCTGCAGTCGCTCACGGTGGATGATTTCCTGCGCATTCTCACCGAGCCGAAGGCTTCGCTTACCAAGCAGTATTCTGCGCTGCTGGAGACGGAGGGCGTGCGGCTGGAGTTTGCTCCCGAGGCCCTGCGCGAAATGGCCGAGTTTGCCTTCAAGGTGAACGAGCAGACCGAGAACATCGGCGCGCGGCGCCTGCACACGATCATGGAACGGGTATTGGAGGACGTCAGCTTCCTGGCGCCCGATGTGGCCCGGCGCGCGCCGGACGACGAGGCCGCGTCGGCGCTCACTGAGGCCATCAAGGGCGAGTCTTCGACGCCGCTGCCCTACGAGGAGCGCATGACTGCCTCGGGGCCGGAGAAGGTCTTCCTCATCTCCGCCGACTATGTGAAGCAGATGGTGGCGTCGGTGGTGAAGGATCACGATTTGAGCCGGTACATCCTGTAAGCCACCTTCTTTTTCGTTGCGTGTGCTGTGCGGGTTTGGTATTTTCGTCTCGTACCTCGCGAGTCCGCGCGCTTGCACGAAGATGAGCGGGCTCTACCTGCACTCTCCGGCTTCTGAGGGATTGTGGATGGGGGCGATTCAGAAGCACGCCCTGGGAAGGGTGTGCCCGCGCCCCGCTTTCGTGACTCGTCTTCGTGCCGCCTCTCCCTCCACTCCACTCGATACAACGCAAAGGAGAAAAGCCATGAGCAATGCAGCACTGCACAACAAGATCACTTACATCGAGTTCACTACAGCCGATATCGAGCGGACGAAACAGTTCTACGGGACCGTCTTCGGATGGACCTTCAAGGACTGGGGGCCGGACTATATCGACTGCAACGCAGGCACCGCCGGGCTGGCGATCGGTTTCGCGAAGGGCGAGCCGCAAGAGGGGCCAGGCAAGACCGCGCCGCTCGTGGTGCTCTACTCGGCGGACCTCAAGGCCACGGAGGCGGCGATCCTGGCCGCCGGCGGCAGCATCGCTGTGTCCACCTTTGAGTTTCCCGGCGGGCGTCGCTTCCACTTCTCCGATGGTCTGGGAAACCTGCTCGCCGTCTGGTCGGAATAGAAGACTCAACGGGCATCCCAGACCTCAAAGTTGCGGCCTGGGATGCTTGGTGATCTTCCTGTCGCCCGGCGGCCAAAACGGTTACACGCCTGCTGAGGTAGGGTGCTTGGGCGGTGAGTTGCGGCGCACACGGAGATTATTGATCGCATATTCGATGTATCTATCCGTGAAATGCGGCTCCTGGCCCATGAACTTGCAGGTCGCCACTACCTGGCTGACGATGAAGCCGGGTTGATAGGCGGCCAACTCGAGTTCCTTTTCGATCGTTACCTTGCGGACGATGGAGTCGAAGATTTCGCCGGAGAGCGTGAGCCCCTGGCGCTTGCACTCATTATCGAAGATGCGGCGGTAGAGTTCAATCGTAGGCGCGCCGACTTCGATCTTGTAGGGCAGGCGGCGCAGGAAGGCGGGGTCCATGAGATCTTCCGGCTCCAGATTGGTGGAGAAGATAACCATCTCTTCAAAGGGAATGGTGAAGGTCTTGCCGGTGTTCAGTTTCAGGTAGTCGACGCGGCTTTCCAGCGGCACGATCCAGCGATTGAGCAGGTTGGTGGGGCTCACCAGTTGGCGGCCGAAGTCGTCGATGAGGAAGCAGCCGCCGAGCGCCTTCATGTGCATGGGCGCATCGTAGAAATGACCGTTGGCGTCGTAGCGGAGGTCGAGCATATCGAGGGTCAGCTCACCGCCGGCCACCACGAAGGGTCTTTTGCAGGGAACCCATCGGGCGTCCCCCGACTCGGGCCGCAGAAAAGAACTTCCCTGATCTTCTCCCAGCGGGGAGGGGTCCAGAGGCTGATGAATGCTGGGGTCGTGGACGCGTATGATCTGCCCCTCGACAATGACTGCGTAGGGCACGTAGATCACGTACTGGAAGACGCTCGCGAAACTGAGTGCGACAGAAGTCTTGCCATTGCCCGGGGGGCCATAGAGCAGCATGGC
>Ga0302322_100006457_pt1 | contig 10398 bp, 8 predicted proteins | sample Fen_T0_2_FD_203757 | JGI IMG/M metagenome (GOLD analysis project Ga0302322, IMG submission 203757) | Peat permafrost microbial communities from Stordalen Mire near Abisko, Sweden - Fen_T0_2 | ecosystem: Environmental > Terrestrial > Soil > Wetlands > Permafrost | place: Sweden: Abisko... | reverse complement strand
GCGGTCGAGCATCGAGCCGAAGACCGAAGGCCCGTCGAATCGCGGCAGGCACATCCACTCGACGTTGCCCGTCGGCGCGACGAGCGCGCAGACCTCGCAGTCCGACAGGAAGGCGTAGTCCGCGATGGGCGGGTAAGGATTATGTGTGTGCGGTGCGTCGTGCGCGGGAGTCGGCATCGTGGGCAACGCTATCCGCAGCCGCCGGGTTCGTGTGACGTGTCAGCCCGAGATGATGCCTCCGCCACCGGAGCCGCCTCCGCCTCCGCCGCCTCCGCCACTGCCTCCGGAGCCGCCGCCGGACGAGCTGCCACCGCCGCTCGAGCCGCCACCGCCGCTTGCGCCGCCACTGCCGCTCGAGCCTCCGCCACCGGAGCTTGCCGGCCGAGGCTTCGGCTTCGCGGGAGCCGCGGCGAGCCCGGGGACGGCGACCACGGGCGCGGGCCCGCCGACCGTCACGGTCCGGACCGGGATCGGGTCGACGGTCGGCGCGCCCGCGGTCGTGTCGCCCGAGCCGCTGGCGAGCGCGTACGCGGCCCCGAAGGCCACGACCACGGCGACCACGATGCCGATGGCGACGTTCCTCAGCACTTTGTCACCCGTCCAGAGGGCTGGATGCAGCGATCGACGCGATGGAAGTTGCCGCTGCGGATCTCATATCGCGCGAGCTTCCCGATCGTGCCGCGTTTGGTGACGGACACGTCGAGCCGGGCGCCGGCGCGGATGGCGCGGCCCACAAGTTCGGAGAAGCTCACCGAGCGCGTTGCGCCGGCGCGATGGGAGCGGGCGCTGAAGCCGCATGACGGCTTGCAGCTCACGCGCACCGTCGCGCCACGCGACGCGGCGGTGACCTTGATGCCCGTGAGCACGATGCCGGTCGCGCTCGGAGTCGCGTTCAGGAAGACGTTCGGGTTCAGGCGCGGTGGGCAGCCTCCCTGCGCCTGGACGCCCTTCACCGTCGGGCACTTGTCGACGGCGTCGAGCACGCCGTCGCCGTCGCGGTCGGGGAAGAACTCCTCCGTGATCTCCATCGGGCCGCCGGCCGGCCCGGTGCCCGGATCGATCCCCCCGACCTGGACCGTGTAGTGCCGGCCCTTGGAGACCGAGACGAACAGCTCGTTGGAAATCGAGTCGCCGGCCTTGCAGTCGACCTCACTCACGATCTTCCCGCTGCGCAGGTCGAATCGGTAGGCCGCGATCGCGCTGGCGAAGCCCGCGACCTGGAGATGCAGCAGTCCGGTGACGTCCGGGTGCAGGTCGAACCACACCGTCTTGCCGAAGGTCCGGTTCTGGCATGTGAGGTTCTCAGCGCCCCCACCGGTGCCGTGCTCCGGCGCGAACAGGTCGCTCTGAACCGTCGCCTCGCTGGTGTCGATCTTCGCTCCGACCTTCTCCGGGTTGCCGCGCGGCAGCCGCGATCCCGGGGCGTTGAAGCTGAGCGACTTCCAGTAATCGTCGTTGACGGGCGGCGCGGCGGCCGCCGCAGCCGGCAGCATCCCGAGCACAAGCACGGCTGCGAGCAGGTGGCGCATCATTGCTGGACCGTTCCCTTCGTGATGGTGGTCATCGGTATCCGTAGTCGTTGAGGGCCGTCGTGGCAGCTGCGAGCCGGCGAGCCGCCTGGCGCGCCTGTGCCGACGCCGCGCGGTAGGCGCTCGTGTCGTGAGCGGCCGCGGCTGCTGCAAGGCTTCGGTAGGCGGCGGCGCGATCGCCGAGGGCCGACGCGAGCGCCGCATCGGCCGGCGCGATCGCCAGTGGAGCGTTCAGCCGGCCGGCGCTCACGCGCGCCGTGGCCGCCGCTGCGGCGAGCGCCCGCGCCGGCGCGGTCTGCTGCGCGGACGTCGTCGCCGCTCCGAGGCGCGCAAGCTGCGTGCGCTCGACGGCCCCGAGCCGGGCCAGCAGCTGCGAGAGCGCCTTTGCGTAGGCGGCGTCGGGCTGCAGATCCGTGGCGGCCTGGTCAACGGTGGCTGACGAGACGATCCGCTCGCAGCCGGTGGTCACCGAGCGGGGGGCGTTCACCGGGGCGCTGCAGACCATCGCCACGCGGCCGCTCTTGGTCGGGACGAGAAAGAGCGTCAGCGCCGTGCTGCCTCCGCTCGGCCGCAGGCCGGCGTAGCGATACGCCTGGATCGTCTCGAGCTTCACGATCTGCGCCGGTGGCGGCTTCGCCGTGAGCCCGGCGCGCAGCGTGCTTGGGAGCAGCGAGACGGACGCCGGAAGTGATCCCGCGAGCATCGTCGCGTCCGCACCGGCGGCGCCGGTCGGGGCCAGCGCGACCTGATCGGTGAGGGTGATGCCGGGAATCGCATCGGGCCCGGCGTTCGTTCCCCACGTGGAAGGGAAGCTGACGCGCAGCGGTCCGCCTGCGGCGACGTTGGTCGCCTTCGGGGTGCCGGCGTCGCCGGAGCCTCCGAGCTGTGACCCGGCGAACGCCGCCGCCGCGATCAGCACCACACCGGCCACGAGGGCAGTCGCAAGTCGCCGGCCCTGGCCGCCCGTGTCTGGCAGGGCGCGCGCGGGCTCGAACGCCGCCGCACCTGCGTCGGCCCCCGCACCCCCGTTCGCTGCGGCCGCCAGCGGCGGTGCAGCAGTCGCCGCACCTGCTGCGAGCACCGGGGCTGCGGCCGCACGCGTCGGCTGCCCCGGAGGCATCTGCATGGCTGCGCGAGTCGGCGGTGCTGCCGGGGGGTGCGGTGCCGCAGTCGCAGCGGCCGCCGCAGCCTGCGCGAAGTCGCGGCAGGACTCGTAGCGCGCGTCCGGATCCTTGTCCATCGCCTTCGCGAACACGGCGTCAAGGGCGGGAGGCAGGCCCGGCTGCTGCTCGCTGATCTTCGGAGGCGGCTCCTGCAGGTGCGCCCAGAGCACCGCCACCTCGGAGTCGCGCTTGAACGGCACCGAGCCGGTGAGGCATTCGTAGGTCATGCACGCGAGCGAGTACTGGTCGCCGCGCCCGTCCGGGCTCCCGTCGATCTGCTCGGGAGCGACGTAGTCGATGGTGCCCACGAACTGCCCGGTGGCGGTCAGCGCGATTGCGTTCGCCGTGTCCTTCGTCAGCCCGAAGTCGGTGAGGTAGCAGTGGTCTGAGCGCTCTGCGCCCGCACCTGAGGCGACAAGGACGTTCCCGGGCTTCACGTCCCGGTGGACAAGGCCGCTCTCGTGGGCGGCATCGAGCGCCGCGCCGACCTGGGAGGCGATCTGGAGCGCGCGATCCATCGGCAGCACCGGCTCGGCGCGCAGAACCTCGAGCAGGTCCGTCCCGCGCACGTAGCGCATCGTGATGAACAGCAGCCCGCTGTCCTCGCCCGCCTCATAGAGCGGGATGATGTTCGGGTGATCGATCGCGGCTGCGAGCCGCGACTCGGACTCGAACCGCACCCGGAACCCCGGGTTGTCCGCCAGTTCCGGCACGAGGACCTTCAGCGCAACCTTGCGACCGAGGGACAGCTGCTCGGCGAGATACACGACGCCCATCCCGCCACGCCCGAGGACGCGCTCGATGCGGTAGCCGGCGAACTCAGAGCCTGTCTGGAATCTGTCAGCGTCGGTCATTGGGCCTTTGGGACCATGGTGGGGTGTGGTTGTACCACTGTTGAGCGGACCTGTGCGACGGCCGGGCGGCTCCCTCAGATCCCGGTTCGGCGCCCCTGGAATCGGTATGTTTGCCGCATGGCCGAACTCACACTCGAAGTGGTGGAGGGTCCCGACGCGGGCCGTCAGGTGGTGCTCAGCGGTCCGGTCGAGATCGGCCGCGACCCGAGTGTGAGCCTCACGCTCGACGATCCGCGGGTCTCCCGCCATCACGTGCGCGTGACGCCGCAGGGTGCCGGCGCGGTGGTCGAGGATCTCGGCTCGTCGAACGGAACCTTCGTCAATCGCAACGAGCTGATGGGGCCGGTCGCGGTCGACGCCGGCGATGAGCTGCTCGTCGGCGTGAGCGTGATCGCGCTGCGCAGCCGCGAGCAGGTCGTCGCGCAGCCGTCGGCCGTGCGCCCGGTGCCGCAAGCGTTCGCGGTCGCACCCGCGCGCCCCACGTTCACCGACCCGCTGCAGCCCGAGACGGGCGCTGCGCCTCAGGGCGACGGCTCGTCGTTCGGTGACTACGGCAAGCTCGCGAACTACACCGACTCACGCGTGAAACTGCGCGCAAAGCTCGCGCCCCTCGCCGTCTTCCTGCTCGTCGCCCTCATCGTCGTGATCTTCTTCGCGACGCGCTGACGAGGCGCTGCGCTCAGCGCAGCCCGAAGTAGAGAATCAGCGCGACGGTCGTCGCGATGATGATCACGATCACGAGCGCCGCGGGTGCGAGCTTGCGCGTGGCGACGCCGCCGCGCGCCGCGAGGGCGCCGCCGCCGCGGCGTCGCCCGCCCTGGGCGAGAGCGCCGAATGGCTCGCCCGGGGCCTCAACGGAAGCTGACGCGGCCGCCGCAACCGGCGCCGGCTCGCGCGGAGCGGCGGGGGCCGGGGGTGGCGGCGCCGCCGGCACGGGTGCTGGCGGGGGTGGCGGTGGCGGTGGAGCGGCGGCCGGCTCCGGCACGGGCCGGTCGCGCAGGGCGGTCCGCTCGACGTCCGGCTCCTGCGGGATCGGGCGCGTGACCGTGGCATCCGGATCGGTGACCGGCACATCGCCGGTCACGGTGAGGCTCGGGTCCGCGATCGGTGCGGGCTCGCGCGGAATCTCCGAGATCCGCGTCGCGTTCGGGTCTGCGATCGGTTCCGGCTCGGGCTCGGGCTCCGGTACCGGGTCGGGTTCGAGCGTGAACGTGCTGTGCCCTGCGCGGATGATCTCCCCGCCGCGCAGTTCGACCGCACCCTCGATGCGCCGGTCGTCGACGAACGTGCCGTTGAGCGACCCGAGGTCCTCGACGGTCAAGGTGCCCTCTGCGCCCGAGATGCGGACGTGCCGGCGGGAGAGCTCGGCATCGTCGATCGTGACGTCCGCGTTCTCGCGACCGACGACGAGGTCGCCCTCGAGCGGGATGCGGCGCCCCGCGACGGGGCCGGATGTGAAGACGAGTGTGGGCATGGAGTCCTAGGTTGGCGCCGGTGAAGCGCAGGCGTGCTGCACGCGCTTCGCGTAGGCGGTCGCTGGTAGGGGGCGGTCGGCTGGATCCTTCTCGAGCGCGGAGAGCACGGCGGCGGACAGCTCTCGCGGCATCTCCGCCCGCTCGGCCAGCGGGTCGGGTGGCTGCTCCCCAAGGTGCGCCATACCCACCTGCAGCGGGCCGCGCCGACCGAACGGGGGTTCACCGGAGAGGCATTCGACGAGCACACACCCGAGCGAGTAGAGATCGCTGGCAGGTGTGGCGTCGTCGCCGCGGATGCGCTCGGGCGCGAGGTAGTCGAGCGTCCCGACGAGCGCACCCGCACGCGTGAGCCGCGAGTAGTCCTCGCCGCGCGCGAGCCCGAAGTCGCTCAGGGCGGCGCGCCCGTCGAGCTCGGAGAGGATCACGTTCGACGGCTTGACGTCGCGGTGCACCACGCCCTGCTCGTGCAGCGCCGTCAGCGCCCCGCCGAGCTCCAGCGCAATGCGCACGAACTCGTCCGCCGGGAGCGGGCCGCCCGCTTCGAGCCGGTCCTGAAGCGTGCCGCCGGGGAGATAGGGCATCACCAGGAACTGGCGACCGTCCACCTCGCCGACGTCGACGATGTTCACGAGGTTGGGGTGCTGCGCGCCCGATGCTGCCCGCGCCTCCTGGATGAAGCGCCGGCGATAGAGCGGGTTGTCGACGAGCTCGGTCCGCACCACCTTCAGCGCGACCTCGGTGCCGTCCGCCATCCTCGTGGCCCGGTAGACGGTGCCCATCGCGCCCTCCCCGATGAGGCATTCGATGCGGTATCCGGCGAGCTCGCTCCCCGGCGTCCCAAGAATCCCGCCGTCCCCAGCCACTCGGCTAGTCTACCCGCGGCTCCGGCCGTCCGCCAGCACCTGCGGGCCTATTTCCGCGGATTCCTGACCATGACCAACACCGCCTCCAAGCGCCGGCTGACGACCTACTACGTCGTCCTGCTGGCGGTGGTGGTCGCGGTCTTCGCCCTGGTGTTCTCGGCGGGATCCGACGAGCACGCCGAGCCGTCGATCGCGGGCGGCTACGACGTCGCCGCGGGGGGTACGTGCCTGGGCAAGGCCTTCGATCTGCTGCAGTCGGGCCGCTACGTCAACCTCAGGGCCGGTCAGGAGAGTCGCCCGAAGGGCAAGCTCGAGTGGAAGAACGGCGTCCTCACGGGGCCGGTGACGTGCGTTGCGGGCGGTGAGCGGCAGCTCCGTGCGACGGTCCGCGACGGCACGCTCAGGGGGGCGGTCACGGGTATCCCGGTCGCGGCGGCCTTCAAGCGCGACCCGCCCCCGCCCGGAGCGCCGACGCTCGTGCCCACGAGCGTCGCCTCCGACTACAACGTGATCCCGCGCTCGGCCTGTCTGGGTGGCAGGATCGAGCTCAAGCAGTCCGGCAGGACCGTGACCCTCGAGCCGGCCAAGAAGGGCGAGCCGTCAACGCTCGCCTATGCGGCGGGCAAGCTCACGGGGCCGGTTCGCTGTGTCGACGGGACGATCCAGGCCGGCTCGGGGACCGCAGTCGATCGTCGCATCACCCTGACCCTCACGCCGGCGGGCAAGGGCGGGTTCCCCTCGACGGTGGTGCTGGACCGCCGCCGCGACTTCACCGCCGGCCTGGCGATCTTCTTCCTGGCGATCGTCATCGTGATGCTCGCCGCCCGATGGGCCGGCACTCTGATGACGCGGATCCGGCAGCCGCGGGTCATGGGCGAGGTGCTTGCCGGCATCGTGCTGGGCCCCACGCTGTTCGGCCTGATCCTTCCGAACCTGCAGGCGTCACTGTTCCCGAGCGACGTGATCCCGTGGCTCGGCGTCGCGGCGAACCTCGGGCTGATCTTCTACATGTTCCTGATCGGCCTGGAGATCGACCTGAGCCAGCTGCGCGGACGGATCGGGCAGACCGCGGCGATCTCCAACACGGGCGTGCTCGTCCCGATGGCGGCTGGAGTCGCCGTGGCGCTTCCGGTCTACGAGCTCATCGCGCCGCCGACGAAGTTCGTGGCGTTCGCGCTGTTCATGGGCGTGGCGATGTCGATCACGGCGTTCCCGGTGCTCGCCCGGATCCTCGTCGAGCGGCGCATGCTCAAGCGCCCGCTCGGCGCGCTTGCGCTGGCCTCGGCGGCGATCGACGACGTGTCGGCCTGGTTCCTGATCGCCATCGCCACGGCGGTCGCGACGGCAGGCACGGCCGCCGGCGTCGCCACCACGATCCTTCTGGCGATCGCGTTCTGCCTTGCGATGGCGCTGCTCGTGCGCCCCGTCCTCGCGCGGGCGTCGGTGGCCTTCGACGAGGCCGGCCGCGTTCCGGGCGGCTGGATCGCGGCGATCTTCGCCGGCGTCCTGCTCTCGGCGTTCGTGACCGAGGAGATCGGCATCGCGCTGATCTTCGGCGCGTTCGTGATGGGGGCCGCGATGCCGCGGCACGCAGGCCTGACCGAGGACGTGACGCGACGCCTTGAGGACTTCGTCGCGGTGCTCCTGCTGCCGCTCTTCTTCGCCTACACCGGTCTCAAGACGAACGTGGGCCTGATCGACCGCTGGTCGCTCGTCGTGCTCACGCTGGTGCTGATCGTCGTCGCCGTCGCCTGCAAGTTCGGCGGGACGTTCGTCGCCTCGCGCGTCACCGGCCTCGGCTGGCGGGAGTCTGCGGTCGTCGGGGCGCTCATGAACACCCGCGGGCTGACCGAGCTGATCGTCCTGAACCTCGCCCTCGAGAAGGGCGTGCTCTCCCAGTCGCTGTTCACGATGCTCGTGCTGATGGCGCTCGTCACGACGTTCATGACCGGCCCGGGGCTGAACAGGCTCGATCCCCGCCAGGAGTACGGCGCGCCGGTCGGGGAGGAGCTCGAGGAGGCTCGGGGGCAGGGCGACGACCTCGCGCTGCCCACGCCCGATCGCTCGATCCTCGTGGCGCCGAACAGCGACGCGGCGCTCGTGCAGCTCCGCGCGCTCGCCGAGCCGCTGGCGCGCTCGGTCCCCCCGCGGGAGCTGATCATCGTCTCCCCGGTCGTCGTCACCCGCGGCGTCAGCGTGCGCGGCGGCCTGCAGTCACAGAATCGGCTGCTCGCCGACGCGAACGCCTCCGCCGGGCAGGCGGCCAGGGAGCTGCGGGAGCGCGGCATCTCCAGCCGCGGGGTGGCGATCCTCTCCGAGGAGGTGGGGAACGACCTCGTGCGGCTGACCGAGGACGAGGGGATCGATCTGCTGCTCATCGATGGCCGCCGCCCGCTGCTGGGCGACGGCGTCCCGCGCGGCGACGTGGGACAGCTGCTGCGCAACGCCCCATGCGATGTCGGCGTGCTCGTGGCGCGGGATGACGATGAGGTGGTGCTCGGTCCCGACGCGCCGGTCGTCGTGCCGTTCGGCGGCGCGGAGCACGACTGGGCTGCGCTCGAGCTCGGCGCGTGGATCGCAGCGGCGGCCGACGCGCCGCTGCGCCTGCTCGGTGTGGGTGGCGACGGGCGTGCTGACGGTGAGGACGACGCGGGCAACCCGACGCGCATGCTGGCGAACGCGGCGCTCGTCGTGCAGCAGCTCGTCGGCGTTCAGACGGAGCCGCTGGTGGCCGAGCCGGGGCGCGAGGGCATCCTGAAGGCCGCCGCTGACGCCGGCGTGCTGATCATCGGCCTGTCCGAGCGCTGGCGCGACGAGGGCCTCGGGCCGACGCGCTCGGAGATCGCGCGCGCGGCGCCGGCGCCCGTCCTCTTCGTGCGCCGCGGGACGCGCACCGGCGCGCTCGCCCCGCGGGAGGACATGACCCGCTTCACCTGGTCCGCGCCCGGCGCGGGCCCGCCGCTCGCGCCTTCGCTCTCCTAGGAGCGCGACGGGATCCGGTGCAGGCCGGACGGTGACGGCAGCGAGCGCAGCTCGGCGGGCACTTCGTTGACGGAGGAGAACTCGCGCGCGAGGGTCCCGGTGACCGGCGTCTCGGTGGCGGCGATGACGGGCAGCGGCTCGAGGTCGGGTGGGATCGCCCAGCCGGTCTGGCGGAACTCGCCCGCGTTCTCGATCCAGCTCAGCGACATCAGCGGCAGGACCACGATCTTGGTCGAGAACGCGACGATCCAGCTCACCCAGTAGAAGACGATCGCGCCCCAGAGCGGGATCCCGATCTTCAGCACCTGGGAGAGCACGACGAGGATCACGAACTCGCCGATTCCCAGCACGAAGGTCAGCCACGGCGGCTGCCACTTGATCACGAACGAGTAGAAGAGGATGTCGAGCGTGACGCCCATCAGCAGGTAGACGCCGATCAGCGCGATCCAGCCGGCGTTGCCCGTGATCAGCGACAGGATCACGCCCATGATCGCCGGGCCGATCAGGATGAACGTCCGCGTCTCGATACGTCCGAGCGGGGTTGGGCACATGGGTGGACTCGGTTCCTTTGGGTTCAGGCGAGCTGGGCCGTGGTGCGCACCTGGCGCATGGCGGAGGCCGTCTCGCGGCCTAGCGAGAACTGCATCGAGAGACGGCTCGGGAACGATCGGTAGTTCAGGTTCTCGGCACGGGCGCAGTCGGCGACGAAGCGGCGGCCGATGAACTTCAGCCCGGCGATCGTGTCGCCGTGCGGAATGATCGTGTTCGCGGTCAGTCCCATCATCGCCAGCCGTGACTCCGGGCGGTCGAGCTTCGGAACCCCCGCATTCGTCTTCAGCATGATCCGCCCGCCGTCGACCGGGATGTCGTAGAACTCGACCAACCTGCGCAGCAGCGGCAGCGTGAGGACCGACTTCACGAAGCCCGTCCCTGCCACGACGCCGGTGACGTCGAGCCAGCCGGGGTCTTCGCCGTGCGCGCTCGAGGCATGGACGCGCAGCCCGGCGGGGCCGGTCTCCACCTGGTCGATCTCGCCGAGCATCTCCTCGAAGCGCCCCTCCTGGCGGCCGTTCTCGATGCGCTCGAGCCAGCTGCGCCGCCGCGGCGTCGTGCCGCGCAGCGCGCGCCCGAGGAACTGCACCCGCTGGTCGAACGACAGCCCGGCGAACGCGTCGATCCCGAGCGATTCGAACAGGCAGCGCGGAACGTTCAGATCCTGCTCGTCGGGAGAGGGATTGCGCCGCAGCGCGATCGCCTTCGCGCCGGCATCGAGCGCATTGGCCCACTCGTTCACCGAGGCGATCCCGTTGCCGATGATGATGTAGCGCCCGCCGGCCGCGTACTGCTTGGCCTCGTAGGCCTGAACGATCCGGCCGTCGATCTCCGGGTCGGACGCCTTGGCGCGAGCCAGCGGGGGCGGGAAGCTCAGGGGGCCGTGTCCGAGCGCGAGCATCACGTGCTTGGCGCGGCCGATGAAGTTCGCGTCCTCGTCGAACAGCACGAAGTGCGGCGTGTCGCCTCCTTCGCGCTGC
>Ga0302322_100006456_pt1 | contig 10399 bp, 6 predicted proteins | sample Fen_T0_2_FD_203757 | JGI IMG/M metagenome (GOLD analysis project Ga0302322, IMG submission 203757) | Peat permafrost microbial communities from Stordalen Mire near Abisko, Sweden - Fen_T0_2 | ecosystem: Environmental > Terrestrial > Soil > Wetlands > Permafrost | place: Sweden: Abisko... | reverse complement strand
AGTTCTATCTCCTCCGACGCGCGCTTCACGAACTCCTCGATGCTCGCGGGGTGGATGCGCCCGTCCTTCACCAGCGCCTCCAGCGCAACGCGCGCGACCTCGCGGCGCACCGGGTCGAAGGACGAGAGCAGCACCATCGACGGCGACTCGTCGATCAGCACGGTGACGCCCGTGGCAGACTCGAACGCTTTGATGTTGCGGCCCTCGCGGCCGATGATCCGCCCCTTCATGTCCTCGCCGGGCAGCGCCACCTGGGTCGAAGTGAAGTCGTTGCCGGACTGGCTCGCGATCCGTTGCATCGTGGCGACAAGGATGCGACGCGCCTCACCCTGCAGCTCCTGCTCGGATTTCTCCATCAGGTCGCGGCGGAGTCCGCGCACCTCGTCCTGGCACTCGAGTTGCACCTCTTCGCGCAGCGCCCGGTGGATTTCCTCGGCGTCCATCTGCGAAACCCCCTCGAGCCGCTTGCGCACGCTCTTGGAGAGGGAGCGGATCGCATCGCGGGCCTGGCTCACGGCGGCGTTCTCGCGGTTCAGGCGCTCCTGCCGCTGCTCAAACTGGTAGTCGAGGAGTCCCAGGGATTCCTCGTGGGCGCGGATCTCGCGCAGCCGCACGTCCGCCTCGATCTCATGGCGGTCAAACTCGCGGTTGGCCTCGGCGCGCTTCTCCTGGATCTCCGCCTCAGCCTTCTGCTTCAGCTCCTCCGCGTGCACGGCGGCCTCACGACGGGCCACCTCGATCAGCTCCGTGGCCTGTTCGTGCGCGGCGCGGCGCGTGTGGCGGGTGAGCGCCCACACCACCAGGAACCCGATGGCGCCGCCGATGACCAGCGCGCCCGGCAACGACCAGTCACCAAGGTCGGTGTCGGCAGTCGGGACGGCCAGGAGGGCTGCGGAGGCGGAAATCAAAGGACGCGCACCCTAAGCGGCGCACGCCCGAAAGTTCAACCTTTCTTCCAGTCCGGCGGGGCCTCGAAACGGGCCGGTTCGCTCGCAAACACCGGCAGGGTCTGGTCGAGCACGGCCTGCATCCGGGCCAGCGCTGCCGCCTCGCCGTCGCGCGCGTCGGTCTGCATCAACACGTAAGCCCACCGGTCGGCGCGGGCGTGGGCCACGCGGTTCCAGGCGTCGAGTGCCAGCCGTTGCCACGGCGTGGCCACTACCCGGTCCCCGCCGACGAACCAGTAGGCGACGATCTGGGGCACGACCACCGGCCCGCGCGGCGTCTGCACCGCGCGCTGCACATGCAGGATCGTGGCGGGAAAATCCCCGTCCTGACGGCCCGGGATGGCGAAGCGATGCTCGCCCGCCGCCTTGATCGTCCAGCCCTGGCCGACCACGCAGAGTTCCGGCCGGTGGATCGACGAGCGATCGTGTCCGCTCAGTACGATCGACAAAAACACCTGCCGCGCCGGATCGGCCACGGCCACGTAACGCATGCGCGAGTAACCCGTGTCTGAGGGCAGGATGTCCCGCTCGACCGCCGTCACCGCCGTTCGCCGCCCGATCCACTCCGTGCCGAGGAACACCGGCAGCTCGACCGGGTTCTGGCCGTCCGCCGCCAGCCGCACCCCGACCTGGCCGCGCGGCGGCAGCGCCGCCAGCCGCGCGAGAAAAAGCAGTTCGCCCACCGCGAGTACACCGATGGCCGCCGCAGCGGCCCAAGCGCGCGGCGCGCGAAGATGGGAGATGGTAGATGGGAGATCGGATGATGCCCCGACCTCCGTAGCCTCTTCCCCGATCTTCGATCTCCAATCTCCGATCTCCCCGGCGCGCTCGCGCGCTGCTTCAGGCCACCCGCGCTGCATCAGCCGGGCCCCGAGCAGCAGCCCGCCGAGCACGATCACGAACACGCCGTAGCCCATGACGTCGTGGGCGCGCTCGCCCCACGTCTGCCCGCCCCAGCGCGCGGCAAACACGATGGACGAAATGCGCGCGACGTTGCCGAGATAGATCAGAGGGAAACACAGCAGCAGCAGCGCGGCCCGGCGCCACCAGGCGCGGAAGTTGAGATAGCCGGTGAGCAACGCCAGCGCGAGCAGCGCCATGAGCGAGCGCACGCCCGAGCAGGCCGCCGCAACGTCGTAGCTGTAGCGCCCGTCCGGCGCCACCAGCTGCGTGCCGTTCTGGAGCACCCCGATGCCCGCGGCGTGCGCGAGCCCGGCGCTCGCCTTGATGACCCACAGCCGCAGCCAGAAGCCCGCGGAGTCGAGCGCGTTGAAGGGAATCGCCAGCACCATGAAGCCGAGCGGGAACATCGCCGCCGCACCCCACCGCCGCCCGCCGCCGAGCCGCAGCACGCCCCACGCAAACAACAGCAGCGCCACGATCGAAACCCGCGCCTGCTGCGCCGCAAACCCCAGGACATGCAGCGCGAGGCCCGCCAGCATCGCGACCGCCGCCGGCCCGACCGCCTCGCCTCTCGCCTCTCGCCCATCGCCCATCGCCCCTTTGTGCAGATTCCGCCAGAGCAGCCACCCGCTCAGGCCGAGGATCAGCAGCCCGTGCTCGGTCTCGGACTCGGGGTTGAACCATTGGTAGCCCCACCACCAGAACAGCGAGGCCGACTTGATGTAGCCGAGCGACGCATTGCCGAAAAATTGAAACACCGCCGCGCCGGCCAGCGCACACAGCAGCGCGGGGAGCAACCGGCGCTGAGAATTTTCGGCCGGCGGATTCATGGCGTGAGCTTCAGCGTCTCGAGGATCGCCGACACGCGCTCGCGGGCCAGCCGCGCGTAGCTGAACTCCGCCGCGCGCCGCAGGCCAGCCGCGCGCAGTTCCGCCGCCAGCGCGTCCTCCGTGCAAATCCGCCGCAGCGCCTCGCCCGCCGCGACGGTGTCGGCAAAATCAACGAACCGCGCCGCGCCCTCCGCGACTTCGCGCAGCACGGGCAGGTCCTGCAGCACACAGGGGCAGCCGCACGCCATCGCCTCGGTCACGCTCTTGCCAAACGTCTCCTCCGCCGTCGGCAGCATATGGGCCCGCGCCCCGCGGTAGAGCGCCGGCAGGGCCGCGTCGTCGATCCAGCCGAGAAACCGCGTGTCGGCCTCCACCCCCAACTCCTGCGCGCCGGCCTGCGCCCGGGTCCGGCCGCCATCCCAGTCGCCGCCCACCAGCACAAGCGGGAACTGCGCACGCAATTCCGGCGTGAGCCGCGCGTAGGCCGCGAGCGCGAGCTCGGCGCGCTTGTACGGATAAAAGTTTGCAGCCCACAGCAGGTAGCGCGGTGGCAGGCCCGCGCCGCCCGCCGGCCCGTCGGGACGGAACTCCTCGTGACGCAACCCCTCCGGGCTCACGATCATTGGCCCGCGGGTGGCAAGATGCGCCGCGGTCCATTCCGAATTGGCGATCACCAGCGCGGCCTGCCGCAACCCCCGCGCCACGGCCGCACGCCGGTAGAGCGCGCCCAGGCCGCCGCCGGGCCGCAGGTGATGCAGCGTGAACACGTGCATCACCACGGGCAGCCCCGCGGTCCGCACCGGCACAAAGCCCACGGTCAGCAGCGCCGCGGCCCCGCGCCGCCGCGCCTCGGGGGCGACGCGAAAGTGATCGGCCCACAGCCGCGCGGCGCGCCGATTGTTGGCGGGAAACTGCCGCACCACCTCCACGCGCGGGTCGGCGAGGTCCCACGGCTGCTCCGGCCCGGCGAACAGCACCCAGTGCACGAGAGGGAACTGCCGCAGCGCCTCCGCGATGAAGCCATGGAACAGCGTGGTCAGCCCGGTGCGCCGGCGGGGGTTTTCGCAGAGCATGGAAAGCGCGAGCGTGACGGGCACGCGGGCGAGCTTCCAAGAATCCCCGCGGCGCGCAAAAGGAAAATCTGTGCCGGGCGCCTGCAGCCAGGCGCGGAGATCGAAGATTGAAGATTGAAGTTCGGGGACAAAATAAGTCCACGTCCTCATCTCCGATCTCCCATCTCCGATCTTCGCCCGGCATTGCCGGGCTGGCTTGTCACGCTCCGGACAAACCGCCATGATCCCCGGACGTGCCCGACCCCCTTTCCATCCCGCCTGATGCCGCGCCGCGCCGGGATCGCGCCGTGCGCCTGACGGTGGCGGCCTCGCTCGGCGCCAAGGTCATCTCCGTCGCCTGCACGCTGGCCCAGGTGCCGCTGGCCTTGCACACGCTGGGCGCGGAGGGCTACGGGCTCTGGATCACGCTGATGAGTGTCCTGGTCATGCTCAACTTCGTCGATTTCGGCCTCGGGGTCGGCCTGCAAAAGGCCGTGGCCACCGCCTTCGGCCGCGACGATCCCGGCCAGATGCGCCGCGCGTTTTTCAGCGGCGCGCTCGCGCTCGGCATCCTCGCCCTCGCCGCGCTCGTCGTCGGTCTTCCCCTCGCCCTGCTGTTCGACTGGGGCGGGCTCCTGAAGATCCAGGAAGTCGCGCTGCAACGGCAGGCCGGGGTGGCGCTCGCCATCACGGTGGCGGCGTTTGCGGCCGGGCTGCCGTTCAACGCGGTCCCCCGGCTCGCGTATGCCACCCAACGCGGCTGGCTGCAGGCCGCCTGGATCGCCCTGGGCAGCCTGGCCTCGCTCGCCCTCGTCGCGCTGGCCGCGCGGGCCCATTGGGGCTTCCTGCCGTTTCTCACGCTGACCATGCTGCTGCCCGTCGCGCAGGGCGCGGGGCTGCTGCTGCATCTCTGGCGCGCGCTCGGTTGGAAAGGTTGGAAGGTGGAGCTGCTGCCCCGCGCCGAGTGGCGGGCGCTGGCGGGTGACAGCCTGCTCTTCGCCGTGCCGCAGGTGGGGCTGGCCTTCGTGCAGGTCGCCCCGCCGCTCGCCCTGTCGTTCGCGGCCGGACCCCTCGCCGCCACGGCCTTCAACCTCCTCCAGCGGCTCTACAGTCCCGTCACGCAGGGGCAGATCATGTTTCTCACCCCGCTCTGGCCCGCGGTGACTGAGGCCCATGTCCGCGGCGACGCGGCCTGGGTGCGCCGGGCGTTTGGCCAGTCGCTGCTGGTGGCGCTCGGCTGCGGCCTCGCACTCGTCTTTCTCACCGCGCAATCCGGTCCGCTGCTGCACTGGTGGCTCGGCGCGGCGGCGGTGCCGGTGACGGGTCCATTGGCCTGGCTCATCTGCGGTTGGTTCGCGACCCAGGTGGCCTGGCAACCGCTGATGTACCTGCTGGTGGGCGTGGAGCGGCTGACGGTCCTCGCCCTGTGGGGCATGCTCGGCTCGGGTCTCAGTCTCGCCGGGATGCTGGTTGGCGTGATCTGGCAGGGCGGCGCCACGGGTGTGCTCGCCGGGGCCGTGATCGGACTCGCCTTGGGCGGACTGCCCGGACTCGCTGTTGCCACCGGGCGCGCCCTGCGCGATTCGCGTACGCCATGAATCTTTTCATCTTCAAGCTCAACCACCTCGGTGACAACGTGGTCTTCCTGCCGGGCCTGCAGGCGCTGCGCGCGCGATTCCCAGACTGGTTCTTCACGATGATCATCACGCCGCAGGAGAAGGTGCTCTACGAGAACCTGACCCCGGCGGAAGAGCTGCTGACCTGCCCGGTGTCTCGATTCAACAGCTGCTGGCGGCGTCCGTGGGAACTCGCGGCTTGGTATAGCCGGGTGCGGGCGCGCCAGCCGGACGCCTGTCTCGTGAGTTTCGACCAAGGCAATGTCGCCCACCTGCTGGCGCGCCACAGCGGGGCGCCGGTCCGCGTGGGTGGCAAACTCCCGCAGATCCGCCTGCGTCACACGCTCACTCACGATGTCCCCATGCCAAAGAGCGGCTGGGTGGCCGAGTGGAACTGGGAGATTGCGCGCACCGTCGCCCGGGTGGCCGGCGGGGTCGAGCTGCCGGCCGTGCCACCGCGGCCGGACCTGTCCCATCTTTTCTCCGTCGTGCCCAAACCCGGCGCCCGCGTGCGCGTCGTGATTCACTCCGGCTCCAGCCGTGAGTTCACCCGCTGGCCCGAGGAACGGTTCGCCGCCGTCGCCAAGCTTCTCGCCCGCGATCATGAAGTGATCTGGATTGACCGGCCCGAGACCGTCAGCGCGAAGCTGCCGCCCACGGTGCGCAGGTTTGCGCCGGGGTCGTTGCGGATCTTCGCCTCCTTGCTGGCGAGCGCGGATCTTTTTCTCGGCAACAACTCCGGACCGATGCACCTGGCCAACGCCCTGGGCCGGCGCGGCGTGGTCGTGACCGGCGCCCAAGCCTGCGGTTGGGATCCGTATTGGCACCGCGACCGCTGGACCGTGCTGCGCCATCCGGCGCTGCCGTGCCAGCCCTGCGAACGGCTCGACAAGGTCACTTCGGCCTGCTCGAACTCCGCCGCCCCGCTCGCCTGCCTGCAATACTGGTCGGTGGACGCCGTGGAGGCGGCCTGCCGGGAAACGCTCGCGCGGCCGGCTCCAAACCGTCATGGATGACCGCTGGATGCCCCGTTCCCTGCGCAGTCGACCACTCGCCCGACTGGCCGGCGCCCAACCGCTGGGCGGGTTGCGCGGAGCGCACCACCCGTGCCCATGAATTCGTCCCTCCGCATCGTCCTGATCGTCCTGCTCGGCGCCCTGGCCGCGGTCGTCATGGGTGTCGGGCTGGCCAACGAGTCCCTGTTGCTCAGCTTTCTGGCGGTGGGAATGCTTTTCTGGGCGATCATCGAGTGGGCCGGTGGTCCGCTGCCCGAGGCGTGGCTGCTGGCGGCCATCCTGGCGGGTTACATCATCGGCAACCGCGGATTCGCGCAGTTGAGCCTGTCCTCCGTCGTCCCGCTGCTGCCGGCGGAGACGGTGCTCCTCGTGGCGCTGCCCGCGCTGGGGGCGCGGATGGCATTCGGGCAGATGCGCGCATTCTATCGCGACAGCCTGAACTACGCCCTGCTCGCCTGGGTTCTGCTGGGGGCGGCGCGGCTGCCCCTGGACATCTCGCACCACGGGTTTTTTGCGCTGCGTGACTTTGCGATGGTCTACTATGCTGCCTTTTTCTTTCTCGGCCAGGCTTTCGCCGGCCATGCGGCCTCCACCCGGCTGCTGAAACGGGCCCTGACCGCCTCCTTTGTCGCATTGCCGCTGGTCGCCGCGGTCGAGGAATGGGTGCCCGGCTACTTCTTCACGCATTTCACGGTGCGCGGCGTGCCGGTGATCTATCACAAGAGCGACCTGCTCGCGGCCGGCCTCGCGGGCGGGTTTTTCTGGCTGTGGACCCGCTGGGAAAAGAGCGGTCACAAGCTCTGGCTGCTGCCCGCGGCCGCCAATCTCCTCATGCTGGGCACCACCGCCTCCTCCCGGGCCGCGATGTTCGCCCTGGGCGTGGTGACCGTGATGTGGCTGGTCGCCCGGCGCTGGCGCATCGCCGCCGCGCAGGTGCTCATCGTCGGCACCGCCGTGAGCGTGGTGATTTTCATCTCGGCCCTCGGCAACAACAACCTGCGGCAAACGGCGGTCTATTCCACCTACGAGCACGCGGTCTCGATCTTCGACCTCGAGGGCACCGGCACCTATGTCAACCAGGCGAGCGGCAATCCGGGCGAGAACAACCGCTTCCGGATGATCTGGTGGCGGACCGTCATCCAGGACACGCTCGCGCAAAATCCCGTCCTCGGCCTCGGCTTCGGTTACGACCTGGCCGCCCGTTTTCTCGTCGAGTATGAGCTGCTCGCCGCCGAGGATTTTGCCACGCGCAGCCCGCACAGCATGCTCGTGTCCGTCCTCGGCCGGATGGGTTTTGTCGGCCTGGGCCTGTGGCTGGCGGTCGCCGCCGGCATGCTTTCCCTCACCGTCCGCTGTTTCCAGCAGGGCAACCTCGATTCCATCGGCCTCGTCAGCCTGGCCTGGGTGCTCTGGTTCAGCGCCTGCTTCGGCGTCGTGCTCGAGGGCCCGATGGGCGCGGTCGTGTTCTGGACCGCGCTTGGACTGGCGAATGCCGGGCTCACGGACCTGCCGGCCGACGAACCGGTGCTCGCTGAGGACTTGCAGCCGGCCGCCCCGCCGGATGAAGTCGCCGCCTCCCTGTGAACCTGCCCTCGCCCACCGACTATATCAGCGTCTTCAGGACGACGACGCGCGGGCGCTGGGATGCGGTGACGCCGGTCGCGCTGATCGGGCTGAGCCTGTTCGGGGTCGCGTTCATCTACAGCGCGCAGCTCTCGATCCACGGCGACTACTGGGTGAAACAGCTGGTTCTGTTGCTGGCCGGCGCCGCGCTCTACGCCGGCGTGGCGCTCATCGACTACCGGTTCTGGCTGAGCGTGGCGCACTGGTTTTATGCCGCCTGCCTCATCCCGCTGGTGGTCGTGCTGATCCCCGGGGTCGGGGGCGCCGCGGCGGAAAAATGGGGTGCCAGCCGCTGGATCCCGCTCGGGCCGCTCGGCACCTTCCAGCCCTCGGAAACCGCCAAGATTGCCGTCCTGCTGATGACCGCCAGCATCCTGATTTCCAACGAGATCGGCACCGTCCGCCAGTCGCTGGGGGTCCTCGGGAAATTGGCCCTTGCCGTGGGTGCACCCATGTTCTTGATCCTGCTGCAGCCCGACTTGAAGTCGGCGATTGTGCTCCCCCCGATGGTCTTTTCCATGCTCTATGTCTCCAAGCTTTCCACGCGGTTTTTCGCGGCGGCCCTGGGGGCTTTTCTGCTCATCTTGGGCGTCGTGGCCGTGGATACGTGGAGCTACAAGAATTTCGTCGAGGTGCACGGCTACTCCTACCTGAGCGACCAGGGCAAGTACCAGGCCACGACCTGGGTGCCGCTCCACGACTACCAGCGCAACCGCATCATCTCCTTCGTCTGGCCCGACAAGATCGACCCGCTCGGCGTCGGCTGGAACCAGCGCCAGTCGCTCATCTCGGTCGGCTCCGGCGGGCTCGCCGGCAAGGGCTGGACCGAGGGCACGCAGGCCCAGCTCGGCTACCTGCCCCGCTCGGTCGCGCACAACGATTTTATCTTCTCGGTCATCGCCGAGGAAAAAGGATTTCTGGGAAGCCTCACGGTTCTCAGCCTGTTTGGTCTGGTGTTGTTCAACGGCATCCGCATCGCCGGTCTCGCCCGGGACCGCTTCGGCACCCTGCTCGCCCTCGGCGTCACGGTGCTGTTCGCGGTGCATGTGTTCGTGAACATCGCCATGACCATCGGGCTCGTGCCCATCACGGGCATACCGCTTCCCTTTATCAGCTACGGTGGCTCCTTTGTGCTTAGTTGCTGCTTGCTGCAAGGACTGGTCCAGAGCGTCTATCGCTTCAGGAAGGATTTCATATGAGATCGCTTCTTCGCGCTATCGACCGCTCTGCCGGAATTTCCTGCGCCGCGACTGCCGCACCCGGGGGCCCCGTGAAACCAACACACGATCCGCACCATGAGCGATTCCCCCACCCCCGCGCCCGGCGTTCCGCCGGACGTCACCAGCAAATATGACGCCGAGCTCGTCAACCCCCCGCCGGCCAGCACCGCCAAGCCCGTCAGCGCCGCCGAACTGAAGGCCGGCGCCGCCGAGCGCGCCACGCAGCGGCCGCTGCTGCAAAAGATCCTCGCGGTCTTCAAGAAGGAGAAGGGCTCCTACCGCGAGCTCATCATCAACTCCGAGCCCCTCGAGAAGCGCGTCGCGCTCCTCGTCGACGGCCGCCTCGAGAAGTTCGAGATCGAGCGCGAGTCCGACAACCGCATGGTCGGCGGCATCTACAAGGGCCGGATCAAGAACCTCGACCCCGGCCTCAAGGCCGCCTTCGTCGACATCGGCTACACTAAGAACGCCTTTCTCCACTACTGGGACATGCTCCCCGCCGCCGCCGACTCGTCCGTCGAGGTCGTGCGCGTGAACAAGAAGAAGAACGCCCCGGCGCGCACCGCCGAGCCCACGGTCAAGGACATCCCCAGCCTCTACCCGCCCGGCACCGACATCGTCATCCAGGTCACCAAGGGCCCCATCGGCACCAAGGGCCCGCGCACGACGACCAACCTCTCCATCCCCGGCCGCTACCTCATTCTCACGCCGTTCAGCGACGGCTGCGGCATCTCCCGCAAGATCGAGGATCCGCAGGAGCGCAAGCGCCTCAAGCAGCTCATCAACGAGCTCACCATTCCCGAGGGCATGGGCGTCATCGTCCGCACCGCCGGCGAGGGCAAGAAGGCCCGCTATTTCGTCCGCGACCTCCACATCCTCCTGAAGACGTGGCAGGAGATCACCACGAAGATGTCGACGGACCGCGCGCCCGCCTGCCTCTACCAGGAGCCCGACCTCGTCGAGCGCACCGTCCGCGACTTCCTCACCGAGGAGGTGGACCGCGTGCTGATCGACAACCAGGACGACCACGCCCGTACCCAGAAGCTCGTCGCCCAGATCTCCAAGCGCTCCGCCGGCAAGATCGCCTACTACAACGACAGCATCCCGATCTTCGAGCGCTTCAACATCGAGCGCCAGATCGAGCAGACCGGCCAGCGCAAGGTGCCGCTGCCCTCCGGCGGCGAAATCGTCA
>Ga0302322_100006455_pt1 | contig 10399 bp, 6 predicted proteins | sample Fen_T0_2_FD_203757 | JGI IMG/M metagenome (GOLD analysis project Ga0302322, IMG submission 203757) | Peat permafrost microbial communities from Stordalen Mire near Abisko, Sweden - Fen_T0_2 | ecosystem: Environmental > Terrestrial > Soil > Wetlands > Permafrost | place: Sweden: Abisko... | reverse complement strand
CGCCTGGTAGTGAATCAGGGAATCCATGCCGACCACCCAGTCGAATTCTCCCAGCGCCGGATCGAGCATGTCCCCGAAGCGAAATTCTATGTGTCCAGCACCAATATCGGCGGGCAGTCTATGCCTGGCCAGATCCACCAGGGTCGGGGACAGGTCGATCGCCACCACGTACGCTCCGCGCCGCGCGGCCTCCACGGCCAGGGCACCGGTACCGCAGCCTGCATCGAGCAGGCGGGTGCCGCGCAGGTCGGCCGGCAGCCAGGACAACAGGGTAGAACGCATCCGGTCGCGGCCCGCGCGCACGGTGGCGCGTATCCGGCCCACCGGAGCATCGGAAGTGAGCCGGGCCCACGCCTGCGCGGCGGTACGATCGAAGTAGGTCTCGATCTCGCCGCGCCGTATCTGGTAGGAAAGTTGTGTCATGTCACCCCTTCAGTCAAAACCCAGCAGGTCGAAAATGTCGCGATCCTTCATCGGCTCGGCGTGCAGGGGCTCGGTGCCGGCCCAGAGGGAAGCTGCGAGCCGCATGTACTCATTCTTGACCGCTTCAAGCTCGGGGGAGTCCTCCATCTCGAAGAGGGTCGATTTTTTCAGGCGGCTGCGCCGGATCACATCGAGGTCCGGAAAATGCGCCATGGTCTTGAGCCCGATCTGGTGGTTGAATTTGTCGATCTGGTCGGTCGCGGCGCTACGGTTCGCGATCACCCCGCCCAGACGCACGTTGTAGTTCTTTGCCTTGGCGCCTATCGCCTGGACGATGCGGTTCATCGCAAATATCGAGTCGAAATCGTTGGCAGTCACGATCAGGGCCCGATCGGCGTGCTGCAGCGGAGCCGCGAAGCCCCCGCACACCACATCACCCAACACGTCGAAGATCACCACGTCGGTCTCTTCCAGCAGGTGGTGTTCCTTGAGCAACTTGACGGTTTGCCCGACCACGTAGCCGCCGCAGCCGGTGCCGGCCGGCGGGCCGCCCGCCTCCACGCACATGACCCCGTTGTAGCCGGTGAACACGAAATCCTCGATGCGCAGTTCTTCGGGATGGAAGTTGACCGATTCAAGAACGTCGATCACGGTGGGCATCAGCTTCTTGGTGAGCGTAAAGGTGGAGTCATGCTTGGGATCGCAGCCGATTTGCAACACCCGCTTGCCCAGCTTGGAGAAGGCCACTGACAGGTTCGACGAAGTCGTGCTTTTTCCGATCCCGCCCTTCCCGTAGACAGCGAACACCTTGGCATTGCCGATTTTCAGGTTCGGGTCAAGCTCCACCTGCACGCTGCCTTCGCCATCGGGTCTGCGCGGCGGACGTTTGATTTCCGACATGGGCACGCTGGTCACGTTCATGCGGCTGCTCCCTCGTAGACACCCTCGAGCCGGTCCTCAAGCTCCTCACCGGCCCGCCGCAAGGCTTCCAGCATATTTGCGTCGGGTTTCCAGTACTGTCGGTCGGACGCTTCCAGCAGGCGATTTGCCACCCGTGCCGACGCAGTCGGATTGAGTCGCGCGAGGCGCTCGCGCATCGCCGGGTCCAGAACAAAGGTTTCGCTCAGCTTTTGGTAGACCCAGGGCTGCACCTGACCCGTAGTGGCCGACCAGCCCATGGTGTTGGTGACATGGACCTCGATCTGCCGCACCCCCTCATAGCCATGTTCCAGCATGCCCTCATACCATTTCGGGTTGAGCATGCGCGTCCGGGTTTCCAGCGCGACCTGCTCGGACAGGGTGCGAACCGTCCCGCCGCCGCTGCTGTCGCGGGTCTGATCGCCGATGTACACCGGCGCCACCTGGCCTTGCGGCCCCTTGGCGCGCTTGATGGCCCGGCTGACGCCGCCCAGGGTATCGAAATACGTATCTATCGTGGTGACCCCAAGCTCCACCGAGTCGAGGTTCTGGTAAGCCAATTCCACGTCGCAAAGTACGCTCTTGAGTAGCGCAGCCTGCTGGACCGGCCTGCCACTGCGGCCATAAGCAAATCCCTTGCGCCGGGTGTAGGTTTCCGCCAGTTCGTCTTCATCGTCCCAGCCGCTGTTGTCGACCAGGTGATTGACGTTCGCACCGTAGGCCCCTTCCGCATTGCCGAATACCCGCAGCGCCGCGGTCTCCAGGTCCCCGCCGTGCTCCTGCTGATAGGCCAGCGCATGCTTGCGGACGAAATTCTTTTCTTCCGGTTCTTCGGCGCTCGCGGCAGAGAATGCCGCCTCGGCCAGCAACTTGATCTGCAAGGGCAGCAGATCACGGAAGATCCCGGACAAAGTGATGACGACGTCGATCCGGGGCCTGCCGAGTTGCTCCAGAGAAATCAGTTCCGCCCCGGCCAGGCGGCCATAGCTGTCGAAACGCGGCCTGGCTCCCAGGAGCGCCAGCGCCTGCGCTATCGGCCCGCCCTCGCTTTTCAGGTTGTCCGTGCCCCACAATACCAGGGCGATGGTTTCCGGCAGGGGATGGCCATCGGCCATATGTCGTTCCAGCAGCCGCTCGGCCTGACGCGCGCCATCCTGAACCGCATAGTTGCTGGGAATCCGGAAAGGGTCGAAGCCGTGCAGATTGCGGCCGGTGGGCAGGATGGCGGGCGTGCGCAACAGGTCGCCACCGGGGGCCGGCCGGATGAATTTTCCGTCCAGCGCGTCAACAATACCGGCGATTTCATGGTCGGTCGCGAGCAACTTGTCGCTGTCCGCCAGTTGGCGCAACAGGTCCAGGGTTGCCGCGTCTTGCGTATCGTGCTGCTCCAGGCACGCAGGCCAGGAGCCGGCCACCAGGGATTCCACCAGCGCCCGTTCCGGACGCGCGCCATGCGAAGCTTCAGCCAGGGACATCAACATGTCCACCCGCTGTTCCAGGCTGGGCGCCCGCCCGACTACGTGCAGGCCATGGGGTATCAGGGTGTACTCAAGCTCGCGGACGTCATCGGCAAGCTGGCTGACCCGGATGTCGACCTCACCAGCCCACGCGGGTTCAAGCGGCGCAAGTTCAAGCGCCACCGCCTGTGCGTGAATCAGGTTTGCCAATTCCGCGCGCTCGCGCGCGGCTTCAGGTTCCAGTCCCCGAAACCGATCCAGGGAGGCCTTCAGATCGACCAGATCCTTGTACAGCCCGGCCTGCGCCACTGGCGGGGTCAAATAGCTGATCAGGGTGGCGGCGGCACGCCGCTTGGCGATCGTGCCTTCCGACGGGTTGTTCGACGCATAAAGATAGAAATTGGGCAAATCGCCTATCAGGCGGTCCGGCCAACAATCGGCGGACATGCCGTTCTGCTTGCCGGGCATGAATTCGAGCGCACCATGGGTGCCAAAGTGCAGCACGGCGTGGGCGCCAAAGTCCTCGCGCAGCCACCGATAGAAGGCCGAGAATGCGTGCGTAGGTGCGAAGCCCTTTTCAAACAGCAGTCGCATCGGATCGCCTTCGTAGCCGAATGCGGGCTGAATGCCGACGAAAAGATTGCCGAAGCGCTCCCCAAGAACAAACAGGCTGGCGCCGTCGGTTTGCTGCCGCCCGGGCGCCGCCCCCCATTGGGCTTCGATCTGTTTCAGATGGCGCTCGCGACGGACGTGGTTGTCGACCGGAATACGCGCATGCACGTTGGCTTGTGCTCCATGGCGCGCGGCGTTGCCGTCAATGATGCGCCGGCGCAGTTCGTCAACGCTTTCCGGCAAATCCACCGTGTAGCCCTCCCGTTTGAGGGCAGCCATGGTGTTGTACAGGGACTCGAACACTGCCAGGAAGGCCGCCGTGCCGGTATTGCCGGCATTCGGCGGAAAGTTGAATATGACCGCCGCTACCTTTCTTTCCGACCGGTCGGAGCGCCGCAGATCGATCAGGCGGCCGATGCGCGCGGCCAGCATGTCGGCACGCTCGGTGCATGGGTGCATATCGTGAATGTCATCAGCGCTTTCAAACTTGCAGCCGCGCGGGCAACCGGTACAAGCTGCCTGGCCGGCGCCGCCTCTGCCGCCGAACACCATCGACCCTGTCGCGCCGTCCAGTTCCGGCAACGCCACCATCATGGTCGCCTCGACGGGCAGCATGCCGCGCGTTGAACCACCCCATTGGTCCAGAGTCTGGAATTCCACCGGCGCGACGGCGACATAGGGCACGGCGAGCGCGGCGAGAATTTCCTCCGCGGATTTTGCGTCGTTGTAGGCCGGCCCGCCCACCAGCGAGAATCCGGTGAGAGACACCACCGCATCGACGACCGGTTTTGCATCGCGCATGAAATACGCATCAATCGCCGGGCGTCCATCCAGGCCCGTGGCAAATGCCGGAATCACCCGCATGCCACGCGCTTCGAGCGCGGTGATGACCCCGTCGTAGTGCCCGCTATTGCCGGCCAGCAGATAGGAGCGCATCAGCAAAAGTCCGACCGTACCGCGCTTGCCGCTGCGTGCCACACTCGGCAAGGCATCGACCCGGTCGGCCAGACGACCCGGCATGCGCGGGTGGTAAACCCCGACCTCCGGATATTCCACCGGCGCATGCACTTTTGCCAACCCACGCAGCCTCCTGCGCGGACCGTCGGCATAGCGATCGATCAGTGCGTGCACCATGTTCGCCACGTTGTCTTCCGAACCCGCAAGCCAATATTGCAGGGTGAGGAAATAGGCGCGCACATCCTGCGCGGTGCCTGGAATGAAGCGTAGTATTCGCGGCAGGCGGCGCAGCATTTTCATCTGTTGCGCGCCCGCGCTGGCGCGCACGCCCTTGTCGTCGCTGTTGGCCTCCGGCTTCTTGCGCAGTCGCTTAAGAAAACCCAGCGCCCCGCCCCCGCTGCCGTCCATGCTGAATTTGCCCATTCGGGTCAGTTTCATGACCTCGCCGGCGGACATGGCGCAAACCATTGCGTCGCAATGGGCGCGCCGGGCTCTCAGGGCGTCGATCACCGGTAGAAAATGTTCCTCCATGAACAGCATGGTGACGATCACAATATCGCCGGTGGCGATGTCCTGGCGGCACCGCTCCAGCGCGCCCGCGTCGTCGCCCCACTCCGCTGCCGCGTGTACCTTCAGAGTCAGGCCCGGCAGCATGCCGGTCAGCTTGCGCCGGGCCCGCGCTACAGCGCTGACAAGGTGACTGTCCATGGTCACCAGCACGACGTGCATCGGCACCCGGCTTACGTCGCGCTCAGCGGCTGAAGTGCGCTTTGGCGTCATAGAGTGTCTCCACGGTGATGGTAGGTACGGCGCGGTCATGCGCGTAACGTTCGGTGTTGCGGCGTGCCTTGCCACGAACAAAGAACGGGATTTTTCTCAATTCCAGCTCCGCCTCCGGCGCCCAGGTGATCGCGCTCGCCGCCGGCAGCTTGGTCGCAACGCCTTGGACTGCTTTTTCTACCTGGCGGATTGCGGATGCAGGCGCTGCGGGAGTGCTGGCTTCCTCGTGCCAGCGATCCCCTCTCGTCGTGAGCGTGCCAAGGTGGGATGGGGCGGCGTTTTCGTGGAACTCGACATCGCCGCGGAACATGGTGATCAAGTGCTCTTCGAGGCCCATCATCAAGGGGTGCACCCAGGTGTCAAACAGGACGTTGGCGCCCTCGAATCCCATCTGCGGCGAGTAGCGCGACGGGAAGTCCTGCACGTGCACCGGGGCAGAGATCACCGCGCATGGAATGCCCAGTCGCTTGGCGATATGTCGCTCCATTTGCGTGCCCAGCACCAGTTCCGGCTGCAGTTCGGCGATCCTGGCTTCCACGTCCAGATAGTCGTCGGTGATCAATGCCTCGACGTCGCAAATCTTCGCGGCTTCACGGACTTCGCGAGCGAACTCACGGCTGTAGGTGCCAATACCGACGACGGTAAATCCCATTTCCCGCACCGCCACCCGCGCGGCGGCAACCGCGTGCGTGGCGTCGCCGAAAATGAACACCCGCTTGCCGGTGAGATACGTGGAATCGACCGATTTTGCGTACCATGCAGCGCGCGCGCTTGCATTCTTCAATGCCGTCCCTGGATCTATGCCTGCGAGCCCAGCGGCTTCCGCGATGAAATCGCGCGTGGCGCCAGCACCGATCGGGATGACCTTGGTCATCGGCTGGCCAAACGTGCGGTTCAGCCACTGCGCGGCCTGGGATGCAATTTCCGGATAGAGCACGACATTGAAGTCCGCCTCCCCCAGGCGTTCGAGGTCGGCCGGCGTGGCATCGAGCGGTGCGCAGACGTTGATATCTATCCCCAGGTGTTCCAGAAGCGCGCTGATCTCGCGGACATCGTCGCGATGGCGAAAGCCGAGCGCGGTCGGCCCGAGCAGATTGCAGCTCGGCCGCGGGCCCGCGGCACGCGTGGACCTTGGGCTGCCGGGCGGCGGCGCGTGGCGCCCGGCGAGCGCGCGCACGAGTTGATAAAAGGTCTCGGCCGCTCCCCAGTTTTCCTTGCGCTGATAGGAGGGCAACTCCAGGGCGACCACCGGAATCGGCAGGGCCAGTGCATTCGCCAGCCCCCCTGGATCATCCTGGATGAGTTCCGCGGTGCAGGAGGCACCCACCAGCATGGCCTGCGGAGCGAATCGTTCAAACGCCTCCCGCGCGGCGGTCTTGAACAATTCGGCGGTGTCGCCACCGAGATCGCGCGCCTGAAAGGTGGTGTAGGTCACCGGCGGCCGGCGGTCGCGGCGCTCTATCATGGTGAACAGCAGGTCCGCATAGGTGTCGCCCTGGGGAGCGTGCAATACATAGTGCACGCCGTGCATCGCCGTGGCGATACGCATCGCGCCCACGTGCGGCGGCCCCTCATAGGTCCACAGGGTCAGTTGCATGATCGTCAGGCCGCCAGCCTGGCGCGCCGCACCAGGGGGCGCGCAAACAGTTCGGCCAGGTCGGCCGCTTGCTCATAACCCTGGATGGGCGTGAACACCAGTTCGATCGACCATTTGGTGGTCAGCCCTTCTGCTTCCAGCGGGTTGGCCAGCCCCAAGCCGCAGACGACCAGGTCGGGTTTTGCCGCCCGGCAGCGGTCAAGTTGTTTGTCCACGTCCTGCCCCTCGCTGAGCACTATGTCGGCAGGCAGCATCTCGAGTTCGGCGGCCAGATGCTGCCGATGCAGGTAGGGCGTACCGACCTCGATCAAATGCATGCCTAGCTCGCGCGCGAGGAAGCGGGCCAACGGGATTTCCAATTGCGAATCCGGGAAAAAGAACACCCGTTGGCCGGCCAGTTGCTGCCGATGGCGCACCAAGGCGCGCTGTGCGCGTTCGCGACCCGGGTTCGTGGCGCGCTCGAACACGTCGGCGCTGATGTTCCACGCCTGCGCGGCCGCGCGCAGCCATAGAGTGGTGCCCTCCGCTCCCAGTGGGAAGGGTGCGTTCAGGCGGGTCGCCCCACGCTGCTCCAGCGCGCGAGCCGTGTCAGCCAGAAAAGGCTGAGCAAGCAGAAAACGGGTGCTTGCGCCGACTGCAGGCAGTTCGGACGCCTTGCGCGGCGGAAAGAAGCTTACGGGTGCAATCCCGAGCGCCCCAAATAGCCGTGTCAGCTGGTCTTCGACCACGTCGGCCAGGGCGCCGACAATCATCAATGCAGGCGGTGTGCCCGCAGCCTGGGCCGGCAGCGACGGCACCATCGAGGCCAGGCAGGCATCTTCGCCTTGGGTAAAGGTGGTTTCGATACCGCTGCCTGAATAGTTGAGCACCCGCACGGACGGCGCGTAGGCGCGCGACAGGCGTGCCGCGGCCCGCGAAAGGTCAAGCTTGATCACCTCCGACGGGCACGATCCCACCAGAAACAGCAACTTGATGTCGGGGCGGCGCTGCAGGAGGCGCTGGACCACCCGGTCGAGTTCGGCATTGGCGTCAGCCAAGCCGGCAAGGTCGCGCTCGTCGATGATCGCGGTCGCAAAGCGCGGCTCGGCAAAAATCATCACCCCGGCGGCGGACTGGATCAGGTGCGCGCAGGTGCGGGAGCCGACCACGAGGAAAAAAGCATCCTGCATCTTGCGGTGCAACCAGATGATTCCCGTCAGGCCGCAAAACACCTCGCGCTGGCCGCGCTCGCGCAGGATGGGAATGTCCGCGCAGCCCTTGGCGGGCCCCCCGGTCGGCAATGTTGCGAGCGCGCTCATTCGGCGATCCCCAGTACCTGAGCACCAGCGGCCCCGGCGCTTGCGCCCTGACCCGCCGCTTGCCGGCGTGCCGCGCGCAGCTTGAGCAGAAACTGGGTGGCATTGACGATGTAGGACGAATAAGCGGCCAAGGCCAGGAACATTTGTTCCCGCGGAGCCAGGATGCCGGTCAGCAGGGAGCCAAGGTAGGCGGTGTGCAGGGCCAGCACCAGCATGCTGACCACGTCTTCCCAGAAAAACGGACGGGCGAACAGGTAGCAGCCGAAGACGTCCTTCTCCCAGATCGATCCGGTGATCATGATGGTGTAGAGCACCAGGGTCTTGACGACGATGGAGACCGTCGCCGCCAAAAACCCCTCGCCCGATCCCAGGTAGCGCAACACCAGGCAAAGGCTGACCACGAAGACCGCCAACTGCAGGGGCGCCAGCACGCCCTGGACCAGGGTCCAGCGGGACGCGTCGCGGCGGCGACGCTCCTCCGCGGTATACAAAGGCTCTGTCTCCAAGCCTGGACGGGATTGCCGCATGTCCTGTGCTTCCTCGTGATTGCCCTTGAGAACCAATTTAGACCGGTTTTTTATTTATGTCAACTTAAGTTGACGTCTTTTTTTATTGACATCACCGCGAGCTTGGAATACGGTCTTGTTTACGCCCTTGAACCGGAAAGAGCATCTGCGGGTGGGGGATCCGCGCCGGCTTCACAGCCCTTTTCGCTCTGGTCGCGTGCCAAAAAAAAGCGGCGGCAGGCCGGCAATCCGACAGGGACTGACGGGAATATAAGGAGGGGAAACATGGATGCTGCAAGTCAACCGGGTTTCGGCGCATGGCCACCAGGGGATCTGGCGGTAAGGCGCTGTTCGCCCGAACGCACGGACCACTGGCGGGAAGTAAGGTGTGAACTCGCCGAAGTTCGTCTTGCATCATTGACACAAGCGATAGAGACGCAGATCATTCCAAAATTGGTGTTGGCGCATAGATCGGCGCCGGAAGTGCCGGTCGCCAACCCGATTGCGGTAACCCGGCCGTCCCATGCGGAAGTCATTGAACTGACCCAGATAGTGATGACGCAGGGGGCCGCGGATGCCTGGGCCTATGTCGACGTCATCCAGGCCCGTGGCGTGGCGCTGGAGTCGATCTGTCTGGACCTGTTGGCGCCGGTGGCTAACTATCTGGGTGAGTTGTGGACCGCGGATTTGTGCGACTTCACGGCCGTCACCATAGGCACCGGGCATTTGCAGCAGGTGATACGTAAACTGACGGAAGACTGTCCGATTGATGTAACATATGATTGTCACAAGAAGCGAGCAGTCTTTGCACCTGCCTTCGGAGAGCAGCACACACTGGGTCTGGTCATGGTGGCGGAGTTGTTTGTCGGCACGGGGTGGGATGCGCGCCTGTGCCTGCCGACTTCCGGCAATAGCCTGGATGCGCTGGTGCGCGCTGAATGGTTTGACCTGATTGGCTTCTCGCTTGGTTCTGCAGCGCAGATTGATGGCTTGGCCGAACAGGTAAGCAGCAGCCGGCGCGCATCGCGCAATCGTGCAGTCGCGATCATGGTGGGTGGTCCGGTATTTGTAGCGCACCCGGAACTTGCAGCGCGGGTGGGAGCTGATGCAACCGCAGTCGATGGAAAGCAGGCGCTCGCGAAAGCCGAGCGATTGGTATCACAACCGAGCGCTGATCGTCCAAGTGCTTATTAAACCGCCGACCTCGGATCGCAACCAAGAATAAGAGAAGAGAGGCTGGTTCTGGAGTATTTTCGTGAAGCAGTTTGAAGCACCCAAGACTTTCCTGGCCGGTCTGAACGCCGAGGCTACCGGCTCCCTCATCGCGGCAGCAGCCGATGTGGCGCTGATCGTCGACAAAGATGGCGTGATCCGCGACACCGCATTCGGCAGTGAAGACATTTCCATCGAAGGCTATTCGGACTGGGTCGGCAAGGCCTGGACCGATACGGTGACCGAAGAAAGCCGGCCCAAAGTCGAGTCCTTGCTGCGCGATGCGGCAGCCAAGACCGTGAGCCGATCCAGGCACATCAACCATCCGTCTTCGCGCGGCGGCGACCTGCCGGTGCTCTATTCGGTGATGCAGGTCGGACGCGAGGGCAACATCATCGCGGTGGGCCGGGATTTGCGGTCAGTCGCTTCCTTGCAGCGGCGCCTGGTGGACGCCCAGCAGTCCATGGAGCGCGACTACTGGCGGTTTCGACAGGTGGAAACCCGTTACCGCCTGCTGTTCCAGAGCTCGGCCGAGGCCATTGTCATCGTCGATGCCAGCACCCTGAAAGTGGTGGAAGCCAATTCCGCGGCCGGTCAGCTGCTGGGAGAGACCGCTCGCGTGATTGTCGGCAAGAACGT
>Ga0302322_100006453_pt1 | contig 10401 bp, 5 predicted proteins | sample Fen_T0_2_FD_203757 | JGI IMG/M metagenome (GOLD analysis project Ga0302322, IMG submission 203757) | Peat permafrost microbial communities from Stordalen Mire near Abisko, Sweden - Fen_T0_2 | ecosystem: Environmental > Terrestrial > Soil > Wetlands > Permafrost | place: Sweden: Abisko... | reverse complement strand
GCGGGAGCGGCACGGTGGTTCGCGCGCGTCGCCGCAGCTGAGCCGGCCACATTGGCTGCGCTATGCCGCGGTCGTCGAGATCAGCGCGGCCGGGGTGCGCGTGATCGGGGACGACTCGCACGCGGTGACCGCGCTTGCCGCCCATTTGGCCGCGCCGGCGGAGTCGGGCGTGCCGGTGGAACTCGAGGCGCTCGGCGCGTTCGAAGATCCCGAGCTGCACCGTGCTCGCATTCGCCGCGCGCTCGAACACATCCGCGCAGGTGATCTGTACCAAGTCAATCTGGCGCGCCGCTTCCAGTTCCGGGTGCACGGGTTAGCTGTGGACGTGCTCGCACGGCTCTGCGAACGCGGTCGTCCGCCGCACGCCGCGGCGTTCGCCTGGGGGCCTCTGGATGTGGTCAGTGTCTCGCCGGAATTGTTCGTAAGATTGGATACTTGCGGCGATATCTTCACGTCGCCCATCAAGGGCACGCGGCCGCGCGGCGCGAATCCAGAGCGGAACTCCGAGCTGTCTCGAGAGCTCGACAGCGATCCGAAGGAGCGCGCCGAGCTGACCATGGTGCTCGACGTCGAACGCAACGACTTGGCGCGCTTGGCCCGACCCGGGACGGTGCGGATGTCCGTCCCTCCCCACGTCGAAGCTCACGGCACGGTGCTGCACCGCGTCGCCACCCTGCAGGCCAAGCTGCGCGCCGACGCCACGCGCGTCGAGATCCTCGAGCGCATGCTGCCTAGTGGGAGCGTCACCGGCGCGCCCAAGGTGCGAGCCATGGATCTGATTGCCGAACTGGAGGCCGAGCGGCGTGGCCTGTACACGGGCGCCTTCGGTTACCTTGCTCACGACGGGAGTCTGGAGCTCGGCATGGCGATCCGCACCTTGACCGTGCGCGACGGGGAGGGCCACTACTTCGCGGGAGGCGGCATCGTCGCCGACAGCGATCCCGAGCGGGAGGTCCAAGAAACACTGTGGAAGGCCGAAGCCTTGCTCGGGCTGTGCGCCAAAAACTAGCCCAATTGTCGGCTCTGGTTTAACCGTAAGCCGAGCCCATGGAATCCGTGAACGTCCGCAACCTCGAGCAGATCCAAGAAGAGGATCGCTCGGCCCGCTCATCCCGGCTCGGCGCTCTATTGCTGGCGTCCCTGGGCGGCGCCGCGCTCGTCACAGTCGCGCTCGTAATGGCGAAGCGCACCGGGCCGCCAGCCCGCGCGGAACACGATCCACTGGCGGAGTTGGTGAAGAGCGCCAAGAACAACAGCACGCCGGCCGAGCAGCTCGACGGCCATGACGTGACTTTTCCCGGGATCTTGAGCGACTCACGCACGCCCACCACGGCACTGGCCGCGGTGAAGGACGAACGCGGTCGACTCGTCCAACAGCCCGGCGTGGACCCTGCGGCGAGCCCGAGCGCGCCGCCGCCAGCCACCGATCGCTTGCCGGTCGTGCCTTTGCCGGTCGGCACGCTGCTCAGCGCGACGCCGGTAACGACCGATCCGAAAGACTCACTGACCGCGATGGCGCACTCCGCCTCCGCGCTGGCCGATGGCGCCGAGCTGGCTTCCTCTGGCATGGAGGGTGGCTATCAGCTGCAAGTCGCGAGCTACCGCGACCAAGCCGACGCTGATCAGCTGGTCGAAGATCTGCGCAAGCGTGGTCACCACGCGTTTCGCCAAGCCGCCTACGTCCCCGAGCGCGGCCTCTGGCAACGAGTTCGCATTGGCCCGTTCAAGAGCAAATTCGAAGCCGCCGACTACAAAGCCAAGTTCGAAAGGACCGAACGCCTCTCGCCGTTCTTGGTCGATCCGGACAAGGTCAAACAAGCCGAAGAGCAACGCGCGCTCCGGATCGCGAAAGCCAAAAAGTTCCGTCACATCGTCGAGACCCCGCAGTAGCGCGACGCGCTTCGCGGCCCGAAGGGGCGAGCCCGAGTTCGTCCGGCGATGTCCTCGGTTGCAACCAGGGGTGGCTCAGAAACGAAAACGCGAAAGAGTCCTAAGATCACCCTCGATGCGCGGCGGCTCGCTTAGTGGCAGGCCAGCGCCGCTACTTCTCTTTGCGCGACATCTGTTGTCGTACGAGCTGGCCGATCGCTTGGCTGATGTTTTTGCTCTTGGACAGGACGCGCAAGTCACTGTCGCGCAAGTGAGGCACGAAGCGCGTGGCGAAGGTAAGCGGGGTGCGTGGGTTCATGACCAAGTTGATGCGCACTTGGTAGCTGCGCGTGAACTCGCGGTTGAGCGCAATTTGGCGGAGCACGTCGTCCGAGACCGTTCGGCTGGCGCTGATCTGCGCGGCTTCGTTTTCGCGCATCAGCGGGCTCTTGACGGCGGCGGTGGCGACCAGGCGATTCGGATCGCGAACCAAGATCAAGCGCTCGCCCGCGCCGCCCAGCGTGGCGGCGCGGATCTTCTGGCTGACCGTCATCTGCGCCAGTTTTGCGTAGAGGGGCACGACTTCTTTTTTTGGCTTCTCCTCGCCTTCATCGTCGATCTCGTGCGTATCAGGATTGTTTTCGTCGATCTTCAAGAGCTCACCGAGGTGGTTCGCTTCTTTGAACAGCACGTCGTCGAAGTACGGTTCTTCGGCGGCTTCCAGAATCAACTCGTTCTTGATCGCCTGCGCAGCCTCGGCGAAGGCGGGGATGTTGAGTTCCAAGTTGTGCCGCACGGCAAGCTCGACCAAGCGGTCCGCGGTCGACATGCGGACGCGCTTGTTCATGTATAGCTTCTCGATCACGGTCGGATTTTTGAGCATCAGCTCTTCGTTGGTGGCGATGATTTCGCCCGCGCGCTCGTCGGCGGCGTCGGCCATCGCCTCTAGCGCCTCGCCGCCAATGCGCGGCATGCGCAAGAGCGAGGTCACCACCTCGTTCTGATTCGGATAGGCCCGCGCCAGCTCGAGAATCACACTGCCCGGCAGGTCCGCCGTCAGCGCGCCTTGCAAGATCGGTGCAGGCAGTTTGCTCAGCGTGGCGCGCGCAACCTCGGCCAGCTTGGGATCGTCGCTGCCGGCGAGCACGGACACGACGGTCACGATGTCGCCCGGCTTGGCTCCCGGGATCACACCGCGTGCGGCCATCAGCTTGACTGGGCCGGGCGCCTCCTTGGCGAGCACGCGCTGGACGGGGACCGGTAGGGTTTCGAGCTCGATGTCGGGATGCATGGCCGCGCAGATCAAGCAAGCCTAGCACCTTGCCTGGCCGCCTGGTTGCTGATGCGGGTCCGCGCCGCTATATGAAGAGCTTACCGAGAAGCGGCCGGGTCGTTAAGGAGTCGAGCATGGGCATCATGGATTTCGTCAAAGGCGGCGTGCAGCGAATGATGATCGCGCGCCCGGATTCCGAGAAGCAGAAGATCGTCTACAAACACCCGGACCAAAATTTCCCGTTTTGGACTCAACTGACCGTCGACTCCGACGAGGTCGCGCTGTTTTTCAAGAACGGGAGTTACGTTGCCGCGCTCGGCACGCAAGGCTCGCCGCACACCCTGCAAGCCGGGAACTACCCGTTCATCGGCGGTTTGATCGACAAGTTCACCGGCGGCAACTACTTCATCAGTGAACTGTACTTCGTCACCATTCGAGACATTTTCAATCAGGCCTTCGGCGATCAGATTGGGTCGATGCGCGATCCCGAGCTCGACATTCGCGTCACCCCGCGCGCCTTCGGTACCTATTCGTTCCGTATCATCGACCCCGTGAAGTTCGTGATCGGCTTCGTGGGTCAAGGCGGCGGCAACGTCGACCAGAGCATGAACTGGGTCCGCGACATGCTGTTCATGGGCCTGAAGTCGACGCTCACGCGCATGATCAAGGCCGGCGAAATGACTCTCATGGACGTCGGTGGCTGCGGCCCTGACGTAGCCAGAGCGATCGTCAATGATTGCCCGGATCTGTCGAACATCGGCGTCAAGGTCACGGCCATCGCCAAGCTTCACATCAGCTTGAACGACGAAGATCAAGCCCGCGTCGACGAGATGCAAGATCAGATCGTGCAGGCCAAGGTCGACGCTCGCAAAGCCAAGATCGGCGTCTCGCAGGCCGAGGCACAGGCGCAGCAACGCCAGTTCGAGCTCGATCAAGACTTCATGAACCGCCAGCGCTACGTCAATCAGATGGATGTCGGTCGCTATCAGCAATACGCGCAGGCGGAAGCCACGCTAGGCTTGGGCCAAGGCATGGCCAAGGGGGGCGACGGCGCAGCCGCCGCGGGTCTCGCCTCGGGCATGGCTCTCGGCGCGGGTCTTCAATACGGCGCACGCCAACCGCCGGCTGGTTATCCTCCGGCTGGTTATCCCGGAGCCCCCGCGCAAGGCTACGGTCCTCCGGCTGGTTATCCTCCGGCTGGTTATCCCGGAGCCCCTGCGCAAGGCTACGGTCCGCCACCTGGCTATCCACCGCCTGGCTATCCGCCGCCCGGTTATCCCGGAGCTCCGCCGCAAGGCTATGGCCCACCCCCGGGTTACAGCCCGCCACCGAACGCGGCCGGCTACGGCCCGCCTGCGGGGCCGCCCCCCGCGTCCGGAGCCCTGGCGCGCTGTTCTGCGTGCGGCGCGGGCAACCCGCCCAATGCCCGTTTTTGTGCGGAATGTGGGCGACAGCTCAGTCCTTAGAAAATTTTACAGCCCCGTTCGGCACTCGGGGCGTGGCCGGCTCGGTGCTACGCTGAGCCGAGCGCGAATCGTGGACGAATCGCTAATCCAATTCGGTAGCGCCTCGGATGCCGGGGTCGGGGCAGGGCAGGGCGAGTCCCCGGCGCGCTGCGCTGCGACGGTTTGCCCGCAGTGCGCGCAGCACTTTTCAGCGGACGGCCGCTTCTGCCCGTTCGACGGCGCACCGCTCCGACCGGCGCCCGAGTGGGATCCCCATTCCGATCCGCTGCTTGGCAGCGTGGTCGATGATCGTTACGAGATCGCGACCGTGATCGGTGAGGGCGGCATGGGCGTCGTGTACGCCGTGCGGCACCGGACGCTCGGTAAGCGCTTCGCGCTCAAGGCTCTGCGTAAAGACCTCGCCGCAGACCGGGAGATCGCCGCCCGCTTCATGCAGGAGGCGCGCACTGCCGCTTCCGTTTCGCATCCCGGGTTGGTCGAGATCATCGATTTTGGCAGGTTGCCCACCGGTCAACCGTTTTTCGTGATGGAGCTGCTCGAAGGCCAATCGTTGGCCCAACTGATTCGCCGGGGCGGTCCGATCCCGGCGGCCCGGGCGGTCGAAATAGTGCGCCAGATCTCGGATGCGCTGGGCGCTGCCCACGATCGCTCGATAGTGCATCGCGATCTCAAACCGGACAACATTCACATCTCGCCCGGGGCTGCAGGGAAGGACCACGTGACCATCGTCGACTTCGGCTTGGCCAGGGTGGTCGGTGCGAGCCGCTTGACCCGCGCCGGAATGGTCTTTGGAACGCCGCACTACATGAGCCCCGAGCAAGCCCAAGGGGATCCGACCGATCATCGGGCGGACGTCTACGCGCTGGGCGTTGTGATGTACGAGATGTTCACCGGTCGCGTGCCGTTCGAGGCGGACAGCTACATGGGAGTGCTGACCAAGCACATGTACATGGCTCCCACGCCTCCCAGCCAGCTGATTGGCATCGAGAAACTGGGCGTGCTCGAGGACATCATTCTGCGCTGCATGGAGAAGAAGCCAGATCATCGCTACGCGACGCTGCTCGAGCTGAGCCGCGATCTGGATCTGGCGCTGAACCCGAAGGGGCCGCATCCTTTGATTGCCCGTCAACGTCGCAGCACGCCGCGCTCGCTGCTGGCGGACCAACTGGAACTGCCCAGCCGTGATGAGCACGCCGCCCGAATCGAGGCCTCGTACTTGAAGCCGTGGCCATGGTGGCCGATCACCGTCATCGGGGGATTGTTTTTGGCGGGCATCGCCGGCATGTTGTCATATCGCTCATTCGTGGCTTCTCCGCGCGCGGTACCACCGCTGCCGGCGCCAACGACTGCTCGGCTCGTCCGCGGCCAGGCCCCGCCGGCGGCCACCGACGCTTTGCTCGTCGGCCCGGCGTCGCTCGATCCGGGCGCAGGGCGAGCGGCATTGGTTGGCTCCGCGGCGTCGGTCGCGTCGGCCAGTACCCCGCCCAGTACAGCGAGCGTGCGGGTGCAGCCCGCTGTGCGCGCCCAGCCCCAGCCGTCCCCGCGCTCGGGGGCGCAGGCCGTCGTGTCACACCCGGCGCCAACCCGAGCCTCGGCGACACAAAAAAAGCCTCTGCGGCTGGGTAGTTCCGAAATCGTCGACCCATGGGCCAAGTAACGTAAAGGGACGGGCGCGGCGCGCCGAGTGCGCTATGCCTAGGGCGGGGGAGCAATCCGGCTGCTTCTCAGTTTCAGCAGGGCTCGGGTCAAAGTCAGATGAACATCTTGGAAAGGGGCACAAGACGCGAGCGCGGGCTTGACACCCCTGCCTATCCCCGGGACTCTTCAAGCTACTCGCCGTAACTCGATGTGGGCTGATTTCGCGTGGCAAAAAAGCAACTATTACTAGTCGACGCTGATCCCCGAAGTGTGCGGGTGCTGGAGGTCAGTCTCAAGAAAGCTGGCTACAGCGTAACGACGGCCAGTGATGGCGCGGACGCGCTGTCCAAGATCGAATTCTCGATCCCGGATTTGATCTTGACCGACACTCGCCTGCCTCGGCTCGACGGCTACGAGCTAGTCCGCCGGTTGAAAGAGCACGCGGAGTTCGCGCAGCTGCCAGTGGTCTTCCTGACTAGTCAGAAATCGGTCGAGGACAAGGTCCGCGGCCTGGAACTGGGCGTCGAAGATTATCTGACCAAGCCCATCTTCGTGCGCGAGCTGATCGCGCGCGTCAATCTGCTCTTGGCTCGTCGCACCCAAGAAAAAATGGCGACCAGCATGCCTACCAGCCGGCGCACCCGGCTGAGCGGCTCGCTCGAGGACATGGGCGTGGTCGATCTGCTGCAGACCTTCGAGGTCAGTCGCAAGAGCGGCATCGCTCGCATCAACGATGGCCGGCGCGAAACGCGCGTTTACTTCCGTGACGGCAAGGTGGTCGACGCCGAACTCGGCCAATTACGCGGTGAAGAAGCCGTGTATCGCGCGCTGATTTGGACTTCCGGCACATTCGAGGTCGAGTTTTGCCCGGTCGCCAGGGAGGACATCATCCCGACCTCCACTCAGGGTCTGCTGATGGAGGGCATGCGCCGGGTCGACGAATGGGGCCGCTTGCTGGAGCAGCTGCCATCGCTCAAGACCATCTTCGAAGTCGATCACGAGCAGCTTGTCGAGCGGTTGAACGAGATCCCCGATGAGCTCAACGGAATATTACGACTGTTCGACGGTAAACGCACGCTGATCCATGTCGTTGATGAGTCGCCGTTCGAAGACTTATCCACGCTCAGCACGATCACCAAGCTGTACTTCGAAGGCCTGCTCGTGATCGGCCAAGCCGCGCCCGAAGAGGACGTGGTGCCGAGCGAGGCGGAGGCCCGTGCGGATTCGCTGCCCCCCGAGTCGGACGGCGAGCCCTACGACTACGACGACGTGGTGCCCGATCGCAGTAGCGAACCCAAGCTGCAGGTGAGTGACGCGCACGCGCCCTCGTGGCGCCCATCGGCGCCGCCGCTTTCAGGCTTGAGCCAGCCGCCGGTCACTATTCCCGGTCTGCGCTCGGCCGACATCGGCTCGGCCATGCCCGCCGATCGCGGCGGGCGTTCTCGCGTGGTCATGCCGTCGGTGCAACAGGCAGCGGAACCCGCGCCCGCCCCCGAGCCGACGTTCGACGCGCGTGCGATGCATCGCACGCATTCGGGCTTGGGCCCGTTGGCACCCAAGCCCGATCACGGCGGCGATGGTGCCCGGCCGGCCGCGTCGAGCGGCCACACGGACGCGACTGACTCGCGCACCGCGGCAGTCGCCGCACTCGAAGCCGGCCAGCCCGAGAGCGCGCGAGAGATGGCCGTTATGCGCGTGATCGAGGGCAAGGTGATCCCCTTTCCTGCGCCACGCAAAGAAGACGAACCCGGGGATCCCATCGTCGCCCAACCTCCGCAGGCGGTCGACATTGCCAACCCGCCCCCGGAACCCGTTCCGGCTGCGGCGGCCGAACCTGCCGTTCGCGCTAGCACGCAAAGCTTGACGGATGCGCTGCGTGAATCGTCCTCCGCCGCTGCGGCGGACGAAGCGTCTCCGCCCGCTGCCGAGCTAGCGCCTTCAGTGGCAGCCTCGCCTGCGTTGCCAGCCACGGCCACAATACCGGCCGGATCTGCGGCGTTGGCGATGACGCTCGTGTCATCCGGTCCCGCGCCGACCGAGCGCGAGCCAGCCGTGGCTCGTCGAGCGGAGCAGGCCGGCGCGGATTCCCCGTCCACCGTGATCACGAGCTCGCCCGCGGAATCGGTCGTCCCGGCCCCAGTCACGCAAGCGCTCACCGCCTCGGCGCCTCAGACCGAGCCGGCCGTGCCCGTCTTGCCCGCGTCCGAGCCGGAACAAGCACCCGAGGCGAAGCCCCAATTAGTGCGCGCGGCCGTGCCCGCGGGGCTCGCTGTCGGCGCGAGTACCGACAGCGGTTTGGTCGAAGACGTGCACGACGAGTTTTTCTCGGCTGGCGAGGCAGGCAGCTACGCGGGCGGCCCCATCTCTGCCCTGCCGGGAAGCCTCGACGACCACCACGACAATGACTTCGACGACCTGTCCGGCCAGGGGCGCCGGGTCATTCGCCGCACGCCCGAGCAAGAGGCGCGCCGTGAGCGCAACATCAAGATGGTGTCGGGCCTGGTTGGCGTAGGCTTGGCGATTGCGTGCGTTGCGCTCTGGCGCTCGCATCGCGTTGGCCAATCCGCTGCAGAATTGGCGCCACCTGCGCCGCAAATCAGCAACGAAGTGGCACGCCCGGCAACGAGTCCACTGGAGCCCGCCGTTACCGCCTTGGTCCCCGCTCGACCGGCGGCTGAAGTCGTGACAGCAAAGCCCGCGAAGGCGCCGGAGCCTACCAAGACGCCGGAGCCAGCAAAGGTCGCCTCCCCAGCAGGTGTCGCGCCCGCTGCGCCGCCGCCCGGGAAGGACGCGGGCGTTCGCAGCACGCTCGAATACAAGAGTGGGCTTGCTCGTCCTGCCCAGCCGTCCGCGCCGCCAGCGAGCGATTCGCCCAAGCCCACGAAGCCCGCGCCTGCCGCGCACCCAAGTGGGACGCCCGCGCCAGCCGCCGAATCTTACCCCGCGCCGAGCAAGCCGCCGACCGCCGCATTTCCGCTTTGAGGCCTTGGGTTCTGCCGCTTTGAGCGTCAGTACAGTGCGAGCGGGGGCTCCGTGGTTGGGCGATCCACGCGCCGCAGGCCCAGGCCACGTTGGCTCGGCGGGCCGAGGCGCGAGGCGGCCTGGCTCGTCGGCTGCGCGAAAGCTCGCTCGCTCGCTCGAGCCGCTGGGCGGCCAACAGTGCTACTGCCGGTGCAGGCCGTGAGGGCAATCGACAGCAGCAACAGGACATTCGCGGCGGGCATGAGCGCAAGGTAGGCGGAGCTTCACGCGCTGGCCAAATTCGTGAACTTACCCCGCCGATATTTGCTCACCTAGGATCAGAATCGACTGCGGCGTCCGTCGTTCAGGAAGCGCTGCACGAGGCGCACGATCTCGCTCGGGCGTTCCTCGTGTGGCGAATGCCCCGCATCCAGTAACTCGAAGCCCGAGCCGCGGATCTCCCGAGACAGGCGTTGTCCGAAGCTGGCGGGCCAGACGCGATCGTGTCGGCCCCAGATGACCAAGGTGGGCGCATGAATGCGCGTCGTTTGCGCGCCCACGCCGCGCGTGTCCACGGTTGCCCGCAGCGTCGCCAAGGCGCTGCTGCGGGCCGCCGGCGCATTGAATACGTCGTAATAGCGATCGATGCGTGGCGAGGCCAGGTTCGAAGTAGGGCCGAACACCGTCTCTTGAAAGTGCCGGCGGAATAGGCCGCGTCCCCAAAGTTGTTTCAGGATCAGGCCGCCTACGAATGGCAAGAGCGCGAGCTCTCCATAGCGCCCAGTCCCGCTCTCGTAGCAAAGCGCATCGATCAGCACGAGCTTCGAGACCAGCTCCGGATGCCGCGCGGCAAGCGTGAGCGCGACCGCGCCGCCGAGGGCGTGGCCCACGACCGCGGCAGGTCCGAGCTCCAAGCCGGCGTATAGATCGGCGATCGCTTCGGCGAAGGCTTCGATTCCGTACGGGAAGCGACTGGGTGGGGGCTTCTCGCTCGCGCCAAAGCCAGGCAGATCGGGCGCGATGACGCGGAACGTTTCGGCCAGCTCGGGCATCACCAGATCCCAGCTCGTGTGATCCACGAACAAGCCGTGAATCAAGATCACCGGCGTGCCTACGCCTGCTTCGGCAACCCGCAAGCGAACCCCGCTTGCGGTGACGTCGCGGTGTACAGGACCGGCCATCCCGAGGAACACA
>Ga0302322_100006452_pt1 | contig 10402 bp, 6 predicted proteins | sample Fen_T0_2_FD_203757 | JGI IMG/M metagenome (GOLD analysis project Ga0302322, IMG submission 203757) | Peat permafrost microbial communities from Stordalen Mire near Abisko, Sweden - Fen_T0_2 | ecosystem: Environmental > Terrestrial > Soil > Wetlands > Permafrost | place: Sweden: Abisko... | reverse complement strand
CCTGCTGCACAGGTTTTGAAAATAGCTACTTATAATGCAGCAACTGACTGTGGCTTACAAAACAAATACGGTATTGTTGCAGCAGGCAGGGCAGCTGATTTTATTTTAATTGATGGCGACCCAACAAAAAATATCAGTACCATAAGAAGAGTAGAGTGGGTGGTAAAAAATAATCTGCTGTACCTGCCTAAACAATTAATGGCAACAATGGGTTGGAAATATTATTACTGAGTAAACAATTGAAATATTGCTGCTCATAATCAGGGTTGATATTATAGTCCAGCTATTCCATTGCTTTCGTTTAGGTTCGCAAACATTAAATTATTAATGCCATAGCTAACCAATACTTTGAGTCAATTCAAATATGTTGTCTTTCTTATTCTGCAGCAATAATTATTGTGCTACAAAAGTACCTTTTCCGGCGGCATAGCCTTTTACGGCATATTGCAATATATACAGGTAGCAGGGTGTCATCAGTGCAAAAAATACCAGTTGAAAATTATAATCCTCTTTTAAACCGGCAAATGCTTTTGGAATTAGAGCACCGCCTGCAATGCCCATGATGAGAAGTGCCAAACCTTTTTCGGTAAACTTTCCAAGCCCGCTGACAGCTAAAGGAAAAACGAATTTTATTAACGTTATAAATAAAAAAGCTGATTGTTATAACCGCGTTTTTGTTGTAAGCAATATTATTTTGCTGATACTAGAAAATTTTTTATCAATTGCTGAAGTTGCATTTCTTTTTGCATCAGCTTTTGTAATAGTGTAAGCTGGTTGCCAGCCCTTACAAAATTTTGCCCTTCGTACTTTGAGCCATAGTATACATCGTTGTTAATATAATCGGTAAGAAAACGCATGGCCTGCATGTAGATCATAAATTTGCCGGCGTATACAAAATGATTCTTTTCTTCTTCACTCAGTTCATTCATCAGCTGGCCAAGGTAGCCTTTTGCAATGGCCATAAAATAGTCGTCCCGTATTTCAATTGCGGAAAAATCTTTTTCTTCCTCGCTAACCGGGCTTAAATAAGTACGCATCATATCTCCTGCATCGCTGATAAAATAACCAGGCATTAAAGTATCCAGGTCAATTACACAAAGGCCTTTATTGTTTTCATCAAACAGCACATTACTTATTTTGGTATCGTGATGCGTAACACGGAGTCTAAAATGCGGGCTCAGTTTAATCTTTTCAAACACATCAACTATGGCTTTGTTGGCAATAATAGCGTGTATTAATTCCTGGGATTCTTTTATCCTTGTTGGGTTGCCATTCAATAGCGCCTGTTTAAATTGATGGTAGCGCAAGGTAAGATTATGAAAATCGGGCAATGTGATCTTTAACGCAGCCGCATCAAAACCGGCCAATAGTTTTGTGAATTTTCCGAACTGGCTTGCCGCTTCAAAAGCCAGCGAGGGTGCCTGTACCACATCAATAGTGTGCGAGCCTTCTATAAACGGGCTAAGACGGAAATAACCATAATCGCTATCAAAAAAAATAACTTTGTTATAAATAGATTTTATTGGCGTCACAAATAAATAACCGGGGCACTGTTGCTGAAGGTAGGTGGCAGTTAAGTTTACGTTGAATGCAATAGCTTCCGGATCTTTAAAAATCTGGTCATTGATCCTTTGCAATATATAAGTATTGCCTTTACCTGTAACCTTCCAGGTATTATTGATTAAGCCGGAACCAAAAGGAACTGCAGCATTACTATTTTCGGTTAAGCCAAAGGCTTTGAAAACGGATTGAAGCATTTGAAGTGATTGAAGTGTATAGTTATAATATCCAACTTAATTCATGTACAAATAAAAGCGGTGGTAAAACATCTGCACTTTTTTTATACATGAGCCATAGTTTATTTTTTTTCATGCAATACAAGTTTCGATTCAACAATGATCTTGTAGTAAGCATCCATTTGCGGTGTTTCATCTTTATTTTTATTCTTCAGTTCAGTTAAAATTTCGGTTGCTTTTTGTCCCTGCACATAAGGATGTTGCTCTACAGATGCTAATTTCGGATAAGCGCTGTAGGTACTGATGTGCAGGTTGGCAAAACTAATAAAACAAATTCTTTTATCGTTGTTGGCTTCTGTTCCATAACTCTAAAGTAATTTGTTTTTAACAGAAACGGTAAAACAATAAAACGTTTACATACTTAAAGCCGTAAATATGTCAAAATTTACTTCATTATGCGAACACAGCAAAACCGCCTGCTGTCACTGTATGTAATACGTGGCTTAATTATAAATTTACTGGTAGTAGAAAGTTGTTTGCTCTATACTTCCTTAAATGTGCTTTCGCCAAACGGAGTTGCAAATGCAATCGTACAGCAATTTTTTCATCATCCATGGCATGGTCTTCATTTTTGGGATTTGGTACGACCTGCATTTATGTCTATGGCTGGGGCAATTTTATATATCTCTTACTATTATAAGTTACAAAAGGGCATAAGCTGTACAGAATTTTATACTGGTATAAAAATATTCGTGGCTCATAAGAAATTTATTGCAGCAGATTTTTTGGCTTTAGGTATGTTATACAGAACGCACAGTTATTAGTTTCATAATCAAAATGGTTACCCTGGGACGTTGTGTGGTACAACAAATTGCCCAAAGGGATCATATCATCTTAAATTCTATTCCTCCCGGGGCAAGGTGGAAGGATTTTTATCAGGCTTGTACCGCATTTTAGATGGTAAAAATGGAAGGGAGCCAGTATAGCACAAAGCTGCCCTTCCTTAAAAACCCTGACTTCTAAACCAAAACAAATAAACTCCAAATACTAAACAGCTCGCGCTGTTAAATTAACTACGCTCATATTTTGTTTTGCCGGCGAGCAGAAAACAAATACGCTGTATAGTTAGCCAACGGCGCCACCACACAAAACCATCTCCGGCACATCTGCCATAAACATAACTTCTGGTTGCAGCCAACATACCAACATCTATGCTTCGCCCGGGTTCGTTTTCCTGCAGACTCAATATTCAAATATTTAATTGCATTCGTATTGATAGGTGATTACAACGAATTGCGTTCCTGCTAAAGAATTTAATGAAAGTATCTTCCCATCAGCATCATAAGTATAATTGATCACACTGCCGTTAATGCCCGAACCGGACTTAATAATATTCTTAGTTTTAAAAGTTTCGTATCCCTCATACACTTTTGTTTGAAAGATGAGGTAATCACCGTCCTGCACAGGCTTATCTGTATAATATTCCAGCGCTGAGAAACCTGCGGGGCTTCTCATGGATACTATATTTCCATTATTCCAGGTGTAGGTATAAATTGTACTGTCGCGATTAGGGGGTGGATTTGTATAAGTGGCTTTTATCAATTCTGTACCGCTGTAGTCATAGGCAATATTTTGCCAGTTGGTACCGGCCTCGTTCAAATTTTTGCGTACGTTGGTTGCCTGTCCATTTGCATTTACTGTAATGGTCGACCTCATTCTAAAAACGCCGGCATATTTATCCAGCCTGGTTATGATATTTCCGTTGTATGAAAAAGTTTCTACCAACCCGGAGCCGGTTGCGTCCGGGCTTACGATAGAATCTATTTTTCCATCTGCAGTATAATAATAATTGAATTCACCAAGTCCACCGATCACCGCTTTTGACATCCTGCAATGGGCTTTTTGTGACACAGTTTCTTTTTTGCATGCGGCAAGGCTGCCTGTTATAAGTAGTATGGCCAGCGCTTGCTTAATTAAGTGTGCTCGGTTCATATTTTTTGTGGTTGTTTTTTTTAAATTTTTTCTACATTTTTTTGGAATGCAATTTTATATTGATCCCTTCCCGGGATACTGTCATCCGCTTCATTCATTTTTGCGGCAGAAGCTTCCGGGCTATTTTGTTCGGGCTTGTTTTTCAACTTGTAACCCATTTCGATACAGAAATCAGTGGCGGCTTCGTTAAAAGCAATATCAAAAAAATTTTCCTCTATTTTTTTGTTTTTAAAAAGCTGTTTTATTAATCGTATTATTTTCATACTAAACAATAATTTTCAGTTTAATTCTCTTTCAAGTTTATGAATATCAGTAAGCGGTACACTATATTTATTTGCCTTGCATCACAGGCGGAACTTTTTATAGATGGGCTATGCATTTAACTGAAAAGATTTATTGTTTCAATACCGGTATGATTTTCCTGTCTTGTCCGTTATTCCATTCAATATTAAAATGGTAAATCCCTTTTGCAAATACGCTCATATCCACCGCAAGGCGATTATTACCGGTTAAAATAGTTGCGGTTTGTATTTTTATTAATGCGCCCTTATTGTCAAATATCTTTATAACTGCATGAGAAGGTGTAGTTGCATTAATGCTTATGTACGCTATATTGCTGACGGGGTTGGGCCACAATCGCAATAAGCCTGTTGTATGGCACGATGACTTTAGCACTTCGGTATATTTAACATAACCATTCACATCATATTCTGCCACACGGTAGTAATTATTTTGTGCCGGATCATTATCAGCATACACATATTTTTTTTCTGCAGTGCTGTTACCTGCTGCCGGTAAATTACCAATTACCACCCAGGCAATACCATCCGCACTTCTTTCAATAATAAAATGGCTGCTATTCTGCTCCTGTGCAGTTTTCCAGTTTATGGCTACCTTGCTTTCTTCGCATTGCACATCGAATGCAGTAAAGTAAACCGGCAAAGTATTATTGTCAGTAGACAATGTCCAGCGTGAAAAAGAATTGATCGCTGTTTTTTCAACAAAATTGCTTCCTGCATTTCTTGTAGTAAATCCATGGTTGACCCAGGTTACAGCATCGTCAGTTTTCCAAAACACCAGGGCGTTTTCATTAAGCCCATTCAGTTCCCCATCAAAATAATTGATGCGGAGTGTTGCATTCAGCCCCGTGTTATTAGCAGGCACAATATCATAGTACCGTAAGATGCTGCTTCCTGTTCCGGAACTATTTATTTGTGACTGGTGCCCTCTTTTAATAATTACATTTCCCAGGTTTTGGGTAGAAGTAAAAACAACACCAAGGTTAGCAGGGTTGAAGGCGGCAGGTGCATTCAGTACTGTGCTGAATAACACCTGGCCTCCATTTGCCCCCTTTATGCGTGTGCTTTCCTGCTCGCCATCCAAATGTGCGGTAGAACCGAGATCTAAATTGAATCCGTTAAGGTCTAAAAAACCCGAGGTGAAGAGAAGACGTTGATTTATACCAATGGGCTTTTGCAATAAAACAGCACTGCCGTTCGATTTATTCATTTCCAATTCGTAAAATTGTGTTGACTGACTGCAATTAATAGACGAAATTGCATTTCCGATAAAACTAACCATTCCGTTGCCTGCTGCAAAACTGCCATTATTAATAAAATCGGAATTGTTTAGCGTTACTTGTGCGCTGCCAATTGCAGAAAATTGTGCTCCGGTGCCTATTACAAGCTGTGCAGAAATACTACTGGCCAATAACAATTGGATTACTATAAAAAATTTTGTTTTCATAAACTGTTCCTTTTCTCTTATAATTAAATTATTTATTTTCTATGGCAAGTAATCGTTTTTGCAGATCGGCATTTTGTTTTTTTAACTGATCTATCATTTGCTGTTGCTCCTGTATGGCTTTTACAAGCGGCACTACAAACTCGGAATAGCGCAGGCCATAAAAGTCAGTGGGGTTCTTTGGTTTATCAACGCCACTAAAATCATAGCCCACTGCTTTTGCTGCCTGCTCTACTTCCTGTGCCACAAATCCTGTATACACGGTGCTTTCTTTTTCTGCTATTGCTTTTTGAGAAAATTCATTGGGGGTATTGTTATGGTTCTCATTCAGTTTATTGCTGATGCCCGTAATATCCAGTTGATAAGTAACGGGCCGCAGCTTCATAATAAAGGCAAGCCCCTTTACTTTTTCCTCTATATTTTTTTTATAGCGGCCATCACTTATATTGGTAAAACCAACAAAGCCGCCGATGGATGAAGTAGAAGTATTTCCCAATCTTACCTGGCTACTGGCGGTGCAGGTGGCAGACTCTCCGAGAGCTACCGAGTTAAATAAGCCATCCTGGTTCATATTGGTGTTTGCGCCAATAAGTGTATTATTAAACCCCAGGTTAAAATTGCTGGCAGCATGGTATCCAACAGCAGTATTGAACTGGGCACCGAAAGTGCCAAAAAGGGCGTGGTGCCCTATTGCGGTATTATTACTACCAGTTGTATTCACAGAAAGAGCCGCTTCTCCAAAAGCAGTATTGTTGTTCCCAATCAAATTTGCAAAAAGCGCCTGTGAGCCCGCAGCTGTATTTTCATTGCCTGATATGTTAGATGAAAGTGCAAAGTTTCCATTAGCAGTATTATTATTACCGGTAGTGTTACCTAACAATGCATTACTGCCCGAAGCAGTATTAGCACCCCCAGTAGTATTAGATCGCAAAGCTTCGAATCCAGTTGCAGTATTGTCACCACCAGTAGCATTAAATTGCAAAGCGCTGGAGCCATTTGCGGTATTGCCACTACCAGTAGTATTTAATTGCAAAGCACTGGCACCGTTAGCGGTGTTATTACTCCCGGTTGTGTTTTCACCAAGTGCATTGGCCCCGGTGGCTGTATTTAAGTTACCTATGGTACTGGAAAAAAGTGCGCCTGCTCCAATGGCAGTATTGGCACCACCCGTAGTATTGGTAAAAAGGGCATTGCTTCCGTTAGCAGTATTAAGGTTGCCGGAAGTGTTGCTGCTAAGTGCCTCAAAACCAACAGCAGTATTTTCACCACCTGAGGTATTAAGATAAAGGGCACCAACGCCATAAGCAGCATTGCTTGCACCTGTTTTATTAGAATAGAGCGCCCCAACTCCGGTTGCGGTATTATCGTGACCGGTGGTGTTGGATACAAGTGCCAGTGATCCTGTAGCCGTATTTTCATAACCGGTGGTATTTGAAAAAAGAGCCTCGAACCCGCTTGCAGTGTTGTCATCCCCTGAAATGTTCGAGCTCAGTGACGCTGCGCCAATCGCACTATTATTTGATCCGGTGCTGTTTGAAAATAGTGCTTTAGACCCTACGGCCGTATTAAGTGCGGCACTGTCATTAAATAATGCAGAATCTCCTATAGCAACCGTATTATAGCCGCCGCTATTCAATTTTAGCGCACCCGTTCCAATGGCAATATTACTATATCCTGTGGTGTTGCCCTGGCCTGCACGCAATCCCCAAAAGATATTTCCACTTGCAGGATTTAATTCTCCTGTGCTGATATTATTTATTCTGAAACGTAATGGTTGATTATCTGTAGTGCCAATGAATTGATTGGATGGATTGATGTTGTTGTTACCTGTAAGATTCCATACAGTGTTACCAAATACTGCGGGTTGCCAATTGGGAATTGCTGCCGTGCCTGTATTTACCATCAGTTTATTTTGAACAGAATCGTATACCAGCAATGCCTTTGCAGGATTGGGAATCGCATTGATGGCTGCTGTATTCATTCTTGGTATCAGCAAACCTTTTGAACTATTGGTAATGTCCAGCGCCGCAGATGCATCAGGTGTGGTGGTACCAATACCTACATTTTGCGAATAGCCGTAACAGGTAAGCAGCAATAAAATATTTAAGAACAGGAATCTGGTTTTTAAATTAACAATGCATATATTTTTTTTCATAACAAGGTTTGTAATGGTGATGATTAAATTTTCACCACACAAAACTCTGATGATTCCACCTCCTGAACAATCCCATAAGGGTGTGATTTTTCGGGTGCCTTCCCGAGCGGCAAGCAATTTTATAACATAACTATGGGGTTACGCATCCGCCGGGGTGATGCAGCTTTGCAGGTGTAGTAACGCCTTGCAGCATTGTGATATCCCATAAATATGGGGTTTTTGAGCAACGGCATCAGGTTTTACAATATTCAAAGTAAATTTGATCAATATAAAATAAGCCGTTGTTATCAATTTTGACATACAAAAAAAAATATGCCGGTTATCTGAAAATTATTTTTCTTTTTCTCAGCGGCTTTATTGTACCCGGTTTGTATGCACAATATGCTGATATTGTTTTTACGCATTTTGATCAGCATAATTTCCTTACCAGTAGCCGCGTAAATTGCGTTTTCCAGGATAGCAAATCCTTTTTTTGGATTGCAACCGATAATGGCATACAACGTTATGATTGCAGCAGGTGGATATGGCTGAAGCAGGAAAAAAATGAAGCTGCCACCTTACCAGACAACAATGTGTTATCTTTTTTAGAAGACAGCAGCAAAAGATTTTGGGTATTAACTGCGTCGGGCGTTTGCCTGCTCAACAGAAATAATTTTCATTTTAAAAAAGTTGAAATAACAGGATCCCCCGCGTCTGATTTTTTTGAACCACAATCATTGGTGCAATTAAATGATGGACATATTTGGCTGATCTTAAAACGGGGAGGTATTTATTGTTATGATGAAACAAAAAATAAATTTGTTGACGGCAGTAATGTTATTCCTGATACGGCCCATGTAATTTATCAGCTGGTATATGATGCCGGCAATGCACAATATTGGCTGGCTACAGATAAAGGCATAGTAGCGTATAATAGAATTTCGGGTAAATTTTTAGATGCTGAGCGTAACCCTCAAAAGCTTTCTATATTTCAAATGCCCGAAGCGAAAGAAAAAATATTTTCGATTCACTTAACTCAAAATGGCCGGTTATGGTTTGCCAGTTTTAAAAAACATGTAGGTTATGATACCCAAACTGATAAAATTATTTTTACTGATACCAGTACTAATGGCGAATATATGTTGGGATATTTTACCGATATAGAAGGCACTACATGGAGCTATGGAGAAAATATTGCAAAAATGGATATTGGTACAGGCAAAATGGAATTTCTTCAAAAAACACCTGGCAGTACTTATGGAATTGATTTTGAAACAGCCAGCTTTATGACCGAAGATAAAGAACACAATTACTGGTTTGCCACAACGAATGGATTGTTTATTTACAACAGATTTTTTCAGCAGTTCTTTTCTCATAAAATAAAAAAATATTCAACAGGAGAAATTTTAAAATCAACCTACCAGTTAATAACAGGTTTTGTTGAAATGCCGGATAGCAGCATTATTGTATTAACCTGGGGCGGCGAAGGGTTATATTACTTTGATAAAAAAATGAATCAGCTTCCTAAAAAATTTAACCTGGGTGATTCATCAATTAGTAATTGGGATTACCGCGACAATTGGTCGGGTATCACCGATAATGAAAATAATGTGTGGATAGGGTGCCAGCACGGTACTTTATTAAAATTGTATCCGGGCAGCAACAGGATAGAAAAATTTAAGGATACAGCTTTTAACAACCAGAGTATTTTAAGTTGCGAAATAGACAAGGAAGGTAATTTATGGTTTGGCACTTCCCAACAGGTAATTGTACGCAGGGATGTTAATACAGGAAAGTTTACACGGGTGTTGCCCCCTCATGCAGATGGGCTCGGTGTTAATTACATCAATCAATTGTACTATGATGGGCTGAAATATTTATGGGCCGCTACATCAACAGGCGGGCTGTTAAAAATAAATACACTTTCGGCGACAGTGGAAAAACAATACAAGCCCCAAACGGGTAATGACAAATCAATACCCAGTTTAAGGATACGCGACATCATAGGCGTATCTGTTAATGAACTTATGATGGCTACCCCCGTAGGTATTGTGTTGATGAATACAACAACAGAAAATTTTCGTTTGCTTAATACCGGAGATGGGTTGCCCAACAATAACATTTTCCTGTTATTAAATGGCGAAAAAAGAACGGTGTGGTTTGCAGGCAGCAGCGGTATTTCCAAGATTGCATTAGATGGAATGAAAGTGACCAATTACGGATTGCTGGAAGGTCTGTCTAACGAAAAATTTTTGCAGGTTGCCAAATTAAAACTGCGGGATGGCAGAATGATATTCAGCAGTTCCGAAGGATTTACAATTTTTGATCCTGCCAAATTTTTAAAAGACCGGGTACCAACGAATGTAACTATTACCGGCATTAAATTATTCGACTCCTACCTGGATGTGGACAGTATTATGAAAGATAAAAATGAAATGGTACTTAATTACCGGCAAAATTTTTTAACCATTGAATTTTCCAACATGAGCTTTTTTCAGAAGGATAAGGAAGACTATTATTATAAAATGGAAGGTATCGACAACAACTGGATAAAAGCAGGAGAAAAACAACAGGCTACATACACTTATTTACCAGGCGGCAAGTACAGGTTTATGGTAAAATGTAAATCAAAGGCGGGTATTGAATCAGAAAAAAGCACTTCCTTTAATATATACATCATTCCCCCCATTTGGAAACAATGGTGGTTTTACTTATTATGTGTACTGGTTGCAGTTAGTATTACTTACCTTTTACTGCGAGCCAGGAATAAAAGGAAAATTGAAGGAGATAGAGTACG
>Ga0302322_100006451_pt1 | contig 10404 bp, 5 predicted proteins | sample Fen_T0_2_FD_203757 | JGI IMG/M metagenome (GOLD analysis project Ga0302322, IMG submission 203757) | Peat permafrost microbial communities from Stordalen Mire near Abisko, Sweden - Fen_T0_2 | ecosystem: Environmental > Terrestrial > Soil > Wetlands > Permafrost | place: Sweden: Abisko... | reverse complement strand
GCGTCGAACGGGCTGGTGCCGTGCGACCCGATGGGCTCGAGCAGCTCCCCTCCGCCACCGGTGACGTAGGACACGAAGCTCTCGCCCGGCTGCTGCAGGTTGCGCTCGTAGATATGGGCGTGGCCGTTGAACACGAACTGCACCCCGTACTGCGTGAGCAGCGCCGCGAGGCTGTTCGGCCCATGAAGGTAGCTGTCCGTGGTCTCGCTCGAGTTGTCCGAGTACATCGGGAAGTGGAAGACCGCGAACTTGAGCGCGGCAGGGTGAGTCGCGAGGTCGTTCGCCAGCCACTGGTACTCGGGGGAGCTTGGAGTCCAGTGCGCCGCGTAGTCGTTCGAGTACAGGGTCCCCGTGCCGACGTTGGTGTTGGCCCACGCGGCGGTCAGGACGTAGAAGCGGGCATTGCCGACCGAGAAGGCATACCAGGCGGACGGGTAGTTCGTCGTGGTGGTGCCGGGCAGGCTGTAGGAGTCCATCTGGTAGCGGCCGGCCGACAGCACCGGCGCGGTGGGCTCGGGCCAGACGTTGAGGAACGTGCTGTTGAAGCCGTGGTTCCCGGGCGCCCCGAACATCGGCATGCTGTCGCCGACGTTCTTAAAGAGTGACGGCGCGAAGACGTCCGAGATGTTCGTGCCGGTCTGGAACAGGTCACCGTAGTTGGCCTGGTTGCCGCTCGCGTAGGCAACGTCCCCCGCACTGAGGATGAAGGACGCGCCGCTCTTCGCGAGCTGGCTCAGGAGGTTGACCTGGTCCGGGGTGTTCGTCTTCGCGCCCCAATCGCCGATCACGGCGAACGAGAAAGGCCCGGACGCCGGCGGCGTCGTGAATGAGGGAGACGGGTCGACGCCGAGGAGGTCCACCACCGGGCTGTTGAAGAATACGCGGTAGTCGTAGAGGGTCCCCGGCTTCAGGCCCGTGACCTTGGCCTTCCATTGGTACTCGGCCACTCCGTTGACCGAGATCGATGTCTTGCTGCCATTGACCTTGTGGGCGGTGACCGACTCGAGGCCGCCCTGTCCGTAGGTCGCGTAGGCTGTGGTCTGGCTCTGGTCAGTGGCCCAGTTGATCGTCGCGTTGAAGGTGCTGCCTGCGCTGACAACGTCTGTCAGGTAGGGATACCGCGTCAGCTGCGGCTGACTCGCCGCGCTCACGGTCGTGTGTCCCGCGGCGAATCCCGCCAGGACAAGCACGGCCAAGACCCCGGTCAGCCCCGCGAGGATGCTCCAGCGCCGCATCATGTCATCTTCTCCCTGTCTCGCTTGTCGAGGCCCGGGCCTTCGCTCGTTTGAAGCCCGCCCACCCCCCACCGGGTCGGCATACGCCCACCATGTGTTCCTTCTGCCCGCGCCCCGCTTCAAAACACCGTTCTGAGCAGAAAAAGCATCAAAAGCAACGCCCAGGACGTTAGCCGCCCTACTGCCGGGGCAAGTCGGCTAGATGAAGGACTGACAGCGGCGACGCGTTCGCCGAAACGAATTAGCGCCCGGGGGATTGACAATGAGAGCGGTGAAGGCTGTCGCCGAAGGTCCGGCCATCCCGGTCGGACGTTCCGCACAAGACAACGCGTCAGAGCGCATGAAGACCGCATTGGGGTTCGCGCTCGTCGGCGCTTCCGGCATTTTCGTCAACCAAGCGGCCCTGTGGCTGCTGGTCAGCTACGCAGGCATCTACTACGCAGTCGCCGCGATCATCGCGACTCAGGTGTCCACTACGTGGAACTTCTCACTCAACGAGCTGCTTGTGTTCCGCGGGCGAGACGCCCAGCACGGCCTCGCCGGCCGGTTCCTCGCCTTCTGGGCGATCAACACGGGGACGCTGCTCCTGCGTATCCCGATGCTGGCCCTGTTGACATCGGTGCTGCACATCCACTATCTCGTTTCCAACCTGATCACCCTCGTCGTGCTGTTCGTCATGCGGTTCGTGGTGAGCGATCAGCTGATCTGGCGCCCCGCGACCCCGCAGCATGGCGACGAGAGCTCCACCAGCGGGGCTGGAACCGCCGCCGACGCACATCCGGCGACCAAGAGCGACGGAAGGCTCGCAAGACGGGGGTTCGCCTACACGTACGACATCCACGGGCTCGCCTCGGTCGCCTCAGACGTCGTGCTACCGGAGCTCAGCTACTTTCGCACGAGCTCGCCCGCAGGAGGGGCGGACGTGGAGATCCGCGTTGGCGACGTCCTGAGCGGACCCCGCCGGAGGATCGAAGTCATCGAGACGCCCGGCGTGATGCTGTACCAGGAGCATCTCGGCCGCCTCGGCGCCAACTTCCGCCTGGAGACCTTCGACAGGCTGAAGGTGACGGTGAGCCCGCTTCTGGCCCGCTCCCCGCACGTTGTGTACACCAATGTGGTCGAGGCGTTGCTACGCTTCGTGCTCGCGTCGCGGGACTACGCGCTGCTTCACTCGGCCACGGTCGTGATCGATGGCCAGGGCATCATGCTGTCCGCCCACACGGACACCGGGAAGACGGCGACGATCCTGCGGATGCTGCGCGAGCACGGCGGCGCCTTCCTGTCGGACGACATGACCATCGTCTCGGGCGACGGCCCCGTCTACTCCTATCCCAAGCCGCTGACCATCAGCCACCACACTCTCGGCGCCATCGACGGGGCCGGGGCGTCGTCGTTCACCGAGCGCACACGACTCGTGCTCAAGAGCAGTCTCCACTCGAAGCAGGGACGCGGCACCGGCCTGAGGCTCGCCCGCATGAACCTGCCCATCATGACCATGAACGCGGTGACACAGGCCATGGTGCCGCCGCCGAAATACCACGTGGACGAGCTGGTGCCGTGCCAGATCGCGGACTCCGCCAAGGTCAAACACCTGATCCTCATCGCGCGTGGGCCTCGCCTGGATGAGCTCGTGAACGCAGAGGAGGCCCTGAACACGCTCGTCGAGAACACCGACGACGCCTACGGGTTCCCGCCGTTCCGGCAGCTTGCCCCGTTCATCCAGCTCGGCGGTCAGACCTACCCCCAGCTCCGCAGGAAGGAGCGCTCCGTCATCGACCGGATGCTGGTCAGTGGAATCAGGGTGCGCCGCATGGTCCGCGACGACTTCTCCTGGGCCGACGATATCCCCGCCTACGTGCGCAACCAGGACGTTCCCGACCTGGCCGACTACCGTTCCGATCCCCAGGTTCACGGGGAGAGGGCAGCCTGATGCGCCAGGCTTCAACGAGCAGCAGCACGAGCACTTCACTCAGAGTCCTCCGGCGCGAGGGTCACGCAGGGCAGGGCGGTCCTGTGATGACTACCTCCACGATCGCCCCGGCGACGACGGCCGGGAGGGCTTTCACCCTCGGCGTCACCGCTCGTCGTGTCGTCATCGCCGCCGTCGTCGCCACGGTCGTGGTGGCGGCGATCGGCCTGCGGCTGTGGCACCTGAACACACTCGGCTTCAACAGTGACGAGGCGGCCTACGCCGGGCAGGCGGCGTCGATCGCCGGCGACCCCCACCTGTCCGCGCTGTTCCCAGTGTTCCGCGCGCACCCGCTGCTCTTCCAGTTGCTGGTCTCACTCATCTACCGGATCCATGTCGACGAGCTTGGGCCCCGCCTCCTGGCGGTCGCCTTCGGGCTCGCCACCGTGGTCGCAGGCTACGGTCTCGGCGCACGCATCTATGGGCGCATGGCAGGTGTCCTCACGGCGCTCTTCCTCGCCGTCATGCCGTACCTGGTGATCGTCAATCGCCAGGCACTGCTGGACGGGCCGATGGTGTTCTTCTCGGTCGTCGCCCTGTGGCTCCTGGCCAAGTTCGCAGCCGAGGAGCGGCCGGCCTTGCTCTACGCGGCCGCGGCGGTGCTGGGCCTGGCGTTCCTCACCAAGGAGACCGCCATCCTGCTGGTGCCGGCCGCCTACGCGTTCCTCGCCGTGACGCCGAGCGTGCGGGTCAAGCTCAGGGAGCTGGCGCTGTCGCTGGCCTGTTTCGCGCTCATCGCACTTCCCTATCCGCTGTCGCTCATCATCGCCGGCGGGTCGCGTACGGGGCAGCACTTCCTGGTCTGGCAGCTCTTCCGTCCGGCCAACCACACGTGGAGCTTCTATCTCACGGTCGTCCCCTGGGCTCTGGGCATCCCTCTGGCAGTGCTCGCCGTGGCGGCGGTCGTGGCGGTGGCACTCGGGCGGACGTGGAGCTGGCGGGAGTCGCTCCTGGTGTGCTGGATCGTCGTGCCGGCCTTCTTCTTTGAGCTCTGGCCGGTGAAAGGCTTCCAGTACCTGCTCCCCGCCGCCGCGCCGGTGGCGGTCCTGGCGGCGGGCCTGCTCTCCGGGGCGGCTGCGAAGGGATTCAAGGGCCTCACCGTTTCGCGGTCCTGGCAGGTCGCAAGGGCCGGCATCGCCGCCGCCGTGATCGTGTTCCTCGGCGCCGTCAGCTGGATCGGCGTCACGACCACCGACTCGACCTCGTTCCTGGCCGGGACGGGGGGCGTCGCCGGCGGTCGCGAGGCCGGCGACTGGATCCGGGCCAACACGCCTCTCGGTGCGGAGTTCTTCTCGATCGGGCCGTCGATGGCCAACATCCTGCAGTTCACCGGACAGCGTCGGGTCCTCGCGCTGTCGGTGAGCCCGAACCCACTGCACCGGAACCCGGCCTATGTGCCGGCCCCGAACCCTGACCTGCTCGTGCGCAGCGGCCAGGTGCAGTACATCGTGTGGGACTCGTATTCGGCAGCTCGCACGAGCTACTTCACTCAGCGCCTCATGACCTACGTGGGGCGATACCACGGAAGGGTCGTCCACGTGCAGACCGTGCCGGTCGACGTGGGCGGTCGGGCCGTGCAGCGACCCGTCATCGTCATCTACGAGGTGCGGCCATGAAACATATCCCCCTCGCCGTCCGCGCTGCAGCCGCCGTCGCGTCTGCGGTCCTCTGCCTTGTCGTCGCCGCGTCGCCTGCGGTCTCGTCCGGTTCGAGTTCCCACACCCCGCGCACGCCCATCAAGCATTTCGTGGTCGTGATGCAGGAGAACCACACGTTCGACAACTACTTCGGCACCTACCCTGGCGCCAACGGTATCCCCCCGGGGGCTCGCATGCCTTTGGACCGAGCCTCGGCATCGGCCGTCTACGCCACTCCCTTCCACATCGGCGGCTCCGCCGCGACCGACCTCAACCACAGCATCGCGTCGGCCGATATCGCCTATCACGGTGGGCGCATGGACGGGTTCTCGGCCGCACAGCAGATCGGCGCTCCGGCGCGGCAGGTGATGGGCTACTACAACGGGAGCGACCTGCCCCTGTACTGGAACATGGCCGACCAGTACGTGTTGTTCGACCGCTTCTTCTCCTCCGCGATGGGAGGCAGTCTCATCAACCACTACTACTGGGTGGCTGGAGGCATCGGCGGCGCTCAGGGAAGTACGCTTTCTCGCCCGCTGGACGTCCCGACGATCTTCGACCGGCTGCAGCAGGCCGGCGTCTCGTGGAAGTTCTACGTCCAGAACTACAACCCCAAGGTCAACTTCAAGACGGTCCCACCGACGACCGTCGCGAACTCAGGCTCCCAGACCGTCTGGGTCCCGCTCCTGGACATCCCGCGGTTCGTGAACAACCGCCGCTTGTTTTCCCACATCGTCGACCTGAAGCAGTACTTCACCGACCTCCATGACGGCACTCTCCCACAAGTGGCGTTCATCGTGCCGTCCGGCGCGAGCGAGCATCCGCCGGGCAGCATCCAGGCCGGGCAGCAGTACGTCGGTGGCCTCGTGAACTCGCTGATCGCGAGCAGTTCGTGGAGCAGTTCCGCCTTCATGCTGGCATACGACGACTGGGGCGGGTGGTATGACCATGTCGTGCCGCCGCGACGCGACGCGAACGGCGATGGGTTCCGCGTGCCCGCCCTGCTGGTGAGCCCCTACGCGCGCCGCCACTTCATCGACCACACGACGCTCGACTTCACCTCGATGCTCGCGTTCATCGAGATGAACTGGAACCTGCGCCCCCTGACCCGCCTGGACGCGACGAGCCAGAGCATCATGGGTGCATTCGACTTCAGGCAGGCGCCGAGACCGGCGGCCTTCATCTCGATGTCCCGGTCGGAGGGTGCCGTCGGCACGACCAGGGTGCGGGATGCGGCGCTCTACTCTCTCTACGGCGCCGGAGCGCTCCTCGCCGTGGGCGTCGTCTTGGTGGCCGGAGGCGTGAATCGCCGCAGGGCGCGCTGGCCGGGAAGGAGCGCGGACTGATGGCGGACGGCCGGCTGCTCAGGCGCGGCGTCGCGCCGCTTGCGCTCGTCGTCCTGGGAACACTGCTCCTGCTGGCGGCGTGGTCGGAACCTGCGCGAGCGGCGTCCGCAGCCACTCTCGAACTGAGGACCGTGCCGCGGCTGGCCGGCGTCGGATTGAGCCTCGACGGCGTCACCTACCGCACCGACTCTTCGGGGTCACTCCTGATCCGTACCTTTCCGGGTCTGCACCGCGTGAGCCTGCTGCCTACCACCTCTCTCGCGGGCGGCAGGACGGCCCGACCCGTCGGATGGCTTGGGCAGCGTCAGTTGCCGGCGCAGATTACACTTTCGCCGGGCACGAACGTCGAGCACGTCTCATTCCTCGTGTCGCGGCCGGTCACAGTGGTCGTGACCGACCACGCGGGCCGGCCGATCCCTCCGAGCGAGATCGATCGAGTGACTCTCGCGAACAGCCTGGGGCAGCAGTTCATCCTCAGATCCGGATCTTCGAGGATCGTGCTGCCCCTCAACGGGGTCGTCCACCCTCGGTCGGGGTACGTGTCGGTGCCGGTCAGCTACTCGGTCCGCTCGGTCCTCGTGCAGGGCGGCGAGGTGGTCCACCGTGGGAGCCAGACGTTCGCCGCCGACGCGCCCGGGGACTGGGTGATCAGAACCCTGGTCTTCCCCCTGCGCATCCAGGTGCGCGACGCTCTGTTCGGCTTCCCGGTCGGACGTTCGGTCGTGCTGGCGCCGGACTTCGGTGCGAAGAGGACGCTCAAGCTCGGCACGGGACACGACGTCCGCATCGAAAGCCTGGCCCGAGGAGTCTACGACGTCACCGCACACGGCCCTGGCTTCGGACTCACCTCGGTGACGACGCTCTCGAGGCCGCAGGAGGCCAAGGCCCTGCTCTTTTCCTGGGTCGACATCGGTGTCGTGGTGGCATTCGCGGCGTTGTTCCTGGTCGGCCTCCCACTGCTCAGCGGGCGGCTCACGCGTCGTCCCGGCGCCCGCCTGTTGTGGTGGCGTGAGCGCCGGTTCCGAAAGGCCACCCCCAGGACGAGCCCTCAGACGAGGACGCCGCCGCCTCTGGACTTCCTGCCTCGGCAGGGCTCCTCCCCTTCCCTGGACTCCTCTGAAAGGAGGGCGTCGTGAAACGTCGGGCTCGAGCGGGGGCGATGTTCGAGATGGCCCGGGTGCTCGTGATCGTGGCCCTCGCGGCGCTCGTCCCCGCGCCACTCGCGTACGCCGCGGCGCCCCCCTCGGACAGTGCCTCCCCAGGCTCAGCCTTGAGCGCGACCGGGACGGCGGGGCAGCCGATCCCTGTGTTCGCCTACTACTACATCTGGTACAACCCGAGCTCGTGGAACAGGGCGAAGCTCGACTACTCGGCCCTCGGCCGCTACTCGTCGGGTGATGTCAAAGTGATGCGAAAGCAGGTCGACCTGGCCAAGCAGGCAGGCATCAGCGGCTTCCTCGTGAGCTGGAAGGACACCGCCGTCCTCGACAGGCGGCTCGCAGCGCTGGTCAAGGTCTGTGCCGCAGCGCACTTCAAGCTTGGCATCGTCTTGGAGGGCCTCGACTTCCACCGGAACCCGATCCCGATGTCGGAGGTCCAGAGCAGTTTCAGCTACTTCGCCGACCACTACGCCGGCTCGCCGGTCTTCAACGTGTCCGGCAAGCCGATCGTCATCTGGGCCGGGACGTGGGGCTACACCATCGACCAGATGGCCTCCATCACCAGCGCCTACCGGCCCCGCCTGACGATCCTGGCATCCGAGAAGCAGGTGGCCTCCTACGACGCCATCGCCCCGCTCTTCGACGGCAACGCGTACTACTGGTCGTCTGTCGACCCCCTGCACACGCCCGGGTACCAGAGCAAGCTGGACGCGTTCTCAGCAGCCGTCCACAGCCACGGCGGCCTGTGGATCGCGCCCGCGGCGCCTGGCTTCAACGCGACCCTGCTCGGCGGCACGCGCATCGTCCCCCGGCGAGGCGGTCAGTCGCTGCGTCTCGAGATGAACGCCGCCCTGGCCTCCTCGCCCGACGCGATCGGCCTGATCAGCTGGAACGAGTTCAGCGAGAACTCGGCGGTAGAGCCCAGCCAGATCTACGGCTCCTCCACCCTGAAGACGCTCGCCGCCATCCAGCACGCGCACCCCGACGCCATACCCAACTTCGACTCGAGCGGCCCCGCAGGGTCCACGGCGGGAGGCGGACCGTTCGTGATCCTGGGCGCGATCGGACTCGTCTTCGTGGCGAGCGCCGTGGTCGTTGCCCGACGGGGAGGACGGCGCCGCAACGCCAGATCCACGCCCGGCTCAGCCCCGACGATCCGGACGGCGTCCCGGAGATCCAGATGACTGCGACTGGATCTCCGGGACTTCCCGCGATGCGTCCCCCTGCGACGGCGTGCCTCAGCGGGCGGGCGTGAAGACTCAGGCCTCGACGATCGAAGGCTGGATCCGCCAAGCGTACGTCCGGCGCTCACGGTCGCCGTCGGGCCGGCGTCGTGGGGCTTCGTCGGAGCGGGCGGCGGCCCGACGAGGTCCGCGGCGCCGCTCTTAGCGGCCCGTCCCCAGCTCGAGCGCGGGCAGGTTGTCGGCCAGCGCCCGCACGTAAGCGTTACCGAAGGGTGCGCCGTTGGGGTCGAGGGACTCCCTGCCGCTCCCGTCGATCAGCGTCTGCTGGCCGGGCTCGACCGAGGAGCCCTCTCCCCACTCGTTCCACGTCTCGACGAGGTTCCAGGTCGTGCCGGCGGCCACCATGTCACGGACGGCCGACGTGAAGGCGGTCAGGTCGCGCGGCAGCCTCACCGTCTCCCCCGCTGCATCCTTCCAGAAGCCGGGGCTCACGAACGTCGAACAGCGGCCGAAGCTGGCGTAGCGGCCCGCAGGCGCGTACTGGTGCCACGAGCTGGGCTGGTTGGGGTCGGAAGCGTAGCCGTCGTACACCTTGAGGACGTAGTAGAACGCGTTGCCGGTCTGCGTGACCGCGTCCTTCCATCTCTGGCTGGTCGCCGCGCCGTCGGTCCCATTGCCGTACACGAAGATCACCGGCTTGCCGCCCACCTTCAGGAAGTACGGGCTGGTGGCGAAGTTCGCCTTGATGTAGTCCAGGTCGGCCACGAGCTGGCTCACCGTAGGGTCACTGAAGCCCTCCTGCTCGTAGTAGAGGGCGAAGCGCAGGTTGGGATACGGGTTGTCGGGGCGCTTCATGAAGTCGTTCAGATAGGTGGACAGGGCGACGTCCTGCTTCGTGCCCCGGCCGAACCAGGAGGTGATGGCCACCTCCTGCCTCGCCTCCGCCATCTTGGCGACCTCCCACTTGAAGGTGCTGTAGTCGAGGCTGCTGTACAGCTCGGAAGCGGGGTCGAACTTCGTAGGGTCGGGATCCGGCAGGTAGTGGCTGAACCACGTGGCCGGCGGCCTGTTCCCCTCGTCCTGCCAGTAGCTGTAGGCGCCGTCGGTCGCGGAGTTCTCGTACCACGGGTAGAAGAAGGTGGCGTAGTACGGCGCCGAAGGCTGGAAGGTGACAGTCGCCGGAGCCGTAGGCGTGGCGGTGGGCGTCGGGGTCGGGGCCGTCGGCGTGGCGGTCGGAGTCGGCGCCGGCGAGGCGGACGGAGCGGGGGCCGTCGGCGCCTGCTTCTTGACCTCGAAGGTGTCGGCGACACGCCAGGCCCAGGTCGTCTGCGAAGTGACGTAGGTGTCGCCCCAGAGGTGACCGCCGGTCGTGACCTGGAACCGCGTGAAGCCGTACTGTCGGTGCGTGGAGTCCGCCGAGCCGATGCGCACGGCGTCCGTGCCCGGCGTGTCGTGCACGGCGCTTGGAGCAGGGACGGGATCCGCGCCGGCCATGCCCTGGATGATGTAGGGCGTGCCGTCGGGCATCATGTGCCGCACGTACTGGTGGACGTGCCCGGCGACCACGAGGTCGACGCCGTACTTGTCGAAGAGCGCCTCGAGGGCCTGCCGCTCGGTGGCTTGCGTGTCGTAGCTCTCACCGCTCTTGCTGTCGGCGAGCGGGTGATGCATGTTCACGACCAGGAAGGTGTTGGCGTCCCACGCGTGCGCGCGGAGCGCGCTGACCAGCCAGTCGGCCTGGGGACTGTTCGAGGCGCTCCCTTCACCGTAGTAGCCGATCAGGCCGAGGTGGCCGGCCTCGAAAGTGGACAGGTTGATCACGTAGATGCGCGGGTCGGCCACGGTGCCGGCCCCGTAGGAGAAACGGCTGTAG
>Ga0302322_100006450_pt1 | contig 10405 bp, 8 predicted proteins | sample Fen_T0_2_FD_203757 | JGI IMG/M metagenome (GOLD analysis project Ga0302322, IMG submission 203757) | Peat permafrost microbial communities from Stordalen Mire near Abisko, Sweden - Fen_T0_2 | ecosystem: Environmental > Terrestrial > Soil > Wetlands > Permafrost | place: Sweden: Abisko... | reverse complement strand
GGCCATCACAGCCTGAACCACACCGACGAAGGATCAACCGTCGTACACCACCTCAGAGGACTTGACCCGTCACTCCGGCGCACGTGTTGTTCTGCCCTTCATCCTGCCCACAGGAGAGTGACCAACGAAGTGGCGGAGGAGCGGCGCGGTGCTCTGCTCCTCCTTGACACGTCGTGCGCGGGAAGATGAGTGTGACTGGAGGGGGCCTCGGCGGAGTGTAAGCCTTGCCGTCGGGCCACGCGTGCGACCTGGCATTGGGGAGGACCTCGCCATGACTCACCTGGGACAAGGTGTGTACTTCATGCGTTCCGCCGATGAGACCTGGGAGGTGGACGAAGAGGTGGGTGGGTTGCTGCAGGTCCTGTTCGAGGATGGCGACATCAGTGGCGGACTTTGGAAGCCCGGCGATCAAGACTCGGTCGAAGCGAACTTGTTGCCCGCACGAGAGACCGTAGTTGTTCTCCAGGGGACCGTGCGGATCGAGATCGAGGACGGACCGACGCTCGATCTAGTCGCCGGTGACCTAGCTTCGCTGCCCCAAGGAGCCACCACGAACTGGCATCCATCGCGCGACTTCATCAAGGTCTGGCTGTCCAGCTGACTCTTGCGCGGTTTGCTTAGGACCGAGTCGCTCCGCAACGCCGTTCCAACGCATTCGTCTGCCGATGTGACACCGTGGCACCCCTACATGAACGCACACGGATTCGCGCCTCGATGTCGGTTGAGATAGCGAGGTCCCGAACCCCATGCCAGGCGCTTCGCACGAGCCTCCCGGGACCAAGGGCCTTACGCAGCCGGTGTGATGTTTGCTGGTTACCGATCGGCACTCCACAGCGGACCCCGTTCACAACGCTTCGAGGTGGAGTGCGCAACTGCTGTCTGGGGACCACGAGGTCCCGCTCAGATTGCGCCGTAGCCTGCTGACGTCCCCGTGGAGCCGAGACGTCGGAGCAACGCGTGCCGTGCGGATCGGAGACTCCGGCGCACGCGGTCACGCGGGTGCTTGGGCGCGCCGATGAACGGCGAACCTTAGTGTTCAGTCACGCTCAACCAGAGAAGGAAGACCCGGTGTCTTCGCGGCGATGCCGCGGCTCATAGTCAGTGTCGATCGCCTGCTTGTTCGGATCGGACCGGTCTGCGGCCCTGCGGCCGGGCGCCGCGTTTCGGCGGGCGAGCCGGCTGACGATCCCGAACCCGCGTCGGCGAGAAGGGTGGGCGTGTTTCACAGGCTTGGTCATAGTGCTGGCGATAGCAGTGCTCATCGAATCCCCCCGGACCCATCAGGACGGCCCCCTGGCCGCGCACGTTCGGTGGCCGAGCCCCACCGTTAATGAGACGAGATTGGTCCGCATATATGACGTGGCTCAGGTGGTCAGTCCATCGCGGAAGGTTGACTTCGTGGTCCTAGCGTGATGCCGCGGAGCCTGGACTTCGCATGCCGCTCCATAACATCCCGCGTTGTCGGAGGCCGCGTGACGAGCTGCCGGCGAAGCTACTCCTAGAGGGCAGGTTGACCTGGGGGGTGCAGCCGATGAGCGGGCGGGGGCTAGCAGGGGCTCATGCCCCACGCGGGGCGATAGTCGAAGTTCGGCGACGTCGAGATCAGGCGGCGCTGCGACTCAGCGCCGCCGAACCTCACCGTCCAGATCTCGGCGTTGGGGTTATCGATGCTCGACCGGTCGGTGAATACCAGACTGGAGCCATCCGGCGACCACTGTGGATTGGACGTTCGTCGACCGGTCGCGCGGTTTTCGGTCATCCATACGATGTGGGCAGCGCACTTAACAACGGAGGCGCACGTGGCCGGCACGAAGCCGAGGTCGGTCCAGGTCTGGCTAGGGTCGCCGCGGCCCGCGGACTGGAAGACAATCAGGTCCTTGGTTGGTCCGGTGGCCGCCGTCGAGAGGTCGAAAAGGTCTGCGTTGAGGTCCCACGAAGTCAGCTGCCGTACCTGGGTACCGTGCAATGACATCCTGAAGAGCGCGGACCTGAAGTCGGCCAACCGCAGCCGCTGGAAGACGATGTAGCTGCCGTTCGCCGACAGTCGGGCGTACCGATCTTCGAAGGCGCCGTCGATGCCAGGCTCGGAAAGTCGACGGCCGTGACTGCCGTCGATCCTGGTCGTGAAGAGAACAGCCGAGGCGGCATTACCTTGGTCGCTCAGCGGGCCAATCGCGCGCAGGTATGCCAGTTGGCTGTTCGACAGCCAGGTCGGTGCGTCTGTGCCGCCGCATGGGTCGACGCACGCGACGTCGAGGACGTGGTCGTCCGCGCCGTTGGGTCGCACCAGATGGATCGTGTCCCCGTCGGGGGCGTCATGTTCGTAGGCGATCCAGCGGCCGTCCGGTGAGACTTGCGCATCGATGTCATGGCTGTCGGCACTGGCTGGTGTGAGCACCTTCTGGCCGCTGCTGTCGGCACGAGCGATCACCAGATGGTCGGCGCCGTCATCGTCTCGGTGCACCCAGACGATGACGCCGCTCGTAGATGCCATCTGCATTCCCGCGCGGTCGTGTGCGGCGGCACCAAAGGCTGCGCACGGTAGGGCCGGCGCAGTGACACAGGCCAGTGCGATGGCCGAGGTGCATAGTCTTCTCCACATCACTCGTTCTCCTCAACTGTCGGCATCCGGTGCCTCCAGGCGAAGTGAGGCGTCCCTTGACGATGGGCGATGGAGCCGCAGCCGGGTACCGTGCTGACACGCAGATGGCGGTATTGGGCCATGATCGCGGTATGGCCGACCGCGGCACACGGGCCCACCTTCGCCGAGCGGTTGTGTGCGCTGCGCTGGTGGGTGTGGTTGCTCTCGGCTGGTTCGCGCTCAGAGCAGACCAGCGGTCCATTGGCGGGTCCACCGGCCTGACCGTGCTCGACCTCGTGGTCGGTGCTGCCTTCCTGCTTGCCGCGGCCGTCGCACGCGGCGACACCATGGAGCGGGTTCAGTTCGGTGCCATCGGACCGGCTTGGCTGGCCGGCTCGCTATCAGTTTCGGCGCTGTCGCTGCACCAGGGTGTGCTGTTGCTCGCCCTCGCCGCGTTCCCGACCGGGCGCCCGATCGGCGTGGTGAGGTGGGCGTTGGTCGCCTGCGCGGCGTTGGTTGTACTCGAGGTCGTACCGCAGCTGGGTGTGGCGGCCTTGTTCTGCCTCGTCGCCGTCGTCGCACTAGTCAGCGGAGACGCCGAACCTGCCGACCGAGCCTTCCCGGCCGCAGCCGGTGCTGCAGTCGCTGCGTCGTTGATCTACTCCTGGTGGAATGTCCGCCAGCCTTCGCACCCATCATCGCTGGTCGTATACGGCTCAACGCTCGTAGGGGTCGCCATCGCGTTTCCGGTGGCGTGCCACTTCGTCCGCTCGTCGCGAGCCCGGCTTGCCGACCGCGTCATAGGGGACGCACGACTGGTCGGCCTCCCGGGACTGAGGCTCGTTCTGGCGGAGATCGTCAAGGACCCACGCCTGATGCTGGACGTATGGGATCCGGAGACCTGCTCGTACGCGAACGTCGAGGGCGGATCGTGTGGCGCGGCCGAAGCGCTGGTTCTGAGTGTCACCGATCACGGGGAGCCGCTCGCGCGGGTGCAGACCACCTCGGTGGTTGCCTCGGACCAGCAGACGAGGGCAGCGATTGTCGATGCGGTTCGTCTCGCGGTGCTGAACGACCGTCTGCTGGCGCGAACTGCTCAAGCAGTGGCGGACGTGCAGGCATCAAGGTCTCGGCTTTTGGCGTCCACGGACCGCGAGCGCGCGCGGGTGTCACACAGACTTGAGCTGCAGGTAGGCCCCAGTCTGCGCCGTGCTCATGAGACTCTGGCCGCGGCCGCGTCACTGCACTCTGATGTCGACGGCGTGATCGTCCTCTCGGCGACCGAGATCGCGATGGCGGCCGAAGAAGTCGAGCGGATCGTCTCGGGCGCACCTCCCGAACAACTGGGCGGCGGCCGGCTGACAGCGGCGCTCGACTCATTGGTTGCTGGCCTCGGTGTCCCGTGCCGCCTGACGAGCTCCGGAGACGCTGCTGCAGACGCGGACGTCGAAAAGGCCTTGTTCTACGTCTGTTCCGAGGCCCTGGCCAATGTCTCGAAACATGCCGCTGCGACGTATGTGACTGTCGACCTGACGGCAAGTGGCGATGACGCGCAATTGACCGTCCACGACGACGGCCGTGGCGGCGCGGATCCGACGGGATCCGGACTACGCGGCATGGTTGATCGCATTTCGGCGGCAGGTGGACGACTCGTCATCACAAGCCCGCGGGGTTACGGGACGACGATTGTGGCGTCCGTGCCCAGCCGCAAGTGACCTCCCGTCACGGTCGGCCACACGAGACCGGTACGTCCAACGCATCGGCTTCGGTGTGCCCGGCGACCGCACGCTCCACTGCGGCAAGTGACGGCGCAGTCGACGGGTCGGCAGCCATGGCGTCGATGACGGGTTGAACCGCCCGTCGGAGCGCAGCCATCTGCTCCGGCGCGGCATCGACAAACCGTACGCCCCATGGGCACAGGCGCCGCGCGAGACTGGAGTCGTCGTAGTCGAAGTTGACCGAGGCTCGCACAGCCAGGTGTGCTGCCTGAACGAGCCACGCCTGCTGCTCGGCCGTCAGGGCGTCGAACGTATCCCGGCTGATCGCAAGGACTGGCATCTTCGGCCACAGCACAACGTTGGCCGCAACATCGGGCAGGAGGTCACCGTAGGCGCTGTGCTCATATTGGGCGAGGTCCATCTCGACCCCTTCGAGACTTCCGGACGTGACCAGCTCCGGGAACCCGAAGCTTGCGGGGACGGGTTCGGCGCCAAGTGCTCGGATGACGTCCTCCTGAACGGGAGAGTTGAATGACCGAAACGTGATCCCGCGCCAGATCGGCACCTCAATGAGGGGTCTGGTGAGCGCGAATGGTCGGCGCAACGGGCCGACCGAAAGCCCGAGGCCGACGATGCCAGAGCCCTCCAGCGTGCCGAGCAAGGTCGCAGCCTCGGGACCCGTCGCCAAGGCCGCTTCGGCGGCGTAGCTGGTCACCACGAACGGAGCCTCAACCGGCTCGAGGCCACGGATACCTGCCCGGCTGAATGCCCTCGTGCTCGGCCACCCACCATCGATACGGCCATCAGCGATCGCCTTGACGATGTCGGTCTCCGCGCTGACTGCGCCGTTCTCAAAGTTGTCCTCGACGGTGACCTGGAGGCGGCCGTCGGACATTCGTTCGACCGAGTCGATGAAGACCTCCGGTGCCACTGACTGACCATTCGGGTCGAGGTTGTCAATCGTGGCAAAGTGCAGTTCGAGGACCCCGCCGCCGGTCTTGTCCACAACTCCGGCGGAGCCGCAAGCCGTAGTGCTAAGACACATCGCGCTAAGACACATCGCGAGGACAAGTGCGCCGCGCGGCTGCACGCTCTTTGCGACGAGGCCGTGCACCCACATCATGAGAGCTTGGTCCACGGCTGCACGGTCCAGGTGCTGAACGCAGGTTCGATCGCCTCGTCTCCCAGCCCGACGAAGTTGCTGAAGGCGACCCCGTGCGGGACGACCCTCCAGTCCAGGTGGTACCCGCCGTCCGGCCCGCAGCCCTTGTTCGCCACCGAACAGCCGGTCAGCCGAGACTTCAGCGCCATGTCGTGCACGAACCAGATGGTTGGTGCGCTCCCGCGCACTATCCCGACTTCGCCGAGCGTATCGCCCGGATCAGAGCCACCGCAGTCGACACCAGGGTCAGCAATCGGTCGGCAGTCCAGCTCGTATCTCCCAGACCTGATCGTCAGCGTCCAGACGCCGGCGTTGTACGGGTCATCAAGGCCCAGGTTGTGCAGCCTCTCGACCGTGAGCTCGGTTCGGTACACCCCTTCCGGGAAGTCCGAGACAGGTGCTGGGACGTCGGTTGGCTGGCCGGCGGATGCCGTCGCGTGCGCGGCAGCGCCCGAGCTGACCGGCGTCGAAGCGCCGTGGTTGGACGAGGACCCTGCGGTCGACTCGCCACCGGCACAGCCCGAGACGAGTAGGCACGCCAACGCGAGGATGCCGATGGCGGCTCGTGAGGGAAAGGGCTCAGTCACGGTTTGCCTCCCGGTGTTCTCGACAGCCACGTTAGGAGCGACTCCGCGGGCGCGACACCGTGCTAACCCGGTAGTAGCAATCCTCCTCGCGGTTCGAGGGAACCGCCAGTACGCTGCGACCATGGCGCGAATGACGCCATACGGTGCCCTGAGCCGGGGTGAGCGGGCCCTCGTCCCGTGGCCTGCGATGTGCGCTGTCAGCTGCCTCACCGCCGTCGCATCGATCGCCTGCCTCATCTCGACCGGGCTGATGCCCTCGTCTCCCGTCGGGTTGACCGGGCTGCCGGTGGCGCTGACCGCGCCCGCACTGGGTCTGCTGCTGCTGCTGGTGACCGCCGGCTGGTCTGTCGTCGAGGCCGCTCCCAGGTCCGCAGTCGGGTTGTCGGTCGCCGGTGTCGCCTGGCTTGCTGCCGCACTGGCAGCATGGCCACTCCTCACTGCCGAAACGAGAGCGCTACTCCTCGCCTCGATGCCGCTTTCTTTCCTCGGATTCGCCCTTCTGGTCGCTGGCTGGCGAGGCAAGACGCCTCACTGGGCCTGGTTGTGTGCGACTGGTGTCCTTTCGGTACTGGCGGCAGCGGCGCACGCATTCGGCTACGACCCATTCCTGGACCCGGGCTGCAGTCGGACCTGCGAATCGTCCCCTGCGCACCTCGTCGATGCGGTCGGGGCACGCGCGGCACTGGGTATTTCGCTTGTGTTGACTGCCGCAGCTGCGGTCGCTTGCGTGACGACGATCGTGCTGTCTCGAACGGCTTCCCCAGTCATCTGCCTCGCGGGACTGATGGCTGCGACCCTGACGCTTGGCGCGGCCGTCCTGCCGTGGTGGCGATGGGGTGACGTCACTGCGCCCGCTCTGGCTGACGCCTTCGAGAGCGTTGGGATAGCCGTCATCACACTCGCGACGCTGAGCGAAGCCCTACGTGCCCAGGGCATCCGCCGTGACTTGCGTACCCTGGTCGAGCGGGTCGGAGACCGCCGCAACGGACCTAACCGATCGGGATCCGTGAAGGCCGTCCATTTCGCTGTACCGCCCGATGGCCGATGGGTCGACGGAGACGGGAAACGTATCGCCGGCGAGCCTGCAAACGCCGCATTTATGGCAGACGATGCCGGACCTTCGGTGCGTCTCTCACTACGCCGGTGGGCGAGCTCCGAGCAGGTCGTCTCGTCGATCACCCCGGCTGGTCGGTTGGTGCTCGAGAACGCTCGCCTCCGCGCGGCCTCAGCATCCCTGCTGGCAAGTGTTCAGGCCTCGCAAAGACGAATCGTCGAAGCCACCGACGGGGAACGTCGTCGAATCGAACGCGACCTACATGATGGTGCCCAGCAGCGCCTCGTCGCCGTCGGTATGCATCTGGCCGTCGCAACCCCTCGCTCCGATGATTCGACTCGTCAATCACTCGAGGACGCGCGAATCGAGGTACGCAGAGCGCTAGCGGCGCTGCGAGAACTTTCGCACGACTCCCTGAACTCGGTGCTCGCCACGGAGGGCATGGCGGCCGCCGTCGAGGACGTGGTTGCCGCCAGCCATCTGCGCGTCGAGAAGCATGTGGCCTTGTCCGGCCACCCGATCGCGGCACCTATCGAAAGTGCGGGACTATTCGCACTCGGAGCCGCCCTCGACAACGTTGCCAGACACGCGGACACCGACCTCGCACGCGTGACCGTGGACGACATCGACCACACGATGTTCCTTCAAGTCGCCGACGACGGCCTAGGCGGCGCCGGCTTCGGTCCGTCGCTCACCGATGTCGCTGATCGAGTCAGCGCCTTGGGCGGTGCGTTCGAGCTGGTCAGCCGGCCGGGAGACGGGACGACCATGACCGTGAGGATCCCATGCGCGTCGTAGTCGCGGACGACGTCATGATCGTTCGAGCGGGTCTAGTCCATCTGCTCGCCTCTGCAGACGTGACCACCGTCGGCGAGGCCTCCGACTCTGCCGAGCTTCTCCGGCTCGTGGCGCTAGAGCATCCGGACGTGGCGATCGTTGACATCCGGATGCCGCCGACACACACCGACGAGGGACTCGTCGCAGCACGAACGATCCGAGATCGCTATCCGCGTACCAACGTGCTGCTGCTCAGCCAGTATCTGGCGCCGCGGTACGCCGCTCGACTGCTCGCGGATCAACCGGGGGGCCTCGGCTACCTGCTGAAGGAGCGCGTATCGGACCCGGCCGTGCTCCTCGATGCACTGGAGCGTGTGGTAGCGGGCGGCTGCGTCGTGGACCCAACGATCGTGGCGCGCCTGCTCGACTTCGGGCACAACGATTCGCCACTCGCGGCGCTCAGCCCACGCGAGCATCAAACGCTCGGCTTGATGGCCGAAGGGCAGTCGAACGCCGCGATCGCACACCACCTCGGGATCGGCGAGCGCACGGTGGAGTCCGTCTGCGGACAGCTGTTCCGGAAGCTCTCTCTCGAGCCGGATCCCGACGTCAACCGTCGCGTACTGGCTGTTCTGGCGTTGCTCAGGGCCAGATAACGCACACGGCCCACCTGAGGGTCGGGGCGGCAACGAAGGCGGGTCTGCCCCCAGGGCAATTCACTAAGCGGCATAGAGCGGATGTCGGAAAGCGTCCTTCGGCCCTACCGCGCCGCCACGCCCCCGCGTCAGGCTGGCAGCGAAGGAGAGGACGGATGCCGCCATCCCATGGCGCCGCGTCAGGAGTGCACCGATCGCAAATCTGAGACCTATGGAGAGGTCGACCTGGCCATGGCGATATCTCCGTTCTTGGTGCCGTCCATCCAAGCGCACACGTCGAAGACGCGCAGGGGTGAGATTGATGCGTCGAGGTCGGCCTGTCCCCTGACATTGATGAGGCGTTGGTGCAGGGCAGACCCTGAGTCCCTGAGACTGCACCAGAGGTCCTGCCACTGGTTCGCCGAGCCAGCGAAGACGGTTCCGGCGAGGACGTCATCGAAGATTGGGATGAGCCTCGGTCGCTTGCGCGCCATCAACTTCGATACGCGGGTGGGCCCCATTCCAGGCAGTGCATCCAGTGCGCGCCAAAGGGCCCAGGCGGGCGCGAACTGCTCTTCGGACACCGATGCCTCAGTGACCAAGTCCCGATCGGGGCCGAGATCTTCTAGCAAGCACTCGAACCTTCTCCGTTGACGGTCGAGCAGCTCCAAAGCCGCTCGTCCAGGGACGGGCGTCGAAAGCAACGACAGCGACAGCGACAGCAGATCGTCCGAGGTGAAGGTATTGGTTGACGCAGAGCGACGAGAACTCGGATCGAATGCGTCAAAACGTCCGCCAGTAAAGCCAGCATTTCGGCCATCCAGTGGGGAGTAATAGGTCGTCAGAAGAACGACGGCCCGCTCGTTCGATTCCTCCTGCAGGGAGATTGGCAGCTTCACGTCGATGACCGTACTCGCAACTCCGACCCGACCGGCGAAGCACGCGTTGGCACTTGCTCAGCGAACTCGGCATACCGCCCGCGCCATCGACCAGGTCACTCCGTCGTCTGCGGGCCTCGGATCGGGTCCACCCTGCGCAACCTCGGTCGATCGCCGCCCCTTCAGCACTCTGACTGGTGCGCATCCCGGTCTGGCGTCTAGCGGGCTCGTCATACAAAGACCTCAAACAGTTGCGACGAGGGGTAGATGATCGCTTGGAGAGCCCTCCCAATCCCACGGGGTCGCGGCGGCCGCGGCTTTCACCAGTCCAGCCGTCGCAAACACGTAGTCATCCATGTAGGCCACATCGCTGCCGGCCTTCTTGTGGGTATGAATGTGGCGGCACTCCTCGGAGTCGCATGCGCAGTTAGGCAGCCTCCCGCGGTCAGATGGGAGGAACTGGTCGAGGCAGTCGATGAGGTCGTAGGCCCCGAGCAGATCTAAGATCGCACCCTCGCGTCGCGCGTACTTTGAGTCGCTCTCTGTCCACCACGTGCCGATGTTCCAATCGCCCGCCAGAAGGACTTTGTCGCCGAACTGTCGGTCATCGAACAGGGGCTCGAGGTCCGCGATTAGTCGCAGCATCGTCCCGGAGGAATAGCCGAACTCGATCAGGCCGTAAGCACTGATGGCCGTGAACTCCAGGTCCCCCAACTTCACCCGGGCAATCGCCACGTGTCCCCGGCTGACGGCGTCAATCGGCGCCAGCCCCATCCCGCCGTTTCGCCACCAGCCCTCGGCCAAACCTATGGGAGTGATCTCGATGGCGTCGTTCAACGCGACGATGGCCGAACCCCACGGGCGTCGGCTGCCGTCGCGTCCGGCGATTCCGCTCGGGCGACAAACAACTCGGCCTCGCGGGACGCCCTGGGGCACCCGGGCCTCTTGCAAAAGCGCAAGATCTGGATTCAGGCTCCGCTGGAGGAACTCCCAGGCGAGCGGTCGAGCACCGC
>Ga0302322_100006447_pt1 | contig 10406 bp, 9 predicted proteins | sample Fen_T0_2_FD_203757 | JGI IMG/M metagenome (GOLD analysis project Ga0302322, IMG submission 203757) | Peat permafrost microbial communities from Stordalen Mire near Abisko, Sweden - Fen_T0_2 | ecosystem: Environmental > Terrestrial > Soil > Wetlands > Permafrost | place: Sweden: Abisko... | reverse complement strand
GCTCGTCGTTAACTGATGTGTTTTTGTCGCTCTATCACCCTCTATGGATATGCGATGCAGCAAAAACACATCAGACTAACCTCAAATAGAGAAACCTTATTCTATGAAGAACCCCAACAGACGTGGCAAATAGACAGGGGTATGAAAAGGAGTAAATATGACTTTTTGTGGCCACTGTGGCTTACAGCTATCTCCTGGAAGTACGCGCTGTCCTCGTTGTGGCGCGTCAGTAGAGCCGGCAGAAATAGCAACTGGTAGCGATCTGCATATGGATGATGCAACGATAGCCTCACGTGCATTTATTCCCCCAAATCAGGGACCAGCACAGACACCCATTAACCAGCAGCCACTCGTATTGCGAGGCAACAGCCAGGGCACACAAGATGCAAATGGAGCCATCAGTAGAGTAGAACAAGCCAACTACAATACTCCTCCAATGCAGCAAGTGAGAGGAAATTCTTACAGCGGCTTTCCACCACCGCAGGGCACTGGTAATCTCCCTTTCCAGAGCAACAGCGGCTATCCGTCACCACAAGGCACTGGCAATCTCCCTTTCCAGAGCAATGGCGGCTATCCTGTTCAGAACACGGGCGGCTATCAGCCGCAAGCACCTTATCCTTCCTATCCTGGCGCGCCATATACGAATGTACCACCACAAATGGATGCAGGGTATCAACAATACCAGAATCCCTATCCCCCCCAACAGCAGCAAACCAATACAAAAGGACGTACAACTGGCCTTATCATTGTATTCATAGGACTACTTCTTATTTTAAGTGCAGCTCTCTTATTCGCGATGCAGCAAGGCCTTATTGGCAGCAACAAAGCAACTGGAGGCAACAGTGGAGGTGCCACACCCGCCATAATAGCAGCTCAACTAACACAAAGTACCATTTTGCACAATGACGCAAGCCACTTCTCTGCTCTCCCACACTTCGAGATCGACTACAATCGAAATACACAATCACGTTTTATATTTTATGGAAGAATATCACAGCAAAGCACTATAATAAATTTCACCGCACCCATCAGTACGATAGCACCTATCAGGCAAAATATCTCGGTTCTATAAATACACAGTCGGTGTACAAGCACCAACACTAGAAATGCACAAGGCTTGGATGTGTTATTGTAACAATAGCTCCTCTAAGCCAATACAATAGCACCCACTGCTTCTCCACAATCCATCTCCTCCAGCATACTTCCACTTGCAGAACTCCAAACAGATAGTTTTCTCGCACTCTGTAGAATAAAGAGAGAAAAGCAGAGAGAAAGCGAGCAGCATATACAATGAAAAACAGAGTATGGAAACGCAAAACAAACATAATAGATACCCTGGAGATACCAGAGCGTAAAAAACAGCATGTGCTCACCATTCTGCTTTCGATCCTGGCTCTCATAGCGCTTCTTCACTTTATAGCAGTTACACACAGTGCCTATCCTACAATCATCGCAAGCACCTGCGATCAAGCTATTCGTAACGCAAACTATACGCAATATATATCGCTAACAAAATCGCAGCAGATGTCCGCAGTACAATTCACGGATGATCTTACAGCAGGACGGCCATCAGCCATGGTTCAGGTCACAGATACAAGTGCACAACATTTGCTGGATATTTATATCTATAGCTGCTCAATCCAACACCGGACTCCAACGATCACACTTCTTCTTAAGCAGCAAGAGTTGGTACAGGGAACCGCAACCATCACGCAAGTACACACTCTAAGCATTGGACAGTTAGACGCAACGCTTGCGACCAATAAAGATAGCTTTTTGCTGCCTTTACAGAGAAACGTCTATCACGAATATGCATGGAAAGACGATGCGTTAAGACAAACATCCTTTCCAGGGCTCTACCCTGTTCTCAGTCGTAGCGAAGGTGAAGCATTGCAAGAACAGGCCAACTACAATCAAGATATGCCGTGGGGAGATCCGCAAGCGACCGCAGAGCAGATGGCTCAGGATCTTCTCAAATGGCCTGCAAAGAGCTTCCACAGTACAATAGTTGCCACAAATGATAGCGAGGCACATATACGCCTTACCCAACCAGCACTACATATGGAGGTTATGGTCTCACTCGCAAAACTTGTACAGCACGATGCGAACGGTCTATGGTTCGTCACAACCGCCCAAACAGCTGGCATCACGCTTAGACAGATTCAACGCGGCACACCATATAGCTCTCCAATCAGCATACAAGGAACTATTCTAGAGCAGAACGACCATATAGCAACCACAATTTTTGATCACACACTCGCCTCCCTCGATAACTTGAACAACCCGGCACCACAAATACAGAAAAATGGCATATTCACAGGAAATATATCCTATTCTAATCCATTTCCCAATCAGCCAGGATTGCTTCTCATAGAAGCATTGCCCCCACCGCTGGCCAGATACCAGAAGAACATGAAACACAAAGAAGCGCTACAGGTAGCAGAACAGCCTGCAGGGCAATTGCTGCTAACCAATACTATTCTTGCTTAGCGTCGTCTATGCAATTCAGATGAAAACGTGTTAGAATAAGCGCTATGAATGAATTGACAAATCGCATTGAACGCCTCCAAAAACGCGTCGAGAAAACCATGGTGCGTCTTTGACCTGGCAAGTAAGACAGAACAAATCAAAAAATTAGAAGATGAGAGCATGGACCCTGACTTCTGGTCGGACAATCGTAAAGCCCAGGTACATATGCAACAGCTAGGCGCACTACGAGAAGAAGTCACGACCTGGGAGAGTGTCGCAACGCAACTCGACGACCTGCTCGGACTAGCACAATTACTGGAAGAGGAGCCAGATGAAGAGATGCAGGACGAGGTTGCGCAGTCGATCCCCCCACTCGAAGAACAGGTTGAGAAGCTACAATTTGCCCTCATGCTTAATGGGGAACATGACGAAAGGGATGCAATCGTCAGTATCCATGCAGGAAGCGGTGGCGTTGATGCCCAGGATTGGGCCGAGATGCTTCTGCGCATGTACCTGCGCTGGGCAGAACACCATCGCTTCCGCACCGAGATCTACGACTATAGTGAAGGTGAAGAAGCCGGTGTCAAAAGCGTCACCGTCGAGATTACTGGACGCTATGCATATGGCTATATGCGCTCAGAAGCAGGCACTCATCGCCTGATACGACTATCGCCATTTGACGCCGCCCATCGCCGCCACACCTCATTCGCCAAAGTCGAGGCGATCCCTGATATCGAGAGCGCTATCGAGATCAACATCAGGCCTGAAGACATCGAAGTCGACACCTATCGCTCGACAGGTGCTGGAGGGCAGCACGTCAACAAAACTGACTCAGCCGTACGCATGCGACACCTTCCTTCAGGGATAGTCGTTACCTGTCAAAATGAACGCTCACAGTTGCAGAACCGCGAGGTTGCGCTGAAGCTCATCAAAGCGCGCCTCTACGAAATGGAACAAAAGAAGCGCGAGGAAGAAACGGCCCGGCTCAAGGGCGAACACGTGCAGGCCGACTTCGGCACGCAGATCCGTACCGTTACGGTTCACCCCTATAACATTGTTAAAGATCATCGTACCAGCCAGGAAACAAGCGACACCGATGGCTACCTGGCAGGTGCAATTGATCCATTTATTCAGGCCTATTTGCAAGAAAAAGCAGGCGGAGTCGTCACAGCAGAGTAGAATCAAAAAAGAGTCCCTTTCACTTTATGTAAAGGGACTCTTTCTGCTTTTACATGATATGATCAATAGCTCATGAATATATAGAGCATAAAATTCTAATGATCAGACCCGAGCCAATTCACGTATTCCTTCATAGCGTTCTGGATAGCGCAGTTTACGCAGAGCTTTTACTTCAATCTGGCGAATACGCTCACGAGTGAGGCGAAAAATAGAACTGACCTCGTCGAGCGAAAGCGAGTGACCATCTTTCAGACCATAACGCATCTCAATAATTATACGTTCACGCGGATTGAGCACGGTAAGAGCTTGATCGATCTGCTCTTGCAATAAAAGGTAAGACGATTGGTCAACAGGTACAGGGGTCATATTATCCTCAAGGGTGTCGGCAAGATGATACTCTTCATCATCAGCCATCGGAGCATCAAGAGAAATAGGTTGTTCAGAAGCTCCTAATAGCTCGACCACCCGTTCTGGGAGCAAGCCTATCTCAGCAGCAATCTGCTCAGGAAGAGCCTCAATGCCTTGCTCTTGATACATACGGCGGGCAATACGCTTAATTTTGTAAATCAACTCCACAACATGAACCGGAATATGGATGCAACGCGAATGCTCAGCAATCGTACGGCTAATAGCCTGACGAATCCACCAGGTCGCATAGGTACTAAAACGGAAGCCACGTTTATAATCAAATTTCTGAGTAGCACGCATAAGACCAATATTACCCTCTTGTATCAGATCCAAGAGCGGCAAACCCTGATTAGAATAACGCTTCGCAATACTCACAACCAGACGCAAATTTGCCTCAATCAACCGCTGGCGTGCACGCTGATCGCCACTTGCCACTCGCTCTGCCAGCAATAACTCCTGCTCAGCCGTAAGAAGAGGGTACATCCCTATCTCCTTCAAATACTGTTTCACCGAATCATCCACAGCTGAACGCTGATCTTCTACTTCTTCCTGGAACTCATCATCGCACTCTCGACCGAAATCTCTCTCATCCTCCAGAACCGGCTCATCAAAGACAAGCCCCTTTGCGCTACGTTTCTTTTCAACGACTACAGCTACATCAGACTCTATACGATGCCGTGCCTTGACTACTCTTGTCGCCATTCCAGGTACTCCTTATGCTTACACATCATAGAGAAAATAGACCTCCGGGCTTCATCCCGCACATTATGCAAGGTCATTCTTCACGCACAGTCGAAGCTATATCATCGCTACTCACCCGACTGTAAGGGAAACCAGAAGAGTTCTCCCTCTCTTTTGTTTTGCAATAATCGTGCCAAATACACAGTAAATGCATTGATGTTCATAAATATTTCTAGCATTCTCTAAAAGATGCAGCACGAATGGCTGCAAGAAAGAGATTAAAAGTAGCGAAATGCAACTCCCAAACTCACAGAGGTTACAGAGATGAGCGAGGAAAGATGTGAATATATTTCAAGAAGTGAGGATTTTTACACAATAGAATCGAGAGAAATAAGTTCAAGCATGTGAATACTTGACTAGAGTTGTAACACCTGTTATGCTGAAGGTAAGAAGTAAAGGATAGAACTTCGGCCACTTCTCAGGTAAGCATAATAGTGGAGTGTATCCTCTTTTTTTAGAAGGAAGATGAATATTTCTTCACATAAATGCTGACAGGGAAGAGGAGTTATGGTATGATATGTAGGGCATGGGTAACACCTGCTGTGGGGACGCGGATGCAGCGGCGGAGGCTCCCCCTCGGCTTACTTTCTCGCTAAGCCACGCCTGTTCCAGTAAAAGACGGGCGCATATTACCTCCAGAGAGAAGGAAGGAGGCGATTTCGTGGAAAACGCTTTTCCCCGGTGTCGCAAGTGTAGTGAAGGTGATCTGGTTCCGCTTTCGGATTTCGGTAGCCAGGGAGCTTCCATTGAGTACAAGGCATGGGTTTGCACAAACCCTTCGTGCCTCTATAACATCAAAATCCGTAATGGTGATATCATTATTAATGAACCAATTAGTGATGGCTCACTCCACACGTATCGTAGTGGTCGGCAATAAGGGTGAGGAATCGAACACCTCAAAATACGCCTCTGTGTGGTAAATCCCACGCAGAGGCGTGATAAAGAGGCAAAAGGTGAGTGATCATTTACTGCCTTTTGCCTCTTTTGCATAGAGGGATAATTGCTATTCGCTGGTATAATAGTGACCAGTGGGTAGTAATTGTAGTCCCTCTATTTGCTATTGCAAAAGAATAGAGCTTATAACATCTTAGATAGCATTCTACTATTAAGGAGTCAATGCTGACGTGTTCAATCGATTCTTTGGGCAGAATAACCCTCAAGAAGATCCGAAACGCGAGCCGAGTTCTACTAATGAGCAGGACGGAGATAATGCCGCTCCTGAGCGCCGTTTCAATTTTCTGAGTCGCACCCGTCAACTATTTAGTCGGCTGGGCACCACTGTTCAGGAGACCGACACCATAACAGATAGCCTGTGGGATGAGATAGAGGAGTCGCTGTTGGGGGCTGATGTAGGACCAAGCACGACACTATGGCTCATTGAGCGTCTACGCCAACGCGCACAAGAAGAAAATATGCACACGGGCTCACAGGTGCAGCAAGCACTGCGTGAAGAGCTGGCTGGCCTGCTGGGCAAATCGTCTTCTATTCGTTATGCGACAAAATCTCCATTGACTGTGATTCTCATTATTGGTGTGAATGGCTCAGGAAAAACGACAAGCATTGCAAAAATGGCGTACCGCTTCAAGCAAGAAGGGCATCGTGTGATGTTAGCTGCTGGCGATACCTTTCGCGCCGCCGCTATCGACCAGTTGCAGGAGTGGGGAAGGCGCGTTGATGTGCCTGTCATCTGTCAGAACCCGGGCTCCGATCCTGGCGCGGTGGTCTTTGACTCCATTCAGGCCGCAACCACACGCGGCTGCGATGTCTTGATTGTTGATACTGCCGGTCGTCTCCATACAAAATCGAATCTGATGGACGAGTTAAAGAAAATTAATAAGGTGATTCAGAAATTTATTCCTGACGGCCCTCATGAGCTATTGATGGTGATCGATGCCACAAGTGGTCAAAACGCGCTTTTGCAGGCCAGAAAATTTGCTGAGGATATTGGTCTCACGGGTGTTATCATCACAAAATTGGATAGCACGGCGAAAGGCGGTTTCGCCTTTGCTGTGGCTGACGATCTCGGTGTACCTATCAAGTACATCGGCACAGGAGAAAAAGTTGAAAATCTCCTTCCATTTGAACCAAACAACTTTGTAGCTGCTCTCTTCGCACAAGATTAATCAGGAGGTTCATTATGGCAAAAGAAGCATCTATCCCACTTACCAGCCAGGCCTCCTCTTCTAATGATGCGAAGCCAAAGCTGCCAGATATGGGAAATATCGCTACTAAATGTCCAAAGTGTAAAGAAATTTTATATAACCGCGACTGGGAAAAAAATCTGAAGGTCTGTTCGCGCTGCAACTATCACTTCAAAATAAACGCCAATGAACGTATAGAACTTTTAGTTGACCCTGGCAGCTTCGTCGAAACAGACGCCAACATTATTTCTGTTGACCCGCTCCACTTCACGATCCAACCGCCCTCGTACCCCGACAAACGTACTTATGTCGAGAAGCTACAAGAGGAGCGCAACAAAGCAGGCATTAACGAAGCCGTGGTGATTGGGCAGGCCACCATCGAAAAGAAGCCTCTCGCGCTGGCCGTTATGGATGCCTTTTTTATTGCTGGCACAATGGGTTCTGTGGTGGGAGAGAAGATCACGCGGGCAATCGAGATCGGCATTGAGCAACGCATCCCTGTCCTTATTGCATCAACCTCAGGTGGTGCACGTATGCAGGAGGGGCTCTATTCGCTGATGCAGATGGCGAAGACTTCCGCTGCACTTGCCCGGTTGGGAGAGGCAAACATTCCATATTTCAGCCTGCTTACCGACCCAACCACAGGCGGAGTATCAGCCAGCTTCGCAATGTTAGGGGATGTCATTATCGCTGAACCGGGCGCCCTGGTCTGTTTTACAGGTCCACGGGTCATCGAACAGTTTATGCATATCAAACTTCCTGAAGGCACCGTCAATTCTGAATTTAGCCTTCAACATGGTATGATCGATGCAGTTGTACACCGCCGCGATCTGCGGCAGACGCTTGCACGGCTCCTCCGTTTATATTCATGAAGAAACACGTTTGAGGTGGAGGTTTTTATTTGCGAAGAGATACAGCGCAACGTATGGAGAAGGGAAAGAGATGGCCTACGATCTGGAATTTGAGAAGCCGCTGGTTGAGCTAGAAAAAAAGATCACTGCACTGCAACGCAAAGGTGAACGCCTGAAGGCAGAGGAGCTAACGCAGTTACAGGAGACCGAGCGCGAGCTACGCCAGCGTACTGAAGAGATCTACAAGAAACTTACTTCCTGGCAGACGGTAGCCGTGGCACGGCACAAAGATCGACCATATTCAGCGGATTATATCCGGTTGCTATGTGACGATTTCTTTGAGTTACATGGCGACCGCTCCTTTGGAGATGATCATGCGATTATGACCGGGCCGGCCAGAATTGATGGGCAGACTGTGATGCTGGTCTGCCATCAAAAGGGTCGCGATATGAAAGAGAAGCAGCTTCGCAATCTGGGTATGCCCCATCCCGAGGGGTATCGGAAAGCTTTTCGCGCGATGCAGCAAGCTGAAAAATTTGGCATGCCCATTATCACATTAATTGATGCAGCTGGCGCTTCTCCTGGTCTGGTCGATGAGGAACGCGGGCAGGCAGAGGCAATCGCGGCTACGCTGTATTTAATGCCCCGGCTACGCGTCCCCATCATCGCAACCATTATTGGAGAAGGTGGTAGCGGTGGCGCACTGGCTATCGGGATTGCCGACCGCGTCCTGATGCTTGAGCATAGTATTTATATGGTGGCCGCACCAGAAGCGGCAGCCTCGATTATCTGGCGCAATTCAGCCTTTGCTTCATATGCGGCTGAAGGTATGCGCGTTAGCGCACGTGAGCTATTGCCCCTTGCTTTAATCGATGAAGTCTTACCTGAACCTTTAGGCGGTGCCCATCACAATTATCATCAGATGGCACAAACACTCAAGGCAGGGCTGCTCAGAAATTTAGCCGAAATCAAGCAGCTATCAACCGAAGAGATGCTAGAGAAACGCTACGAGAAGTTCAGGGTTATCGGAAAATATGCTTATCTGGAAGCCGAAGTGCCCCTCGTCTCCGAGGTTTCTTAATTGTTACTACCTTTTTAGGCTATAGGAAAAACAGGAAGAGCCAGGCACAACGAAGGTGCAGCGTGTATTAAGCATACCGCTCGATCAAAAGATGGCAAGTATTTTTCGAAGGAGAAAGATTGATGTTCAAGTGTTTACATCCTGGCGCGATTGGCTTTTCTGTCCCTTTTGACGAGGCACTCACGCTGGCTCACACCTACGGTTTTGAGGGGTTAGACCTGCCCTTTCCAGAACTACTCCAACTGGCACAAAAGGCATCTTTGCTAGCCATTAAAGAGCGTTTTCAAGCAGCTCAATTACGTCCGGGAGGCTGGGGACTTCCAGTCAACATTTATGGCGACAAGGAGAAGTATCAGGCCGGATTGGCTCAGTTGCCTGCATATGCTGCAGTAGCGCAGAGTCTGGGAAGCACAGGGTGCGCAACCTGGATATTACCTTTCTCTGATACACTCGACTATGATGCAAATATGGAGTTTCATGCCAACCGTCTGCGCCCCATTGCACGCATTCTGGCCGACCATGATTGCCGCTTTGGTCTGGAATTCGTTGGGCCCAAGACATCGCGTGCTGGTCACAAATACGACTTCGTTTCGACGATTGCTGGTGCGCTGGAGCTTGGACAACAGATTGGCACTGGCAATACTGGCCTCTTGCTGGACAGCTGGCACTGGTATACCTCACATGGAACACTGGAGGATCTGAAAACTCTAACAGCACAACAAGTTGTTTATGTGCATGTGAATGATGCTCCTGCCGAACGGGGCATCGATGAGCAGTTAGATCTACAGCGTCTCTTGCCAGGAGCAAGTGGCCTCATCGATATCGCCGGCTTCTTGCAAGCACTCGATAGCATGGGGTACGATGGCCCCGTTGTCGCTGAACCATTCAATGCCGAGCTAAATGCGCTTCCCTATGCAGAGCGCGTACAGGCTACAAAGGCCAGCCTGGATAAAATATGGCAACAAGCCGGTTTGCGCTAAAGAGAGAAGATGATAACTGCTTGCTGAGCGATTCTGCAAGCAGTTATCATCTTCTCTCTTTTTACCTATACTTTAGATCTCGACCTCCGTACCTGCAGATTCTGTAACAGATGCAAAGGTAAATGAAACAGCTTCAGGAGGAGCCCAGGAGGTTGCCCATCCCGCGCTACGGACGGCAAGGACACGTAGGATCACCAACGCACCAATGGCGAGCAGCGCCAGTACAAACCAGCCAAAGGCGTAAGAACCTATTCCTTGCTTAAAACTACCAAGAATCAGCGGCAGAAAGAAACCACCGATACCTCCAAACGCACCCACAATACCCGTTGCCACACCAATCTCGGCTCGAAACCGCTGGGGTACCAACTGGAACACCGATCCATTCCCCATGCCCAGACACATAACACCCACAACAATAAGTGTTGCCATAAAGTCTAACGGCAGTAACAGAGCGGCAACAGCATAGATAAGCCCCACAGCACCCAGCAAGACCGTTAGCATGCGTACGCCACCAAATCGATCCGCCAGATATCCACCGAGAGGACGTAAACTACTA
>Ga0302322_100006445_pt1 | contig 10407 bp, 12 predicted proteins | sample Fen_T0_2_FD_203757 | JGI IMG/M metagenome (GOLD analysis project Ga0302322, IMG submission 203757) | Peat permafrost microbial communities from Stordalen Mire near Abisko, Sweden - Fen_T0_2 | ecosystem: Environmental > Terrestrial > Soil > Wetlands > Permafrost | place: Sweden: Abisko... | reverse complement strand
TCCTCGCCGGTGTGCTCGATGCCGACCGACGCGCCCATGCGCGACAGCACCTCGACGAACGCGATGCGCGTGGGGTTGAGATTCACCCCTTCGATCGTGAGCTCCGACCCGGGGGTGATGGCCGCGGCCACCGCCCAGAACGCGGCCGACGACGGGTCACCGGGCACGTGCAACTCCAGTGGACGCGGCGCGCCGCGCTCCACCCGTACCGCGCGCTCGTCGAGCCGGGTGACCGGCGCGCCGAGCGCGGCGAGCATCCGCTCGGTGTGGTCGCGGCTCGGCTCCGGCTCCGAGACCGTCGTGATGCCGTCGGCCTGCAGCCCGGCGAGCACGATCGCCGTCTTCACCTGCGCGCTCGCGACCTCGAGCGAGTGCGCCGCGCCGGTGAGCCCGCCGCCGCGCACCGCGAGCGGGGCGAGCGCGCCGTCGGCCCGACCGTCGATCCGGGCGCCCATGGCCCGCAGCGGCGCCACCACGCGGCGCATCGGGCGGGTGACCAGCGACTCGTCGCCGGTGAGCACGGTGAGGAACGGGCGCCCCGACAACAGCCCGGTGAGCAGGCGGATGCTGGTGCCCGAGTTGCCGCAGTCGACGACGTCGCGCGGCTCGGAGAACGCCTCGACGCCGCTTCCGTCGACGGTGACCGCCAGGCCGCGACCGCGACCCTCGGCATCGACGGCGACCGCCACTCCGAGCGACTCCAGTGCGAGCCAGGTGCGGCGCACGTCGTCGCCCCCGGCGAGGCCGGAGACGTGTGAGCGGCCGTCGGCCATGGCCGCGAACAACAACGCTCGGTGCGAGATGCCCTTGTCGCCGGGGACGCGCAGCCTGCCGCGCAACGGGCGCGGACCGCCGAGCACGAGGTCGGCGGTCACGCGATTCGCGGACGTGCGGTCGGCCGACGTGCTCATCCGAGCTCGTTTCGTGCGACGTGGTAGCCGTGCTCGCGCAACGCGGCCTCGTAGGCATCGAGCCGGTCGTCGGGGACCACCAGCACCAGCACACCGGCGCGCCCCTCGAGCGAGTGCGCGATCTCGAAGTCGCGGATGTTCACACCGAAGTTCGCCGCGAGGGTGGTGACCTCGGCGATCACGCCCTCGCGGTCGGGCACGGGGATTCGCAGTTCCACCAGCGTCTCGTCGACGGGGATGCCCACGGGCAGATTCCTCCTCGCGGAGCGCGCCGACTCGAGCAGGTCGAGCAGCGACTCACGCTCGGCCCCGGCCACAACGGCGCGCACACGTGCGAGCTCCTCGAGCAGGTCATCGAGGGTGGCGACGATCGCGTCGCGGTTGGCCAGGCAGATGTCGGGCCAGATCGCGGGGTGCCCGGAGGCGATGCGGGTCATGTCGCGGAAGCCGCCGGCGGCGAGCCGCAGCAGCACCGCGTGCTGGTCGCTCGCGGCATCGGCGACGTTCATCAACGTGGAGGCCGCCAGCTGCGGCACGTGGCTGACCACTGCGACGATCGTGTCGTGCACCGCGGGTTCGACCGACAGCACTTCGGCGCCGAGATCGCTCACCCAGCCGCGCACCGCGGCGAACGCCTGCGGGTCGGTGGCGGCGGTGGGCGTGAGCACCCACGTGGCGCCCTGGAACATCTCCGCGCTCGCGCCGGCGAGCCCTTCCTGCTCCGAGCCCGCCATCGGGTGGCCACCCACGTAGCGACCCACGGTCTGCGGACGGGCCGCCTCCACCGCGGTCACCACGGGGCCCTTCACCGATCCGACATCGGTGACCAGCCCGGCACCCGCGTCGAGCGCCTCGATCACCACTTCGGCGACGAAGCCGACGGGCACCGCGATCACGGTGAGGTCGGCGCCGCGCACGGCCTCGGCGACGGTGGCCGCGACCACGTCGATCGCGCCGATCTCCCGCGCGTGGACCACTCGTTCGGTGTCGCGGTCGTAGCCGCGCACCGTGGCGCCGCGCTCGCGCAACGCCATACCGACGGAACCACCGATGAGGCCGGTTCCCAAGAGCGCGACGACGCGCGGCGCAGCCATGTCGAGCTGCTACTCGGGGTCGGCGAGGTCGGCGCGCAACGACGCCGCCCCTTCGAGGAACACATGGCGCAGTTCCTCGCGCGGCCGGTCGCTGTAGCAGTGCACCAACACGCGGATGCACCGCTGCGGACCGTGGGGCACGTCCTGCTCCTGGGCGCCGAGCAGCGCGACACCGTCGAGGCCGAGTGCCACCCGAGCGGAGCCGGCGGGGAACTCGGCGGTGAGGTCGGGCGTGGTCGTGAAGATCATGCTGACGACGTCGTCGACCGCGAGGTCGTTGCGGGTGAAGAGCTCGCGCACGAGCTGCGCCGTCTTGGCGTCGATCTCCGCTTTCGAGTCCTCGGTGCACGTGGTGGCGCCGCGCAGCGCCTGCAGTCTCACGCCGACGGAGGTTAGCCGGGTCCCCCGTCGCCTTCGGGGTCCTTCCGGACCGCGACGACGGGTTCGACAACCTGCTCCGGGGCCGCTTCCGGAACGGCGTCCGGGGTCGCGGTGACGCCGGCGTCCTGGGCCGCGGCGTAGAGGCTGCGCACTTCCGCGTAGGTCAGGAGGCGCCACTCCCCCGGTGCCAGCGAGCGGTCGGTGAGCGGTCCGATGCGCACGCGCACGAGGCGTCGCACCGGATGCCCCACGGCCTCGAACATCCGGCGCACCTGGCGGTTGCGCCCCTCGTGGATACCGATCTCGACGGCCGCGGATTCCGCCTGCTGCTGCACCAGCGTGACCTTCGCCGGCGCGGTGAGACCGTCGTCGAGTTCGACCCCTTCGCGCAGGGTGCGGAGCGTGCCGGGCGTGGGCTCACCGTCCACCTCGGCGAGGTAGGTCTTCACCACACCGTGGCTGGGGTGCGTGAGCAACTGGGTGAGCTCGCCGTCGTTGGTGAGCAGGAGCAGGCCCTCGGTGTCGAAGTCGAGCCGCCCGACCGGGAACACGCGCGGCTCCGTGGGTACGAGTTGCACGACGGTGGGCCGGCCCTGCGGGTCGGACGCGGTCGTGACCGTGCCGGGCGGCTTGTTCAGCAGGTAGTGCACGAGGTCGTCGGTGGCGAGCACGCGCACGCCGTCGACCTCGATGCGGTCGCGCTCGGGGTCGACGCGTCGGCCGAGCACGGCGACCTCGCCGTTGACGACGACGCGCTCGTCGGCGATCAGGTCCTCGCACACGCGGCGCGACCCGAGGCCCGCGCGCGCGAGCACCTTCTGCAGGCGTTCTCCCGTTGCCTCGCCGTCCATGTGAGGAATGACGTCAGTCCAACGGGCCGACGGGATCGTCGGCGAGGAGGGCTTCGGCCTGCTGCTCGGCCGGGTCGACCGTGTCGACCGGGCCGGAGTCGGCAGCCGCCTCGTCGTCCAGCTCGCTGTCGCCAGGAGCCGAAGCCGACGCATCGGTAGCGGCCTCGGCATCAGGGGAGACATCGGCGCCGGCACCGGACGCGGTGATGCGCAGCCCGCGTTCGAGCGCCTCGACGACCGACGGGTCGGGTACGAAGTCGCCGAGGGCCGGCAACTCGTCGAGCCCCGAGAGACCCAGACGTTCGAGGAACGTGCGGGTGGTGCCGTAGAGCACCGCGGCACCGGGGCCGGGGTCGCGTCCGACCTCCATCACGTAGCCGCGCTGCAGGAGCGTGTTGAGCGTGGCCTCCACGTTGACGCCGCGGATCGCACTCATCTGCCCGCGCGAGATCGGCTGCTTGTAGGCGATGATCGCGAGCGTCTCGAGTGCCGGTGCGGAGAGCCGGGCGTGCTGGCCTTCCAACACGAAGCGCTCGACGTAGGGGGCGAGGTCGGTGTGGGTCTGGTACCGGTAGCCGCCGGCCACCTCGGCGAGCACGAACCCGCGGCCCTGCTCCTCGTATTCGGCCGCGAGCTCGGCGCAGAGCCGCTCGACCGTGGCGACGGGGATCTCCACCAGTTGGGCCAGGAGGCGGGCCTCGACCGGCTCGATCGTCGCGAGCACGACCGCCTCGATGGCGCGCTTCGCGTCACGATCCCGTTCCGCGTCGCCGAACCCCGACGGGTCGTCGTCATCGTCATGGGCGTCGACGACCTGCTCGACCGGCACCTTCTCGACCGCGATCGCCTCGATGTCGACGACCGCGTCCACTTCGGGCTCGGCCACGGGCTCGGGCTCAGGGGATTCGTAGTGGTCGGTCACGCGTTGGTCCGATCAGCGATCTCGGCATCGATCTCGGCGTCGATGCGGGCTTCCTCGTCGTCGCCCTCGCCCTCGGGCGCGTCAGCCAGGTCGATGGAAGGGGCGGCGTCGAGCGGGCTCTCGTCGGCCCAGTCGTCGAGGCTCGCGGCGTCGAGGAGCCGCTCCCCTTCGGAGAGTCGGCGCACCATCAACTCACCGAAGTTGGAGAACTGGGTGAGGTCGACGAAGCCCTGCTTGTAGAGCTCGAGGATGGCGAGGAACCGCACGATCACCTCGAGCTTGTGCGGCGCACCGGCCACCAGGGCACGGAAGCTCATCGGCTCCCGTTGGGGCAGCAGGCGCAGCACCGACTGCACGGCATCCCGCACGCTGGCGCGCACCGGGGCGATGTGCTCGGTGTCGACGATGATCTCGGGCGTGCCCGACAGCGCGCGCAGCGCGGCCGCGCGCAGCACCTCGAGGCGGAGGCGCTCCAGCGGATCGGGCACCATCCACCGGTAGGGCTCCTCGGGGCCGGCGGTACGCGCGACGCTGCGGTCGGCGCGACGGATCTTCCCCTCCAGCGCCTGGGCCGCGTCCTTGAACGTCTTGCACTCGAGGAGCCGCGCGAGCAGCAGGTCGCGCTCCTCGAACCGCAGGAGCTCCTCGTCGAGCTCGAGATCCTCGATGCCGGGGAGCAGGCGACGGGCCTTCAGCTCCACCAGCGTGGCGGCGATGAGCAGGAACTCGGTCGCCACGTCGAGATCGAGTTCGTCCATGCGGTCGAGCTCGGTGATGTAGGCGTCGACGATCTCGACCAGGGAGATCTCCCAGAGCTCCACCTCCTGCTTCAGGATGAGGTGCAACAGGAGGTCGAACGGCCCTTCGAAGACCGATGTCACGACGGCGTACGGCATCGGGGCCGAGCGTACCGGGCGCGGCCCGGCCGAAACGGGAAGGGGAATCAGGAGCCGGCCCGCCGGGAGGCCCCGGTAGTCTCCTGCCCCATGTCACGCGTGTTCTCGGGCATCCAGCCCACCGGCGAGAAGCATCTCGGCAACTACCTCGGCGCGGTGCGCCACTGGGTGACCGCCCAGGACGAGGCCGCCTCCCCCGGCGATGCCCTCTACTGCGTCGTCGACCTCCACGCCATGACCGTGCCCTACGACCCGGCCGGGTTTGCCGACACCACCCGCCGGACGGTGATGTTCCTCCTGGCCGCCGGACTCGACCCCGAGCGCTGCACTCTCTTCGTGCAGAGCCACGTGCGCCAGCACACGGAACTCACCTGGATCCTCAACTGCGTGGCCACGATGGGTGAGCTGCGCCGGATGACCCAGTTCAAGGACAAGTCGGCCAAGGAGGGCGCGGGCGGCACCGAGTCGGTGAGCGTCGGCCTGTTCGACTACCCGGTGCTGATGGCCGCCGACATCCTCGCCTACGACACGAACAAGGTGCCGGTGGGCGACGACCAGCGCCAGCACCTCGAGCTCGCCCGCGACGTCGCCATCCGCTTCAACCACCGCTTCGGCCCCACGGTGGTGGTGCCCGAGGCGGCGATCCCGCCCACCGCCGCGCGGGTCATGGACCTGCAGGAGCCCACCAACAAGATGTCGACGTCGGCGGTGTCGCAAGAAGGCGTGCTGCGCCTGCTCGACGACCCGAAGGTCATCGAGAAGCGGGTGAAGCGTGCGGTCACCGACTCCGACAGCGACATCCGCTACGACCCCGACGGCAAACCCGGTGTGTCGAACCTGCTGCAGATCCTCGCCGCGGTCACCGACCGCGATGTCGAGTCGGTCACCGGCGAGTTCGCCGGGCAGGGCTACGGCGCGCTCAAGGGCGCGGTGGCGGAGGCGGTCGTGGAGTTCGTACGCCCGCTGCAGAATCGCTACGCGGAGCTCGAGCGCGACCCGGCGGAGGTGTCGCGCATCCTCGAGGTCGGCGCCGAGCGCGCCGAGGAGATCGCCGAGGGCGTGATGGCCCGCATCCGCACCGCGACCGGACTGCTCCCCCGCCCGGGCCGATGAGCACGCGGCGATGAGCACGGGCCCGGAACCGGAGTCGGGCGACGACCCGCTGGGCGGGCCGCTCTACGAGCGCCACTCGAAAGGCCTCGAATTCGACCGCGTCGCCTTCTTCTCCGACGCGGTGTTCGCCATCGCGATGACGCTGCTCGTCGTGGGCATCGGCATCCCGCATGTCACCGACGGCGACCTCGGGCGCGCGCTCGGCGACAAAGACCTCGAGATCTTCAGCTTCTTCCTGAGCTTCGTGGTGATCGGCTTCTACTGGCTCGGCCACCATCAGTTCTTCGCCACCCTCCAGCGTGTCGATCGCCGCTTCATGGAGATCAACCTCATCTATCTGGCGGCAATCGCGTTCATGCCCTTCCCCACCGCGATGGTCGGCCAGTACGGCGGCCAGGAGGTCGCGGTCGTGCTCTACGCGGTCGCACTGGCGGTGGCGAGCACGCTCGAGGCGTGCCTGCTGTGGCGCGCCCACGTGAAGGGCTTCATGCGCGTCCGTCTCACCGACGAAGGCTTCCGCTGGGCGATGCTCGCGTCGCTGGCGCCGGTCGTGGTGTTCCTGGTGTCGATCCCCGTCGCCTACGCGTTCTCGCCGCAGTGGGCGCTGTACACCTGGATCCTGATCTTCCCGCTCGAGTACCTCGTCGACCGCGCCGCCAAACCCGACGAACTCACCCAGTAGACCGTTTTGGCGTCACCAGATGTCGCCAGGGCGGCGCGGGGTGACGCAAGAACGATTCGGTCAGTCGTTGTCGGCGGCGTCGAGGGCGGTGAGCACTTCGGGCGGGATGCCGGTGGCATCCCACTCGTCGGGGTGATGGTGGTTGGCGGCCCAGCGCGCCGCTTCCTCGGGGCCCTGGGCGAGACGGATCCGGTCCGCGCCGAGCTCGGCGTGGCGCAGGTAGAGACCCACCCGTCGAGTGAAGCCCGACTTCGTCGACCACACCTCGGCCATGTCGTGCCCGGCCACGCTGCCCGCGACGGTGGCGACGACCCGCCCGTACACGCCGAGGCGACCGTCGAGCTTGCCGATGTCGTGGAGGAGCGCGGCGGCCAGCCAGCGGTCGTCGCCCGCGTAGGGCGTGTCGGCGAGGCGACGTTCGACGTCGCGAGCGACGCCGATCGCGTGCCGCTGGTCGTGGTTGGGCTGGCGCCGGAACTGCGAGAAGCAGTCGTCGTTCAGCACGCCGCGCACCCACTCCACGTCGGCGGCCTTCGGCGGCGCCGGCGAGAGCGCCCCGAAGAAGCGCCCGGCGAGATGGACGACCTTCACCGCGCCGCTCTCATCGGAAGACGAAGTCGAAGAGCTGGTTGAACAACGGGTCCAACAACTTGCTGATGATGCCGGTCGAGAACACCAAGAGAAACAGCACCAAGAATCCGTACGGCCGGAACTTGTACCAGTGCGGGAGCCACTCTCGCGGTAGCGCACGTTCGACCAGCGCCGAGCCGTCGAGCGGCGGGATCGGCAACAAGTTGAACACGGCCAGGAACATGTTCACCACGGCGAACGAGAACAGAATGAGGATGCCGAGCGGCAGGTCCTCGTAGAACACGACGTTGGGCGCACTGCTCAGATAGAGCTGCCGGGCCGCCAGCGCGGAGATCGCCATCAGGATCAGGTTCGACGCCGGTCCCGCGAGGCTCACGAACACGAGATCCCGACGCGGGTTCCGCATGCGCATCGGGTTCACCGGCACCGGCTTGGCCCACGCGATCACCGGGATGCCGGTGAGCGCCCCGAGCGCGGGCATGACGATGGAGCCGAACGGGTCGATGTGCGGGACCGGGTTGAGGGTGAGCCGTCCGGCTTCCTTGGCAGTGCGGTCACCGAACCACAGGGCGACGACGCCGTGGCTGATCTCGTGCAGGATGACTGCGACGATCAGGCAGCCGAAGTAGATGAACGTGAGCTTGTCGAGATGCACGGGGCGGTGTCGGCTCGCGGTCGGGGCTCAGCGCCGCTGCGACGCGCAGTCGATGCAGTAGCGCGCCGAGGGCACGGCTTCGAGCCGGGGCTCGGGGATGGCGCTCCCGCACGACTCGCACGCGCCGTAGGTGCCGGTGTCGAGCTTGGCCAGCGCGTCGTCGATCTCGGCCAGCGACTCGGCCAGCTTGCCCGACAACGCCTCGACCTGGCCCCGCTCCGCGGTGACCTGACCGGTGTCGGCAAACCCCTCGTCGAAGTCGCCCTCGGTGAGGCGGTCGAGCTCGGCCTTCACCTGGTCGCGCTCCGCCTGGAGCTGGGTGCGACGCTCGGCGTCCGTGGTTTCGACCATGGCCCGAGTGTACCGGTGGGCCCTGACCGGCAGTCGGCGCTTCTCGCCGCCCGGGCCCGCCCGGGCCCGACCCGAGGCCTACTTCCGCAGGGCCTACCTGCGAGGAGACGTGTGGGCGCGGGGGTGGGCCGACTCGTAGACCGCCCGCAACCGCTCCGGCGACACCTTCGTGTACACCTGCGTGGTCGAGAGGCTCGCGTGCCCCAACAATTCCTGCACCACTCGGATGTCGGCGCCGTGATCGAGCATGTGCGTGGCGCACGAGTGCCGCAACACGTGCGGGTAGAGCCGCCCCCGCAGCCCGGCCCGGTCGCCCGCGCCCCGGACGATGAGCCACGCGCCCTGGCGGGTGAGCCGGCCCCCGCGAGCGTTGAGGAACAGCGCAGAGCGATCGGTGCGGTTGCGGGCGCGGTCGAGTGCGATCCGCCCGTCGTCGAGATACTCCTGCAGCGCGCCGCGGGCGCCACGCCCGAACGGCACGACCCGTTCCTTGCTGCCCTTGCCCAACACCCGCACCATGCCGTCGTGGAGGTCGAGATCGCCGAGGTCGAGGCCCACCAACTCGCTGATGCGCAGCCCGCCGGCGTAGAGCGTCTCGAGGATCGCCCGGTCGCGTTGCGGCCGGGGACCAGCCCCGGGGACCGCCGCGAGCAGCGCCTCCACCTCGGCCTCGCTCAGCGCCTTGGGGATGCCCTGCGGCACGCGGGGGCTGCCGACCTCCTCGCTCGGGTCGGTGTCGAGCAGGCCCTCTTCGAGACAGAAGCGGTGGAACGAGCGCACCGCGGCGAGGGCCCGGGCAATCGAGGCCGGCGCGAACCGGGGGCGACCGTCGTCGTCGCGGGCGGCCTTCAGCCACTCGACGTACGCGGCGACGACCGCCTCGTCGATCGTCGTGGGGTCGCCGTGACCCTCGGCGCGCAACCACGCGGCGTAGCGCTGGAGATCGCGCCGGTACGCGGCGAGCGAGTTGGCCGCGAGCCCGCGCTCGACGCGCAGCCACGTGGCGTACTCGTCGAGTAGCGGCGCGAGGTCGTCGGCGACGCGCTCATCGGTCACGGGACCGTCAGCCAAGCTGCTCAGGAGCGGGCGGCCAGGTGTTGCTTGGCCAGGAGCAGCCCGATGATGCTCTTCGCGTCGATGATCTCGCGCGACGCGATCATCGCCTCGACCCGGTCGAGCGGGACGCGTTCGATCTGCATGTGCGCCTCCTCGGCGCTCACCGCGTTGCGCGCCGTCTCCTCGAGCTCCGTGGCGAGGTAGAGGTACGAGTACTCGTCGCAGAAGCCGGGCGTGTTGAAGAACTCGCTCAGCAATTCGAGCTTCCCGGCCCGGCGCCCGATCTCCTCCTCGAGTTCGCGTGCCGCGGTGTCGGCCGGTGGTTCACCTTCGACGTCGCGCTTCCCCGCGGGCAGTTCGAGGATCTCCCCCTGCACCGCGACGCGGTACTGCCGCACCATCAGCGCATCGTCGCCGTCGACCGGCACCACCACGACCGCGCCGGGGTGGTGCACCACGGTGCGGTCGTGCTCCTCGCCGTCGGGGGTGACGATACGGGCGCGGGAGACGGTGAGGAACCCGGCCTCGCAGACGACGGTCGAGTCGACGATGCGGAAGCCGCCGTTCCCCGGCGCTTCGGCGTCAGCCACCGGTAGTCACACCGTGCCGACGGACTCCGCCGGCAACGGCAGCCTCGGCAGCCGGCCCTCGTGGCGCTCCCGCGCCGCCTTCACGAACGCCGCGAACAGCGGGTGCGGGCGGTCGGGGCGGCTCTTGAACTCGGGGTGCGCCTGGGTGGCCGCGTAGAAGGGGTGCCCGGGCAGCTCCACGAACTCGACGAGGCGGCCGTCGGGCGACGTGCCCGAGCACACGAGGCCCGCCTCTTCGAGCTTGGCCCGGTACTTGTTGTTGACCTCGTAGCGGTGGCGGTGGCGCTCGTACACCACTTCCTCGCCATAGGCCG
>Ga0302322_100006444_pt1 | contig 10407 bp, 7 predicted proteins | sample Fen_T0_2_FD_203757 | JGI IMG/M metagenome (GOLD analysis project Ga0302322, IMG submission 203757) | Peat permafrost microbial communities from Stordalen Mire near Abisko, Sweden - Fen_T0_2 | ecosystem: Environmental > Terrestrial > Soil > Wetlands > Permafrost | place: Sweden: Abisko... | reverse complement strand
ACGATCCTCCTGTGTGCACGACAGTCCGCACGATGACCCGCACGACGGGGCGAGGCTATGCGTGCGTAGGCTCGGCGCGGTGCGTTCCCCGCGACGGTTGCTCATGCTGGTGACGATGATCACCGCGGGATTCCTCGTCGTCGCCGTTCTTGCGGGGTCGGCCAGTCGGGCCGGCGCCGCCGCCGCCAGCCCGTACGCGAAGGCCGACGCCGCGATGCGGGCGCGGATCCGCCGCGGCGGCCTCGGTGGCGGCGCGTTGCTCGTGCGCCGCGGCGCCGACACGCTGCACGACCAGACGTTCGGCAACTGGAGCAGCGACAAGGTCGTACCCATCGCATCGGCGAGCAAGTGGCTCACGACAGCCACGCTGATGACGTTCGTCGACCAGGGGCGCCTGTCGCTGGACAACCCGGTGAGCCAGTGGTTCCCGGACTTCGCGCGCGACGGCAAGCGCGCCATCACCGTGCGCATGCTCCTCTCGCACACCCACGGTCTCGTGTCGCCGGGGTGCGAGGGTGATCCCCGCGTCACGTTGCAGCAGTGTGCGCAGGAGGTCGCCGCCGGGCCCGCGCCCGCGTATCCGCCCGGTGACGAGTTCCACTACGGGGGCACCGGCTTCGTGGTCGCGGGCGCGATCGTCGAGCAGTTGAGCGGCCGGTCGTTCGAGCGCACCTTCGAGTCCCGTGTTGCGAAACCCCTCGGCATGACGCACACGACGTTCGACCGCATCGGCTCGTCGAAGCAACGCACCCGCAACCCGGCGCCCGCCGCGTCCGCCCAGTCGAGCACCGCCGACTACGCGAAGTTCGTGGCGATGCTCGCGGCGGGTGGGTCCGCGGGCGCCACGCGCGTGCTGAGCGCCGACTCCGTGGCCGAGATCGAACGCGATCAGGTGGCGGGCATCGACACCCGCGACGACGGCGCCGTGCAGATCACCGGCATCCCCACGTACGGCCTCGGCGTGTGGCGTGACGAGGTGGCGGGTGACGACTCGATCGAGGTCGTGAGCGGCAGCGGCGCACTCGGCTTCTACCCGTGGATCGATCGCGTGCACGGCACCTACGGCATCGTCGCGGTGGCCGACCCGAGCGGTCCCGAACACGCCGTGCCGTTGTCGCAGAAGATCGCCCGCATGACCTGGCGCGCCGCAGCGTCGAGCTGAACCGGCGTTCCCTAACCGGGCGTCTCGGCCGGGATGTCGTAGCGCGCGATGTAGTCGGCGAAGCGTCCGCGCAACGCGCCTTCGTCGAGACCGAGCGACGCGAAGTCGTAGCGGTGCGCGCCGAACTCACCCCGCGGGTGCGCCTGCACGTACGCGGTGAACGCCGCGCGGGTCTCGGCGTCGAGCTCGATGCCGGTGCGTTCGTAGATCCGTTCGACGGTGGCCACCGGATCGCCAACGAGGTCGGCGTAGCGCACGTCGACGATCTCGACCTCGGGCCGCTGCGCCCGGAAGGTGTCGAGCCGCTCGATGCAGGTCTCGAGGAGCCGGGGCCACGTGCGCGCGATCTGCTCGCGCTGGTCCGCGTCGGTGAAGGTGCCGGCCAGCGACGTGATCAGGCTGCACACCGACGCCGCCAGCACCGTGGGGTCACGATGGGTGACGACCAACGCTGCCTGCGGGTAGTGCGCGGTGAGCTCGGGGAGCGCGATCGCATGGTGCGGACTCTTGAGCATCCACGGCCCGGGCACGCCCCCGCTCTGCAGCACTTGCAGCGCGAGGTGGTGATAGTCGTACGCGGAGGTCTCGTCGTTGGTGTACAACCACTCGATGTAGCTCGGCACGTTGGCGACCGTCGCCCACAGCAGGCTCTGGAAGTCGTGGCCCAGCAGCGTGACGCACTCGGTGGGTCCGTCGGCCGGTTCGTGATGGATCTTCTTGAAGCCGGGGTTGATCTGCTCCATCATCCCGCCGGCTGCGGCCACCGCGTCGACACGCGCCCCGCGGCGCCACTCGTCCCGGGTCGGCGGCGGCACCGGATCGGCGGACTCCCATCGCAACAACGAACGGAAGCGGACGTCCTGGTCGAGGAGTTGACTCAGGAACGTGGTGCCGCCGCGGAACATCCCGACCACGACGAGTGGGACGTCGACCGGCGCGGCGGTGACCTCGGGGTGGTGTGCGGCCCAGTCGACGATCTTCATGCGGTTCGCCAGTGCGCCCACTATCTGCGCCGGCACCGCGACCTGCCCGAGATCGTTGAGGTGCGCGTCGGTCTCGAGCGCGGCGCAGTAGGCCGCCAACCCCGCCTGCCAGCCGTCGGCACCGAAGTCGTCGAGCCCGGTCTGCGCCCTCGCCTGTTCGACGAACGCGTCCGGATCGAACCTCGCCATCTGCACTCCCCCCTGCGTGGACCACGGCAACGTAGTCCGGATGCCTGCGCCCGGAATGGAAGACTGGGGCGATGGCCTACGACGAGCATCTGGCCGAGCGAGTGCGCGCACTCCTGGCCGACGCAGGGACCGACGCCGACGCGATCGCCGAGATCCGCATGTTCGGGGGCTGGTGCGTGACGATCCGCGGCCACATGGCGGCTGGCGTCCTCGGTGACGACCTCATCGTCCGGGTCGGGCCCGACGCCTACGAGGCGTCACTGGCGCGCGACGGCGCCCGCGAGTTCGACTTCACGGGCCGTCCGTCACGCGGCATCGTGGTGGTCGATGGTTCCTCCGTCCGCACCAAGGCCGCGCTGTCGCGATGGGTCGCGCGCGGGCTCGACTTCGCCGGGTCGCTCCCGCCGAAACCGCCGCGTAAGCGCCGACCGCCGCGGTCGACGCGCTAGCGGTAGCTGAGGTTGACCTTCGCCGTGTGGACCAGCGCGGCGCCCGTGCCGGTGATGGTGAGTGTGCGGGTCGAGCGGGAATCCTGCGACGACGTCTTGACCGTGATGGTCGCCGTGGTCGCACCCGTCGCGATCGGGTTGGCGGTGTAGGTGACGGTGTCACGCGTCTGCTGGCCGGTGACCGCCAGCGTGACCGGACCGGTGAAGCCGTTGGTGCGGGTGATCGTGACCGCGTAGGTGGTCGACCCGCCGCGCGTGACCGTGCGTGACGTCGGCGAGGCCGCGAGGGTGAAGTCAGGCTTCGCCACGGTCACCGCGACCGTGGTGGTGTGCGTGAGCGCACCGCTGGTGGCGGTGACGGTCACCGCGTAGGTGCCCGCCGCGCTCGCCTGCAAGCCCAGCGACGTGTTGGTCGCGCCGTTCACCGTGACCGGCGATGGCGACACCGTCGCGGTGAGGCCGCTCGCGGGCGCCACCGACGTGCTCAGCGTGACGGGATCGGCGAAGACGCCGACCGGGGTGAGCGTGAGCGTCGACGATCCGCTGGCCCCGACCGCCACCGCGGTCGACGCGGGCGACGCCGAGATGGAGAAGTCGGGCGCCGGCGCCACGACCGGGCCGGGACCGAAGGCGTCGACCCCATTCGGCGTGCCGAGACCGGTCGGGCCGTCGTACCCGGCGAGCGCGGTGCAGAGATAGCTGCCGCCGCACGCACCGTTGCTGCCGCTCGTGACGTCGTGGAGCGACGAGACCTTCGCATACGGGTACTTCGAGGGGTAGTCGGCGGGTGTCGCCGCGCCGGCCATGCCGTACGCCGCGCCGATGATGGGCGCCGCGGCGCTGGTGCCGCCGTAGACGGCCCAGCCCGTGCCGCCGTAGGTGTCGTACACCCACACGCCGGTCGCGGGATCGGCCACGGCCGACACGTCGGCGACCGAGCGCCGCGCACAACCGGTGTCGGTCTGCCACGCGGGCTTGGGTTCGTAGGCGCTGCAGCCGCTGCCGGCGCCGCTCCAGGCGCTCTCGGTGAATCCGCCACCGGTGGCGCGGTGCAACGAGGTACCGCCCACTGCCGTCACGTACTGCGAGGCCGCCGGGTACTCGACGCCGTAGCCCGCGTCGCCCGAGCTCACGGTGATCGCGACTCCCGGGTGGTTGAAGTAGGCGGCGCCGGTGCTGCTCTCGGTGGACCACTCGCTCCCGCCATAGCTGTTGCTCACCGCGACCGCGCCCAGGGCCACGGCGCGGTTGACCGCGATGCCGAGGTTCGCGAACGAGTTGCTGCTGGCCTCGACCAGCAGGATGTTGCAGTTCGGGCACACCGCGCTGACCATCTGCAGGTCGAGCGAGATCTCCGTCGACCAGCCCTTGTTGGCCGCCGGGTACGCGGTGCCGCCGTTCTGGTCGACCTTGTGGAAGCACCCGTTGGCGGTCGAGCACTCGGAGAGGCCGTACGCGCTGCGGTACGCGGCGAGGTCGGCTTCGGCGTTGGGGTTGTCGTAGGCATCGACGATGGCGATGGTGCGCCCCGCGCCTGCGCCGGCCGACGGGGTCGCGTACGCAGCCTGCAGGTCGGCAGGACCGTAGGCACCCGATCCCGGCGCGGCCACTGCGGGGTTCACGCCGGTTGCGTTGACGTTGGCATTCGCGTTCGCGGCCTGGGCGGCAGCCACGGCGTCGGTGCGGACTCGCGCGTTGCAGTGCGCGGTGCCGGGGGTCACGGCGTTCGAGCAGACGTTGACGTCACTCTCGCCGAAGGCACCATGGTGCTCGTCGTAACCCGGGCCCTGGTGCTGGCTGTCGTCGGCGCGAACTCCGCCACCGGGGGCGGACTGCGCGCCGGCGCCGGATGCGAAGATCGCCGGGAGTGCAGTCAGCGTCGCGAGCGCGGCGACCGCAGCAACGCGACGGATCCTGGTGACACGCAGGTGGTGGTCGGACACGGGGCCCCTCTTCTGCCAGTGTTCCGGACGTCGAGAGGCTATCGGCCCCCGGGGCGCCCACCTGAACGCCCGGAATTGGACACTTCGGGACCTGGTGGACCAGTCGTGCGGCCCCCGTTGCGCTAGAAACGCCGCCATGCCGTCGCCCATCGCTGCCGATCCCCGCCTCGCCGAGCTCCGTGAGGCCGACGTCGCGCTCACCGCCCCCGGCGCTCCGTTCGAACTGGTCGACGAACCGGTGCTGGGCGAGGTCATGCCCGTGTTGCGCAACCGTCCCCGATCGTTGCGCGACGTATTGCTCGGTGGTTCGGCCCGGCACGGCGACCGCGACGTGTACGTGTGGTCCGACGGCCGGCGCTCCACGTTCACCACCCTCGTCGCCGAGGTCGCGGCCGTCGCCGCGGGCCTGGCCGAGCGCTACGGCATCGGGCCCGGCGACCGCGTCGCGGTGTGCGCGGCGAACTGTCCCGAGTACCTGCAGACGTTCTGGGCGTGTGCCGCACTCGACGCGGTGCTCGTCGCGATGAACGGTTGGTGGACCGGCGGCGAGATGCGCAACGCGCTCGAGCTCACCCAGCCGAAGTTGCTGATCATGGACGAGAAGCGCCACGCGCGGCTCGAGCACGATCCCGGCATCCCGACGATCGTCGTCGAACGCGACTGGGCGCCGCTGCCGGTCGCCGGCGTCACCACGCTCCCCGAGGTGGAGATCGGCGAGGACGACCCGTTCGAACTCATCTTCACGAGCGGCACCACCGGCCGCCCGAAGGCCGCAGTCCTCTCGCACCGATCGATCGTCTCGTACCTGATGATGCAGAGCTACGGCGGCGCGCGCGGCGCCTTTCTTGCCGGCATCACCGGTGGTGGTGGCGAACCGCCCGTCCGCCTCGCGACCTACCCGATGTTCCACGTGTCGGGCTTGTCGAACGCGGTCGGCTGCGTGATGCAGGGCGCGAAGAGCGTGTGGCCGCTCGGGCGCTTCGACGCCGGTGTGGTGATCGAGCTCACGAAGACGGAGGGCATCAACGTGTGGGGCGGTGGCGTCACCCACGTGGTGCGCCTGCTCGACCACCCCGACGTCGCCAGCGTCGATCCCCGGCAAATCGTGAACATCGGTGTGGGTGGGTCGGCCACTCCCCCGGCGGTCATCGACCGCATCGAGGCGACCTTCCCCCACCTCATGGGCACCACGTCGAGCGGCTACGGCTCCACCGAGACCGGCCTGCTGAGCCTCGCCGCGAACTGGATGCTGCGCGATGCACCCGACACCGTCGGCCTGCCGTTGCCGAGCGTGGCGATCCGCATCACCGACGACCTCGGTGACGCGCTCCCCGACGGCGAACCCGGCCACATCGAGGCGCGGAGCTGGCAGATGATGGTCGGCTACTACGACAACCCGCAGGCCGACGCCGACACGATCATGCCCGGTCGTTGGATTCGCACCGGCGACTACGGACGACTCGAAGACGGCGTCCTCTACATCTCGACCCGCCTGCGCGACCTCATCATCCGCGGCGGCGAGAACATCTACCCGTTCGAGATCGAGAACCGCCTCGACGAACACCCCGAGGTGATGGAGTGCGCGGTGTTCGGTATCGACAGCGCGCTCTACGGCCAGGAGGCGAAGGCCGTCGTGGTCGTGCGCGCCGGCGCCGAGGTCGACGATGCCGAGCTCCGGGAGTTCTGCGCCGTGGAGCTCGCGTCGTACAAGGTGCCCGCGGTGATCGAGATCACGAACGTGCCGTTGCCGCGCACCGCGTCGGGCAAGGTCATGAAGCACGTCCTCGCCGGCGGCGAGAACACCCAAGTCGAGGAGTGAGCGCGGGCCGTCGTCATTCGCGTCAGGGCCGGATGCCGCACACCTCGAGCGTGCCGCCGGGTACCGGCGTGATGCGTACGGTCACGTCCTTGCGGGCGATGTTCAGCACCACGGGCGCCTTCGCCACGCCGTAGACCGGACGGGGCTCGCCCGCGCCGTCGGCGTCGCGGAACTGCACCGAGAACAGGCCGGTGCGGTCGGTCGTGACCGGCAACGAGCTGGCCTCGGTCAGCGGGAAGTCACCAGCCTTGTCGATCGTCGTGCACGTGCCACCCGCGACCCGGTACTTCTGGGTGTCGGGGCCGTCGACGGTCATCTGCACGTACTCAGCCGCGGTCAGCACATCACCGTGACTCACGTCGTCGAGCGACGGCAGGTCGCCCTGGGCGTCGAGGCGGGCGATGGTGCTCGGGCGCGGTTCCGCGATGATCCCGAACAACGTGTCGGCGATGATCGGCTGTCGCTCGCGGAGCAGCACCGCGGTGCCGAGCGTGCGCGGGCGCATCTCGCCCACGAAGATCTCGTTGGACACTTCGTCGTTCAGACCCACGACCTGCACCACGGTGAAGGCGACGAGCACCGCGGCCGCGGCGTACGCGACCGGGCGTCCGTGGCGACGCACGAACGGCGCGACGACGTCCTGCAGTGCGAGCGCGAGTGCAGGGAGTAGCAGCACCACCACGATGTACGCGTAACGCGACGCGCCGCCGTCGGTGCCGGCGCGGCGGATGCCGGTGAGCGCGTTGCCGAGGATCGCTCCGGTGCTGCACGCCAGTACGAGCGGCCACGGTTCGAGGCGAGGCTTGGCCCGCCACACCAGCCACGCGACCAGCAGCACGAGCACCACCGGGCCGAGCAGGTCGACACGGAAGAAGCCGCCGATCGCGTCGGTCACCCCGCGCCAGACGAACCCGGGGAGGCCGCGCAGGGCATCCGCCGTCGAGCTCTGGTTGCGCTGACCCTCCGTCCCCCAGGTGACGTACCAGACCAGGTACACGACCGCGGGCACCGACACGTCGGCGAGGGCCAGCTTCCAACCGCGCCGGAGGAGCGCAGCGATCCCCACCACGATCGTCATCGTGACCCCGGTGCCCGAGCACATGATGCCGACGACGAGCAGCGCCCACACCGCGACGTCGCGCCGACCGAAGCGGGCAGTTTCGGGGACGCGTTCGGGATCGCGTTCCCGATCGCGCTCGGGCAGCACCAACAGCGCCGCGAACCCCAACGCGATCGGCGTGATGATGGTGATCTGCCACGCAGTGCTGACGTTCTCCCAGCCGATCGCCATCACCACGAAGATCGCCGCGACCGCGGTGGCGAAGGCCTCGTGCACGCCGATCCGCAGCAGGAGCCGCCACAACAGATGCGCGACCACGAGCTGCACCGCGATCAGCACCACGACGTAGGGCCAGTACGAGCGCATCGCGACCGACGAGTAGATGGCCCGGAACACGAGGATCGGCACCGTGGTCCAGTGCTCGAAGTGCGGGGCGAAGATGCTCAGCGTCTGCGGGTTGGCGCCCAGGCCCCGCTGCGTGATCACGCCCCACTCGTCACCGCTGAACCATTGATCGCGGTTCACCCAGAGGAGCACCGGCACCGCGAGCACGAGGGTGGCGAGGTGCACCCACAGCCACCGCGTCCGATCCGCCCTCATCCGGTGCGCTCCAGCCGGTCCAACAGATGGCGCACGTAGCGCGCCGGGGTCGCCGTCGCCGCGATCGCCGGCGCGTCCAGCGCCGCCCCTCGCGAGAGCGCGCCGAAGTCGGCGGCGGCGAGGGTGGCATGCAGGTCGACGGCCGTGGGGGAACGCGACACGATCGCACCGCGGTACCCGGGTGGGACCGTGTCGGACAGCGCCGGTGTCAGGAGCACCGGTGCCGCGTAGGCGAGTGCCTCCGCGAGCACCCGTGACCCGGACCCGACGTCGCGGTAGCGGGTGGGGTCGTACGGGCACACGACGAGATCGCACTCCTCGTAGGCCCGCCGCAGGCCGGCATCGTCGACCGGCGGCTCGCGGACGACCAGCGCGCGTCCGACCCGCCGCTCCCCCGGCGGTTCCAGGTGGAATTCGCCACCGAGGTGCCGCACCACGACGTCGAGGTCGCGGACCGCGTCCAGGAGCGCCGGCAGGCCTTTCTCCCGACGACCGTCGCCCACGAAGAGCAGCTGCGGCACCTCACGCGGCTGGCGCTCGGGTCGGGGCGCCAGCTCGGGACCGACCAGTCGCGTCACGCTCACTGCGTCGGCGGGCAGGAACTCCTCGAGCATGCGCCGGGCCGACTCGGTGTGCGCCACGAGCTGTACCCGACGTTCGGCGAGCCGGGCGAGCCGGTCCCGGCGCAGTTGCGCGTGGCCGTGACCGAGTGCGTAGTGCCACGTGCGATGCACCACGCGGACCCGGGCGATCGGACCAAGGACCCAGAGCGCGTCGTGCGTGTGCAGGTCGAGCACCGCGTCGGCGTGGCGAAGGTCCCAGCGGGTCCGGTCGAGCACGTCGCCGCCGTGCCATGCGGCGCGGCGGGCGAGATTGCGACCCGCCGGCCGTCGGGTGCGGACGGCGCGGAAGCTGCCGGCACCGCACGGACGGTCACCGAGGTAGCGGACATCGTGGCCGAGTCCGGCCAACTCGGAACACACCAGCCCCGCGTACTTCGTGTGCGACGGAGTCTTGTTCACCACGGCGACGCGCACCGCCGCACGCTACCGGGAGCGACGCACGGCAGCGCGTCAAGGCTGCGTCGGGGCGAGGGTCAGGTGGCGGCGGCGATGAACTCCGCGATCACCCGGCCGAGCTCGGGGCCGCAGTCCTCCTGGAGGAAGTGGCCACCACCCGCGATGGTCACGTGCTCGCGCCCCTGGGCGCCGGGCACCCGCCGCCGGAACTCGGCGTCGCCCCCACCGGTGATCGGATCGCCGTCGCTGAACGCGCAGAGGAACGGCTCGGTGTACTGCTCGAGCACGGTCCATGCGGCGAGGTTGGCGTCACGCTCGGGGTCGTCGGGGGTCGACGGCACCAGCTTCGGGAAGATGCGCGCGCCGGCCTTGGAGTCGTCGTCGGGGAACGGCGCGTCGTAGGCCGCGATCACCTCGGGTGCGAGGTCGCTGAGCGTGCCGAAGTTGATGATCTGGCCGATCGGCAAGTCCGGTGTCTCCGCGGCGAACTTCTGCCAGGCGAAGAACGCCTCGGTGAGATTGCCGTCGCCGGTCGGCAGCCCGGTGTTGCCGATGACCACGCGGGCGAAACGGTCGGGTTGGGCCGCGACGAGGCGCAGGCCGATGAGGCCACCCCAGTCCTGACCGAAGAAGGTCGCGTCGCGCAGGTCGAGCACGGCGAAGACGAGTTCGCTCATCCACGCGACGTGCGCGGCGTAGCTGTAGTCAGCGACGTCGGTGGGCTTGTCGGAACGCCCGAAGCCCACGAGGTCGGGGGCGATCACGCGGTGACCCGCGGCGACGAGCACCGGGATGACGCGCCGGTACAGGAACGACCACGACGGCTCGCCGTGCATCAGCAGCACCGGCGCCGCGTCGCGCGGGCCCTCGTCGAGGTAGTGGACGCGCAACTCCGTGCCCGCCAGATTGCCGGTGTCAGCAGTGACGGTCGCGTAATGCGGTGCGAACGGGAACTCGGGCAGATGCGCGAACTGCTCGTCGGGTGTGCGCAGGACCTTCATGGTCTCCCTTTCAGGCGGGGGCTTCGACCGCGAGCACCTTGGCACGCGGGGGCATCGACGCGCGCAGATCGGCGACGAGATCGTCGCGCAACGAGCGTCGGTCAGGGTCGTCCCAGAGGTTGTGCCACTGGTGCGGGTCCTCGTTGAGGTCGTAGAGCTCGCCCTCGGTGCCCTCGTAGTGG
>Ga0302322_100006443_pt1 | contig 10407 bp, 4 predicted proteins | sample Fen_T0_2_FD_203757 | JGI IMG/M metagenome (GOLD analysis project Ga0302322, IMG submission 203757) | Peat permafrost microbial communities from Stordalen Mire near Abisko, Sweden - Fen_T0_2 | ecosystem: Environmental > Terrestrial > Soil > Wetlands > Permafrost | place: Sweden: Abisko... | reverse complement strand
AAGGACGGCGAAGACTTGCGGATGGCCAAGGTATTCGGTGGGGCGGAAATCGCGGAAGACCGGCCGGCCGGATTCCGGGTCGAAGATGCCGGAGGCGGAAGCAGGCGAGGCGGCGCGCGTCAGAGAATTCAGCCCGAGGCCGAGCAACAGACGGAGAAGGAGGTTTCGCCACGCACCGGACGGCATCATTTATTTGGTAGGCCCGGGGTGTGGGTGGGTCAATGGCGCGTGTGTCCGAAGGCAGACCCGAAGCCAAAAATAGGCCGTTCTGCCCGAAACCACAGCGGAGCCGCCATGGCTGCATCGGATTTTTTCTGGACGCTTCAGTCCGTCGGGGCGGGTGTGAGGGCGCGGGGAGGTGATTCCTTCTTCGGCATCTTGGCCTTCAAGGAATGGATGAATTCCACGAGGTCGCGCAATTGGTGCTTGGTCAGAATGGCGCCGAACACCTCGGGCATCGAGGAAGGGGCCGAGGCGCGGGTGGCGATCTCCGCCTTTTTCACGACGACACTCTTGCCGTCACTGTCGCGGAGAGTGACCTGCTGGTCGTCTTCAGACACGAAAACGCCGGCCACGAGGGCGCCCGATTTCCGGGTGATGACCTGGTTGTCGAAACCGGCGGCGATCTTGGCGTTTGGCTTCACGATGGATTCAAGCACGTATTCGCGGGTCTGGATGGCGCCAATGCCCGCGAGTACGGGTCCCGCGTCGCCGCCGCCTTCCGGCTCGGCTTTGTGGCAGCGCACGCAGGCCAGCACCGGATGATAATAGAACAGATCGCGACCCTCCTCGGCGTTGCCGCCCTCGATGGAGACGCGATAGGCGGCGAGCGTGTCGCTTTCCTTGGCCAGCGCGGCTTCCCGGTCAGCCAGCGCCTGTTTGACGATCGGGGCAGAGCGCAGGGCGGCGGCCTCGAGGAGTTCGACTTGGGCGCTGCGGATTATCTGGCCGGCGGACAGTTTCTTCAATTGATCAACCAGCATCGTGTCGGCCTCGGGTCGGTCGAGACCGCCCAAGGTCGTGTAGGCGGCGCGCTGTTCCGCGAGAGTTCCCTGGTCCAGCAGACGCGACAGCGTGCCGGTGGCGGTTTCCGGGTGAAGCCGGGTGGAGAGCGGGAGCGCGGCGAGGTGCAGCGCGGCCGATTTCGAAGCGAGCGCCACGGCGACGGAGTCGGCGAGCAAAGGATCGGACAAATGGTCGAGGGAGGCGAGGGCCGCGCTTCTGACGGCTTCGGGCGCGGTCTCACTTGCGACGACGGTTCGGACCAGCGGAAGGTCCTCCGTCATCTTGAGCGCGGTCACCACGCCGAGGGTGGCGATGCGCAGGGCATCGGGCGTGGTTCCGGTCAGGAGACGGTCGAGGTGGGGGCGAAGCGCCTTGGCCACGACCGTACCATCGCGGGTCTGGTCGGCGAGCGGGCGGAAGACGCCAACGAGCCGATCGCGCGCGGGAGGATTGGGCCAGAGCGACAGCAGCGTGAGGGCTTCCTCGCGCAAGGCTTCCGGGGCCTCGGGGCGGACCACGTATCCCGCCAACGCCTCAGCGTCGACTGCGGTGCCGAGGCGGAAATGCGCGTTCAATGCACGCAGCATGACGGGTTCGCTGTCGACGGGGCGTTCGACCAGGGTGGCGAGCGCAGGATAGGCGGCAGTGACCGGCGCGTCGTTGATGGCTTCGGCGGCTTCACGGAGGACCAGCGGGTCGGCGTCAGTCAGAAAAGCCGCGACTTCCGGGCTCGCCAGCCGGCGCAGGGCTAGAACGGCGGCGAGGCGAACGGAGCGGCTCTCGTCGGTTTTCAACGCCCCGAGTTCGGTTGGGGTGGCGCAACCAACGAGGCCCATCACGAGCGCGTGGCGCAGGTAGGCGTCGGCATCATGGTTGGCGCGCACCGCCGCCACCAGGGCCGGAGTGGCGGCGGCCGGCCGGAGCCGGCCGAGGGATTGAGCAGCAAAGAATTTAACCCGGGCGGCGGAGTCACTGAGGGCGGCGACGATCACATCGGCGGATGCCTGGTCGCGGAAATCGCCCAGCAGCTTGATGGCTTGAGCCCGGATTTCATCGTCAGCGGACTTCAGGAGCGGCCGCAGCGCGGCGATGGCGGCGGGGAACCTGGCGCCGAGTTGCCCGAGGGCCCAGACCGCGTGGCGACGGGCCAGCGGGGATCCGTTCGCGTCGCTGGCTACTCCGGCCAGCAGGGCAAGGCTGCCTTCGCCGCGATCGGCCAAAGTGTATTGTGCCTCAAGACGGACCCGCCAATCCGGGTGGGCCAGCAAGCCGGCGAGATCGGCCGCGGTCTTCTTGGTGTAGTCGGAGGCGATGAGCTGCTGGGTCGACTTAACCAACGGGTCGTTCACATGGTTGGGGTCGAACATCGCGTAGATGCGGCCGCGTTTGGATTTCGCCCAGCCTTCGGCCCAGTCCGAGTAATAGAGCCGGCCATCCGGGCCGAAGCGGATGTCGGTGGGCAGCGCGTTGCGGAGAAAAGGGGCGGAATCCTCGATCGCATAGGAAGCGCCGGCGGGTTTCAACTTGTAGGTGTAGATGCCGGAACTGGAGATCGCTCCCTTGAAGTGGGTGATGAAAATCCGGCCCGCGTAGTCGGGTGACAGGCCGGTGCCGGGGTAGTAGGCGACGCCCGAGGGACCGTCCTCGATGTTGCAGATGGGAGCGAGCAGGTATGTCGGCTGCGAGGGATGCCGCGGTAGCCAGAGCCGCTCGGCATTCCAGGGACCGGCGTTGCCGCGCGGAGCAAACTGGTAGCCGATGCGCCAGCCGCTGTCGCCGTTTTCCACGACGTGGACCAGGCGTTCCTGATCGCCTTGATCGCAATCGTTGTCGCCGGTGAACAAGTCGCCGTATTCATTGAAGAGGAGTGATTGTGGATTACGGAGACCGGAGGCGAAGAGCTCGAGTTGAGAACCATCCGGGTAGCAGCGGAACACGCAGCCGGCGTCGGGCGATTCGATCATGGCACCCTCACGGTTTTTCACGCTCGCACCGCGATCACCGATGGTGAAGTAGATGCGGCCGTCGGGACCGAAGATCAGGCCGTGAAAATCGTGGCCGGTGTAGTTGAAGCGGATGCCGAAGCCGCGGAGCAATTCCGTGCGGGTTTCCGCCTTGTTCTGGCCGGTGAATTTCCAGAGAGACGGAATGTTGGTGAACCAGACCTCGCCGTGCCGGGCGAGAACGCCAGAGGCGATGCCATCGATCGGGGAGCGGAAGTTGTCCGCGTAGATGGTCGACTTGTCGGCGACGCCGTCGCCGTTCGTGTCTTCCAAGAGGGTGACGCGCTCGCTTTCCTTCGAGAGCTCCTTCACGCCTACGTCGCCGAAGTTGCGCCGGATACTCGCGAGAAAATCGGTTTGGTTCCGGCAGGCGAGGTCGTCTTCAAGCATCCACATGTAGTCGCGGATATCGAGGACGCTGGTATGGTAGCGGAACGTTTCCGCCACGAAGGCGCGTCCCTTTTCGTCGAAGTTGAACGCCACGGGATTGGCGAACATCGGCTCGGCCGCCCAGAGGGAAGCGACGATGCCAGGCGGCAATTTCATTCGGGCCAGGGCCTGTTTGGCTTCGTCGGAGGCAGCCTCGATCACGGGGGCTTCCTGGCGGACCACCTCGTCCTTGAGTTTGCCGACGGCGCCGTGGAGGTCGGTTTTCATTTCAACCACTTCAGTGGCGGCGGGCAGGCCAGAAGCGACCAGGGCGAGGCCGAGAGGGAAAAAAACACGGCGCAGCAGACCGGGCTGGCCGGACGGGGAGAGGGGTAACAACATGCGCGGTAAGCTAGGAAACCACCTGCGAAAAGCAAGGGGCGGAGTGGGTTTCCGGCCAAGATTTGACGCGATCCGTTTCGCGCCCCGCTCGGGGAAGCGAACGGTTGGACGGCGATCGCACCATGGGTGACCGTCCGCGGAACGGGTTGGGCCAATGGTATTCTCAGGCCGCCGGCGGTTTGGGCAGCAGCTTGGCGACAACGACCAACAGCACGATCACGACCAAACCCAACGCCGCCCAGAAAACATAACCCCCGCTCAGGGCGGCGAACGGATTTTTTCCGCCCGACGAGACGGCTTCGGCCGCGCTCAGGCGGGCGACGTTGCGAGGGGAAGTCAGTAGCTTCTGGGCCACGAGGCTGAGATCGTAGCGGGGCGAATTGGCGGACGCATTGCCGTAGGCCAGAGTGTAGCCGTCGGTTTCAGCGGTCTTGAAAATCAGGCGAACTACGGGGAAAACCACCTGGACCGAGCTGAGCGCGATGGCAGGATTGTCGCCATTGTCGGTTTCAAGCCAGAGCGTGGCGGTGCGAGCGCGATCGGTGACGTCGAGGATCTTCGTGTCCGGCACGCCGGGCTCGGGCGTGCGGCTCCAATCGACGGAGGCCAGGGTCACCTCGTAGGTCAGGCCGTTGGAATTGGAGAGCTTCTCGAACAGGCGGACGTGGCGCTGAAACAACGGCGTGGCGGTGGTCAGGACGATGCGCCGGAACGGGAGACCGGCGTAGGGGAGATGCAGCTGCCACACGCTGGTCGAGGGACGTTTGGGATCGGGCACCGCCACTTTTGTCAGCGACAGGGCGCGGGCTAGGGCGGGTTGTTCGAGCACGTAGGGGATCTGGTTGCCATTGTGCAGGACGCGCAGGTCGCCGAAGTCAGCCTGGGCTTGGGCGAGGGCGGCGGCATCAAGTTCCAACTCCTGCACGCCGGCCTTGGACAACTCGAGGGCGCGGCGTCGGTTCCAGTCTTTGACGTCGAGTGGCGCTCCGGTCAGCGGGACGTCGGGCAACGGTGCGGTGCCGAGGGATTCACGCGGTTGATAGCCCGGCGTGTCCTCGAGACTGCCGGGAATCACCGCGGTTGCGCTGGCGTGGCGCAGTTCGCCGGCAAAGGCCGCCAGGTCATAACGCGGGGCCGCGGCCTGGGGATTGCCGGAGAGCAAAGTGTAGCTGCCGGCCGCAGGAGCGTTGAAGAGCAGGTTCAGGGCGCGACGCTGCAATTGCACGTGGTCAAGGCTGAGCGGCGGGGAATCGCCATTGTGGATGTGGACCAGCAATTCCCGGGTGAGCGGGGTGAAGTTCAGCGGTACTTCCAGTTGGGTGCGGGTCGGCGAACGGTCGAGTTCCACGCGGTAGATGGTACCGGATCCGACCGTGAGCTCGCTGGAAACGCCGCCGTTCACTTCGCGGACCGTCACCGTCACGTGACGCATGAAGAGCGAGTCGGTGGCGGGCAGTTCCAGGACCGCGAGCGGAACGTGGCGGCCGTCGAGGGCGAGCGTGAGCACAGTCTCACCCGCGAATTCCTCGCGGCGCGTGATCTGGGCGCCGACCGGCACCGGAGCCGGCGCGGGGTCGGCGTTAAGGTTGAGCGAGGCGCCGGTGAAAGGCAGCGGAGTGGCTCGCTGGTCGGCGACGGTCACCCGCACGTAGGCGGCGGTGCGGCCGTTGAGCGGGAGCTCGAGTTTTTCCGCGCCCCACTGGCGAAAGAGAGGAACACCCTGGTCGAGGCGGGTCCAGTTCGTGTTGTCGTCGGACACCTCGACGGTGGCGGCGCGAAGAAAGAACGGATGAGGCGTCTCGAGCGTGACCGAAGCGAGCGCGGACTTGGTGCCCGTCGTGAGCGTCAGGCGTGTAAGGCCATCCTCCACCTTGACGTCGAAAGACTCCGGCCGGACGAGGCGCGGCACGGAGGCTGGCGGGCGATCAAGGAGGAAAGCGAGTTCCTTGCCGGTGGGATCGATGAGCCGAAAATCCTCCTGTTGCGGACCGGCGGCGTCGAAGGAGGCGGCGGGTAGATCGACGCGGACGAGGCCGGGGGAGGTGACGCCCAGAGTCTGGCGGTGCTGCCACTCGGTCGGAACCAGGGCGCCGCAGGCGCCGGTCACGACGATGAGCGGGAGGATTGCGGAAAGGCCGCCGGCGAACCGCGAACGTGCGGTCGGGTTGAGGTTACGGCAGAGGCGGAGGAGACTTTTCATTGCTGGGCAGGAAGCGTTGGTAGGCAAAGGAAGCGAGCATGGCGATGATCGCCACGCCGAAGAGGGCGCCGACGCGATACAGTGCGGGCAGGCTTGCCAGGTCGTGCAGGAAGAGCTTGAGCAGGGAAACACTCAGCAACGTGATCGCCGCAAACCGCGCCGGGCGGGAACCGCGCCAGATCCCGATGACCAGGAGGCCGAGGGCAAACAACGCCCAGCCGATCGTGTACGACATGTCGCGCGCGAAGTCGCCGGAGAACTGGAACGCGAGACTGACCGAGCCCGGCTCAGTGAAGTAGTCGGCGATTTCGATGTTCAGCAGCAAGAAAGCGAGGATGACGGACAGGGCGTCAAACAGTGGCGGCGCATTGAGGCCGAAGACACGTTGCCGCGGTGGGGCGAGCAGCCGTGCTCCGGCAAACAGGGAGGCGATGGCGAGGCCGTAGGCATAGAGGTACCAGTTGAGCACGGCCATGTCGCCCCGCAGATGGTAGTCCAGCACGGCGGGATTGAGGGCGAGGCGGGCGAAGGCGACGACCAGCAGGACGGCGCCCACGCCCCGCAGCCCGCCGTGGGGAACGCGATGGAACAGCCAAAGGAGCGCCGCGCCCTCCAGCGCCCAGGCGACCGTGATCCACTGCCGCTCGAACTGGATCGGAAAGATCAAGGTGATGAAGAACAGGGCCACGCCGCCGAACCAGGCAAGCTGGTTGAGGCGTTTGGTTTGGTCGGCAGGTGCGCCACGGAGAATGACGACGAGGCTACCGAGTGGGGCGACAGCAAAGAGGGCGGGAACGAGTCCCAGGACGTTGGCGGTTCCGGGCCAACCGGCGCGAAACGTATCGTAGATCATCCAGAAGTGGGCCAGCCCGCTCGCGGCGGCGACGGCCCAAGGTCCGGTCAGGCCCGCAAACGCCCGCCGGAACAAGAATGGGTACACGGCAAAAATTGCGTAGAAACTAACGTACCACAAAAGCGGCTGGCCGGGATTGGCCGCGTCGAAATGGCGGGAGTGCCAGGCGAACTGAAGCGCCGCCACGCCGGCGAGCGCGCAGGCTGGCAGCCATTCGATCACGAGGATCTTGGCCAGACCGAGCGTGAGGATGACGAGCAGGAGCCCGAGCCCGAATACGGCCGAGGGATCCGGCACGGTCAGGCGGGCGCAAACCATGATCAGGAGCAGGAACGGCAGTAACGAGGCGAAGGCCGGAATTTGCGCGCGCACATCGCCAAACACGCCGGACATAGATTCTTTTCCAACGGCGAGTTTCGGGCCCAACTTGTGGACGAGCCAGAGGCTCGCGGCGAAGAAGAAGACGGCGAAACCGCCGATCACGATCAGGAGCGAGGGAGCAAAGACGATCGCCGCCGGCACCTTGAAGATGCACAGACCGGTGGCCAGGAGTGTCAGCACCAGCACGGCGCCGACCGCGGCGAGGGACGCGCTGACCATGGCAAGTCCGATGGCCAGCAAGTCGACGAGCAGGATTGCGGGCCAGACGAGAAACGGCACTTCGTCGAGGCGGTAGATTGGAAACAGCAGGAGCAGGAGCGTGAGGGGAGGAAACAGCTGGCTCCACCAGGTCGAGTTGGCCGCGGGGTGCCGGCGTTCGAGCAGCACCGGGAAAACCGTGTGCAGGGCGGCGAACAGCAGGTACGCGCCCAGAGCCCACGGGAGCAACTCGTTGGTCAGGTGACCGCCCGTCCACAGTGACACCAGCGTGAACGCGCCGAGTCCTGCGCCAAGGTGCAAGCGGGGAAAGTTTTCGTCGCGCCACGCGAGTGTGAGGAGGGCGAGATCAGCCAGCAGCACGAAACCAAGGTAAAGCCCGGCCTGCGCGGCGACTCCCGAAAAATCCAGGAAGTACAGGGCAAAGCCAAACGAGACCAAGGGAAACACGGTGGCGCACCACGAGAGCAGCGAGTGATGGCGACCCAGACGGCGAGCGGTCTCGCACGCGCCGAGGTAGAGTGCGCTGTAAGCCAGGCACACGATCATTGCCGTGAGGGATTTTTCGGGGACGTAGAACCTTCCGGTCCAGCCGATCAGCATCAAGACGGTGCCACCGGTGCCGAGGGCTACGAGGTAGAACCAGCGCCGGTGGAGCGCGACGGCGACGAGGCCGAGATTCAGCAAGGCGAGGTACCCGAAGAGCCCCGGCGGATTGTCGTGACCGGTGTTGATCAGCACCGGCGTGAGAAAGCCACCGAGGATGCCGAGCACGGCGACGACCTGGGCTTCGAGCCGCACGGCGAGGATGAAGGCCGTGGCCGTGATCAGGGTCATCAGCAGAAAGGTCGGCACGGCGCCGAAGAATTCAAAATGGTAGACCGAATTGCAGGCGAAGGTAACCGCGTAGAGCGAGACGACACCGGCGGCGATCAGGGTTTGGGCGGTGACGGCGTAACGAACGCGGGGGATTTTCAATCCCCCGATGATGAGGCCGACGCCGAGGAGGAAGCCGAGGGCGACGCGCACTTCCGGCGGAATCCATCCGTTTTCGAAGGAGAGTTTGACGAAGAAGGCGACGCCGAGAAAAAGGGCGGCGCCCCCGAGCCAGGCGAAGAGTTTGGCGCCCATGAACTGTTCCCAATTGATCTTCGGGCGGGGCTTGGGCGGCGGCGGCGGGACTGGCGGCGGGGTGAGGGGCACCGCGGGCGGAATGGGGGTGGCGGGAAGAATCGGCGGCATCGCCGGCGGCTCGGCGGCGACCGCCGGGGTAGGAGGCGCGGGCGGACTTGATTGGATGGGCGGGCGGGACACCTTCGGCAGGGTCACCGTGCGGAACGGAACCGCGGTCAGATCGTCCGGGGTGTTGGCGAAAGCGTCGGTCGTCACGACCGTTTCGGTCTCGGTCGGTGCCGGCGGTGGCGGAGGCGATAGGTCCAGTTTTTGCCGCAGGGTCTCAAGTGAGGCCTGAAGATTTCCCAGCTGCCGCTGCAGTGCGTCGTGTCGGTCGCGCTGGCCGCTGATTTTGATGACGGTCCAGATGGGGAGGATGATGAGGACCGCGAAGAGGTAGAGGCCCAACAAGACCAGAAGTGCTTCCATAGAAAGGACGGGCGGGCCCGTCGCCGGACTTTGTGACCGAGGGTGAACGGCTTGGCAAGACCAGCCCGGCTAGGGGAAGGGAACGCGGGCTGGGGCGATGAGGCGGAGCTGCCCAGATTGACTTGCGAACGAGCGGAGGGAGCGGCGTGATGAAGGGATGAGTCTGACCATTTGGACCAATCATGAACTTCGACCGGAAGCGCAGGAGATTCTGGACGCCGGCCTCACTCAATTCGATTGCCAGTTGGTGAAATCCGCCGGGTCTTCCCAATCCGTCCTGATCCCGAGTGCGTCCGACCCGGCGCTGGCGGAGGCCGATATTGCCTACGGCCAGCCCGATCCAGACGACGTGGTGCGCAACCCGCGGTTAAAGTGGGTGGCGCTGTCGACGGCCGGATACACGAGGTACGACCGGGATGATTTCCGTACGGCGATGAAACAGCGCGCCACGGTGGTCACGAATGCGTCCGCGGTTTTCGCGAACCCCTGTGCCGAGCACGTGCTCGCGCAAATGCTGGCGCTGGCGCGCAACCTGCCGGCGCAATGGCGCAACCAGGACGGCCGGCGCGAGTGGCAATACTTGGAGGACCGTTACACCAATCTGGCCCTGACCGGACAGACGGTGCTCCTCCTCGGGTTTGGTGCGATCGGGCGGCGGCTGGCCGAGTTGTTGGCGCCCTTTGCCTGCCGGGTGATCGCGTATCGGCGGGCCGTGCGCGGGGATGAAAAGGTTGAGGTGGTGGATGAACGCGGGCTGGCCGCCGCCTTGGGCGCCGCCGATCAGGTGGTGAACATCCTGCCCGACTCGCCCGCCACGCGCGGCTTCGTGCAATCGGCGCGCTTCAACGCGATGAAGGCGGGAGCGCGTTTCTACAATGTTGGCCGGGGCACGACCGTCGACCAACCGGCGTTGATCGCGGCGCTTGGTTCCGGGCAGGTTGGCGCGGCTTATCTCGACGTGATGGAGCCAGAACCGCTGCCGCCGGATCATCCGCTCTGGAGCGCGCCCAATTGTTTCATCACCTGTCACATTGCCGGCGGCACGAGGGATCAGGACCGGAAGCTGGTCCGCTTTTTTCTGGAAAATCTCCGACGGTTCAGAGCCGGAGAAGCGCTGCTGGACCGGATCCTGTGAGCCTGATCAATGCCGGAGATTATGCCCACGACCGATACGAATCACACCAAAGGAAGAGTTCAGGTTGGAATGCCCGGCTCCAGGACGGAAATGGGTTTAGTCCGCCTGGTCGAGCAGGGCTTCGTCATTTCTTTGGATTCATGTTCTGCCTTTAGTGTTTCTCGTGGGCAAATCTACCCGCGGGTTTTCGCTGACTGACAATTTTTTCACTTCCATGTTCACTCCTGCTTCATCCTCCGGC
>Ga0302322_100006440_pt1 | contig 10408 bp, 6 predicted proteins | sample Fen_T0_2_FD_203757 | JGI IMG/M metagenome (GOLD analysis project Ga0302322, IMG submission 203757) | Peat permafrost microbial communities from Stordalen Mire near Abisko, Sweden - Fen_T0_2 | ecosystem: Environmental > Terrestrial > Soil > Wetlands > Permafrost | place: Sweden: Abisko... | reverse complement strand
GCTGGATGGACAGCTCAAGAGCTTCAACAACGGCATCGAGCTTTCGAAACTGTTGGCCGAGGCAAAGGAGACGCACGCCTGCTACGTCCGTAACATGATGACCTATTTGCACGGTCGGGAGGTAGACGCGACTGAGGAGGCGATGGTGGACTACTACGCGCGGCGCTCGCGTGCCGGAATGGCACTCCATGATCTGGAACTCGCGCTCGTGACGAACGACGAGTTCCTCAACCGCCTTCCCTGATTCGAAAGAGACGCCATGAACAAACCACGATCTTCAGAAATGACTCGAAGAACGGTGCTTCGGGGCGCAGGCGGGCTGATGCTCGGCCTCCCGCTGCTCGAAACCTTCTTGCCTCGCGAGGCTGCGGCCCAGTCGGCGGCGCGCTCCCCGTTCGTGATCATCGTGGTCGGCGACAACGGCGTGGTTCAGGCGGGCGTCAACTTGAGCGTGAGCGCGGAACCCGAACGTTTTTGGCCAACCGCCACCGGCACGCTGACCAAAGCGAGCATGACTGCGGACAAGGCCACCCGCTCGACCGGTGAGCTCGCGGACTACGCGGAGCAGCTGCTGGTGGTCCGAGGAATCAACCTCCCGTATAGCTCGAATGGCTGCTCTCATTCGGCCGCCGACGCCCAGATCCTGACGTCCGCCAAGATCACCACGGGCTCAACCAACTGCAAGGCCATGGGCATCTCGGTAGATACCGCGATCGCCAAGGCGAAGAATCCCGCTGGACGAGATCCACTCGTCTTCCACGCGGGCATGTTCGCACCAGGCGGAACCGGTTTCGATATCCCCGGCTACGTCTCTTACATCACGCCCCAACAGCCGCGCGTGTACATCGATTCGCCGTACAAGGCGTACCAAACGATCATTGGCGCAATCGGCAACGGTTCGACGGGAACTTCGGCCGAGGCTCAGGCACTGGTCCAACGCGGCGCGCGCAGCAGGAGCATCAACGATATCCTTCGCCCGCAGATTACCGCGCTGCTCGCTCGATCGGATCTCAGCACCAGCGACCGCGCGCGGCTAGATCAACACCTGACGGCGATCCGCGACATCGAGGTCAAGATGACTACGACGACGACGTTCACCATTCCGGATGCGGACGTGGCGACGATGAAGTCGATGGATTCGAAGCCGTACGATCAATCGACGCGCGACACCGCGGTCAAACTGTTCATGGATCTGATGGCCTTCTCGGCTGCTGCCGACTACAGCCGCGTGGCCGTGCTGAAGATCGGCGATCGGATCGACGATCACGTGTACACGTACAACGGTCAGACCGCGAAATTTCACGACGTTTCGCACCGGCAGGTCGCCAATTCGATCGACTTCCACCACTACATCGACCGCATGATGCTCAACTACTACAAGCATCTGCTCGACACTCTGTCGACCTACACCACAGCCACCGGACCGCTTCTCGACCAGGGCGTCGCCATCTATTGCAACCAATGCGCGACCGGCGCTCACTCATTCAGCAACATCCCCTGGATCCAAGCGGGGACGGCCAACGGCTACTTCAAGAAGGGCCAGTACCTCGCGGTGGGCACCGGCCAACAGCCGGCCGGCAGCCAAGATGGCAAGGGAGGGGATCCCTCTGTCTCGGGCGTGAACAAGATGTTGAACACCCTCCTGAACGCGGCCGGCGTGACCAAGACGGGCGGCGGTGCCACCGACGACTTTGGCGATGCGTCGCTTCCCAAGGGGATACTCAGCGAGCTCAAGGCCTGATTCGCGTGCAGGCAGCCGCCCGCAGGCGGTGAACCAATTGGGAGTGGGCGATCGAAACGCTTCGTGATCTCGTCCAACGATAGGGCTGACCGTTTCTGGCCCCGGCGCATCATGACCACCTCGCGGTAGAAATGATCGTGTGTTCACACTGTGTGAACCCAGGATCATTTCTGCGCCGAGCGCTGCCTCCGGAGCGCGGCTGGGTTCTTTGCCTAATTGTCGCCCAGAGACTTTCGCCGGCGGCGAATGACGAGCCCCAGCAGCGTCAATGTGGCGAACGCGGATGCGACGCCGCCTCTTCCAGGGCTTGTTTGGCAGCCACAGCCCGGTGACGACGAATCGGACGACCCGCTACCGCCGGGCGTGCTGTTGCTGCCAGCAGTCGTACCGGTGCTGTTGCTGCCGGCAGCCGTGCCGGCGCTGCTGCCTCCCGCACCGGTGGCGGGTGTCCCGCCAGTGCTCGAACTCGATCCGCCCATGCTTGCCATTGATCCCCCGCTGCCCGCCGTAACGGTGGCCATTCCACCGCTCCCCGAGCCGCCTCGTCCGGCCCCTGGGGCTCCGCCGTCCGGCTTCGTCGTCACGCCACCCGCGCCACCGTTGGTCGCGGCGCCTCCGGCGCCGGTTCCGCCGCTCCCCGCGCCTCCGGTCATGTCCATCCCACCCGGTCCACTGAACTTCCACCAGTTGAAATTGAACAGGTTGCCGCTGCCGCCGGTAAACTTCAGAAACAGGTCGTGAACGCCCGTCGCGCCGGTCACCGTACAGCTCTTCGTCATCCAGGTTTGCACGCCGCCGGTGCCCGCAATAGCGCACGTACCGAGCAGTGTGCCAGTTTGACTGTCGAGGTGCAGCTCGATGCTGCCGCTGGCCGATGAAGCAACCCGCGCGTCGAATGAGGTCGCGCCGCTGCCGAAGTTGACGTTCTTGACCTTGATGTAGTCCCCGTTGTTGATGGAGGTGACGTCGATCCCTCCTTCGCCGCACACCTCGGTCTTGAGCCCGGATGAGAAGGCGATCGTTTCGGCCTCGACCTGCACAAAAGGGTTCAGGTTTTCGACCGCTTTCGGCCCCGCGGTCGTCATCGAGATCATGGGAATGCTGCCGTCTGCGCCGTACGTGAACTCCTCGACGCAAACCGATCGCTTGTAGCCACCGCCGCCGGGCAACGCGCCATTGTGATAGAAGAGATACGAGTGGCCCTTGTAGTCGACCACGCCCGGGTGATTGGTGAAGCTCGAGCCGGCGCCGCTCTGTTTGGCCATGATGTCCCCGCCGTACTTCCAAGGACCTGTTGGGCCGCTACTGGTGGTGTAACTGAACTTCTCCGGCGTGCTGTCGGCCGGGTACACGATGTAGTAGAGGGAACCGCGCTTGTAGAACCAGGGGCCTTCTTCGTAAGCTGTCGCGCGATCGGTCTTCGTTCGGACGCCGAAGCCCGCAGTGGTTAGTGCCACTTTGGTGGTGCTCCCCGGAAAGGAGATCATGTCCGTGTTCAGCTTGACGTAGTAGAGGTCGGGGTTCCCCCAGTAGAGGTAGGCTTGCCCGTCGCTGTCGATGTACGGGGTCGGATCGATGTTCCCGCTGCCCGTGGAGATGAGCGCCTTCCCGAGAGGGTCCGTGAACGGCCCCTCCGGGCTCGAGGCCACGAGCACGCCGATCTTGGATCCTGTCGAGTTGTTGATCGGCGCGTAGAGATAGAACTTTCCACCCCGTTCGACGGTCTGAATGGCCCAAGCGTCGCCCGTGCCCCAACTGAATGTTTTGTAGCCCGCCGGTGATCCGTGGTCCGTCCAGTTCACCATGTCGACGGTGGAGTAAAGCCTCCAGTCGTTCATGGTGAAGAAATTGTTCACGGTCACGTCCTCGTCGTGGGACGTGTACAGATACAGGGTGCCATCGTGCACCATGGGAGCGGGATCGGCGGTGTAGTTGGTCTGTACGATCGGATTGTCGGCGAGGGCCGCCACCGAGTAGATGGTCGTGGCTGAAAAAACAGCGCCCGTCGCGAGGCGCATGGCTGAAATTCGATGGCTTCTGTAGGTCACGTTACCCATTGTCGTCGGCGGGCCCCAATTGTCGTTGGCAGCGATATTTTGTGTTTATAGATAGCGCTTCGTGGCGCTTCGTGGCGTACCTCGCCTCCCGCCGCGCCCAGTGGAAATGTCCTTTACAATGATGTTACCCCGAAAATGTCGGACGCCGGCGACCAAGTCGGGCAGGAAGATTCAGAGGCCACCAAGTCGGGCAGGAAGGTTCAGAGGCGACCAAGTCGGGCAGGAAGGTTCAGAGGCGACCAAGTCGGGCAGGAAGGTTCAGAGGCGACCAAGTCGGGCAGGAACGTTCGGAACAGCGTGAGGAAGCTCCCGACCTCTTTGGCGTTCCAAGTCATGGCCTGACCCTGGGCTTTGGGCGACGAGTCATGGACACCGTCGAACGCGCCCCAGCGCGTTGGGGTGCCCGGACGAACACCCAGTAGACAATTCAACGGGCGCACCGGCGATGGAGCAGTACACTTAGTAGTTTGCTTCTTTGAAGCAGCGCCGATGAACCGTCTCCAGGTCGGGGCACTCTCAGCAACTAGCGCGGCGCGAGTGAGCGATTGTGCGCTGGAATCATGCGCGCAATGGGCGCCACACACAGTGTCCGTCTTTGGATCACGAGCGCAGGATCCGCTGTAATCACCGCTCACTATAATTTTCTTCGAGGGCCCGATCTAGCCCGAAATAAGGGGCGTCGTTTCCCAAATGTCGTGAACGATTTCCAGTTCGGATCGCCCCTTATCTCTCGTGCACCCAGGTGCCAGGAAGGCGCGTCGGCTGGCGTCGTCGCCGGCCATGTCGACCGCCCGCCCAAGCAACCGCCAATGACTAGAAAATTCCCGCCAAGTGTCCTCGGCCAGCTCTCGATAATCGCACTCTCGGGTGCCCTCTTCGGGGCGGGCTGTACCGTCAACGGCAATGCCATCGGCGGGCCGGGCTCCGGGGCCGAGGCGGGCAATGGTTCCGGTTCGGGTGCGATCCCCAGCAGCACTGCAGGGTACGCCGGGGCGAGCGGGGGACCGGTGGTGAATCCTGGGGGAGGCAGTCCCTCGAGCGGAGGCTCTTCGCAGCAGTCCGCGTGCACGAGCCAAACCCAGCAGCCAACGAGCGCGCCGATCCGTCGCCTCACGCGCAATGAATTCAACAACACCGTCGCCGAGTTGCTCGGCGATACGACGTCACCTGCAGTCAATTTGCCACCTGAGGTGCTCGGCAACGGCTTCAGCAACGATGCCTCGCAGCAAACGGTCTCGGCCGATCTCGTTTCAGGCTACAGCGATGTTGCCGGCGATATCGCGAGTCGCGCCGTTCAGGCGAGCTCGCTCGCGAAGCTAGCGCCCTGCGCCGCGAGCGCGACCAGCTCCAGCAGTCAAGACAGCTGCGCGCAAACGTTCATCAATAGCTGGGTACCCAAAGCTTACCGCCGCGCGCTTGCCGCCGGCGAGGCCGATGCCCTCTTGGCGCTCGAGAAGAGCGTGACGAGCGGAGATACGTTCACCTCCGGCCTTGCTGCGGTGATCGAAGCGGTCTTGCAGGCTCCTGACTTTTTGTATCGTCCGGAGTTCGGCGTCGCGGACGCGAGCCAGCCGTCCCTTCGCCGGCCAACTGGCGATGAGATGGCCACGCGCTTGTCCTACCTGTTTTGGGGCTCGCCTCCCGATGATGCGTTACGCACCGCGGCAGCAAGTGGCGAGCTCGTCACATCCGACGGTATTCTGAAGAGCGCCAAGCGCTTGCTAGACGGCGACAAGGCGCACGGCGTGGTCAAATTCTTCTTCGACAGCCTGTTGCCGATCACCACGTTGACCGACCAAACCAGAGACACGACCAAGTACCCGAACTTCTCGCCGCAGATGGGCTCCTACATGAGGACCGAGACCGAGAAGTTCCTCGACAATCAAATTTTCGTCGAGAACGGTTCCTGGCCCTCGGTATTCACCGCAAACTACACGTTCGTAAACGAGTCCTTGGCGAAGTTCTACGGGCTCAGCGGGGTAACCGGCACTGGGTTTCAGAAGGTAACGCTCGATCCCGCTCAGCGACGCGGCCTGCTGACGCAAGGCGCGATCATGACCGGCACGACCGTCACCAACTCTACCAACCCTGTATTGCGCGGCTCGTTCATTCTCAACAAGCTGATGTGCATGAACATCAGCTTGCCTTCCGATCCCGCCGTACTGGCGTTGGTCGCTGTGCCGGTGGATGTCACGGGCGCAACCGCCCGCGATCGATACACAGCGCACTCCAAGCAGGCGTTGTGCCAAGGCTGTCATCGCCTGATCGACCCGGTAGGGTTTGCGCTCGAAAATTACGATGCAGTGGGTCAGTACCGCACCACTGAGAACAACGTGACCATCGACGCGAGCGGCAAGCTACCGCAGGCGACCAATGTTGTCTCGGGCGCTGTCCAGCTGGCGCAACAGCTTGCTGATTCGAATGAGGTTCAGCAGTGCTTCGCTCAGCGTTGGGTCGAATACGGGTACGGACGCAGCTTGCATGGCAGTCCGGAAGACCTGTGCTTGCAAGAGAAGATCAACAGCGCGTTCAAGGCGTCCGGGTACAACGTCAAGCAGTTGCTGCTCGACCTCACGCAGACCACCGCCTTTCAGTATTTGCCCGCTCAGGAGTGATGTTCAGATGCCGAACTTTCGTTTGAGTCGCCGCGCCGTTCTGCGTGGGGCAGGCAGCATTGCGATCGCGCTGCCTTGGCTCGAGATCATGCAGCCCGAGCGCCGTGCGCATGCGGCACCCGTTGCCGGCAAGCTTGCCAACCACTTCTTGGCGGTGTTCCAACCCGGCGGCACCGTGCGCAATACCAGCGGCGTCGATAAGTGGGCTCCCACCGGCACCGAAAGCAACTTCACACTCAGCCCCATTCTGAAGCCCCTCGAGCCCATTCGAAAGAAATTGCTGATCGTGGACGGGCCCGACATGAAGAGCGCCGTCGGGGAGCAGCATCAAGCCGGCATCATTGCCTGGCTCACCGGCAGCGTTCAGGCGCCCAACAATGGCTACGCGACCGGGCCGTCCATCGATCAAGTGATCGCCAAAAGGCTGTATTCCAACCAAAAGAAGAAGAGCATTCAGTTCGCGATTCGCTGGGCGACCGGCAAGTCGCACGGCAGCCTGCACCCGATCAATTGCGCGAACTTCGACGCCGACAACAACAGCCCCATCGGTCCATTGGTCGATCCGCAGACGATCTGGAAGGATCTATTCGGTTCGCTGGCCACCGGTGGGACCGGGGACGCGAAGGCGGCAGCGGCGCTCAAGCGCCAGCAATCCATTCTGGACTTCGTGGACAAGCGCTATGACGCGCTGTCGCAGCGCCTCGGCGCGGCCGACAAGCTGCGGCTTCAGGAGCACCTGAGCAAAATTCGCGAGCTCGAAAAGGGCTTGATGGCTATTCCGAGCACTTCATCGGTCTGCACCCAAGTGCCGAACGTGAGCACCTCGGACTACAATCCGCACCCGGCCTACGCGGATGACGGCATGACCTTCGATTCGGCCACGGATAAGGCGATCCCCAAAGTCGGGAAGTTCATGACGGACATGATGGTCATGGCGTTGGCCTGCGATATGGCACCGGTGGGCACGCTGCAATGGAGCGACACCGAGGCCAAGCACACTTTCCCTTGGCTTTCGTTGCCGGAAAACAACCACCATCATTTCTATCAGCACGACGGCGGTTTTCGGCCGGTGCAATGCGAGCAAATCTGCACCTGGTACTCCCAGCAGCACCTTTATCTCCTGCAGCAGTTGGATGCGGTCACCATCGGCGACCACACCTTGCTGGACGAGACGGTGGTCTTCTTCGGTTCGGAGCTGCAGGAGCCACCGACCCACAAGAAGAACAACATGGGCTTCATGCTCGCCGGTGGCGGCGGGTTGAACACGGGCACCACGGGTCGCTGGATCAAAAAACCTGGTGAGTCCCACAATAACCTGCTGGTCTCGATCTTGAACATGTTCGGTGATACGCGGACCACATTCGGCAGCGCGGGATATTCCACCGGTCCCATGACCGGCCTCGTCTGATTGAGGGGCAACCCGCCGCCGCCCTGATGAGCGCACCCGCGGTTGCCGAACTCGAGCTGGAGCAGTGCGGCTGCTCACGAGACCCACGCAGGGTGTGCGATCTGTGCCGCACGCCCCAGCACGCATTCCTCGCCTGCTCGCTCAGCTGCCTGCGCGTCCATCAACAGGCAGCGCATGGCCCGGTACCGGCAGAGACCGCTCGCCGTGTACACCAGGCGCAGTCTGAGATGAATCGGCGCGCGCCCGACGCTGCCGATTGGTACTCAGCCCATCGTCGTCGTTTGATGGATGAGCTCCCTCGGGCGTCGGGAGACTTGTGCGTGTTCGGCGCGGGCAACTGCGCGGACATCGATCTCGAATATCTTGCCAATCGATTCCGAGAGATCCACCTCGTGGACCTCGATCGAGGGGCGATCGAACGGTCACGCGATCGTCAGCCCAAGGCCCTTCGCGAACGAATCCAGCTCCACGACGATCGCGATCTTTCGGGCATTTTGCAGCACTTGGATGATTGGGCAGAGCGGTTTCCGAGCGACGCAGAGCTGGAGCAGACGTCGCTTCGCGCAGCGCACGCACTGCTCCAGAGCATCGGGCGACCGTTCGAGGTGACGCTTTCAACCTGCGTCTTGAGTCAGCTCGTGTTGCCCTTCCAGGAAACGTGGGTCATGAAGGAGGAGGAGTGGGACAAGCTGAGCGCCTGCACCACCGCGGTACATCTGGCGACGTTATTCGGGGCGACGCGCCAGGGCGGCAGCTGCTTCATGGCATTCGACGTCGTGTCTTCGGATCATCTACCCGGTCTGCTTGCGTACCCAGAGCGTTCAGGGGCCGAGCTTCAGCGGTTCGTCGAGGAGCAGGTGGCGTCCGAGCAGGTGTATCTGAACCCTGCGCCGACTGAGTTGCTCGCGCACTTGACGGGCTCGGGGTTGGGCGCAGCGTTGGCTAATGTGCGCATTACCCTGCCTTGGCTTTGGGATATCAAGAGCGCCCAGCAATTGGTGTACGGCCTAGGTTTCCAACGGCTGTAGGCTCCTGCGCCCCCGTTTTTACACAGGCTCACGCGCTCACGTGCTCACCGGTCTTCGCCGACGCCCGCTGCTGCGCTCGTGGCAAAAAACCGAGGTTCGATCTGGAATCGCGAGCGAAGGCGCTCGCTGATCGAACGGATGGCACGGGGCACGACCTCACGCTCGAGCACGCTGACAGTGCATCCACCGAAGCCACCGCCTGTCATGCGCGAGCCGTACACTCCGGGTACGCCGGCCAAGGCCGCAACCGCCTCGTCGAGTTCGACACAGCTGACCTCGTAGTCGTCCCGCAACGAAGCGTGCGAGGCTGACATCAAGCTGCCCAATCGAGTGAGCTCGCCGGTCTCCAGCGCACGCGCGGCCGCCAGGGTGCGAGCATTTTCATTGACCACATGGCGACAGCGGCGCGCGATCAGAGGCGGCAAGCGCGCCGCCTGCGCCTCGAACTCGGCGATGGTAACGTCACGAAGTGCTCGAACCGCCGGATGCTGTCGGGCAATTGCCCGCACACCCTCTTCACATTGTTGCCGCCGCTCGTTGTAGGCAGAAGAAGACAGCTCGTGTTTGACCTGCGTGTCGCAAATCAACACACTGGCGTTTCCCAATCGCAGAGGAATGGGCTCGTAGGTGAGGGCCCGACAGTCGATCAGTAACGCTTGATCGCGCACGGCCAGAGCGGAGATGTACTGATCCATGATGCCGCAAAGAGTGCCGACATAGGTGTGCTCGGCAGTTTGACCTGCGAGCGCAAGCTGCAGCCGGTCCGGGTTTGACGTCCCCCCCAGGGCGGCTAGGGCGTAGCCTACGGACAGCTCTAAAGCCGCTGATGCGGATAAGCCAGCCCCCGCTGGGACGTCGCTATCGATCAGCAGATTGGCGCCGGTCAGCCCCCAACCTTTGTCGAGTAGCGCGCGCGCGGTTCCCTCGACATAGTCGAGCCAAGAACCGCGCCGCATCGGGCCGGGCTGACACAAGTCGAACTCCACGGTCTGCTCCATCGCCAGCGAACGGATGATGACGCGGGTGTCCGGCCGCGTCGCGCCGGCCACGAAGGTGCGGTGTTCGATGGCAATCGGCAGCACGAAGCCGTCGTTGTAGTCCGTGTGTTCGCCGATGAGATTCACTCGACCCGGCGCGGAAAAGACCCGCGGCGATTGCTGATAGAGATGCTCGAACCGTTCTTTGAACGCGCGGAGATCGACCATGGTTCTGGGCTTTCGTGTGTTGGGGGCGCCCTGTCACCCTGGATACCAAACGATGCGCGGGTCGTCCGCAGCTCGTCGGTAGTCCCAGGCCGAGTCAGTCAACTTTTTTAGATCGAAGGCTGGCCGCCAATCGAGCACGAATTTGGCTTTGCTGTTGTCGAGCCACGTAGAAAAATACTGGGTATTGATGGGAACACCGGCAATTCCACGGGTTTCAGCCAGGTAGCGGGCGAGCGCGCCGTAGTCCACCGGTTCATCCATGCAGACGTTGAACGTCTGACCGGGAGTTCCAGCGTGATCGAGGGCACACATGATGGCGGACACCAGATCATCGACATGGATGAAATTGCGCTT
>Ga0302322_100006439_pt1 | contig 10409 bp, 10 predicted proteins | sample Fen_T0_2_FD_203757 | JGI IMG/M metagenome (GOLD analysis project Ga0302322, IMG submission 203757) | Peat permafrost microbial communities from Stordalen Mire near Abisko, Sweden - Fen_T0_2 | ecosystem: Environmental > Terrestrial > Soil > Wetlands > Permafrost | place: Sweden: Abisko... | reverse complement strand
CCGGTCCAGGCCCGTGCCGACACCGCCGGCGCACTTGCCGTCGCGATCGGTGCGAACGAGCTCTCCGGCGCCAAGCCTGGCGTCAGCGTCATGGCCGTCGGCCGCAATCAGTCCGGCACCCAGGTGACGCTCTTCGGGTCGATCCCGCCGGTGGCCAACGGCTCCGGGCCCATGACCCTCGTGCCGTGGGCGGTCGGCTCCATCGCGATCGCCGGACTGGCCCTGTGGATGCGTCGTCGCCATGCGCTGCATGCGCCTGACGCGGCGCCCTCGTCGTCCTGACCTCGTCGTCCTGACCTCGTCGCACCTCCCCCTCCCTGCCGCCGACGCGACCTGAATGGTCGCGAAGACCGTCACAAAGCCCCGTTTGACGACCATCCGAGTCGCGTCGACGGGCAGGAGTCGACGGGCAGGAGTCGACGGGCAGGAGTCGACGGGCAGGAAAGGCGATGCCCCCCGCCCCGTTGTGAGGGGAGGGGGGCATCACTTCACCCACCGCGCGGTCAGTCCCGGCGAATGAAGGCATCGGCGAGGATCGCCCCGATCACGTACGTCTGATCGGGCTCGAGTCCCACTCGCAGTTCCGTGCCATGCGGTCGCTTCACGGTGCCGACGATCGTGCCGGTCACGACCGCAGGGCGACGGTTGGAGTCGGTGAAGGTCACCGAGCAGTACGAGCCCGGCTCCGGGGCATCGCCATAGGTCAGGGCGCGCACTCCGGTGAGCGAGAGGTCAAGTACATGGACCCGCTCGCCGTCGACGTAGACGTGACCCTCGACCTCGACGCGCTGCGCCTGGCGGCGGTCGCCTCCGAACGCGGAACTGCGGATGCGCGAGGCGGCACTGGCCAGCAGCACCACGTTCACCAGCGCCCAAGCCGCTGCGCCCACCGCGATGATCGCGAACGGGTAGGACAGTGAGATGACGCCGATCCAGTCCAGGGCCGCGCAGGCGAGGCCGGCGAGGTTCACGCCGGCGAGCACCCAGATGATCGCCGGCACACGGCGAGCCGAATCCGGGTCAGGCGAGACCGGCCTGCCGGGCCGCTCCCCCGCGATCAGGGTCCCGACGGTCGCCAACTGCGCTGGGAAGCGAATCATGGCGAGCGCGTCGACGAGGTAGTGCGGAACCTGGTCCCGCTTCAGCGATGAGTAGGCCAGGCCACGCAGCGTCGTTGTGGCCACGAGCAGGACGGCGAACAGCGCCACCGGGCCCGTGGCCGGCGTCAGCGCCAGCAGCAGGGCGAGGGCAGGAAGGACGAGATAGCCGAGGCGACGCCATGCCGACAACGGTGCCGCGAACGCCTGCAGGTAGCTGAGCCGTTGCGGCAGCGACAGGCCGCCGCCGATGACAACGGGCTCGGAGCGCAGCGCCTGGAGGGACGCCGAACCCTCGACACGGGCCTGGTGGGCGTAGGCGGCCGCGTCCGCGGCTGCGATGCCTCGAGCTAGGACCTCGTTGTGCTGCACCGACTTCCAGCCGGCGGAGTGCAGCCGCACGCTCGTACGCAGACTGGCCGCGGTCTCGCCCGGTGCCACTCCGCCGATCTCGCGAAGGGCAGACGTGCGCAGGATGGCCGCACCTCCGGTCCAGATCGCTGCATTCCAGCGATTGCGCCCCGCTGCGGCGAGGCGCTCGCGGAGCGCCGTCTCTGACAGCCGACGCCGGCCGACGTTCACATGCTCGAAGGAGTCCATGCTGAAGGTGTCACGAGGAGTCTGGACGAAGGCGACGCGCGGATCGTCGAAGTGGGGAAGCGCGTGCCCGATGAAGTCGCGGGTCGCGACCTGGTCCGGCTCGAGGACGACCACGAACTCGGTATCCAGGCCGGCAAGCGCCGCGTTGAGCTGCCCGGCACGGCCGTCGAGGTGGCGCAGTCGCGGCCAGTACTCCAGTCCGAGCTCGTCGCAGATGCCCGCAAGCCAGCCACGGCTCGCGTCGTCGAGCACGACCACCCGCGTGGCCAGGCGCATGCGGGCGGCCGCGGTCAGCACGGGCAGGACCACGTGGAAGGGCTCGTCGACGGTGGGGATGACGACCGCAACGGTTGCCTCGGTCTCCGTGACAGGCTCCGGCCGCTTGATGGAGTCCACTTCCCACAGCACGAACACGGTGAGGGCGAGCGCGATCAACGACCAGATCTCGAGAACCAGCAGGGGAATCCCGAGCGCGAAGCTCATCGGCGTCAAGGTCGCGGCGAGGCGCCAGATCACGTAGGCGACGCCCACCACGATGGCGGCGAGGGCGAGGAGACGGATCCGACGGGTCTTCCCGGCGTCGAGGGCCTCGGGCCACAGCGCCTCCAGGCGCGGCGGAACCGTGATCGGCAGTGCGCGGGGCCGCCCGGCGAGGCGGACGCCGGCGGAGTCGTCGGAGGGAGTGCCAGTCGAGGTCATGGAGCAACTGTGCGGTCCGGGCCTCACGCGTCGCTCACACGCGGCTTGAGGTTCGTTCAGCATCCGGTCCGACCCGCGAACGCCCGAGAGCCCCCAGCGGACTCGCTGGGGGCTCTCGAGGTCGGTAGTGCTAGAGGATCGACGTGTTCTTGAAGAGCACCTGGCTGGACGTCCACTTGCGGAGACCGACCTGGGTGCCGGTGGGGGCCGCGTAGCCGCAGGAATTGCCGGCGACGGCCTTGCTGACGCTCGGCACCGCGAACAGCTGCACGCCGTCGAGGGTCGCGAAGAGCGTGTCGCCCTGCGCGGCCATCACGATGCGGTGCATGCCGTTCACAGTGAGCCCCGCCGGGAACTTCGTGACTGCGATCGGGTTCCAGCACTCGGAGCCGTTCTGCCACTGGCGAATGATGAACGAGCTGTTGTACTTCGGGTCGTACTGGAAGGTGAGACCCGTCGGCTTGCTGTTCTCCAGGCCCGAGGTGCGGAACCAGAAGCCATACCCATCGCCGGCCGTGAGCAGGGCGTCGGTCTGGACGACGACATCCTGCGAGGACCGCGGCAGCAGCGACAGCACCCGCGACTCACCGGACTTCGACATGTCCACCGCGCCCGGGGTCACATCGGCGAAGCCCGTGACGACCTTCCAGTCGGTCGGGGCCATCATGCCGATGTTGCCGATGTTGAGGTAGCGACGGGCGACCTCCCTGCCTGCGTTCTGGACCGTGACCAGGTAGCTGCCCTGGGGAACCGTGCGGAAGCTGAGGTGGTTGGCACCCGGCTGCGAGTACTGAGTGTCGGTGAACCCGCCGTTGGCAGTCGACGGCTCAATCTTGATGACGAGCTGGCTCTTCGCGAGGGCGCTCGTCGAGGCGACCGTGACCACTCCGTCCTGCTCGATCATGTCGACCGACGGGTTCGTGGTGGAGGTGAGGCGGTTGCCATCGATCGGGACGCGGATGGACTTCGACCAGGGCGAGTGACCGCGGTCGGTGATGACGCGGACGATCACGACGGTCGACTCGCCGGCCGGGATGGTGACGGTGCCCTCGGTCTGCTTGACGATCACGCGGGTGTCAGCGCTGTGCCTGCCGTAGCCGATCTCGTATCCGAGGACGGCGCCGCGCAGGGTGTTGTCCGACGGGAGCCAGGACACGATGACCTGCTTGGGGTTGTTCGGGTCGCGGATCGCGCCGATGGACTTGACCGGAGCGGGCTTCTCCTCGCCGATGACCAGTCGGGACTTCGGACCGAAGCCGAACTTGTTGGTCGGCTGGAGGTTGATGGTGAAGATGCCTCGCGCGTCCAGACCGGGCAGCGGAGCGGTCGTGGCCGCACCGTCGACGACGGTGTCGAGCACAACCTTCTGGTCCGCCACGCGCGTCACCGTGAGGTGGTACGAGATCGGAGCGCGATCGGTCGGTGCCGTCCACAGCAAGGTCGCCAGCGACACGTCGGTGTAGTCGATCTTCATGCCCGTCACGCCACCGGGGACGGCCGGACGAAGGTAGAAGACCGGGCTCGTTCCGCCGACACCGGCGTCGTTCCGGCTGCCGACCTGGATTTGGTAGGTCTTCGACGGATCGGTGTTCGGAACGGTGAAGGTGGTCGTGGCGCCGTCGACCATCGTGACGGTGTCCTTGCCATCAACGAAGACCGAGACGTTGTAGCGCGTGGCGCAGGCCACGTCGACCCAGTCGACCTTCACCATGGTGGGGTCGTTGGCATCGCGCTGCGCGGTCAGGCGCCAGGGTGCCTTCGGGTCGGTGGTGCACGCAGTGGTGCTGGTGGACGCGGTGGCCGCCGGTGCAGGCGTGGCTGCTGCAGGAGTCGCAACGGGTGCCGGCGTCGTGGCCGCGACAGCAGCAGGTGCGGCATTCGGATTCGGCGCGGGAACCGTGGCCGCCTGGGCCATCGGGATCGACACTGTGGCGAGCACGAGTGCGCCGACTGCGGCGGAGATTGCGGTGCGACGGATAGTCCGTCGCCTTCCGGCGTGCGACATTGAGAACCTTCCTTTGGCGCTTGTGACGCCCACGGGGTGGACATGCCGCACGGATGGCGACGGGCTGACTGTCGTCGGCGAACCTTGCGATTCGCTCACGCGCGACTCACGCCCTGCTCAGCGGATGGCGCGCGGCTAGCGCCAGCAACCCTCGATCGTGGCCGCAAGACCGTCCAGGGCGCGGCGCGTGGAGAGCGCCGAGATCCGGCTCGGTCGGTGATTGACGATGATCGAGAACACCGCGGGCCCTGCCGTCTCGGTGCGCACGGTCCCGGACAGTGCGATCGTGCCCATGATGGTGCCCGTCTTGGCCTGCACGCGCCCGCGGGCGCAGCTCGAGGGCTGGGTGTCGAAGCGACCATAGGCGGTGGCGAGGGTTCCGCTCCGACCCGCGATGGGGAGGGCAGTCGGCCGGAACATCGCGGAAAACCGTTGTGGTTGCACGATCTTGGCGACCCGCAGGACGGTCGCCAGGAAGCGCGGGCTGACACGGTCAAGTCGGGAGAGCCCGCTGCCATCGACCAGCACCATGCCCGTCGCGTCAATGCCGAGTTCCGCCAACGTCTCGAAGGCCGCGCGCCGCGCACCCGCCCACGTGGCCGGCCGGCCGGTTGCGATCGCTACGTGGCGGAACAGGATCTCCGCGATGCTGCTGTCTGATCTGCTGAGCATCGAGGCGATGGACTCAGACAGGGAATGCCCGCGGATGCGGGCGATCACCGGCGCCTGCGGATCGGCCGACCGAAGTCCGCCGACCGCGACGGACAGCCCCCGCGACCTCAGGTCCGCGGCGAACAGGTCCACCGCTCGATCGCTCGGATGGTTCGAGCGATCATCGAACAGCGCGAGCGACTCGACCATGCCGACCGAGCTTCCCAAATAGGCGCCGACCCAGCCAGGCGCTCGGGTCGCCTTCGAGAACAACGCGATATCGGCGTGCAGGATCACCCTGGTGCCGCGGCGGAAGTGCGCGGCCGTGCGTCGTGCGAGCAGCCGCAGGTCCGCTGCAGACAGCAGTGGATCCCCGCCACCGCGCAGGACCAGCTGGCGAGGCCCGTTGCCCCGCAGCACCGTGGTCGCGAAACGTGCCCGGGGTCCCAGCCTCGCCAGCGAGGTGACGGCCGTGACGATCTTCATGTTCGACGCAGGCTGCTGGGTCTCATCGGGCCGTCGCGCGAACAGGGTCTGCCCCGTGCGCGCGTCGAGGACGATCATCGCGACATCGGCACCTATGCGGGCGTCGGCGACCCGCTTCGCCAGCCGATGGCGCACGCCGGGATCCGTGGCGGCAGCGGCCGGCGGCGGCGCCAACGACACGAGAACGCACACGAAAACGGCCAGGACGAGGCATTGCAGGGACGTTCGCCGCGAGACCACGCGCCCTCAGCCGGAGGTTGACCCCACCTCGTTGGCAGGGTCACCGGCTGCCGCAGCATCCGCGTGCTCCCAGAACGCGCCCTCGTCCGCCGAAGAAACGCCAACGAGATCGGCGATGAGTTCCTTCGGGACATCCTTGGCCTCGGGCGGTCGGTCGTCGATCGGCGTCAATCCGAGGAACAGGCAGGTCTTGCGCCCGATGATCCCGTCGGCGTCGTCGCCGGTGAAGCCTTGCGCGATCTGGGCTGCGGTGACCGCGGCGATCGTCTGGTCCTTGTAGTTGCCCGTGGCGCCCGCCTCGATGGCGAAGCCCTGTTTGATGAGTGCCTCCTGGAGAGTCACCACGTCAGGCCCCTTGCCGCCCGGCACCAGGGCCGAGAGGTGGACGGCCGGATCGTCCGGCGCCAGGGGGACCGGATGCGACTGAGCGGCCTTCTTCTCGATCGGCAGCGCCCCGAAGGGACATCGCGTGATGTAGCCGCGGACGCTCATGTGCCAGTGCTGCTTGAACCACTTGGGGTGGACGGCGCCGATCTCCTTGTGCGGCCCGACGTCGTTGCTGACGACGACTGCCGTGTCGACCGTCCCGGTCTTCACGCAGAAGGTCGCATGACCGACGCTCGGATCGTGGCCCGAGAAGCCGACACGGCTGGAGTAGTACACGATGCTTCCGGCGGGGATCACGGTTGTCGCGTCAACGGCGACTCCCCAGCCGCGATCACGGCACAGTTCCCAGGCGACGCTCGCGCTGCGCCCGAAGGCCGGCACTCCGATCGTCGAGCGCGACAGGCCCTGGCACAGCCCGTGCATCTCCGACTTGCCCACGCGCTGCTTCGCGGCAGCGACTGCACCCTCGAAGTCACGCATCGGGATCCACCCCGTCGTCCTGCGCGGTATCAGGATCGTCGCCGTACGGCGACTCAGTGCCGTCCTCGATCACGTCGAAGTCGTCGTCGGGGCCGTCCATGGGCGCTCCTCCTCAGGCCGGGCCGGTCAGGGCATCTCAGCGTCTGTGCCGATGGGTGGTCACCCGGGACATGCACCCTCTTGGGGCTCAGAGGTAAACCGGCAAACCAGCCCAATGCGGACGCTTCACTCTGGCGCGACGCCGGCGCGCTGTCAACGCTCGGAACGCACCTGGCACGTTCTAGCTGCGCTGAGCGGGCAGCTTCGACTGGATCCACGAGACGAGGTCGCTGCTGCTGCGCGTCTGCAGCCACACGTGGCCCGGGCCGGTGAAGTCGGTGACCAGGCCCTCGCCGCCGAGGATCGTGGACTTCCAGCTGCCCGCCTTGCGCACGGAGTACGTCACGGTGTCGGAGAACGCCACTACGTGTCCGGTGTCGAGCGTCATGGTCTCGCCCGCACCGAGTTCCGTCGACCTGATCGCCCCGTACGCCGACATGAGCAGGTCGCCGGCTCCACTGCAGCGCAGGAGGATCAGACCCTCCCCCGAGAAGAAGGTCTTGCCGCCGCCCCACTTGGCGTCGACATCGATGGACGGATCCGAGGCAATCCACGAGCCGGACTGCACCAGCAGCGAGCCGGAGCCGTCGAGTGTCGCCATCGCCATGTCGCCGGGCAGTGCCGGCGCAACCGCGACGATGCCGCCCGTCGCGGAGGTGAAGTCGTTGACGAAGAAGCTCTCTCCACCCAAGGAGCGCTTCAGTCCCTTCATGAAACCGCCCTGCGTCGACGTCGCGATCTGGACGTCTCCGCGCGTCATGGCCATCGCCCCCGCCTCCACGCGCACGGCGCCGCCCGCCGGAAGCGTGATCTCACCGAACGCGAATGCCGGACCCGCACTGATCTCTGCCTGCATGTCCTCAACCTACGCGCCCTGGAGCCGTCCTCGCGGTACGAGGCAGGGGCACATGTAAAGCAGATTTGACATCAAGTCGCGTCTGCTTTACCTTCGCGATGTCAGGTTTTCTTTACATGGGAGTACGGGATGTCACGCGACGAGCGGAACACATGGATCTTCGGGGTGGTGGCGATCATCGCGTATGCCGCCTACGTGATCGTCATCATCAGCCGCGCCGATGGCGGACCGATCAGCGCCGTCGACTACGTGGCTCCCCTGCTGTGGTCGGTCGGACTAGCCATCCTCGCGAACATCGTTGCCAACATCGTGCTGGGCATCCTCGCCTCGATCGCCTCCGGCAAGGAGGCGATGATCAAGGATCAGCGCGACCGCGAGATCTTCCGCCGCAGCGAGTACATCGGCCAGTCGTTCGTCATCGCCGGCGCCGTCGCGGCCCTGCTGATGGCGATGGCCCAGTGGGAGTACTTCTGGATCGCTAACGTCATCTATCTGGCGTTCGTGCTCTCCGCGGTGCTCAGCGCGACGGCCCGGATCATCGCTTACCGCAAGGGCTTCCCATGGGAGTGAAACCGACGAGGGTGTCGAACAGCATCCGCGCGCTGCGGTTCGCGCACGGGGAGATGACCCAGGCCGATCTCGCTCAGCGCGTCGGCGTCACCAGGCAGACCATCATCGCGATCGAACAGGGTCGCTACTCGCCATCGCTTGAGATGGCATTCCAGATCGCTCGGGTCTTCCAGGTCCCGCTCGATGACGTGTTCCAGTACGGGACTTCCGAAGGAGAGAGCTCATGAAGGCAATCGTGCAAGATGCGTACGGGTCAGGCGACGTCCTGCACCTGGAGGAGACCGGGCCACCGACGCCCAGCTCGGATGAGGTTCTGGTCCGGGTCCATGCGGCGGGCGTCGACCCGGGGGTGTGGCACCTCACCACCGGTCGCCCGTACATGGTGCGGCTGATGGGATTCGGGCTGCGGACCCCGAAGTCGCGCGTGCCCGGGATGGCGTTCGCCGGTGAGATCGAGGCCGTGGGTTCGGACGTCACGGACTTCTCCGTGGGCGACCGGGTGTTCGGGGCGGGGACCGGCACGTTCGCCGAGTACGCGCGCGCCAAGGCCTCGATGATCGCCGTCATGCCCGACTCGATCACGTTCGAGTCGGCCGCCGCGGCCCCCGTCTCCGCGGTCACCGCGTTGCAGGGCCTTCGTGACGCCGGCCATCTGACGGCAGGGCAGCGGGTCCTGGTCATCGGGGCTGGGGGCGGAGTCGGGTCCTTCGCCGTGCAGATCGCCCATCACCTCGGCGCGCACGTCACCGGCGTCTGCCGAACGGCAAAGGTCGACCTCGTGCGAACGCTCGGCGCCGACGAGGTCATCGACTACACGACGCAGGAGATCGCCGGCGGGCCTTACGACCTCGTCCTCGACACCGCGGGCAACCGATCGCTGTCGGTCCTGCGTCGGTTGCTCACCGAGCACGGGACGCTCGTGCTCGTGGGCGGGGAGGGCGGCGACTCGCTCCTGGGCGGATTCGATCGCCAGTTGCGCGCGGCGATCCTCTCCCCCATGGTCGGCCAGACCCTCAAGCCGCTCATGGCGAAGGACTCCACCGCGGACCTGCAGGCCATCGCGGATCTCATGGCCCAGGGGGCGATCGTCCCGGTCATCGATCGCGCATTCCCGCTCGCACAGGCCGCCGAGGCCATCGACTACGTGCACGCCGCGGGGCCGGCCGGCAAGGTCGTCCTCACGGTGTGACGGCGGCCCGAGGTCGCGTCGGGCACAGGGACACCCACAGGGACACGAGCATGATCGGCAGGGCGACCCAGTTCAGCGCAGCCCCAGGCGCCGTGCCGACGGTCTCGATGGGCTTGAGGTGCCCGGCGAGTCCGCGCAGGAGGGGCTCGAGCGTGAAGACGAGCAGCACCAGGGGCGTGAGTCCGCGATAGCGCAGCAACAGGACCCACAGCAGCAGGGCGAGAAGCAGCTGTATCGCACCCCACTGCCCGAACAAGGCGACGATGTTGGCGCCACCCTCCACACTCGTGTCGATCGTCGCTATCGACGAGGCTCCGCCATCCGCAGCGAAGACATGGATCAGGCTTCGGACAGTGATGACGACCAGATAGGCCAGCGCCAGCCACCACGTCAACGCCGGTCCGGACATGCGAACCGGCGCGGCGGGAAGCAGAAGTGCAGGGTCCGGTCGCAGAGTGGTCGGGAGGGCAGTCACGAGGGCAACCTAGTGCCTGCATCGCTTCGGGGCTTGACCTGCCAGCGACAATGGCACGGTGCATGTGTCGGCGCTGTGGCGCTACCCCGTCAAGTCGATGCGAGGAGAGGAACTGACGTCCGTCGCGTTGACGTCTGACGGAGTGCCCGGCGACCGTGTCGTGCACGTGCGCGGCAGCCGCGGACCGCTCACCGGCCGTACGCGGCACGGCCTGCTCACGCTTCCGGTCGCCACGTCACCCGACGGCACTCCGTTGATCGACGACCACGACTGGCGTTCTGCAGAGGCCCTGAGTCTCGTGCACGAGCGTGCCGGAGATGACGCGGACCTCGTGGCGGACGACACGGCGCAGCGGTTCGACGTGCTGAACCTGCTCGTCGTCACCGACGGCGCCGTGCAGAGGCTGGGTCGCGACGTCCGCCGGCTGCGACCCAATCTGGTCATTGACGGCGTGCCGGACGGAGACGAGCTGTCCTGGCCCGGAAAGGCGTTGGCCATCGGGAATGCGCTCATCGGCGTGGATTCGCTACGGGCGCGATGCATCGTGACCACGATCGATCCCGACTCGGGCGACC
>Ga0302322_100006438_pt1 | contig 10409 bp, 3 predicted proteins | sample Fen_T0_2_FD_203757 | JGI IMG/M metagenome (GOLD analysis project Ga0302322, IMG submission 203757) | Peat permafrost microbial communities from Stordalen Mire near Abisko, Sweden - Fen_T0_2 | ecosystem: Environmental > Terrestrial > Soil > Wetlands > Permafrost | place: Sweden: Abisko... | reverse complement strand
CATCATCCTCGCACAGGCCAACGTGCGGGTGAACCTGGCCAAGGATCCGAAGACGCCGGCGACGGCGCTGCCGGTCATCACCTTCACGCAGAATGCCACGGTCTATTTCAACGGCGAGGAGATCTCGGCCACCCATTACGGCCCGGCCCACACCAATGGCGACAGCGTGATCCGCTTCAAAAATGCCAACGTGATCCACATGGGGGACCAGATGATGACGGAGCGTTTCCCGTTCATTGATTTCTCCTCGGGCGGTGACCTCGACGGCATCATGGCCAACTGGAAGACGATCATCGCCAGCGCCCCGGCCGACGTGAAGATCATCCCCGGCCACGGCCGGCTGGCCACGCTGGACGACCTGAAGCAGCTGGCCGCGATCGTCGAGGAATCAACCGCCCTGGTTCGCAAGGGCATGGCCGCGGGCAAAACCCTCGAGCAGCTCAAGGCCGAAGGATTGCCGGAGAAATTCAAGAGCTGGGGCAGCGGCTTCATCAACACTAACCGTTGGATCGAGACCATCTACAACCAGTCGCACAAGGACGTGCCGAAGGCGTGAGTGGCAGTAGGGCCGGTCTTTGACCGGCCCTGACGGGTGGGGCGTCCAATTGGGCCGGTCAGAGACCGGCCCTACTCAACTTCTCCTGCAGATACGGCGCCGTCGGGCTCTTCTTCATCTTGAGCAGGCCGGCCAGCTCGCCCTGATAGAGAATCTCGCCCCCGTTCGGTCCGCCGCCTGGGCCGAGTTCAAGGATGTAGTCCGCCTCGGCCAGCAGGTCGAGATGGTGCTCGATGACCACCACCGTGTGGCCCTGATCCACGAGGTTGTGCAGGACCTTGATCAGCTTCTCGCAGTCGCTGAGGTGCAGGCCGATCGTCGGCTCCTCGAGCAGGTAAAGGTTGCGGATGGCGATGCCGCGCGAGCGTTCCTGGTAGCTTTGCAGGCCCTTGGTCAGCTCGGTCACGAGCTTCAGCCGCTGGGCCTCGCCGCCGGAGAGCGTCGGGCTGCTCTGGCCGAGGGTCAGGTAGCCGAGGCCGCAATCGACCATGAGCTTGCACACCTGCGAGAGCTGGGAGTGGAAATCAAAGAACACCGCCGCCTCATCGAAGGTCAGCTGCAGCACCTGGCCGATGTTTTTGCCGCGCCAGGTGATGTCGGCCAGCTCCGGGCCGTAACGCGAGCCGCCGCAGCCGTCGCAGGGCAGGTAGGAATCGGCCATAAAGGCCATCTCCAGCTTGATGCGGCCGGCGCCGGAGCAGGTCTCGCAGCGGCCGCCCGCAGTGTTGAAGGAAAACCGGCCGGCCGTGTAACCGCGCATCCTGGCCTCGGGCAGCGTGGAGAAAAACTGGCGGATCAGGTCGAAGATGCCGAGGTACGTGGCCGGCGTGGACCGGGGCGTCTTGCCGATCGGGGCCTGGTCGACCTCGATGACCCCTTTGAACGACTGCGCGTTGCGCAGTTCTTCGAAGGGTATTTTCGATTTTGGATTCTCGATTTTCGATTGATCGGAGGTGAAGCCGGTGAGGCGGACGAAATCCTTGCCGGTGAGCCTGGCCTTTTTGCGCTTGATCGCGCAGGTGACCGCCGGGTGGAGGATGTCGCGGAAGAGCGTGGACTTGCCCGCGCCGCTCGGGCCGCAGGCCATGATCAGCCGGCCGGGCGGCAGGCGGAGGGTTTGGTCCTTGATGTTGCGGTAATTGATGCCGGTCAATTCCAGCAAAGCGGGTTCTTGTAGGGGCGTGGCTTGCCCACGCCCGGCATGGGCGCGCACAAGGCGCGCCCCTACGGGACGGTAAGAGCCCCGTATCGGGTGTTGGATGCCTTTCGCCAAGAACAGACCCGTGAGGGACGACGCGCTCGCCTTGATCTCCGCGGGGGTGCCATTGGCGAGGACTTCGCCGCCGTGGACGCCGGCGCCGGGGCCGAGGTCGATGATCCGGTCGGCGCGGGCCATCAGGACGTCATCGTGCTCGACGACGAGCAGGGTGTTGCCCTTGGCCTTGAGCGACAGGAGCGTGTCGATCAACCGGTCGTTGTCGCGGGCGTGCAGACCGATGGAGGGTTCGTCGAGGACGTAGAGCACGCCGCTGAGGTTGGAACCGAGCTGGGCGGCCAGCCGGATGCGCTGGGCCTCGCCGCCGGAGAGGGTCTCGGTCGGACGTTCGAGTGGAAGGTAGTTGAGGCCGACATGCGCGAGGAATTTCAGGCGTTCCTCGATCTGCGGCACGATGTCCTGCGTGATCAACCTGGTCCGGGCATCCGTCTGCAGGTGGTGCAGCGTCGCGATGAGCTCGTCGGGCACCAGCCGGAGTAGCTCCGGCAGCGAGATGGAGGAGTCGGGGGAAGGGTGCAGGGGCGTGGCTTGACCACGCCCGGTGCGGGCGCGCACGAGGCGCGCCCCTACATGTGATGACTTGATATTCAGTGGTAACCGGACCGCCCGGGCCACGCGGTTGAGGCGTTCGCCGTGGCAGGTGGGGCAGGTCTGGCCGTCGGAGGACGGGTCGTCGGGGTCGAAGGACCGGAGGGCGTCGGCGACCTCGTCGGACCTCTCGTCGTCCTCGTCGGGCTTGAGCATCCAGTCGTAGATCCGGCCGTGGCCGCGGCAGGTCGGGCACCAGCCGCGCGGCGAGTTGAACGAGAATTGCTTGGGGTCGAGCTCGGGAAAGGACTCGCCGCTGGCGATGTCAGTGCGCGTGGTGGAGAACCAACCGAGGACCTCGCCGGTCGGCAGCACGATGAAGCAGGAACCTTTGCCGAGTTTCAGGGCCTGTTCCAACTTGGCGGTCAGAAATCCGAGATCAGGCGTCCGATTTGATTTCGTGGCCTTGGATTTACTGACCGCAGATTTCTGACTGCTGACCTCTGTCTTAAGATCGGCGATCACAACTTCAACATCATGCTCCTTGTAGCGGTCGAGCTTCTGGAAGGTGTCCACGCGGAGCAGCCGCCCGTCGATCCGCATGAGTTCGTAGCCCTGTTTCTCGATCCACTTGGCGATGGGCTCGTGGTGGCCCTTGCGGCCGCGGATGAGCGGGGCGCACAGGTAGAGATGTTTCGCCTTTTTGGCCTTGGGCGAGGCGAGGGTTTTCTCGAGGAGTTGCTTCAGCTGGCTGGGCGAGAGGGGCGTCACCGGCCGGCCGGACTCGGGGTGGTGTTGGACCCCGGCGCGGGCGTAGAGGAGGCGGAGGTATTGGGCGACCTCCGTGATGGTGGCGACGGTGGACTTGCGCGAGCCACGCGTGATGCGCTGCTCGATGGCGACCGTCGGCGGGATGCCGGTCAGCCGGTCGATGTCGGGCCGGGGCAGTTGCTCGACGAATTGCCGCGCGTAGGGGGACATGGATTCCATGAACCGCCGCTGGCCCTCGGCAAAGATGATGTCGAAGGCCAGCGTGGACTTGCCCGAGCCGGAAACACCCGTGACCACCGACAACTGGCGGTGCGGGATCGAGACATTGATGTTCTTCAGGTTGTTCTCCCGCGCCCCGATGACGGTCAGGGCGGAGGGCGGAAGGCTGAAGGCGGAAGGTGGGGCGCCATAGGCACCCGGATCCTCGGCCGCGGCCAATTCAAGCTTGTCATCTAATAGCCTACTTGAGCCGAGCGCCTCCCGCAGGAAGGGCGCGGTGGCGGTGGCGGTCTGGGCGATCAACTCCGGCGGACCCTCGGCGACGATCCGGCCGCCTTCGGCCCCGGCCTCCGGGCCGACTTCCAGAATCCAGTCGGCCGACTTCAGCACGTCGAGGTTGTGCTCGATCACCACCACGCTATGCCCGCAATCCACGATGCGTTGCAGCACCTCGAGCAGGCGCTTCACGTCGTGGCGATGCAGGCCGGTCGTGGGCTCATCGAGCAGGAGCAAGGCGCCTGCGGCTGCATCTGTAGGTCGGGGTTTATCCCCGACATCGGGAGTTTGTGCCGGGCGTAAAGCCCGACCTACTTCCGAGCCACCGGCATAATCGGAGAGGTAGCGGACGAGCTTCAGGCGCTGGGATTCGCCGCCGGAAAGGGTATTGAGCGGCTGGCCGAGGGGGAGGTAACCCAGGCCGACGGCGTCCAAGGAGGCGAAGCGGCTGAGGATGGCGGGTTGCCCGGCAAAAAACCCCAGGGCGTCGACGATCGTGGTGTGGAGCAGGTCGTCGACGGACTTGCCGTTCCATTGGATGGACAGCACCTCGGGCTTGAAGCGCCGGCCCTCGCAGATCGGGCAGGGGACGAAGACATCGGAGAGGAACTGCATCTCGACGCGTTCGCTGCCCAGGCCCTGGCAGTGATCACAGCGGCCCTCGCCACTGTTGAAGGAGAAACTGGAGGAGCTGAAGCCGGCCGCCAGTGCCGCCGGCGTCTCCGCGTAGAGCTCCCGGATATAGTCCCAAGCCTCGCAGTAGAGCGCGGCATTGGACCGGGGCGTGCGGCTGAGCGGCGACTGGTCCACCAGGACAATCTCCGAGAACGCCACGTCGGAACTGACCGCGGCGATCGCGGCCGGGTCCTCGGTCATCTGGTTGCGTTGCGTGAGCAGGCCCTGGTGAATGACGTTGTCGAGCAGGGTGGACTTGCCCGAGCCCGACACGCCCGACAAACAAACCAACCGTTGCAGAGGCAAGGCGAAGCTCAGGCTCTGAATATTGTGCTTGGAGGTGTTGGTGAACCGGAGCCAGTTGGTTTGTTTGGATTTTCGATTCTCGATTCTCGATTCTCGATTGGAAGACGACCCGCAGGAACGACGTGACGCCGGCAGGTCGATGCGTTGCCGTCCCGAGAAATACGCGCCGGTGATGCTCCGGGGGGAACGCAGCATGCCGGCCACGGTACCCTGGAAGACGATCTCCCCACCGCGGGCGCCCGGCTCGGGGCCGACCTCGATGACATGGTCCGCGGCGCGGATCATGGCCTCGTCGTGCTCGACGACGACGACGGTGTTGCCCGCGTCGGTCAGTGTGCGGATGATGCCGAGCAGGCGGTCGATGTCGCGCGGGTGCAGGCCGACCGAGGGCTCGTCGAGGACGAAGAGCGTGTCCACCAGGGAGGTGCCGAGGCAGGAAGTGAGATTGACGCGCTGGACCTCGCCGCCGGAGAGCGTGCGCGAGGTCCGGTCCAGGGTCAGGTAGCCGAGCCCGACCTGGACGAGGTAACGGAGTCGGGTGACGATGGAGTCGAATGCCACGTCCGCGGAGTGGCTTTCGATTCTCGATTCTCGATTTTCGATTCTCGATGGTTGAACCAGGGGCAGCAGAACCGAGACGGGCAGTTGATAGAGCTCGGGGAGCGTCCGGCCCTGCCACTTCCAGCACAACGCCTCGGGCTGGAGGCGCGCGCCGCCGCAATCGGGACAAAGGTTGTAGGACCGGTAGCGCGAGAGAAAGACGCGCACGTGCATCTTGTAGGTCGTCTTTTCCAGGTAGCGGAAGAAGCCCTTCAACCCGTACCAGTATTTCGGCCAGGCCTTGGTTTCCCCGTCGTAGCCCGGGGAACCGTCAATGATGAAGGCCTTGTGCTCCGCGCTGAGCTGCGCAAAGGGGACCTTTGTCGGGATGCCCAGCTTCCTGGCAAACTGGAGGAGGTCCCGCTTGGACTCGCCGTAGACCTCGCCCTCCCAGGCCCGGATGGCACCCTGCTCGATCGAGAGCGAGTGGTCGGGGATGGCGAGGCGGTAGTCGATGTCGATGACGCGGCCGAAACCCCGGCATTTCGGGCAGGCGCCGAGCGGGGAATTAAAGGAAAACATCCCTGGCGTGGCCGGGCGAAAGGTGCGGCCGGTTTTCGGTGAATGGAGGCCGCGGGAGAAGTGGCCGGCGGGCGCGTAGAGCTCGCCGGAGACAGGAGACGGGAGGCGGGAGGCGGGAGGACCAAAGAGAAATACCTCGCCCTTGCCGAAGTGTAGCGCGGCCTCGCAGGCCTCGAGGAAACGGGGCTTGTTGTCGGCGGAAATCAGGAGCCGGTCCTGGATGACATGCAGGAAGGTCGAGTGACGAAGGTCGAATGACGAAGGCGTGGCCAGCAGGTCCTCGATTTTGTGCACTTCCAGTCCGTCTTTGGCCTTTGGCGTTTGGCCTTTGGGCTTTCCGGGCCCGACCAGGACCCGGGTGTACCCCTGGCCCTTGATGCTGGTGAGGACTTCCGGCCAGGGCAGGTTGTCGGGCTTCGTGATGCGAAAGCAGAGCAGGAGGGTCGCGGCCGGGTGGGCGGCCAGCGTCTTGGCCCAGATCGTCGCGGGAGAGTCGTCCTCGACTTTCTCGCCGGTGGCCGGGTCGTAGCACTCCGCGACATGACTGAACCAGACTTTGAAGAAGTCGGTCAACTCGGTCATCGTGCCGATCGTGGAGCGCGAGGTCTTGACGGTGTTGTTTTGCTCGATGGCGATGGACGGACGGATGTTTTCCACCGAGTCGACCTTGGGCTTGTCCAACAGGTCAAGAAACTGCCGGGTGTAGGCGCTGAAGGTCTCCACATACCGGCGCTGGCCCTCGGCATGGAGGGTGTCGAAGACCAGGGAGGACTTGCCCGCGCCGCTCAGGCCGGTGACGACGATGTACCGGCCCAGGGGCAGATCGAGGTCGAAGCCCTTGAGGTTGTTCTGCCTGACGCCACGCAGGCGGATGGATTCGGGGGCGGAGGTGATCGGCACGGCAGGCACTGAATGGGGACGAATGGCCGGAAGGCAAACCGGCAACGCCGGCCAGCGCGGGTTGCTGACATGACACTGTCAGGAGTGGGGGAGCGGCGCCCGGGAAGGGCTGATGCCGGTCCGATCCCGGCCCCACCGTCGCCAGGCCGGCCTTCGCGGGGAACAAACCTTGCAGGCGGCCCCGGGCCGGCTAAATCTATGCCTGCTTGAAGCAAGTTGTGCCGCAATTCTACCGCCGGTTGCTGCGCCTGTTGCGCTGGCGGTTGTGGATTGTGGAAAAGCTGCGGCCCTCGCCGTGGCAGGAGACCCTGGCCTATGCGGCCGTGGCGGGGGTGCTCGGGGCCCTGACCGCCCTGATGTTCCGGACGGGCACGGAACTGATCCACCGCCTGCTCACGGGCAACACCGAGGGCATCGTCGACTCCTTTCGCGAGCTGGAATGGTGGCAGCGCCTGGCGATCCCCGCGGTCGGCGGGCTGATGGCCGGCTTGGTGCTTCTCTTCGGAAAACGGCTGCACCGCGGCCAGAGCTCGACGGACTACATGGAGGCGATTCTCATCGGCAGCGGCGAGGTGCCGGGACGGGCCAGCCTGGTCAAGAGCACCGCGGCGATGTTCTCCATCGCCTCGGGCGGCTCGATCGGGCGGGAGGGACCGATGGTGCAGCTCGCGGCGGTGGCCGCCTCGTGGTTCGGGCGCTGGCGCAAGCTCTCGGCCCCCCAGCTGCGCCTGCTGGTGGCCTGCGGCGCGGCGGCGGGCATCGCCTCGGCCTACAATGCACCGATCGCCGGGTCCTTTTTCGTGGCGGAGATCATCCTCGGCTCGATCGCGATGGAGAGCCTCGGGCCGCTGGCGGTGGCGGCCGTGGCGGCGACCCTGACCATGCGGACACTGTCCAACGCACACACCCTGTACTCGGTGCCCGCATTCACCCTGCATTCGCTCTGGGAGATCGGGCCGTTCCTGGTGTTGGGTGCGCTGGCCGGCCTGGTGGCGCCCTGGTTCCTGCGCTCGCTGCGGGCGGCGGAAAGGATGTTTGCCGCGACGAACCTGCCCGTTCCCATCCGGCTGATGCTCGGCGGACTGGCGGTCGGCGTCCTCGCGGTCAAGGTGCCGGAGGTCTGCGGCAACGGTTACAGTGTCGTGGTCATGATCCTCAATGGCCAGCTCCTCTGGCAGGCGCTGGCCGTGGTGCTGGTCTGCAAATGGGCGGCGACGGCCGCCTCATTCGGCTCGGGCGCGCCCGGCGGCGTGTTCACGCCGGTGCTGTTCGTGGGCGCGGCGCTGGGTTATCTCTTCGGTTACGGCGTGCACGAGGTCTGGCCGCAGGGCGCGGCCGATCCGCGGGCGTTCGCCCTCGTCGGTATGGGCGCGCTGCTGGCGGCGGCCAGCCATGCCCCGGTGATGGCGATCATCATGCTATTCGAGATGACACTCAGCTACGACATCATCATGCCGTTGATGCTCTGCAGCGTGGTCGCCTACTACACCGCACGCGGCCTGGAGGACAATTCGCTCTACAGCGAGGCCCTGACCAAGAAGGCCGCGGCCGAGCCCGAGGCGGTCCATTTGCCCGGCGTGGTGGCCGATCTGGTCCGGCGCCAGGCCACCGTCGTGATACCCACGGCGCGGTTTGACGTGATCGCGCAGGAATTCCTGCAGGACCGGCGGGAGGAAATCTATGTGTCGGAGCCCGATGGCACCTATGCCGGCGCAATTTCGCTCCACGACATCAAGCCACACCTGAGCGATGCCGAGGTGGCCGCGCATGTGATCGCGGAAGACCTGCTGCGCGAGGACGGGCCGACCGTTTCACCAGGTGCGACCCTGGCCGATGCCCTGCGGGTCTTTGCCCAGCATTCCGGCCAGACCCTGCCCGTGGTCGAGAAGGCCATGGGCCGGTTTACGGGTGTTTTGGTGAAGAACGACCTGCTGCTGGCCCTGTTGGAAGGGAAGGGCGCCGAGAAGCGCGGCACGGTGCCGCCTTGGCGGGGGTGAGGGCTTGGTTGGAGGGCGGGATCGCCTTGTCGTGCCGTAGGCTTGGCGAAGGCTGATGATTCCGCCTGATGATTGCTGGAGGGTCGGGCTCCCGCCCGACCGCGGCCGGGCAGGAGCCCGGCCCTCCATGGCCCGGGCGACTTTCCCGTTTCGTCACACGGCCGTCACGAAACCGTAACATTACCCCCCTATGGTCACAGTGCGACCCGGCATCCTGCCGGGCACTTGCATCATCCAAGCAATCCACCTCCCACCATGTTCAACCTGAAATCCAAATTGTCCGCCTTGCTCGCCACCCTCGTGTGCGGCACCGCGGCCATCGCCCAAGACAGTGGCGCCCTCATCGACCTGCTGGTCAAGAAGGGTGTCCTCAACGACCAGGAGGCCGAAAATGTTCGCGCCGAACTGACCAAGGAATTCGTCGCGAATTCCTCGGCCGGCAAGCTGAACCTCAGCACGCCCGTCGTTGATTTTAAAATCTCTGGCGACATGCGCATGCGCTATGAGTACAACAACCAGGCACCGGAGATCGCCGCGGGTGGATTCCTGCTCAAGAACGAGACCTCGCGCCAGCGCTTTCGCTTCCGCCTGAACGGGGACGTGACCCTGCAAAAGGGCTGGACCACCGGATTCGCGCTGGAAAGCGGCCAGTCGAGTGACTCGGCCAACCAGACCTTCACCAACATGGCGGACGATTACGGGGTGTACATTGCCCGCGCCTACATCGGTTGGCAGCCCAGCCTCAATTGGGCCTTCGTCCTCGGCAAGCAGAAGAACATCATGTACACCACCGACCTGCGCTGGGATGCCGACATCAACCCCCAAGGGGTGAGCGAGCTCTACAAGTATTTCATCGGCAGCAAGGACACCTTCGAGGTCCGCGCCATGCAGCATGCGATGCAGGACCGCACCGAGGCCAACAACGTCGGGCCGCTGCATCGCGACGCCTGGTTGTTTGAGAACCAGCTCGTCTACACGCACTGGTTCGCGCCCGACAATCTCAGCAGCGCCATTGTCGCCCTTGGCTTCAACAAATACAGCCAGTCCACCACCGTCGCCGCCGACGGTATCCTGAACTCCGCCTCCTTCGTCGGCCCGCTGCGCAAGCAGGACTACGTGACATTGGCCGGCGAGGTGAACTGGGCCAACGTCAATGGTGCCGGCACCGCCTTCAAGATCTATTGGGATTCATCCAAGAACCTCGACGCCGACGCCCGCGCCTATCGCATCTATGGTCTGAATCCCGCCCAGTTCAGCAGCGGCGGCACGGCCTGGCTCGCCGGCATCGGTTACAGCTACGGCACTGGCAAGGTCCAGGGTGATTACAGCATCAAGCTCGACTATCGCAGCGTGGGCATCACCGCCACGGACCCGAACGTCAACGATTCGGACTGGGGCTTCAGCAAGGACAACCAGAAGGGCTTTGAGCTCACCACGGTCTACAACCTCACCGACTTCGCCACCATCGGCGCCAAGTATTTTGACACCAAGATCATCCAGAAAGGCATGACCTTTTCGCTGGGCAACCTGGATCATTCCCAGGAACTGCTCGTCGATCTCGTCCTGAAGTTCTGACCAGTTCAATCCCCCTTAGAAAATTTATAACATGAACAAGACCATTCTCCTTTTTGCCGCCGCCGTGCTCGCGACCAGCGTCACCGCCGCCGACAAGCTCGTCATCAAAGGTTCCGACACGCTCGGCGCCAAGCTCGTCCCCATGCTGGCCGAGGAATACAAGGCCAAGAATCCCGGTGTCGCCTTTGAAATCGCCGCCGAGGGTTCG
>Ga0302322_100006437_pt1 | contig 10410 bp, 8 predicted proteins | sample Fen_T0_2_FD_203757 | JGI IMG/M metagenome (GOLD analysis project Ga0302322, IMG submission 203757) | Peat permafrost microbial communities from Stordalen Mire near Abisko, Sweden - Fen_T0_2 | ecosystem: Environmental > Terrestrial > Soil > Wetlands > Permafrost | place: Sweden: Abisko... | reverse complement strand
TGCGTGCCCCAGCGCAGCGCGGGGCACCGGCGTGCGGAGAGCGGCCGGTTGCGGAACCGCCTGGCTTGGTGCCAGCAGCCCGGCTAAGGCTGTCGCCACGGCCCGGCTGAGAGCGCCGGCGTAGACCAGATCGCGCGGTACGAAGAGTCCGGATTCATCCTGGCGGTTGACCACCAACATGACACCGAAAGGCAGTTCGTCGACCAAGAGGGGCGCCACGATGGCGCCCTGGATGGTGGTTCCCAACCATCGATCCAGCCGGTCGTCGGGACGCAGGCGCGGATGCAGGCGCGCCAGCTCGCTGGCATCGTTGAGGTTCTGGAAGCTGATCGGATCCTTGGCGGCGTAGGCGAAGCCGATCACGTTGCTCGGATCGCGTGGCAGGCGCAGCTCGCGGGCGGAGTCTTCTACCCAAGCCACGGCCCGCAACTGGCCCTGGGAATCAGACATGAACAGCGTGGTGCGTTCCGCGCTGAAGAACGCGCTGATGCGATCAGTGGCCTCGAACAGGAGGTCATCCAGGGCAGGGACCGAACCGATGTAGGAGAGCAACTCCGCTAGGCGCGTGCGCTTGTCGGTCTGGCCCGACTGGTCGCCCATCTGTTTGAGCCATGTGGCAGCATCCATGCAGTGTTATTCACATCGTCATGATTGGTGACGTACCTGAGTGAAGGGCCACCTTCTGGTCTGAGTTGCCCACCATCGACCACCTTCGCCTACCTCGGCTACGATGGGGCCTTCGTTCTGCGTGGCTGACGTGGTACCTTCTTGCGATTGTTTTGCGAGCGGAGCAGGTAGCGATGCAAGGCGAGAGTATCCTCGTCGTAGACGACAGCCCAACCATCTTGAAGCTAGTGGAGTTGACGCTGGCTAAGGCGGGCTTTCGTGTGTCGACCGCGGATTGCGGCGAGCGCGGCATTCTGGCTGCAACCGAGCAGCCTCCCGACCTGCTGCTGCTCGACTACCTTCTGCCCGATCTGAATGGAGATGATGTGTGTCGGGCCATCTCGGGAAACGTGGCCCTGGCCTCGGTGCCCGTGGTCGTGATGAGCGCCAAGGGCGAGGAGGCGGGCACCTGTTTTTCCAATCTGGCCAGCGTGGTCGACATTTTGCCCAAGCCATTTTCGCCGGACGCGCTGCTCGCGGTGGTCAACCATGCGCTCGAGAAGCGCGTACCCAAACCGGAACTCGTGTCGCGAGAGATGTCCGACCATCTGGATGTGAGCGGACTTCTGCCCAAACCCCAAGAGGACAAGCCGGCGGGCTTGCCCATCGGTCCCGACGGCGCCGCGTTGCTGGGTGATCTGGCGGTCGTGTCGATCGCCGACATATTGCTTCTGCTGCAAGACCGGCAGCATTCCGGCGCGCTCCACCTGGTGGGCAGCGAGGCCAGCATCGACATTTTCGTGAACAAGGGCCGCATCGATTTCGCGAGCGCCCGGGGTGTGGCCGACGAGTTCCTGCTGGGACATTTTCTGGTGCGCAGTGGACAGATCGAGCGGGTGCAGTTGGATGAGGTTCTCGCTCAGCGCAGCGCCACCCCGGGGGGCGGGCTGCTGGGCGCCGATCTGTGCCGCCGGGGCCTGATCACCGAGGCCGGGCTGAGAAAGGCCATGGCCCAACAGACCACCGCCCTGGTGTTCGAGGGTTTGCGCTGGGGCGAGGGTCACTTCTCCTTCCACCCCGCGGCCGAGCCCTCGCCGGCTGCGCGCGAAGCGACCCTGGGCCTGCCCATCGACGGGCTCATCATGCAGGGCCTGCGGCGGGTCGACGAGTGGCGCGTGATCGGACAGGAGATCGACAACTTCGACATGGTCTTCGTACGCAACGAGGACAAGATCGCTTCCTTCGACGACCACCGGCTGTTGCGGGAGGAGGCGGCCATGCTCGAGTTCGTCAACGGCAAGAACACCGTGCGCGATCTCATCCGGTTGTCCAAGATGGGCTCGTACGACGTAACCCAGGTGTTGTTCCGGCTCCTGCGCTGCAAGTTCATTCGCAGACGTGTGGCGCCGATGGTTGGGTGAATGTGGCGACGTCCTCCAACCTGGACGTGGTCTTCTTCCATCTGCGCGGCCTGCGCTGCGCGCTGCCTGCCAGCGTGGTGCGTGAGATGTTGCCCATGCCAGGCCTCACGCCGGTCCCGCTGGCCCCGCCCGTGATGCGCGGAATCGCTCCTGTGCACGGCCAAATCCTGCCGGTGCTGGACCTGGGTGTGTACTTTCCTCAGGTCGGTGAGGCCCACGGCGACGGCCTGCCCGATCCCGTGACGGCCGAGCGACTCATCCTGATCGAGACCGCACCCGACGCCAACACCCCTGCCATCGCCGCCGCGCTGGCCGTGGAACATCAGGTGCGCGTGGGCCGGGTCGACGAGCAGCACAGTCGGCCCCCGCCCCCGCGACCGATTTTTCTGACCGCCACGGTACTCGACGCCGACGGTCCCGCCTTGCTGATCAACGCCCAGCAGGCCATCGATCATGTTCGCCACGCCATCAGCACGGTGACAAGTCCATGACTAAGAACTACGGAATGGAAAGCCTTCTGAACGTTGTGAACGCCGCCAAGGGCGGCGATCTGACGGTGCGGGCCGAGGAGAACAGCCCTGCCCTGGCGCCCCTGGCCCGCGCGCTCAACCAGATGCTGGAAGCCCTGAGCCGGCAGGCCAGCCAGATCGCAAGCAGCGCCAGCCAGACCCTGTCGGCCGCGGAAGGGCTCAGGCGCGCCAACCAGGCCATGGCCGAAGGCCTGTCTCACCAGCAGGCGGCCATCGCTGAAATCGCGCGCAAGCTGAAAGCGCTGGAGGCGCGTTCCGACGAGATCGGCCAAATCGTCGAGCTGTTCGACGATGTCACCTCGGAAACCAACATCCTCGCGCTCAATGCGGCCATCGAGGCCTCGCGCGCGGGCGTGCAGGGCAAGGCCTTCGGTCTGGTGGCCGAGGACGTGCGCAAGCTGGCTGAGCGCTCGACGGCGGCCACCAAGGACATCGGCGCTTTCATCCAGACCATCGTGAATTCAACCAGCGAAGCCAACCACACCATCGAAGAGATTCGCAGTGTGACCGAGACGCTGGTCGCATCGGCCGCGGCCGCGGGAGGCGACGCCGCGGCGCTGGCTGCGGCTGGGCAAGAGCTGACGCAGACGATGGCACGGTTGCGCTTCGCTGGCCAAGATGAGGCGGCTCTGGCGCGAGCTTTGCGCGAACGGCGCGCCGCGATCACCAGCGTGTTGCAGCCCCTGTCGCCGCTTCTTGACAATGTAACCACACCGCTGGGCGATGCGCTCCGGCGGGTTCTGGCCGTGCTGGCCGAGGGCGCGAGCACGAGCGAGCGCTAAATGACCGGTCACAATTCGAGGACAAGCACTTTCTTCTCCCCTCTCCCGTCGGGAGAGGGGCCGGGGGTGAGGGTGATGTTTTCCCTGGGCCAGACGCTGAAGCGACGCCGGTGTCGTGTCTCAAGTCCGCGGCATGGGTTCACGTCCAATCCAGCACCCTCACCCCAGCCCTCTCCCGTCGGGAGAGGGAGACGTGTGTCGGCTGACCGCCGCTCCGCATTGATGGGCAGAAATCCGGGTGCAAAGGCCCTGCAATTCAGGCCCATCCCAGGTGCTGCGGTCCGCAGATCACGACCGGTCATTTAGCTGGCCCTATTTAGCCATGGCATCGTCCGCAAAAGACGGCTCGGACGGCAGCGAGCGCGGCCCACTGGGTGAGTGGAATCCCAGCGAGGCCGAGCTGCTGCGCGGCTTGTTTCTCGACGAGGCGGACAAGCACCTGCGCCACATCACGGAGGCGGAGCGGGCGCTGGCGCGCGCCGCGGAGGCCACCTTGGAGGTGGACCCCCAGATCGTAGATGCCTTGTTTCGCCATCTGCACACGCTCAAGGGTGCGGCGGGCTCGGTGGGCCACGATGCCATCGCGCGGGCCACCAACGAGCTGGAAGAGCTGTGCGCCGAGATGCGAACCGGAAAGCTGGCGCCGACTTTCGGAATCCTGGAACGTATCGACGAGGGGATTTCCTCGCTGCGCGCCCTTCTCACCAGCGCCCGTTTGGCGGCCCCGCCCCCGCGCGCTGTCGATCTGGCAGAACCCGCCGCCCTGCTGCGCGAGGTGCCCGAGCGCCGTCGACAATCGGATCGGCGTGCGGTGGCCGACCGGCGCACCAGCGGCGAGGGCATGCTTCGGGTCGAGGCCGAGCGGCTTGATGTGCTGCTCGACGGTGTGGGCGATCTGGTCATCCTGCGCACCCGCCTCGAGCGGCGCGTGCACGAACTGGAGAGCGTGCTGCGCGATCTGCGTGTGGCCCGCAACACCATGCGCGTCTCGCTGGGTGAACTGGGAGCCGGACTGCCCACGGGCGAAATTCAGAGTCAAGACGAGAGGACGCGGGTGCTCGATCGCCTGGGCGAGGTGGAGGTCTCCTTCAACAACTTCTCCTCGTACCTGGACCGCACGGTCCGTGCGCTCGCCAGCGATACCGGTTCCCTGCGCCACACCTCGGAGCAGCTTGAAGATCAGATCCGCCGCGCGCGCCTGGTGCCCATGGAGTGGCTGTACAGCCGGCTCGGCTCGGCCATGCGCGAGTTGGAGCGTAGCTGCCGCCGCCCGGTGGACATGGTGGCGACGGGCGGCGAGGTTGAACTGGACAAGAGTGTGGTCGATCAGCTCGCCGACCCTCTGCTGCACCTTCTGCGCAATGCCCTGGCGCACGGAATCGAGCCGGCCATGGTGCGCGCCGAGCGTGGCAAGCCACCGCGCGGTCGCATCGAGATCAAGACGGTGCAGGAAGGGGACTGCGTCTTCATCACCTTTGAGGACGACGGAGGAGGGATCGATCGGGAGGCCATCCGCCAGGCGCTGCTGCGCGCTGGGCGCCAGGAGGCGGCCGCTACGCTAGATGACAAGGCTTTGGTCAAAGCGGTGTTCGAGCCTGGGTTCTCCAGTCGTTCCCAGTCAGACGCGCTGGCCGGCCGAGGCATGGGCCTCAACATTGTCGAGCGTACCGTCGCGCACATAGGCGGCGAGGTCAAACTGGAATACCGGGCGGGCGTCTTCACGCGGTTCCACCTTTCGGTTCCGCTCAGCGGTGCCATCACGCAGGCGCTCTTGTTCAAGTTGGGCGGCCAGGTCTACGCCGTGCCAGCCGCGCACGTGGTCGAGGCCTTGCCGGTGGGACCCGAGATTCTGGCCGGGAATTCCGTGGTGACGACCTTGCCGGCCCAGCACCCGGCCGGGGACGTGCCCGCGCTGCCGCTGCTGCGCCTGCATGCCTTGCTGGGCGTCGAGTTGCCCCCGGGTCGGCGGGCGGCGGCCTTGCATGTGCGCTACGGCGGTCGCGACTTCGTCTTCACCTGCGACAAGGTCATTGGCCCGCGCACGGTCGTGATCCGTCCCCCCGGCCCCCTACTGGGGTTGATTCCGCTCTATGGTGGGGTGACGGCGTCGGGAGCCGGCAAGGCGCAACTGGTGCTGGACCTGGGCACGCTGGCCGACACGGCCTTTGGCCCACCACGAATCGCGGCGCCGGGGCCGCGGCGGGGACAACCGCGCGTGCTCATCGTCGACGATTCGCGCATGGCGCGCGAGAGCGCTGCGCGCTTGCTCTACGCCGGTGGCTACCAGACCGTGGCCGCGGAGGACGGGTGGGATGCGTGGGATGTCTTGGGCGAGCGGCGTTTCGACGCGGTTGTCACGGCGCTGGAGATGCCCCGCGTGGACGGGTTCCAGTTGATCGCGCGGATTCGACACGAACCGACCTTGCGCGGCTTGCCCATCGTGGTTCTCTCGTCGCGCACCTCGCAGGCGACCCGGCAGCGCGCCCTGGCCGCCGGCGCCAACGTTTTTCTGCCCAAGTCGCGCCACAAACGCAGCCTGGTGGAAGCGGTCGCCTCCTGCCTGCGCGAGCAGGCCTTGCCGCCGGCGGCGGGGGGACGCTAGTCGGAGTTGGTCACCTTTTCCACCACAGAGAGCACAGAGAACACAGAGGTCGGAGAGGAAGAAGGGAGTTCGGACCAGACTGGCTCAACCCCTTCCCTTTCCAGTCCGGCTCCGCGACCTCTGTGCCCTCTGTGGTGAAAAGAGCTAGCCTCCTCCTCACACCGTCTGAGGCGGGGGAGTCGTCTCGGCGAGAAATGGGTTTTCGGGGGCCAGGATGGTTCCCGTCAGGTTTCCCTGCGCGGTTGCGCCTGGCCACACCACACTGCGGACCACCTGCGCACCCGGCGATACGCGGCCACCACCGCTGACCACCACCCAGGGTCCCACCACGGCGCCTGCCTCGACCACCGCGCCGGCCGCCAGGCGAACCGGCGCCACGATGCAGGCGGAAGCATCGACGTGCGCAGCCGGATCCACGCCCACCAGAGGCCCGGGCGGGTGGGGGAGCAGGGCGGGATTGGCCAGCAAGGCCAGGTTTCCCGCGAGATAGCTTTCAGGGTTGGAATGCTCGGCGAAATAGCCGGTCATGGTCAGGGATCCGATGCGGTCTCCCGCCTGCAGCGCCGGGATGTACGCGTCGCCGATGATGTCGGATACTCCGGTGGGCAGGCGGTCGAGCAACGCCGAGTCGACCACGTGGATACCGGTGAACATGCGCGGGGCAAGGGACGATGAGCCGGCGCGGCCCGCGCGTTGTCCGCGGATGCTCAGCACGGTGCCATCGGCATCCACGCCAATGGGCGCCCAGAGTTCGGGATGAGGATCCGTGCGCAGCACCATGGTGGCGATGGTGTTGCGAGGCGCTTGACCATGGGCTGTGATGACCGCACGCAGATCGATGTCGGCCGCGACTTTCCCGTTGATGATGAGCACCGGCCCGGAAGCAAACAGCGAGCGGGCTTTGCCCACCCCGCCGCCGGTGCCGAGCAGCTCTTCCTCGACGGAGTAGCGCAGGTTCACGCCGAACTGCGAGCCGTCGCCCAGCGTCTTCCCGATTTTGTCGCCGTGGTGGTGCAAATTGATCACGATGTCGTGCAGGCCGGCTTGGCGGCACAAGGCCAAGGCGTAGGTGATTGCGGGATAGCCGCACACGGGAAGCAGCGGCTTGGGAAGCGCCAGGCCGAGAGAGCCGAGCCGGGTCGAACGGCCCGCCGCGAGAATCATCACCTGCATGGGTGGCCATGGTACTACGGACGCCATCCAGGTGAGCACCTTCATGATACGCTGGCGCCATCATGAAGATATGTGTCATCGGGACCGGCTACGTCGGACTGGTCGCGGGTGCGGGGTTTGCCGACATGGGCAACGACGTCACCTGTTGCGACATCGACGGGGAAAAGATCGCCGCGCTCAAGCGGGGTGAGGTGCCCATCTACGAGCCGGGCCTGGAAAAGCTGATCGCCCACAGCGTGCAGGAAAGCCGACTCGCCTTCACCACCGACATTGCCGCCGCCGTGGTCGGCACCGAGGTCGTGGTGCTGGCGGTGGGCACGCCGCCCGCGCCCGACGGCTCGGCTGATCTGCGCTACATTTTCCAGGCGGCAGAGACGGCCGCGCGCGCGCTTTCGGGCTGGGCGGTGCTGGTGACCAAGTCCACCGTGCCGGTCGGCACCGGCGACAAGATCGAGGCCATCGTGCGCCAGCATGCGCGCCACGAATTCGCGGTGGCGTCCAATCCCGAGTTTCTCAAAGAGGGCGACGCGGTCAACGACTTCATGAAACCCGATCGCGTGATCATCGGGACCAGCGACCCGCGCGCGTTGGCTACGCTGCAGGCCCTGTACACGCCTTTCACCCGCTCAAGCGATCGCATCATGGTTATGGACCGTCGCTCGGCCGAGCTGGCCAAGTACGCCGCCAACTCCATGCTGGCGACGCGCATCTCGTTCATGAATGAGATGGCCAGTCTGTGCGACGCGGTGGGTGCTGACATCGAGATGGTGCGCAAGGGACTGGGCGCCGACGCGCGCATTGGCAGCAAGTTCCTATACGCGGGGGCGGGTTTCGGCGGAAGCTGTTTCCCCAAGGATCTGCGTGCTGTGATCAGCACCGCCAAGGAAGCGGGCATGGGCTTGCAAGTTCTGAGCGCGGTGGAAGCCGTCAACCAGCGGCAGAAACACTACCTGGCGGAACGCCTGCTCAAGCATTTCCACGGCGATCTGGGCGGTCGCAAGGTCGCAGTGTGGGGACTAGCCTTCAAGCCCGGCACCGACGATGTGCGCGAGGCCCCGGCGTTGGTGCTCATTGAGGATTTGCTGGCCGCCGGCGCGCGCGTGGCGGCCAGCGACCCGGTCGCCATCCCGGCGGTGCGCAAGATCCTGGGTGAACGCGTGGAATTCCAGGCCTCCAACTACCAATGCGCCGAGGGTGCCGATGCCCTGGCCCTGGTCACGGAATGGCACGACTACCGCCGGCCGAACTTCGCGCGCCTCCGCAGCATCATGCGCACACCGGTGCTCGTCGACGGGCGCAACGTGTGGGAACCGGCTGAGGTACGCGCCGCCGGATTCACGTACTACGGGGTGGGGCGAGGGAGCGGATCGGAAGGTTAACTACTTCCCGTTCTCGGCGCGCCACCAGGCCACGAAGCGGGGAATGCCTTGCTCGATGCTGACCTTGGGCGCGTAGCCCAGATCGCCTTGCGAGAGCTCTAGGTCAGCCAGGGTGTGTGGCATGTCGCCCGGCTGTTCGGGTTGCCAGTCGATGCGTGCCGCTTTTCCCAGCGCGGCGGCGATGCGATCCACCAGAGTCTTGAGGCTGGTGGGATGGGCGCCGCCCAGATTGTAGATGCGATACGCAGGATTGGGGCTGCGGGCCTGCTGCTCGACGGCGGCCAACACGCCGTCGAGGATGTCGTCGATCCAGGTGTAGTCACGCGAGGTGTTTCCGTCGCCAAACAGCTCGACGGGCTGGTCGCCGGCAATCAGCCTGGTGAACTTGTGGATGGCCAAGTCGGGGCGCTGGCGCGGGCCGTACACGGTGAAGAAACGCAAGCAGGTGATCGACGAGCCGTACAGGTGGTGCTCGGTGAAGGCGAGCATCTCGCCCGCCCGTTTGGTCGCGGCGTAGGGCGAGAGCGGCCGGGTGCAGGGATCGCTTTCGCAAAATGGCACCTGACTGTCTTTGCCGTAGACCGAGGACGACGAGCCGAACACGAACCGCTGGATTCCGCGCGCGCGACAGGCGGAAAACAGGTGCAGCGTACCGGTCACATTCACCGCCCAGTAGCGCTGCGGGTTCGTGATCGATGGCCGTACTCCGGCCAGCGCCGCCAGGTGCACTACGGCGTCGACTTTGCCCGCGGCGTCCAAGGCAGAGGCAATGTCCTGCGGGTCGGTCAAGTCGCCCTCGACCAAGCGGAAGGCCGGGTTTCGACGAAGCCCCGCCAGATTCCGTTCCTTTACGGCTCGGGGATAGAAATCGTCGAAGTTGTCAAAGCCCGTGACTCGATCCCCGCGCGCGACCAGGCGCTCGGCCAAGTGAGAACCGATGAAGCCGGCCGCGCCGGTGACAAGGATTTCCATGAGGGATCACAATAGACGGCACGTGCCGTGGCTATCAATGGCGAAGATAGAGCAGATACTCAACGTTGCCCTTGCCCCCGGTGATGGGCGAGGTGGTCTCGCCCAGAACCTCGTAGCCCAGCTCACGGGCCGCGGCCTTCACCTCATCGAGCGCGAGCAGCCGATCCGCTTCGTCGCGCACGATGCCGCCCTTGCCCACCTTGGCCCGGCCCACCTCGAATTGCGGCTTGACCAGGGCGACCACAGGAGCGCCGGGAGAGAGCAGGGCGGGCAGCAAGGGCAGCACCAGACGTAAGGAGATGAAGGAGACGTCGACCACGGCGAACCCGCAGCGCTCGGGGATGCGTTGGGGTGGCATGAGGCGGATGTTGGTGCGATCGATGACCACCACGCGCGCATCCGAGACCAGCTTCCAGTCGAGCTGGCCGTGCCCGACATCGATGCAGTACACGCGCCGGGCGCCGCGCTGGAGTAGGCAATCGGTGAAGCCGCCCGTCGAGGCGCCCACGTCGACGGCGACCAAGTCGTTCACATCGAGGCCGAAAGTCACCAATGCGTGCGCCAACTTGATTCCCCCGCGCGAAACGTAGGGCATGGGTTCCCCACGCAGGCGCAGCGCCGCCTGCACACCGACCAAGTCCCCGGCCTTGTCAACCGGGCGATCTCCGTCGAGCACCTGGCCCGCCAGGATGAGCGCTCGCGCCTTTTCACGCGTGGGTGCCAGCCCTTGCTCGACCAGCGCGAGATCGGCGCGCACCCGGCCGCCGTGCGCCTTGGCCGAGGCCGGCTGGGGCCTGGTCGCGGCTTCTGGGTCGGGGTGGCGCGCCATGGTTGGGACGAGAATAGACTCCCAGGAGTTCCTGGTTGCAAACCTGATCGCCACAAGTACAATTCCCTGACCCGTTTCGGCGGGTTCTGGGGCTGTAGCTCAGCTGGGAGAGCGCC
>Ga0302322_100006436_pt1 | contig 10410 bp, 9 predicted proteins | sample Fen_T0_2_FD_203757 | JGI IMG/M metagenome (GOLD analysis project Ga0302322, IMG submission 203757) | Peat permafrost microbial communities from Stordalen Mire near Abisko, Sweden - Fen_T0_2 | ecosystem: Environmental > Terrestrial > Soil > Wetlands > Permafrost | place: Sweden: Abisko... | reverse complement strand
CGGGGGACACGCTCGCCGCACCGGCCGCACCGGCCGCACCGGCCGCACCGGCCCCGCTCACCCCGCCGCCCGCAAAGCCCGTTGCCCCACTCTGGGCCGATTGCCCCGAGCTCCCGCCGAGTTCAGATGTGGCCGCCGAGCCGCCGATCGCCCCGACGCGTCCGCTGTCACCCCCGTGAGAATCGGATCCAGAGTGATCCACCACCGTGCCGCTGCAAGCAGCAGCAAAAACTTGCAGCCCCAGCAGGGCTCCGACCACTCCCCGTCGGCAATTCATCCCAGCAATGTGTCACGCCAACATTGGGTCCGCCAATTTGTCCTTGGGACTTTTGCGCGGTGAAATCAGGGGCCAGGCTGGCGGCCCCGAATTCGGCTGCAACAGGGAGCCGGAGCGAGGTGCGCGGCTGGCTCGCGAGCGCCCCTCCTCAACCAGTTAGGCGCGACCCAATTTGCGCATCGTGTACTTCGCGGCGCGCACCACGACCGAACGCGGCAGCATTTTCGAGAGCGTGGTTTGCATGGAGTTCACCTTGCCCGGGACGTAGACGACGCGGCCCGCCGCGTAGGCTTGGAGCGTACTCTGCACGACGTCGTTCGGTTCGAGCTTGGCGAACTTGAGTACGCTGCCTTCGGGCATTCCGGCCGCAGCTTGGAAGCCGGTCGGTACCGGACCGGGGCAGCAAGCGAGCACGCGGACGTCGGTCTTTTCCAGCTCGGAAGCGAGGGCAGCGGAGAAGCTCACCACGAACGCCTTGCTCGCGCCGTAGGTCGCCATGTACGGCGTGGGCTGATAAGCAGCGGTAGAGCCGATGTTGATGATGCCGCCGCGGTTGCGCCGGACCATGCCCTGCAGAAAGTGCGACGACAGGCAGACCACGGATTCACAGTTCACGCGCACCATGGTGGTTTGACGGAGGGGCTCGGCGTCAGCGAACTCACCGGCGGAGCCGAACCCGGCGTTGTTGATCAAGTGATCGATGGTCACGCCCAAATCATCGACGATCAGCGCGAGTTGCTCGGCGCCGCCCGGCTGCGACAAATCGGCCGTGACCACGCGCGTCGCTACGCCATTGATGCGCGAAAGGTCGGAAGCCAACGTCTCGAGCTTTTCGCGCGAGCGACCGCTCAGGACCAGGTTGCAACCGCGGTGGGCGAGCTGCCGAGCGAACTCTTCACCCAAGCCGGAAGATGCGCCCGTCACTAGCGCAGACGTGCCCGAAAATACGTCGCTGTCCATGTCTTCCTTCAGGCGGGGCGCTGGCCACGCATACGCAGGTAATGGTCGGCCAGCACGATCGCCATCATCGCCTCGCCGATGGGCACGAAGCGGGGCAAGAGGCACGGATCATGGCGGCCCTTGGTCATGATCGTGGTCTCCTTTCCATCCTCCGTGACCGTCTTTTGCTCGCGCGATAGGCTGCTCGTGGGCTTGATCGCCGCGCGCACGACGATCGGCATGCCGGAGGAGATGCCGCCGAGCATGCCACCGTGACGGTTACTGCGGGTGCGGATGTGGCGGACGCCGTTGGGGTTCTCCTCGGCGAAGAACTCGTCGTTGTGCTCGCTGCCGCGCTGCGTGGCGCTGGCAAAGCCGCTGCCATACTCCACCCCTACCACTGCTGGCAGGCTGAACAGAGCCTTGGCCAGATCGGCTTTGAGCTTGTCGAACACAGGCTCACCCAAACCCGCAGGCACGTTGCTGGCCACTATTTCGCTCACGCCGCCGATCGAATCCTGCTCTTTGCGCACTCGGTCGATCAGCTCGATCATCTCGTGCGCGCGCGGCACATCCGGGCAGCGCACGATATTGGGCGAGCCGTCGGGAAATGTCTCCACCTGTGCCAGCGTGACGAGCTCCGGCTGGTCCACGTTTGCCACGATCGGGCCGACCTGCTTGACGTACCCCACGACGGTTCCATCGAAGGCTGCGGCGATCACTTTCTTTGCCACCACCCCCGCGGCGACGCGCGCGACCGTCTCGCGTGCGCTCGAACGGCCGCCGCCGCGGTAGTCCCGGAAGCCGTACTTGGCATCGTACGTGAAGTCCGCGTGGCCGGGGCGGTACTTGTCCTTGATCGCGGAATAGTCACGGCTGCGCTGGTCCTCGTTGCGAATCAAAATCGCCAGGCTGGTGCCGGTGGTGCGGCCCTCGAAGACGCCGCTCAGGATCTCCGGCGAGTCCGATTCTTGCCGCTGGGTGACCAGCCGGCTCTGACCGGGCCTGCGGCGGTCGAGATCGACCAACAAATCTTCGACCGAAAGCGCGAGCCCCGAGGGACAACCATCGATGATGACGACGTTGCCAGGCCCGTGTGACTCACCTGCCGTGGTGATCCGGAACGCCTGACCGAAGCTGTTACCTGCCATACCGGGCGGGAGTGTATCAGTTGCGGAGGTGGCGGCGACCGGGCATTTTATCCAGTCCATGACGACTCTCACGGATCTGCGGGACGAGGAGCGACTCTTCTTCGATACGGTCATCGCGTTCGCGCGGGATCGCATCGCTCCCAAGGTGCGCGAAATGGACGAAACCGGCCACTTCGCCGCGACGTTGCTGCCGGAGCTGTTCGAGCTCGGCGTGATGGGCGTGGAGATACCGAGCGAACACGGCGGCGCGGGCAGCAGCTTCTTCAACGCCGTGCTGGCGGTTCAGGCCTTGGCGCGCGTCGACCCGAGCGTGGCCGTGTTGGTCGACGTGCAAAATACGCTGGTCGAAAATGCCTTGTTGCGCTGGGGCAGTGTCGAGCAGAAGTCGCGCTATTGCCCGAAGCTCGCCAGCGCTTGGGTCGGCTCTTACGCACTCAGTGAAGCCAGCTCCGGCTCCGACGCCTTCGCGCTCAAGGCACGCGCGGAACGACGCGGGGATCGCTTCGTGTTGAACGGCCGCAAGCTCTGGATCACCAACGCCGCCGAGAGCTCGCTGTTCATCGTGTTTGCCACGGTCGATCCGGAAAAGGGCTACAAAGGCATCACCGCGTTCCTCGTCGAACGCGATTTTCCGGGGTTTTCCGTAGGCAGAAAAGAAGACAAGTTGGGCATCCGCGCGTCCAGCACCTGCGAGCTATTGCTCGACGACTGCGAAGTACCGGTCGAAAACGTACTCGGTGAAGTGGGCAAGGGTTACAAGATAGCGATTGAGGCGCTCAACGAGGGGCGCATCGGCATTGGCGCGCAAATGTTGGGCCTGGCGGAAGGCGCTTTCGCCCAAGCCATGGCCTATATGCGCGAGCGCGTTCAGTTCGGCAAAGCCATTGCGGAGTTCCAAGGCATGCAGTTTCAATACGCGCGCGTGGCCATGGAAATCGAAGCCGCGCGTTTGCTGGTGTACAACGCGGCGCGGCTGAAAGACGCGGGACGGCCGTTCGTGAAAGAGGCAGCGATGGCCAAATTGTTCGCCTCGGAGGTCGCGGAGCGCACCGCCTCGCTGTGCGTGGAGTTCTACGGGGGCATCGGCTTCACGCGCGACTGCCCAGCCGAGAAATTCTACCGAGACGCCAAGATTGGTAAGATTTACGAAGGGACCAGCAACATGCAGCTTGCGACGATCGCCAAACTGCTCGGCTGACGCTCAGCCAGCCCTGCGCGCCGGCTCTGACGCGACGCGCCGGAGAGCGGAATCAATGGCCGCCACGATTTCAGATTCGCTCGCAGGCTTTGCAAGAGTGGCGTGCGCCAGCTGGCCGTGGAGCGTATCGGCTGACCCAACCTGAGACGAGTGTACGACGCGCGCCGTCTCGGGATGGCGCTGGGCGAGCACTTCCAGCACCGCCCGGCCGCCGCCACCCGGCATTTCCAGGTCAGTGAGCACCAAGTCGTAACTCAACTCGCTCAAAGCTTCGATCGCCTGAGCGGCGCCGGAAGCGGTGTTGACCTGCAATTCCGGTCGGTATTTGCGCAGCACACGCCACAAGCCGCGGATGACCGACGGATCGTCGTCGACCAACAAGATCCGGGGGCGACGCGTCGAGACGCGAGAAATCGGCGGTTCACTTGGCAGCATGGGGGGTAGTTGTGCAAGAGCCGGGCCGCCGGTCTGTTTGCGACCTTTTTGCGGCTAATCGAGGCGGCCGGAGTTCGACGCTTGCACCCCCCTTGGCCTTGGGTATGGTCGCGGCGCCATGGTCGAACCCGGTATCGTTACGCTGGCCAAAATCGTCGGAACTCTGCTCTGCGCAATGGGCGTCGTTCCTTTCCTGTTCCTATTGGCTCCCGGTGACCGCAAAGAGCCGGAAGTCAAAGATACGTTCGACGGCGACGTTCAGTAAGCCACGGCCCCTCTGTCGGTCGCGCGACGCGCTGCCTGGGCCCCAGGGGAAACGCGCGCACTCGGAAACCGTGGGCGTCGATCCACGTACTACCCGGCAATCCGAGCCAGGCATTTGAGGGAGAGCCGCGGAATGCGCGACGTGAATCATCGATTTTTGGCAGCCGTACTTTGCCTGTGCGGCACCTGGGCTGGTTGCAAAGCCAAGCCTGCTCCAATGCTCGCGCCCACCGCGTCCGCGTTGCAGGCGGCACCGATTGTCGCCAGCGCAACGCAATTCAGAGTCGACGAGCCATCGAGCAAAGTCGCCTTCTCGATGGATTCGCCCCTCGAGAAGATCTACGGCGATGCCTCCGGCGGTCTGCAAGGCGACCTGTTCGTCGATTTGACGGATCTCGGTAAGTCCACGGCGTTGGTCAAGGTCGACCTACAAAAGCTGGTGCTCTACCAACAGAAGCGCGGGGACGAGAAGGCTGGTTACAGCGATCGGAAGAAGAGCGATCTGCAAAATGAGCACGCGCGCAATTGGCTGCAGATCGCGCCGCGCGAAGGCGAAGTCACGGCGGAGCAAGCCGAGGCCAATCGCTGGGTCGAGTTCAAGATCGACAAGCTCGAGGGCGCGACCGTCACGAATGTCGCTGCAGCGCAAGGCGCGGAACGCAAGCTCAGCGCGATTGCTAGCGGGGACTTTCGACTCCACGGACGCAAGCAAAGCAAGAGCGCCAAGCTCGAGCTGACCGTGAACTATGAGGGCGGCAAGCCGCGATCGATTCACGTGAGAACCAGCGAGCCTTTCGCCATCGGACTCGAAGAGTTCGAAGTGCATCCGCGCGATGATGCTGGAAAATTCGTCAAATCGCTGAGCGACGCACTGAGCAGCAATTTGAAGGGCAAAGTGGCACAACGTGCCCCCATCGAGCTGGACTTCACGGCCAACGCGCAGTGATAGCCGGCTAGCGGCGCGTCACTTCGCGCAGAACTCGGAAGCGCTGGGTGACCCCAGCGCGGAGCACCTCGAGCACGAGGTCACTGCCGGGCTGACCACCGAGGCGTGCACGAGCATCGGTCATCGAAGTCGGACGCACGCCGTCCAAAGCAACGATGACATCCGCGGGCTCCACGCCCGCGCGTTCGGCCTCGCTCGACTCCGCGACGCTGACTACCACGACCTCGATGTTCGGCGCGCTGCCGCGCTCGCCAAGGCCGATCGCCACGCTGCCTGGCGCAAACGACGAATCTCCGTCACCGCCGTGCGGCGCGAGTCGGAGGCGAAGCCCCCGCGTAGTGCGACCCGAGCTGATCTCCACGGCGTGTGCGCTACCGCGACCAGCTACCGCGGAAATGGCCGAAACAGTGACGATACCCGGGTGAACTCCGGGTAATAGGAAGTGCCCGTCGCTGTCGCTCACGACCACGCCGCGCGCAGCCTTGCCCGCTGGCAGATAGCCCGGGCCGTCGCCCACCATCACCCGCGCGCCTGGGACCCGATCTCCGCGTTCGTCGAGGACCTCGCCCTCGACCTCGCCGGCCTCCGAGAGATCGATGTCGGGTAAGGTGAAGGGCCGATCCGCGCGACCAGTGGAATCCACGCGTAGCGACGCCTCCTCGTCGGCGAAATCGGGGTGCTCGACCCGCACGCGTAGCTCACCCGGAGCGATATCGCGCAGCCGGAACGCTCCGTCACCGTCACTGGTCGCCACTTTGCGCACGCCATTTTGCGAAACGCTGACCACCGCGCCGCGAACCACGCTGCGGCCGCGCACGGCGGTCACGCGCCCTTCGACGATCACGCCGCGCCGCAAGGTGAGCCTGAGCTCTTTGGGCGCGGTAGCGACGGTTTGCGCGATTCGCGCGTAGCCTGGAGCCTCGGCCACGATGCGCAGATTTTCTCCGAAGGCATCTGGAAAGCTGGCCGCCCCCTCCTGATCCGTGAAACGCGTCAGGCGCATCGGGCGCGTTGGCTCGAGCGAAGTAGCCGCGATCTCGACCAGCTCAATCGGCCGAGCTTCTTCGTCGAGCGCGAGCACCCGCACTGGGTCGCGTAGCGCGGGCAAGATCAGCTGCAGCTTCTCGTGAGCGCCTTCGGCTAGGTGCAGGGACTTTCGGAGCACGACGCGCGCTGGGTCTTCTGCGCGCGCGAGGGACAGCGTGATTTCGGCGGGCACGGCTGCAAACGCGAACGTCCCGTCGCTGGCGGTAGTTGCCATCTCGGTGCGCGTCGCACGTGCCGAGGTCAACTCGACCTCGACGCCGCTGAGCGGCTGATCTCGGTCGTCGAGCACGCGGCCCTCGAGCGACCCGCCTCGCAAAAGCACGATCTTGAGCCGGGACTCACCGCCCGCCGCCAGCGTGAGCAGTTCGCTAGTGCCCTCGACGTAGTCCGGATGCCTGACAATCACTCGCAGTCGACCCGGAGTGACGGGCCGCGCGGTAAACTGTCCCCCGCGGTTCGACACCCAGGGCGCGAGCTCACCGAGCGGCTCCTCGAAGTCAGCCGCGTTGGGCGCCACGGACGACTCGGCACCTGGCTTTGGGATGGGGGGCACCGGGCCGGGCATCACGCCCAATTCACCCGCCGCGACGAGCGGCAGGGGCCCGGGCAAGGCCCAGGCAAAGTGGTTCTGCCGAAAACCGACCAGCGCTGGCGTCTCGGCGATTGGTAGCCCGGCGGGATCACTGCCAACGACTTCGATGCTTGCACCTTCGACCGGGAACCCGCGGGCGTCCGTGACTTCACCGAAGAGGGTCCCTCCGCGCGTGAGCGGAACCCGCACCGGCCCGGTCAGGAGCTCAGGAACAGCGACCAACGCACTCCCCACGAAATCCGCCGCGCGCGCACCCAGGGTCGCAGGCCCGGCCGCGATCGGACCGAGCGACACCTTGCCGTCGCTACCAGTCCGGCCGCGAATGGGAAACGAACTGAGCCCTGCCTCCGCGAGTACGACGTCCGCGTTCGCCACGACGACCGGGTTTGGTCCCTCGCCGTCAGTGACGACCGCGGTCACCGTGCGCCCAGGCTCGAGCCTCAAGGTCAGCTTCTCGTTCGCGCCGCGAGCCAGAGGGAAGCCGAGCAAGGTGGGGGCCACGTCGCCGGCCAAACTTGCCCGAATGTCGTAGCTCCCCGCTAGAAGTCCCGTGATTCTCGCGCTCCCGGTCGCGTCGGTCAGAGCGCTGCGCGCCGGCCAGAGTGTCGGACCCGCGATCATCACAGTGGCGGCTTGGGCGGGCTTGCCATCGGCAGCGAGCACCACCAGCTGGAGGGACGCCAGCCGCCGAAGAGTGAGCGCGAGCGCGCCACGCACCCCCGCGCGCGACACGGACTCGTAGCCGGGCGCGGATGCCTTCACCGACCACGGGGTATTTCCCAAACGAGCGAACCGCGCAACACCCAGGTCGTCCGTGAGCGCGCCGAACGGCAACGGATCGGAAGTGTCGACCAGCACCGTGGCTTTGGGGATCGGCGCTGCGCTCTCGTCGCTAACGGTGACCGCGAGCATTTGGGCCGGATGCAGACTGAACGAAAGAGCGCGCTCTTCCGTACCCAACAGCAAGGTGCTCGAGGCACGCGCGAAACTTGGTGCATCGACGAGCAGCCACAGACGTCCGAGGGGCAGGCGCCGAAGCAGCGCTTGCCCAGAGCCGTCGGTAGACTCTGCGGCGATCCAATGAAAGCTACCCGCGCGCTCCCAGAACACTTGCACGGTTGAAACGCCCGAGGCGCTGCCCCCGTCGCGCAGTACCGTGACACGCACGGAGCCCGTGCGTTCTTGCTCCGAAATGTGAATCGGTTCCGAGGGCTTGCGCTCTGGAGCCGGGCGAAGAGGCACGTCCGCCAGGCCCAGCACGAAGCTCAGGCTGGCAACCACCGAGAGAAGCAGCGTCAAGAGCTCGATCGGGGGCCTGCGGCTCGTCACGCGAGCACCATAACGCGGACCGGGGGCGCCGGCTTCCGCCCGAATGCTATGCTTCGGGTCAGTGCCTCGTCGAGCTTGGGCCTTGCTGGGGATCGCACTGAGCGCGAGCGTCGAGCTCGCTTGCAGTTCGCGCGAGCACCCGCGCCCCTTCGAGGTGTCTCAAGCGGGTGGCGGCGGGCTGGGCAGCGACGGCATGGGTGGGTTGAACCTGGGCGACGCCGGCCCACAGACGGCGCTGTGCGGCAACGAGCAAATTCCGGCCATCAGCGATCCTCCAAATCTCTACTTCGTGGTCGATCGCTCCGGTAGCATGAGCGATCCACTGCCCGGGAGCGCCTTCAGCAAATACGAAAACGCGCGCATCGCCATCAGCGTCATGCTGCGCGCGGTCGGCCACCGCGTACGCTACGGCGCGGGCGTCTTCCCGGCGCTGCTCAACCCGGATGGCTGTGCGCCGGGCATGCAAGTCTTTCCAATCACGGCGGGAGACGCGCCTCAATATGCCGCAATGGGCGAAAACGGCCCTATTTTGAGCGATCTTCTCAACCGGCTCGGCGCCAACGTCCCATCCGGGGGCACGCCCACGGCGGCCACCCTACGCGAGCTCGAACCGACCATCGTCGGGCTAGACGGAAAAAAGACCTACGTCGTATTGATGACCGACGGCGCCCCCAACTGCAATCTGGAACTCCGCTGCGGGGTAGACGCCTGCATCCCCAATATCGAGCACCTTTCGGCGTCGGGGATGGCTTGCGACAGTAGCTTCAATTGCTGCGCGCCAAAGCTCGGCATGGGTGACTGTGTCGACGCCGATGCCAGCGAAGCGGCGGTCGCCGACTATGAAAAAGCCGGGGTCGACACTTTCGTGGTCGGAATGCCCGGCAGCGAGGCGTATCGGGCGGTGCTGAACCGGCTCGCGACCGCCGGAAACACCGCGCGCCCGGGGAATCCTGCCTATTATGCGGTGACCGACACCGACGAGTTGAGCCAGGCCCTGCGCTACATAGGGGCCCAGGTCGCCATCAGTTGCGATCTGCCGCTCAGCAAAGTCCCCGAAGACCCAGATCTGGTCAATGTGTACTTCGACGACCGAGTCGTAACAAAAAGTGATGACGACGGTTGGCGCTACACGGGGGACCGCAGCATCCAGTTCGTGGGCGCCGCGTGCAACACATTGAGTTCGGGCAACGTGCTGAACGTTCAGGTCCTGTCCGGCTGTCCAACGGTACTACGCTGACGAGAACGCCTTCTGATGTTACGGTCCGCCGCGTGAAGCCTGCTCCGGAGCTGGAAGCGCTACGGCGAAGCATCGACGACCTGGATGGCCGCATCCTGCAGCTCGTCGCCGAGCGCGTGAAGGTCGTGCTGGCCGTTGGTCAGTTCAAGCGTGAAAATAACATGGCGGTTTACGATCCCGAGCGCGAGCGAAAGATGCTCGATCGGCTGTGCAGCCAGGCTCCCGAGCCGCTCGACGGCGACACGGTGCGACGGATCTTCGAGCGCCTGATCGACGAGTCACGCCGGATCGAACAGCACAGCATGGGCAAGCACGGCTAGCCGCCTCGAGCGCGATACTTCGAGCGCGACACTGGCTAGTGCAGCGTGTGCCACGACCCCTCGTGTTCCACGACCGGCACCTCCACTTCACTCGCCGATGCCGCCAGCTGCGCGACCGGGACCTCCGCGCCCTTGGTGAGCACGATGTGGACGCGCGCGGCCTGTGTGCGCAAAGCCAGCCGAGCGCGCTGCATGTCTTCCACCGCCTCTTCTCGCGCCCAGCGCTGCAACGTGAGCTTGTCTCTTCGCTTCCGCCGACGCCACGCCCAAACCGCAAGCCCCAGCGCGATCACCCAGAAAAAGGTACCGCTCAGAAGAATCGGCAAGAAAGTATACCGACGCGAGGCGTCGTCGCGCCATTCGAGCTCGAGCGTGGCGACATCCACGCCGTAGGCATCGAGCACCGCTCGTTCGAATGAATTGCCCTCGCGCAGCTCGCTCACCAGCGTGCGAAAGCGATGGATATCTTCGCGCCGAACCAAGAAGCGCACGACATCGACCGCCTCGGCGTAGGCAACCTGGGCTTTCGTCTCGTCGTTGGGGAATGAACGCTCCAACTCGTGCAGCGGGATGAGCGAGCCGCCGACGGTGGACATCGACAACGTTCTCATGCGCGTGAAAGACGATTCACCAGAGGCGAACACCGCGAATCCCTCGTTGAACCAGCGGGGGACC
>Ga0302322_100006434_pt1 | contig 10412 bp, 5 predicted proteins | sample Fen_T0_2_FD_203757 | JGI IMG/M metagenome (GOLD analysis project Ga0302322, IMG submission 203757) | Peat permafrost microbial communities from Stordalen Mire near Abisko, Sweden - Fen_T0_2 | ecosystem: Environmental > Terrestrial > Soil > Wetlands > Permafrost | place: Sweden: Abisko... | reverse complement strand
CGTCTGCGCGACCCCGGAGCGCGCCGCCGCCTGGGACTGGGTCAAGTGGCTGCCGCACGCGCTGCACCCGACCGAGACCGACGCCGTCGGCCCGGTCCGCCTGTTCGCCACCGAGCTGCGCGAGGTGGAGTCGCTGCTTCCGGAGCTGGCGCAACGCTCCCGGTTCGGGGGCCCGGCCTCGGCCGGGGCGTCGGCGGCCACGCTGCCGCACTACGTCGTCGTCATCGACGGGCCCGGCCCGCAGGCCGACTCCCCGCTGGCCGCCACCGACCTTGACGGCGTGACCCTCCTGGATCTGGGCGGCGCGCTCCCCCGGGACGCCGACGCCGGCGCCCTGCACCTGGCCGTCACCCCGCAGGAGCTGCACCGGGTCACCCGCGACCGGACGGGCGTGGAGTCCAGCAGCCTGCTCGGGCGTCCCGACACGATGACCGCGGTCGTCGCCGAGGCGCTGGCCCGGCTGATGGCCCCGCTGCGCCTGAGCCTCGGCGGGGACGACGAGGAGGTCATGTCGCGCGACCTCGGCCTGCCGCAGCTGCTCGACCTCGGCGACCCCGCCCGGATCGACGTCGCGGTGACCTGGCGACCGCGCCCCCTGCGCGACCGGCTGCGGGTGCCGATCGGCGTCGGGCCGTCCGGGGCACCGGTCGAGCTGGACATCAAGGAGGCCGCCCAGGACGGCATGGGCCCGCACGGGCTGGTGGTCGGCGCGACCGGCTCGGGCAAGTCCGAGCTGCTGCGGACGCTGGTGCTCGGCCTGGCGGTCACCCACCCGACCGACGTCCTGAACTTCGTCCTGGTCGACTTCAAGGGCGGCGCGACGTTCGCCCGGCTGGACGACCTGCCTCACACCTCGGCGGTCATCACCAACCTCGAGAACGACCTGTCGATGGTCGACCGGATGCGGGACGCGATCGACGGCGAGCTCAACCGCCGTCAGGAGCTGCTGCGCAGCGCCGGCACCTTCGCCAACCTCAAGGACTACGAGGCCGCCCGGGAGGCCGGGGCGCCACTGGCGCCGTTGCCGACGCTGTTCATCGTCGTCGACGAGTTCAGCGAGCTGCTGAGCGCCAAGCCCGACTTCATCGACCTGTTCATCACCATCGGCCGGATCGGCCGCTCGCTCGGCGTGCACCTCCTGCTCGCCAGCCAGCGCCTGGAGGAGGGCCGGCTGCGCGGCCTGGACACGTACCTGTCGTACCGGATCGGCCTGCGGACCTTCTCCAGCCTGGAGTCGCGCGTCGTCCTCGGCGTCCCGGACGCCTACGAGCTGCCCAATGCGCCCGGCCACGGCTACCTGAAGATCGACACCAGCACCATGCACCGGTTCCGGGCGGCGTACGTCTCGGGGCCGTACACCGGCAGCCGGTCCGGGGGCGCGGCCTCCGGGGCCCACCACCTCACCGCGATCACGCCGTACGAGCTGGCGTACCGGCGTCCTCCGGTCCCGGCGACCGCGCCGCCGGCCTCCTCGCCCGGTGGTCTGCCGGTCGGGCTTCCCGGCGGCTGGGTGCCGGACCTCGATCCGGACGGCGCGGACGGCGCGGACGGCGCCGGCGTCCCGGCCGGCCTCCCCGCGACCGGCGCGCTCGCACTGCCCGCCGAGTCCGCCCACACCGAGACGGTGCTCGAGGTCATGACGAGCCGGCTGATCGGCCGGGGCGCGCCCACGCACCAGGTGTGGCTGCCGCCCCTGGCCGACCCGCCGACGCTCGCCGAACTGCTCCCGCCGCTCGGGATCGACCCGGACCGCGGGCTGTGCCCGGTCGGGTGGGCGGGCCTGGGCCGGCTGCAGGCACCCGTCGGGATCGTCGACAAGCCCTACCACCAGCGCCGCGACCCGCTCGTCGTCGACCTGGCGGGCGCGGGCGGGCACGTCGCGATCGTCGGGGCGCCGCAGAGCGGCAAGAGCACCGTCGTCCGCGACCTCGTCGCCGCGCTGGCGCTGGCGAACACCCCGCGACAGGTGCAGTTCTACTGCCTGGACTTCGGCGGCGGCTCGCTCGGCTCCCTGCTCGGGCTGCCGCACGTGGGCTCGGTGGCCGGTCGGATGGCCCCCGAGCTGATCCGGCGCACCATGGCAGAGGTCGCCGGCCTGCTCGAGCGCCGCGAGAAACTCTTTCACGCACGCGGCATCGACTCGATGGCGACGTACCGACGGCTGCGGGCCCAGGCGCCGGCCGCGACGGTCAACGGCGCCCCCCTGAGCAACGGCGCGGCGCTCGGCAACGGGGCCGCCCTCGGCAACGGGGCGGCGCTCGGCAACGGCGCCGCGCACCACGCGGCGGGCGACGGCAGCGAGTCCCACGACGACCTGTACGGCGACGTCTTCCTCGTGGTCGACGGCTGGGGGTCGCTGCGGACCGAGCACGAGGCGATGGAGGCGGAGATCACCGCGCTGGCCGCGCGCGGGCTGGGGTACGGCGTCCATGTGGTGATCACCGCGCAGCGGTGGATGGAGGTGCGCCCGGCCCTGCGCGACCTCGTCGGGACCCGCATCGAGCTGCGTCTCGGCGACCCGTCGGAGTCGGACGTCGACCGCCGCGCCGCCATGAACGTGCCGCAGGGCCACCCGGGCCGCGGCCTGACGCCGGAGCGCCTGCACTTCCTCGCCGCACTGCCCCGCATCGACGTCGAACGGCGCCCCGAGACGCTCATCGACGGCGTCGCCCAGCTGGTGGACGCCGTCGCACAGGCCTGGACCGGGCCGCGGGCTCCCGCCGTCCGGCTGCTGCCCACCGACCTGCCGGCCGACGCCCTGCCGCCCGCGCCCCGGCCGGTACCGCCGGCCGAGCGCACCCGGATCCCGATCGGCATCGACGAGGACGCGCTCGCCCCGGTGCAGCTCGACCTGCGGACGGACGCCCACCTGGTCGTCCTGGGCGACGCCCGCTGCGGCAAGAGCAACCTGCTGCGGCTGATCTGTCGCGGCATCGCCGACCGTTACACGCCCGAGCAGGCCAAGATCATCCTGCTGGACTACCGGCACGCCCTGCTCGACGTCGCGGCGCTGCCGCACACGCTGGCGCACGGCTTCGCGTCGAACCACGCGGCGCCGATCGTCGCGAACGTGATGACCGGCCTGGCCAAGCGGTTGCCGCCCCCGGACATCACCCCGGAGCAGCTGCGCGCCCGGGACTGGTGGCACGGGCCCGAGCTGTTCCTCGTCGTCGACGACTACGACCTGGTGGCCACCGGCACCAACAACCCGCTGACCCCGCTGCTGGACCTGTTGCCGCTCGCCCGCGACATCGGGGTGCACCTCATCGTGGCCCGCGCGTCCGGCGGGGCGGGCCGGGCCATGTTCGAACCGGTGATCCAGCGCCTGCGCGAGACCGGGTCACCGGCGCTGATCATGTCCGGCTCGCGGGACGAGGGGGCCCTGTTCGGCAACGTGCGCCCCGAACCGATGCCGCCGGGGCGTGGCCGGCTGGTGACACGGCGTGGCGCGCACCTGATCCAGACGGCGCACCTGCCGCTCGTCCCGGTCGCCTGACCGCAGCCCGACCCAGCCCGACCCAGCCCGATCCGGCCTGCCCGGCCTGCCCGGCCCGCCCGGCTCGGGGACTTGGCCGCGCCGGAACCGGCTCAGCGGCCGACGGTCTCGGCGACCGGCGTCCGGGAGCCGGCGCCCGGGCCGGGTCGCCAGCGGCGGCGTCGACCCCGACGGGCGGTGGCCCACCCCGCCAGGACCAACGCGACCAGGCCGACCGACCCGGCGACCACGGCCGTCGTCGTCCGCCGCATCGCCTCGTCGGCCGGGGCGGGCTGCAGCGGCCGGGCGGGCACCGGCTCGGACGGCAGCGCGGCCGGCGGCAGCACCGCCGTGAGCGCGGCCATCGGGTCGATCACCCCGAAGCCGACGCGCGGGTCGGGGACGTCGGCGGCCGGGCGGTCCGCGGTGGCCTGGATGCGGGCGCGCACCTCGGCCGCCCGCAGCTCGGGGAACCGGCTGCGCACCAGCGCCGCGAGGCCCGCCACGAACGGGGTGCCGAAGCTCGTGCCGCGGCACAGGACGACGCCGCCGTGGTCGAGCGGGCAGGGCACGTTCCAGTCGGGCGCGGCGACGCTGACGAACGGCCCGGTGATCGAGTTCTCGTCGGGCCGGCCGTTCTCCCGGACCCCGGAGACCGCCATCACCACCGGTGAGACCGTCGAGAGGGCGGCGGGATAGGTGGTCGGGTTCTTGTTCTCGTACTCGTCCCGGTTGCCGCTGGCCACGACCACGAGGATGTCGTTCGCCTCCGCGACCCGGGCCAGCCGGGCGAACTCGGCGCGCTGGGCCGCCGTCAGCGTCTCGGCCGCCACGGACACCGACACATTGACGATGCTCACCCGCGAGGTGACGGCCGTGCGCAGCCCGCGCAGCAGCGCCTCCGCGGGGGCCGAGGTCGCCGATCCGTACCGGCTGACGCCCCACAGGTGCCGGATCGGCAGGATGGTCGCCTCGGGAGCGATGCCCACCAGCCCGGTGCCGGGCACCGGGCGCGCCGCGATGATCCCCGCGACGGCCGTGCCGTGGGCCGCGCAGTCGGTGTCGGCGCCGGCGACCGGGGTCGCCCGGGTGACGTCGACGCCCCGCTGGACGGCGCCGCGCAGCTGGGGGTGCCGCCCGTCCACGCCGCTGTCGACGACGGCCACGACGACGCCGCGACCGCGGGTGTACCGGTGCACGTCCAGGTAACCGATGCGGTTCTGCGGCCAGGTCCGCGCGGCCAGCACGTCGCCGGTGAGCAGGCCGCTGCGCACGTTGGCCTTGTCCAGGTACTTGCAGGCGTTCGGCGGCGGCGGGGTGCCGTCCTCGACGGGGGGCGAGGCCAGCCGGCCGGTGGCCGGCGACGCCGGACCGGCACCTGCGACGCCGCCCAGAAGCACGAACCCCGTGGCCACCGCCACGGCGACCGAACGGCGTCCCACCCCCATGGGCAGCAACCTACTGGACGAGCTGGGACGCCGGGCTAGACGGTGGCGACGACGAGCAGCTCCACGACCCGGTCCAGGAACGCGTCCACGGCGGCCTCGCGGTAACCGCGCGACCCGCGGCGGCTCTTGAAGACCGCCAGCCGGACGGCGTCCGGAGCCATCGGGCGACCGCTGGCGAAGGCCGCCTCGACGCGCTCGCACAGCTCGTCGACCTGCTCGATGTCGTAGGTCAGCTCCAGGCCGCTACCACGCGGGAAGCGCTGTCCGTCGGGGCGGGCGAGCTGGGCACGCAGCGACTGCTCCTGGGTGCGCAGCTGGTTCTGCCAGCCGACGGAGCCGGCGCGCTCCTCACCCCGCTGCTTCTCGCGCCGGGCGAAGGCGTCCTCGATGCGGTCCAGGGCGGCATCCACCGCCTCGACCTCGTAACCGCCGCGGACGAGGTCGAACCCGACCGTCCGCACGTGCCACGACGTCATCGCCGGACCCCGGCCGCCGTCCTCGTAGGCCGAGCGGGCACGCGTGAGGAAGGCTTCGACCTGATCGACGTCGTAGCCCTTGCCCAGCTTGTTGGCTCGGGGGAAGGTGTCAGCCACGGCTGCGATTGTGCCGCATCCACGCCGTCGTCCGGCGGCGAAACGCGAGGTCATGCATCCGGCCACACCTCCAGATCCACCTCGTCGAGCCAGTAACCCTCAGTCGGCACCGACTCGAACCGCCGCACTTCCCGCAGGACGGGATCAACGACCCAGTAGCACCCGATCCCCCAACCGGCGTACAACTCACGCTTCAGGACCAGGTCGACGACCCGCGTCGACGGGCAGGCCACCTCGGCCGCCAGCACGACGTCGTCCGGGTCGAGCCAGGGCGGCCCGCCGGTCAGCGCCGCCGTCCGGACGACCGCGACGTCGGGCGTGAGGACGCGGTCGCCCCCGGCGCGCCGCGCCAGCGTGACGCCCGGCAGGACGGTCAGCTGCGGCGGCGCCTCCTCCCCCAGGACGGCGAGGAGGCGCGCCACGAGCAGCTGGTGGGCGGTCCCGACGAGCGGGGAGACGACCAGGGTGCCGTCGAGGATCTCGCAGCGTGGCGCGGCCCGCTCCGCGAGGTCCTCCAGGCGGAACCCGTTCAGGGTCGGGCCGCGGCGGTGCAGTTCGTCGAACATGCCGGATACTGTACCCGACATCCGGATGTTCGATGATCGACGGATCTGCTGATCCACGTGCTCGGTGTCGACGTCCGCGGGACGCCGATCAGGACCCGACGGCCGCCAGCTGCCCGCAGGCGCCGTCGATCTCCTTGCCGCGCGTGTCGCGGATCGTCACCGGCACCCCGTGCGCCCTGACCGCCTCGACGAACGCGTCCATGACCCGCGGGTCGCTCGCCGTCCACTTCGAGCCCGGTGTGGGGTTGAGCGGGATCGGGTTGAGGTGGACCCACCCCTTGCCGCGCGCCGCGAGCAGGCGGCCCAGCCGGTCGCCGCGCCAGGCCTGGTCGTTGATGTCGCGGATCAGCGCGTACTCGATGCTCACCCGGCGCCCGGTCGCGTCGAAGTAGCGGCGGGCGGCGTCCAGCGCCTCCACCACGCGCCAGCGCGTGTTCACCGGGACCAGCTCGTCGCGTAGCTCGTCGTCCGGGGCGTGCAGGGACAGCGCCAGCGTGACCGGCAGGCCCTCGCCCGCCAGGCGGTCCATTGCCGGCACCAGCCCGACCGTCGACACCGTGACACCGCGGGCGGAGATCCCCAGCCCGTCGGGCACCGGGTCGGTGAGTCGGCGGACGGCACCCAGGACCGCGCCGTAGTTGGCCAGCGGCTCGCCCATCCCCATGAAGACGACGTTGGCGACCCGGTCGGCCGCACCCGCGCGCCCGCCGGGCACCTCGCCCCGCGCGACGGACCGGGCGGCCGCGACGACCTGCTCGACGATCTCCGCGGTGGACATGTTGCGGGTCAGCCCGGCCTGGCCGGTCGCGCAGAACGGGCAGTTCATCCCGCAGCCCGCCTGGCTCGAGACGCACACCGTGACCCGGTCGGGGTAGCGCATCAGGACGCTCTCGACGAGCGCGCCGTCGAACAGCCGCCACAGGGTCTTGACGGTCGCGCCGCGGTCGCACTCCTGCCGCCGGACGGCGTCCAGCAGCGGTGGCAGCAGCGCCTGCGTCAACCGTTCCCGGGTGGCCGCGGGCAGGTCGGTCATCCGGGCGGGGTCGTCCTCGAGGCGGTCGAAGTGGTGCACCGACAGCTGGCGCGCCCGGAACGGCTTCTCCCCCAGCGCCACGACCGCCTCGACCCGGCCCGCGGCGTCCAGGTCGGCGAGGTGGCGGGGCGGCTTGGCCCGGCGCGGCGAGGTGAAGGTGAGGACGCCGGGAGCCGGCGCAGGACCCGGGACAGGAGTGGTGGCAGCCATAACGACCCCATTGTCGCACGCAGCCCCTCCTCCCGCCGGGATCATGGACTCTGCCGTGATCATGGAGTTCCGCCGGGGGCTTCCTCCGTCGAAGTCCATGATCACGGCGAAGGTGAGGCGAAGTCTTGGTGACGACGAGGCGTCAAGGGACTTTGGTCGGTCACGTGTCGGCCGCCCGGGGACGACGCTGGTGACGTTTGCACGGACGCTGGGGTCCACCCGGCGCGGCCGCGATCCCGACGGCGGCCCGCGCACCATCCGTTCACCGGCCGGCCCACGGCCCGCACTCCCTCGAGGAACCGACACGATGACCCTGATCAGTGCCACCGACGCGGCCGGATCCGCCGCCGAACCACACTCCGCGATCGACGCCGCCCGCACCGCCGACGGGGCCCGACCCGTGGTCGGCGAGTACCTGCGCGGCTCCGACCTGGCCGCCCTGGACGCCTGGTGGCGGGCCGCGAACTACCTGTCCGTCGGGCAGATCTACCTGATGGACAACGCGCTGCTGACCGAGCCGCTGCAGCCGCAGCACGTCAAGCCGCGCCTGCTCGGCCACTGGGGCACGACGCCCGGCCTGAACTTCGTGCACGCCCACCTCAACCGGGCGATCATCGAGCGCGACCTGGACATGATCTACATCTTCGGGCCCGGCCACGGCGGTCCGGGGGCGGTCGCGGCGGCCTGGCTCGACGGCCGGTACAGCGAGGTCTACCCCGACGTCCCGTTCGACGCGCACGGCCTCAAACGCCTCTTCACCCAGTTCTCGTTCCCCGGCGGCATCCCCTCGCACGTCGCGCCGGAGACGCCGGGCTCCATCCACGAGGGCGGCGAGCTGGGCTACGCCCTGTCGCACGCGTTCGGCGCCGCGTTCGACAACCCGGACCTCGTCGTCGCCTGCGTCGTCGGTGACGGCGAGGCGGAGACCGGCCCGCTGGCCACGAGCTGGCACGCGAACAAGTTCCTCGACCCGGTGGGGGACGGCGCCGTCCTGCCGATCCTGCACCTGAACGGATACAAGATCGCGAACCCGACGGTGCTGGCCCGGATCCCCGAGGTCGAGCTGGTCTCGCTGCTGCGCGGCTACGGCTGGGAGCCGGTCATCGTCTCCGGCGACGACCCCGTCCTCATGCACCACGCGTTCGCGCAGGCGCTGGACGGCTCGCTGGACACGATCCGCGACATCCAGGGCGAGGCGCGCCGCGGCTCGGCCAAGGGCCGGCGCCGCTGGCCGATGATCGTGCTGCGCTCGCCCAAGGGGTGGACCGGCCCCAAGCGGGTCGACGGCAAGCCGTCCGAGGGCAACTGGCGCTCCCACCAGGTGCCGTTCGCGGACACCCGCAAGAACCTGGCGCACCTGCAGCTGCTCGAGACCTGGATGCGTTCCTACCGGCCCGAGGAGCTGTTCGACGCCGACGGCTCCCCCGTGCCGCTGGTCCGCTCGCTCTCCCCGGAGGGCAAGCGGCGGATGAGCCACAACCCGCACGCCAACGGCGGGGTCCTGCTGCGCGACCTGCGCATGCCGGACTTCCGCGAGTACGCCGTCCCCGTCGAGGCGCCCGGCACGGGCGCGGTCGAGGCGACCCGGGTGCTCGGCGGGTTCCTCCGGGACGTGATGGCCGGCAACGCCGACCAGCGCAACTTCCGCGTGTTCTCCCCCGACGAGAACAACTCCAACCGCCTGCAGGACCTGCTGGAGGTCACCGACCGCGCCTGGTCGGCCATCACCCAGGACGACGACGACCACCTCGCCGTCGGCGGCCGGGTGATGGAGATCCTCTCCGAGCACACCTGCCAGGGCTGGCTCGAGGGCTACCTGCTGACCGGCCGGCACGGTTGGTTCAGCTGCTACGAGGCCTTCATCCACATCGTCGACTCGATGTTCAACCAGCACGCCAAGTGGCTGAAGACCACCAAGCACCTGCCCTGGCGCCGTCCGGTGGCATCGCTGAACTACCTGCTGACGTCGCACGTGTGGCGGCAGGACCACAACGGCCTGTCCCACCAGGACCCGGGCTTCATCGACCACGTGGTCAACAAGAAGGCCGAGGTCATCCGGGTCTACCTGCCGCCGGACGCGAACACGCTGCTGTCCGTGGCCGACCACTGCCTGCGCAGCCGCGACTACGTCAACGTCATCGTGGCGGGCAAGCAGCCGGCGCTGCAGTACCTCGACATGGACGCCGCCATCGTGCACTGCACGAAGGGCATCGGGATCTGGGAGTGGGCGAGCACTGACGCCGGGGCGGACCCGGACGTCGTCCTCGGGTGCGCCGGGGACGTGCCCACCCAGGAGGCGCTGGCCGCCGCGGACATCCTGCTCGACTACTTCCCCGAGCTGAAGATCCGGTTCGTCAACGTCGTGGACCTGATGCGCCTGCAGGACGACGGCGAGCACCCGCACGGCCTGTCGGACACCGCGTTCGACGCGCTGTTCACCCCGGACAAGCCGGTCATCTTCGCCTACCACGGCTACCCGTGGCTGATCCACCGGCTCACCTACCGGCGGACCAACCACTCCAACATCCACGTGCGCGGCTACAAGGAGGAGGGCACCACGACGACGCCCTTCGACATGTGCGTGATGAACGAGATCGACCGTTACCACCTGGCGATCGACGCCATCGACCGGATGCCGCAGCTCGGTGACCGGGCGGCGCACGCCCGCCAGCAGCTCCAGGACAAGATCATCCGGCACCGCCTCCACACCCGCACCACCGGCGAGGACCTGCCCGAGATCTCCGACTGGAGCTGGACGCGCTGACCCCGCCGACCCCGCCCCGCGGTGCTCAGGCACCGCGGGGCGGGGCTACGGAGGTGGGGGCTACGGAGGTGGGGCGCTGGGGAGGTGGGGCGCTGAAGAGGTCGAGCTACGGGAGGGGCACCAGCAAGCTCAGCAGGACGTAGACGACCGGGGCGGTGAGCAGCAGGGAGTCGATCCGGTCGAGCATCCCGCCGTGGCCGGGCAGCAGGTGGCCCATGTCCTTGATGCCGAGATCACGCTTGAGCAGGGACTCCGACAGGTCGCCGACGGTGGCCGTCACCACCGCGGCGGCGCCCGCCGCCACCCCGGCGTACCAGACCCCG
>Ga0302322_100006432_pt1 | contig 10414 bp, 8 predicted proteins | sample Fen_T0_2_FD_203757 | JGI IMG/M metagenome (GOLD analysis project Ga0302322, IMG submission 203757) | Peat permafrost microbial communities from Stordalen Mire near Abisko, Sweden - Fen_T0_2 | ecosystem: Environmental > Terrestrial > Soil > Wetlands > Permafrost | place: Sweden: Abisko... | reverse complement strand
CGCCTTGCCTGCCGAAGCGCCGGCCGGCAAGGCCTGACGGATGACCTCGATGGCGTTCAACGGCGCCGGCAACAATGTCAAGCAGGCCCGCCAGCGGGCCCTGCTCGAACTCGTGAACCGATCGCCCATCGGTAGCCAGGAGGAACTCGTCGAGTTGCTCCGTGAGGCCGGTTACGAAGTGACGCAGGCCACGGTCAGCCGCGACGCGGCGGAGCTCGGGCTGGTCAAGGTGCCGCGCGGCGACCGTCACGTCTACGCCACGCCCGAAAGCGCGGCAACCGGGAACCTGTACGACGCCAGGTTGCGCCGCCTGCTCGAGGACATTCCGGTCCGGATTGGGCGGAGCGGCCTCAGCCTCGTTCTGCTGGCCACACCCGGTTCAGCCGGGGCGATCGCCCAGGCGATCGACCAGTCGAGCTTGCAGGATCAGGTCGGCACGCTGGCCGGCGACAACACCCTGCTCGTCCTTTTCGACACCGAGGCGGCGCTGGAGCGCTGGCTCGTCCGATTCCAGACCTATCAGCCGGCGGGCGCATCGGCGCTGCCGGCCGTACTCCCCTACACGCTCACGGAGGCTCCTCGATGAAGAAAGTAGTGCTCGCCTATTCCGGTGGACTCGACACGTCCGTCGCCGTCGCCTGGTTGCGCGAGCAGTACGACGTCGAGGTCGTGACCCTGACCGTGGACCTGGGCGGTGGCGTTCTCAAGGAGGACGTCGATCGCCGGGCGATCAGCGCCGGCGCCTCGCGGGCGTACGTCGTGGACGGACGCGACCGTTTCGTGCGTGACTTCTGCTGGCCGCACGTTCAGGCAGGAGCGCTGTACCAGGGCGTCTACTCGCTGGCCACAGCCATGGCCCGGCCCATGATCGCCCAGCTTCTCGTCGAGGTTGCGCACAAGGAAGGCGCAGACGCCGTTGCCCACGGCTGCACCGGCAAGGGCAACGACCAGGTCCGCTTCGACGTTGCGACTCACGCCCTCGACCCATCCCTGGCCGTCATCGCCCCGATGCGCGTCGGCATGGGTCTGAGCCGCGAGCAGGAGATCGAGTACGCCAAGGCCCGCAACATCGAGATCACGATCTCCAAGGAGTCGATCTACTCGATCGACGTCAACCTGTGGGGCCGATCGGTTGAGGCAGGCATCCTCGAGGATCCGTGGACGGCACCGCGTGAGGACTGCTATCGCTGGACCGTGGATCCGGACCAGGCGCCCGCCCCGGTCGAGATCGTCATCGGGTTCGAGGGCGGAGTGCCCGTCTCGCTCGACGGCGACCGCATCGATCCGGTCAAGCTCGTCGAGCACCTGCACGATCTTGCGGGTGCCCACGGTGTCGGCCGCGTGGACCACGTCGAGGATCGCCTCGTCGGTATCAAGAGCCGCGAGGTCTACGAAGCGCCCGCCGCCACGGTCATCCACCGCGCCCATCGGGCCCTGGAGGGACTGACCCTAAGCAAGGACACGCTGCGGTTCAATCGCATCGTGGCCGACGAGCTGGCCCAGCTCACTTACGACGGCCTGTGGTTCAGCTCGCTCCACCGCGACCTGCGCGGCTACGCGGCCAGTTCGCAGCGCGTCGTGAGCGGCGACGTCCGCGTCAAGCTCGACCACGGCAGCGCCATCGTCACCGGCCGCCGCAGCCCGCTGTCGCTGTACGAGAAGTCGCTGGCGACATACGAGGCCGACGACGCCTTCGACCACGCCGCGGCGGTGGGGTTCATCGAGATCTTCGGCCTGCCGCTCCGGACCGAAGCGGCCCGTCACGGCGCGGTCGGCAAGAGCCACGGCGCGGCATGGACCTGGACGGACCCGCTCCTGGAAGAGCTCCCGACCAGGATCTACGACGCGCCCTCCGTCGCGAAGTAAGCCGCAACATTGAGCGCACCCGAGGTCCAGCCGCAGCCGAGCGCCGCAGCGGAAGACGCCGCCCGGAAGCTGCGGGAACTCTCGTTCCTGCATGAGTTCGCCAAACTCCTGACGACGGCCCGCAACTGGGACGAGCTGATGCGGGTCGTGGTTGACCGGACCACGACGGCATTGGACGTCGAAGTCTGCTCGGTCTATTTGATGGAGCGCGACGCTCAACGGTTGTCCCTGTCCGCGACAAACGGCCTTGACCGCGATCAGATCGGGCGCGTCAGCCTCGGTTTGGGCGAAGGCCTGACCGGCACGGCCGCCGCGCTCGGCACGCCCGTGGCGTCGCCCGACGTCCGCGTGGACCCGCGCTTCAAGTGGGTGCCCGGCTTCGACCAATCGCAATTCACCTCGATGTTGTCGGTCCCGCTGCCGTGGAATGACACGATCATCGGCGTCCTCAATGTCCAGACCATCGAAGCCCGAACGTTCGCCCCGGAAGAGGTCGAGTTCCTGGTCACGATCGGGGCGCTCCTGGGCGGCATCGTCGAGAAGGGCCGTCTCCAAGCCGAGGCCGAGGAGCAGCTCGAAACCCTGACCGCCCTGGACGGCGCCCGGGCGGAACTCCTGGCGGTCGTCACTCACGAGTTGCGCACGCCTCTCGCCGTTGTCCGGGCCTACCTGGACCTCCTCGCCGATGCCGCCGTCGAGGCGGCCACTGGGGCCGGACCGACTCCGGACCCGAACCTCGTCGAGAGCTGGCGCGAACAGGCGATCGGCCAGGTGACCCGCCTCGACCGTCTCGTGGACTCGATTCTGGCGTCGGTTCGCGGTGACGGGCTCGCCGCGGGTCTGGCGCGGGTACCGTTCGACGTTGCCCGGGCCGTCAACGACACGATCAACGAAATGACTCCGCTCCTGCGCGAGCATCCGCTCAGGCGAACCGGAACCTGGGACGAGCTGACCGGCATGGGCGACGAAGGTCGGTTCCGCCAGGTGCTGGAGCACCTGCTCGAGAACGAGGTCAAGTACTCGCCGGAAGGCGGGGCGGTCAGTGTCGGCGTCTGGAAGGCCGGCGGCGAAATCCAGGTCTACGTGACCGACGACGGCGGCGGCATCCCGGAGCCCGAATGGGAGTCGGTCTTCGAGGCATACGTTCGCACTGCGCACCGGCCGCGCGGCTCCGGAATCGGCCTTTACGCGGCGCGCCGGCTGATGGATGCAATGGGCGGACGTGTCTGGTTGGAATCAAATGGGTACGGTGGCAGCCGATTTATGGTTGCAGTGCCCGAGATGCGCCACACTGACGCAAGTATTCCCGGCCCCGAGGCGGGATCGATGTCGGAGGCCGGCCCCGAAGGGTAGCGGTACGGTAGCGAGTGGAGGCACCAGGTGAGTGGTATGGGCCCAGGTGAGACGAGCCTTCTGGTGCTGGTCGTCGACGACGAGCCGGCCATGGTCGGCGCCGTTTCGGCCCTGGTCGGCCGGGCAGGTCACCGCGTGGTGACGGCCTACGACGGCAACACAGCCCTGCGTCGTTTCAGCGAGGAGCGGCCGGATCTCGTGCTGCTAGACCTGGCAATGCCCGGCCTCGACGGCGTCGAGGTCTGCCGCGCCATCCGCCGCATGTCCCAGACGCCGATCATCGTTCTCACCGGCGAAGCCGACGAACGTGCCAAGGTCGAGGCGCTCGACACGGGCGCAGACGATTACGTGGTCAAGCCGTTCGGCAAGCAGGAGCTGCTGGCCCGCATCCGCGCGGTGATGCGCCGCCGGGGCAACGACGCCGAGCCGCACGGAGTCGGTGAGTTGCGCTGGGGCTCGATCGTTCTGGATCGCGGCCGCCACACCGCCGCGGTCTCGGGCGAGGAGATCGTCCTGACCCGGACCGAGTACAGCCTGCTGGCATCGATGGTCGCGGCGGCGGGTCACGTCGTGACCCACTCCACCCTGCTGTCCGCCGGCTGGCCCGGCGAACCGAACCCAGATCCGCAGTGGCTCAAGCCCCACCTGGCCCGGCTCCGCTCCAAGCTGGAGGAGGCCGGCGCGCCCGTCCCGGCGTCGGTTCGTGGCGTCGGCTACCGCCTTGAAGAAGCCGGATAGTCGGACTAACTTGCCCTGGTGAGCACTGGGACCGGTTCGTTTGAACTCAAAGCCGCGCACGGTCGAGACGCGCTGGTCATCGACGAACCGTGGCTCAGCAAGATCGTCGCCGCCGACGCGGTCCTCGTGACGGATGAGCATCAGACCGTGCGAGCCTGGTCCGGTGCCGCGGAGCGGCTTCTGGGCTACCGCGAAGAGGAAGTTCTGGGGCTGCCCTGCTACAAGGTCATGACCGGCGGACGCCGTCCCGACGGCCACCCCGTGTGCGATCTGAGCTGCCCCGTCACCAGGAACGCGCGCCGAGGTCGCGGCACGGCGCCCTACGAGGTCACCGCCCTGGCCAAGGACGGCACGCCGCTGTACCTGACCAGCACTGTTCTCGTGCTCGAAGGACCACGTAGCTCGTTCCGGGTCGTCCACATCATCCGCGAGTCATGCGATTCCCCACCGCTGAGAACCGCCCAGCCCGCCGAACCGCCGAGCGACCGAAGGAGCGTCGAGTCGCTGACTCGCCGCGAACTCGAGATCCTGCGCTTGCTCGCGCGCGGGAAATCCCTTGACGACATCGCCGGCGAGCTGTCCGTCAGCGTGTTCACCGTCCGCAACCACGCCACCAACATCCAGCACAAGCTGGGCGTCCGCAACCGCCTACAGATGGTTCTCGAGGGCATCGAGCGCGGCCTCGTCTAGGCTCATCAGAACCATCCGGACCGGGACGGCGAATGGGGATTGCCCAAATGGTGAATTCTCACCATGATCCGGCTGTCAGCCGGACGCAGGCTGAAGCGCAAACAAGATCCGCCCGAGGTGCCACCAGGCGAGATGGCCACACGATGCCACCTCTCATGGTCGAACATAAACGGGCGGGGGTCATTCGACATTCCTCAATTCATCTAGGGAGCGGTGAATGGACGCGCTTGAACTCGCGCGGTGGCAGTTCGGGATAACCACCGTCTACCACTTCCTCTTCGTCCCGCTGACGATATCGCTGGCCTTTATCGTCGCCGGATTCCAAACGGCCTGGTTCAAGACCAACGATGAGAAGTACCTCAAGCTCACTCGATTCTATGGCGAGCTCTTCCTGATCAACTTCGCCATGGGCGTCGTCACCGGCATCGTCCAGGAGTTCCAGTTCGGTATGAACTGGAGCGACTACAGCCGTTTCGTGGGTGATGTCTTCGGCGCGCCGCTGGCGATCGAGGGTCTGCTCGCGTTCTTCCTCGAATCGACGTTCCTTGGGATGTGGATCTTCGGCTGGGACAAGCTGCCCAAGTTGGTCCATCTCGCGGCGATCTGGATCACCGCCGTCGGCACGGTCCTTTCGGCCTACTTCATTCTGGCGGCCAACGCCTGGATGCAGCATCCGGTCGGCTACGCCATCAATAACACGCTAAACAGAGCCGAACTCAAGGACATCGTGGCGGTACTCATGAACCCCACGGTCCTGTTCGCCTTCCCCCACGTGATCGCCGGCGCCTTCATGACGGGCGGCGCGTTCGTGATGGGTGTCGCCGTGTGGCGGCTCCTGCGCCGGCCGGGCGACGACGCCCCGTTCCGTATCGCCGCGAAGGTCGGCGCCCTGGCGCTCCTGATGGGCGGCGTGGTCGTGCTCGGTTCGGGCGACCAGCTCGGACAGCAGATCGCCACCGAGCAGCCGATGAAGCTCGCGGCCGCGGAGGGCATCCAGACCACTCAGACCCAGGCCCCGTTCTCGGTCATCGGGCTCTGGGATCTCAACGGCAAAGAGATATTCTCGATAAAGGTTCCCTACGTCCTCTCGATCCTGGCCACCCACGACCCCAACGGCGTCGTCCAGGGCATCGACAACCTGCAGGCCCAGTACGCCAGCCAGTACGGCCCCGGCGACTACTCGCCGATCGTGCCGGTCACGTTCTGGTCGTTCAGGTTCATGATCGGAGCCGGCAGCCTGGCCGCCGTCGCGGCTCTGTGGTTCCTGTGGCGGATGCGCAAGGGCCGCCTCCCAGGCCGCTTCGGCGTGGCCATTGCGGTCGCGCTGCCTCTGCTGCCGCTGGCCGCCAACTCGTTCGCGTGGATCTTCACCGAGATGGGCCGCCAGCCCTGGATCGTCTACGGCCAGCAGCTGACATCTCAGGGAGTCTCGCCGAGTGTCACCGCTGCCGAGGTCGCGGCCACGATGATCATCTTCACGCTGTTGTACGGCGCCCTTGCCGTGGTTGAAGTAGGGCTGCTGGCCAAGCGGATCCGGGGCCCGCTCGAGGAGCCCGGTGCCGGCTCGGCCGACGCCGCCGACCACCCCGCGCCCTTCGCATACTGAGGAGACGGCCGTGTTGCATGAAATCTGGTTCCTGCTCATAGCCGTTCTTTGGATCGGCTACTTCGTCCTGGAAGGTTTCGACTTCGGACTCGGCATCCTGCTGCCGTTCATCGGCCGCAACGACGGCGAGCGCCGGCAACTCATCAACGCCATCGGGCCGGTATGGGACGGCAACGAGGTCTGGCTGCTGGTGGCGGGCGGGGCGACTTTCGCCGCGTTCCCGAACTGGTACGCCACCCTATTCAGCGGCTTCTACCTGGCCCTGTTCTCGATCCTGGTTGCGCTGATCCTTCGCGGCGTGGCCTTCGAGTACCGCGGCAAGCGCGACAGCGCGCGATGGCGCCTGGGCTGGGATTGGGCCATCTTCATCGGATCGGCCGTGCCGGCGCTTCTCTGGGGCGTCGCCTTCGCCAACATCGTGGCCGGCGTTCCGATCGACAAGAACATGGAGTACACCGGCAGCCTGCTGACCTTGCTCAACCCGTTCGGGATCCTTGGCGGCGTGGTGACTCTGACGCTCTTCATGACCCACGGGGCCGCCTACATCGCCCTCAAGACCGAAGGTGTCGTGCGCGAGCGGGCCAACAAGCTCGTGCTCGTCATCGGGCTCGTAGCCGCGGTCGCGGCTGTGGCGCTGCTCGGCTGGCTGGAGGCCAAGACGATGGTCACCGGAGCGGCGATCGTGTCCGTCCTGGCGGCGGTAGCGCTCCTGTCCGCCCTGCTGGCCAACCGGCTTCGCAGCGAGGGTCTGGCCTTCGTCGGAACGGCCCTGGCGATCGGTCTGGCGGTGGTGGCTCTCTTCCTGCACCTCTACCCCAACGTCATGCCATCCTCCACCGACCCGGCCTTCAACCTCACTGTCACCAACGCATCGTCAACCGACTACACGCTCCAGATCATGACCGTGGTGGCTGTGATCTTCACGCCGCTGGTCCTGCTCTACCAGGGTTGGACCTACTGGATCTTCCGCAAGCGAATCTCGGCCGCCCGCGTCCCCGACGCTCCGGCGACCCCCGGCTCGGCGGCTCACAACTGAGGGCCGTAACCTGAGGGCCATCGACCCTCGCCTGCTTCGGTATGCCCGCGCCACGTCGGTCGCCCTTGCGGCCGCCGTGGCGCTTGGAATCGCCACGGCCGTGCTGGCGGTCGCGCAGGCATGGCTTCTTTCGACCGCGATCAGCTCGGCGTTCCAGGACGGCGCCGGGTTCGCGGCGTTGCGCACAACTCTCATCGGACTGGCAGTTGTCCTGGCGTGCCGGGCCGCCATCGGCTGGGCCCAGGAGGCGGCGGCTCGGCGCTGTTCGGCGGCGGTCAAGTCGAGCCTGCGGATGCACCTTCTGCGCCACGTGGCCACCAACCTGCCGGCATTGGAGTCCGGGCGCGCCAGCGGCGAGATCGTCGCCCTGACTACCCGCGGGCTTGACTCGCTCGACACCTATTTCGGGCGATATCTGCCGCAGGTCGTGCTGGCCATGATCGTCCCGCTGGTCGTTCTCGTCTGCCTCGCCGCCTCCGACACGGTGGCGACCATCACCGTCGCCCTGACACTGCCGATCATCCCCTTCTTCATGGCCCTCATTGGTTCGTTCACTGTGCGCCGTCGAAAGCGGCGCTGGGAGGCGCTGGCGCGGCTTTCCGGCCACTTCCTCGACGTCGTCGCCGGCCTGCCCACGCTGCGGATCTTCGGCCGGTCGGAGGCGCAGATCGAGCGCCTGGAACGCGTCACCGACGACTACCGGCGCGAGAGCATGGCCACTCTCCGAGTCGCGTTCCTGTCGGCGTTTGCGCTGGAGCTGGCCGCCACCCTCTCGGTGGCGATGGTTGCGGTCGGCGTAGGGCTGCGGCTCGTGGACGGTCTGATGCCTCTCCAGACGGGCCTGTTCGTCCTGATCCTTGCGCCCGAGGCATACCTGCCGCTGCGCCAGCTCGGGGTCAACTACCACGCCTCCGAGGAAGGCTTGGAGGCTGCCGGCCGCGCATTTGCGATCATCGAGGGCACCGCCGGCAGCGGGCCGACGGCGGCCACTGCCTCGGCCGTGCCCAACCTGTCCGGCGCCGAGGTGCGAGTCGAACTCGTCACGGTGCGACAGCCGGGCCGCGACCTGTACGCCCCGTTCGAGGCCTCGCTGGTGATCCGGCCGGGCCAGATCACGGCCATCGCCGGACCGAGCGGCATCGGCAAGAGCACCCTGATCGACGTCCTGCTGGGGCTCAGGCCGGCCGACGCCGGTACGGCCGATGTCGCCACTGTGGACGGCCGATCCGTCGCAATCTCGTCGCTGGATCGCGATTCGTGGCATCGCCAGGTAGCCTGGGTTCCGCAGCATCCGTACTGCTTCTCTGGCACCGTCGCGGAGAACGTCCGGCTCGCAGCACCCGCGGCGTCCGACGCGGATGTGCGGGGCGTAATGGCGTCGGTCGGGCTCGGTGATCTGGATCTGGCGGCGACCATCGGCGAGGGAGGCACGGGCCTTTCATCCGGGCAGCGACGGCGCATAGGGGTCGCCCGAGCTCTACTCAAGCCCGCCCATCTGCTGATTCTGGACGAACCGACGGCCGGCCTCGATGCCGCTTCGGAAGCGACGGTACTGGCGGCCGTCGGTGCCGCGGCCCGCGACGGAGGGCGAGCGGTTTTGCTGGTGGCCCACCGGCCCGCCGCCCTCGCGATCGCAGATTGCGTGGCCACGATCGAATCGCGTGTCGAGGTGCCGGCATGACGGCGGAAGCAAGGGCGGGCGCCGGTCCGACGGGCTCCGGGAGCGCGGCCGGGGACGCGGGCGTGGACGCCGCGCTCACGCCCGGCGGCGCCGCTCCGGGTGGCGCGCGAGCTCTCTGGCAGGTCGCCGGCATCGGCCGGCCCGTGTTCGGGCGGATGCTGCTGGCGGTGGCCGCGGGAGTCGCCGCCGCCGGCGCCGCGATCGGCCTGACTGCAACCTCGGCCTGGCTGATTTCGAGAGCCGCCGAGCGGCCCCCGGTCCTGTATCTGATGGTCGCCATTACCGGCGTTCGAGCCTTCGGCATAAGCCGCGGTGCGCTCCGTTACTCGGAGCGGCTGGCCAGTCACGACGCCGCGTTCCGCGTGCTGTCGCGGCTGCGCAGCCGGGCCTACGCCCGCCTCGAGCGTCTCGCTCCGTCGGGCCTGGCGGAGTTCAGGTCGGGCGATCTGCTGGCCCGGCTGGTCGAGGATATCGACGGCCTGGCCGACCTCTGGCTCCGCCTCCTGATCCCCTACGCCACAGCCTGCGTCGTGGCCGGCATCGCGGTCGCCGGCATCTCGCTCCTCGTTCCGGGGGCCGCACTCGCCCTCGGCGTCTCGCTCCTGTTCGTGGGCTTCGTGGTGCCGATCTTCACGATCAAGGTCGCGCATCGCGGCGAGCGCCGCATTTCCGGGGCGCGGGGAGAGCTCGCCGCGGCCACTCTGGACGTTCTTGCCGGTGCCCCGGAATTGCTGGTGGCCGGCGCAACCGAGGCGCGCCTGAACGATCTTGCCGCCATCGACCGGCGGCTGGCCGCGGCCGAAGGCCAGACCGCCGCCGGCAGTGGGCTCGGCGCGCTGCTGTCCGGGCTCGCCGGCGGCACGGCCGTCTGGCTGGGTTTGGTGGCGGGTATCGCCGCGCTCCGAGCCGGTTCGATCGACGGTGTCATTCTGGCCGTCGTGGCCCTCACCCCGATTGCGGTCCACGAGGCGATGACGGGGCTCGCACCGGCGTCGCAGCATCTGCCGGGGTTGGCGGCGATGGCCGCGCGGCTGCTGGACGTGACCTCACGGCCGGACCCGGTGGCGGAGCCGGCGGTGCCGGAGCCACTCCCCGCCGGCCCATACGGGCTGAGGACCCGCGGCCTGCGGGCACGTTATGCGGTGGGCGGCCCGGATGCGCTGGTAATGCCCGACGTCGAACTCGGCCCGGGTTCGCGGCTGCTGGTCACGGGGCCGAGCGGATCGGGCAAGAGCACCTTCGCTGCCGTCCTGGTCAGATTCCTCGAGCCTGCCGCCGGCTCCGTCGAGCTGATCGGATCGGATCGGTCGGCCGACATACGAAGCCTGTCCGGCAACGACGTTCGCAGGGTGGTGTGCCTGTGCGCCCAGGACCCGCATATCTTCGACACGTCGATTGCGGAGAACGTCCGGCTGGCCCGACCCGGCGCCGGCGACGACGAACT
>Ga0302322_100006431_pt1 | contig 10416 bp, 8 predicted proteins | sample Fen_T0_2_FD_203757 | JGI IMG/M metagenome (GOLD analysis project Ga0302322, IMG submission 203757) | Peat permafrost microbial communities from Stordalen Mire near Abisko, Sweden - Fen_T0_2 | ecosystem: Environmental > Terrestrial > Soil > Wetlands > Permafrost | place: Sweden: Abisko... | reverse complement strand
GAGTGCTACCTCCAGCTCTCGCAGCGGGCCGGGGACCGGCAGCTCGCTTGCGCGTCGGTGGGCCTCGCCTGCCACTCTTCACCGCACTACGGCGGTGCGGTCGTCTACACGGCCGAGCCCCTCTGACCAGAACGAGCCCCGCTCCGTCGCCCGGGAGGACCACCGGATGAGCGTCACCGAACCCCAGACGACGGTCACGCCGCTCGCCGGATCGCTCGGGGTCCGGATCGACGGGATCGACCTCACCGCCGACTCGAGCGAGGCGCTCGTCGGGGCGCTGCGTGTCATCCTCGACGAGCACCTCGTCATCCATCTCCCGGCCCAGGCCGACCTCACGCCCGAGCAGCAGCTGGCGTTCGCCGAGCTGTGGGGCGAGATCGCGATCCACCCGTACGTGCCGTCGATCGGGGGCCACCCGGGGATCATGCAGATCGCCGACCCGACCGAGCTGACCACCGTCTGGCACCAGGACGTCACCCACATGGGGTGCCCGCCGTCGGTGTCGATCCTCGTGGCGCGGGAGATCCCGACCTCGGGAGGCGACACCATGTGGGCCAACCAGTACGCCGCGTACGAGGGCTTGTCGCCCGGACTGCGCGACACGCTCGACGGCTTGTACGCGGTTCACGAGGGCACGTTCCGGGCCGACGACGCCGGGCTCGACCACGAGGCGGTCACGTCGGTGCACCCGGTGGTGGCCACGCACGACCGCACCGGACGCAAGGCACTGTTCGTGAACGCGAACTACACGACCCGCCTCGACGGATGGAACGCCGACGAGAGCGCGGCCCTCCTCGAGCACCTCTTCCGGGCCGCGGTGCGCAACGAGTACACCTGCCGCCACCGGTGGACGGTGGGCGACGTGCTGATCTGGGACAACCGGGCCACCCAGCACTGCGCCGTGGGCGACGCGGCGCCCGGCGAGCCCCGGATCCTCCACCGCGTCACCGTCGCCGGCGCCCAGCCCCGCTGAGCGGGCCTCCCGGCCCGACCTCGATCCCGGGGAGACGTGCGCCCCCGAGTCAACTGCGTCAGGATTCGGACTGTGCACGAGGGGGTGGCATGACCGGACCGACTGCGCCCGCGGGCCCGTTCGCGGGCGTCGAGGTGCTCGAGCTGTCGACCGGCATCGCCGCGCCGATGGCCGGGATGCTCCTCGCCGACCAGGGCGCGCGCGTGACGCGTGTGGAACGCCCGGGCGGCGATCCCTTCGCCGGTGAGCCGTCGTGGCGGGTGTGGAACCGGGGCAAGCGCAGCGTGGCGCTCGACCTGCGCGACCCCCACGAGCTCGGCCGCTTCCTCGCCATGGTCGACCACGCCGACGTGCTCCTCGAGAGCTGCGCGCCCGGTGTCACCGCTCGTCTCGGCATCGACCCCGCCGCATTGCTCGCACGCAACCCGGCGCTCGTGTACTGCTCGATCACCGCGTACGGCACCAACAACGAGCACGCCGATCGTCCCGGGTACGAGGCGCTGGTCGCGGCGCGCACGGGTCGGCAGTGGGCCCAGCGGGGCGGGATCCTGAGCCCCGCGCAGCTCGACCTCCCCGAGGTCCCGATCCCCCACGGCGCCGAGCAGGCCGCGCGCGCCGACGGGCCGATCTTCAGCGCGTCGCCCTGGATGAGCCTCAACGGCTTCTACCACGCGAGCCTCGGCATCGCCGCGGCGCTCGTGGTGCAGCAGCGCACGGGGAAGGGCCAGCACGTCGCCGCGACGATGCTCAACCGCGCGGGGACCGGCTCGTCCACCAACCTGCCGGGCCCGCCGAGCTGGATGACGATGAAAGGCGCGCCGAAGGGCCTGTTCGAGTGCGCCGACGGGCGCTGGGTGCACCAGTGGCCGTTGAAGCCGCTCACCGTGCTCCAGGCCGCCGAGCACGCGTCGCTCGACGATGCGCCGCCGCCCGACTACGCGAAGCGGCGCAGCGACCCCAACCGGATCGGCATGGAGCCCGAGGCGATCATCGAGCTGTTCCACTGGTTCCCGCTGATGCAGGAAGCATTCCGGAAGTTCCCGGCCGAGGACTGGGCCCGCTGGGGGGCGCGGGTGCTCGAGGGCGTGCAGATCGTGCGCGCGCCGGAGGAGGCGATCCGGGACCCGGCGCTGCTGGTGGAGGGGTGCGTGGTCGAGGTCGACGACCCGGAGCTCGGCCCCATCCGCCACCTCGGGCTGCTGACGGACTTCTCGGCCAGCCCCGGCCGGGTCCAGGGCCCGGCGCCGCGCCCGGGCGAGCACGCACCCGAGCCGGCGGCCCCGCGCGTCCGGGCCGACGCGCCGCTGCCCGCGCACCCGCTCGACGGCGTGGTGGTGCTCGACCTCGGCCTCGCGCTCGCCGGTCCGTTCGCGAGCTCGGTGCTGTCGGATCTCGGCGCGGACGTGATCAAGGTCAACGCACCGTGGGACCAGTGGTGGCTCGACACCGCGATCGGCCAGATGGCGAACCGCGGGAAGCGCAGCGTGTGCCTGGATCTGCAGTCCCCCGAGGGCCTCGCCGCCCTGTGCCGCATGGTGGAGCAGGCCGACATCGTCACCCACAACATGCGCTGGGGCGTGGCCGAGCGTCTCGGTGTCGGGTACGACGACCTGCGTGCGCACAACCCGCGCGTCATCTACTGCCAGAGCCGCGGGTTCGACCGCGTGCGCTCGGCCGCGAACCTCCCCGGCACCGACCAGATGGGCTCCGCGCTCGGGGGCCAGGAGTGGGAGGACGGCGGTTGCGGGCGCGGCGGTCGCCCGTTCTTCGGCACTTCGATGGGCGACCTGGGCAACGGCTACCTCCTCGCCATCGCCGCGGTGCAGGCGCTCTATCGCCGGGACCGCACCGGCGAGGGCCAGGCGGTGGGCACGTCGATCCTGAACTCCTGCCTGGCCACGCCGATGGCCACCTTCCTCCACGCCGACGGCTCGGCGCCCGACCGGGCGATGCTCGACCCCATGCAGCTCGGCTTCCACGCGTGCTACCGGTTGTACGAGACCGCCGACGGGTGGCTGTGCCTGGCCGCGATCGAGCCGGGCCACGTCGCCGGGTTGTCCGACGCGCTCGGGTGCGAGCTTCCCGCCGACGAGGCCGCGCTCGCCGCGCTGCTCGAGACTCGGTTCCGCGAGCGGTCCGCGGAGGAGTGGTCTGCGGCGCTCGACGCGCACGGTGTGCCCGCCGAGGTCTCGTCGCCCACGTTCACCCGCCGCGACGAGGACCAGCCCGTCCTCGGCTTCTCGCGCACACCCGCGCTGGTGGCCGGCCCCGCCCCCCGTGTCGGCGAGCACACCGCGGAGATCCTGACCCAGTTCGGGTTCGCGTCCGACGAGATCGAGCCGTTCCTCACGTTCGCAGGGAGCCGACCATGACGACCCGTCTGATCTCCGCCGACTCACATGTCGCCATCAAGCTCGACGTGGTGCGCGAGCGTGTGCCGAGCACGCTCCACGAGGCCTTCGACGACGCGATCGCGCGCCAGGCCGCCGCCGACGCCGAGCTCAAGGGCGGCAAGCAGCTCTCGCTCGACTCGTTCGACATGGAGGCGATGCGCGACCCCGGGTACTTCGATCCGGTGGCCCGCCTCGCCGCGATGGACCGCGACGGCGTGCAGGCCGAGGTCCTGTACTCCGAGGTGAGCGCGTTCCGGGCGTACGGATTGGTGAAGGGCGACTGGCGCCCGATCAGTCGAGCGTTCACCGATCTGCTCGAGGAGTTCGCCGCACACGACCCGAACCGGCTCGCCGTCTCGTACCAGGTGCCGATCATCGACATCCCGTACGCGGTCGCCGAGGTCCAACGCCTCGCCGGCATCGGCGCGCGGTCCGTCCACCTGCCGAACTTCCCGAGCGAGCTCGGTCTGCCCGACTACCACGAACCGGGGTACGACCCGCTGTGGGGCGCGCTCCAGGAGACCGGCCTGTCGATCAGCCACCACCTGGGCAACCGCAGCTCGCTGTGGGACGTGTTCCGGCGCGACCCCACGCCGCAGGGTGCGATCTTCACGTCGCTGCCCGCCCTCGCGCTGTCCGAGGTGATCGCGTGGTGGATCCTCACCGGGACGCTCGAGCGGTTCCCGGGCCTCCAGATCGTGTTCGTCGAGCCGAGCCTCTACTGGATCCCGGGCTTCCTCGCGAGCCTCGACAAGAAGGTCGGCCGGGGCTACGACATCCCCGGGATGCGGCTGAAGCCGAGCGAGTACTTCCACCGCAACATGGCCTGCACGTTCATGGACGACGAGGTGGGCCTCGCGGCGCGCCACAAGGTGGGCATCGAGAACATCCTGTGGTCGACCGACTTCCCCCACCCTGCCACCACGTGGCCGCACTCGCAGGAGGTCGTCGCGCGTCAGTTCGCCGACGTGCCCGAAGCGGAGCGGGAGCTCATCTGCTCGGGCAACGCGTCCCGCATCTACCGCCTGTAGCCGACGCGAGCGTCGGCGGCCGTATGTGCTCTGGTACGCCCCCAGGGACTCGAACCCTGAACCTAGTGATTAAGAGTCACTTGCTCTAACCAGTTGAGCTAGAGGCGCTGGAATGAGTCATGGTACCCGGAGGTTCCCTTGTCGGACGCTCCGAACCGGGGCCGATTTCGCCGTTCCTCTCGGGGAACGCACGGGAGGGAACCATGGACGTCGTCATCGCCGGGGCCAGTGGCTTCATCGGCACTGCGCTCACCCGGTCGCTCGAGGCCGACGGCCACCGCGTCGTTCGGCTGGTGCGCCCGGGCACGACGCCCGGTGGGGGGTCGAACGCAGGGACGGGGGACACGATCGCCTGGGACCCGGCCACGGCCCGGATCGACGCCGTGGGCCTCGAAGGCGTCGACGCGGTGGTGAGCCTGGGTGGCGTCGGCATCGGTGACCGGAGATGGACCCCCGACCGCAAGGACGAGATCCTCCAGAGCCGCCTGGTGGGCACCACGCTGCTGGCCAACACGGTGGCCAAGCTGGTCACACCCCCGGCGGTCTTCTTGTCGGCGTCGGCGATCGGGTACTACGGCAACCGGGGCGACGAGTCGCTGACCGAGGACAGCGCTCCCGGCCGCGACTTCCTGGCCGGGGTCTGCGTGGCCTGGGAGGACGCCGCCCGTCCCGCGGCCACCGCCGGGTTGCGGGTCGCCTGGATCCGAACCGGGATCGTGCTCGACCCCGCCGGCGGCGTCCTGAAGCAGCTGCTCCTGCCGTTCAAGCTCGGCCTCGGCGGCCGGCTCGGGAAGGGCGCCCAGTACATGTCGTGGATCAGCCTCCCCGACGAGGTGGCCGCGATCCGGAAGGTGATCGACGATTCCAGCCTCGGGGGACCGGTCAACCTGACTGCGCCGAACCCGGTCACCAACGCGGAGTTCACCGCGACGATGGGGAAGGTGCTCGGCCGTCCGACGTTCCTGCCCACGCCGCTCGCGCCGCTCAAGCTGCGCTACGGCGCGGAGCTCGTGCAGCACCTGCTGCTCGACGGACAGCGCGTGCAGCCCACGAAGCTCGAGGAGGCCGGGTTCGCGTTCGCGCACACCGAGCTCGAAGCCGCGTTGCGCGACCTGCTCCACAAGTCATGACGAGTTTCGACCACGCGAATCGAGATGCGTCCCACAGCCGCGCGCACGACGGCGTGGGACGCACCTCGAGTGGGGTGACCGAGGGGTTTCGAACCCCCGACCTCCGGGACCACAACCCGGCGCTCTAGCCGACTGAGCTACGGCCACCAAGGAGCAGGGATTCTACCCGCCCGGTCGGGTGCTTCCCGGGCCGCAAGCCCGCCTCCGTGGTGGCTCCCTGCGGCATCCGGCGGTGGCTGCGGGCGCGCCCGGGAGGATTCGAACCCCCGACCAACGGAATAGAAGTCCGCCGCTCTGTCCCCTGAGCTACGAGCGCTTGGGCGAGAAGCCTACCGACGCGTCAGCGCATCAGGCCGCGACCGGTGACGAGGGGCAGGTCGAACGGGGTGAGCAGGCCGGGCTCGGCCGCGCACACGGCCGGCACGGCGTTGAGGATGCGCATCGCGGTCCCGAGCAGGCCGCCCGTGTTGTGGTCGCCGTCCTCACCGGTCATCGAGAGGTCCATCCGGTAGTTGGGCGACCCGAGCACCTCGATGCGGTAGCCGCCGCCGTTCGGTCCCTGCTCCCAGTTGGGCGCGAGGTCGTCGCGCAGCCGCGTCACGTGCTCGATCACGATCGCTGGTCGGCCGTTCACGATGCCGCGCACCTCGAACCGCAGCGCCGCCGCGGTGCCGGCCTCGATGGTTCCCGCGTCGATCGCGAAGGTCTCGGGGGCGGGGAGCCGCTCGTAGGTCTCGGTGATCTCGTCGAGCTCCACGCCGAGACCCTCGGCGATGAGGCGGACCGCGCAGCCCCACGCGAACGTGAGCACGCCGGGCAGCAGCAGGAACGGGATCTCGTCCATCGGCTTGCCGAACCCGAACGTGTCGAAGATGACGGTGGGCTGGTTGTAGGTGTCGTAGTTGAGGATCTCGGCGACGCGCACGGAGTCGACCCGGGAGCAGAAGCCGCTGAGCGTGAGCGGGATCAGGTCGTTCGCGAAGCCGGGGTCGATACCGGAGGTGAAGCACGACGTGCCGCCCTCGGCGCACGCCGCCTCGAGCTTCTCGACCATGGTCCGGTCGGCGCTCGCCGGGTGCAGCAGGCTGACGACCGACGTGGAGACCACGTTCTTGCCCGACCGGAGGAGCGCGCACATCTCGTCGACGGCCTCCATGGGCCGCAGGTCGCCGGTCGCGTTGTGACAGACGACGTCGGCGTCGAGCGCGAGGATCTCGTCGAGGCTGTTGGTCGCGGCGACGCCCACGGGCCCGAGCCCGCACAGCTCGCCGGCGTCACGACCGGCCTTGTCGGGGCTGTGCACCCACAGTCCGACGAGCTCGAGGTCGGGATGGTCGATGATGGCCCGCAACGCGAGGGTTCCCACGTTGCCGGTCGCGAACTGGATCACACGGTGCGGCATGCCGTGAATCTCGCACATGCAACCATGCCGGCGCGGCTCGCGCCGGGCAGAACTGCGGGACGGGCCACACTGGGGCGATGCGCTCCTCCCGCGTGGCCCTGGTCTCGGTGGCCGTGGTTGCGGCGACCTGCACACTGTCCCTCGGAGCGGCGACGGCCGGCAGGGCGGGTGCCGCGGCCGCGTCCGGGACCGACCCGTTCGCGGCGGTCGACGCCTCGATGCGCGACCGGGTGCGGACCGACGGTCTCGACGGCGGGGTGATCCTCGTGGTGCGCGACGGCGCGGTGATCCACGAGGAGTCGTTCCGCGACGTCACGCCGAGCACCGTGATGCCGATCGCATCGGCGAGCAAGTGGCTCACGTCGGCCACGCTCATGACGCTGGTCGACGAGGGCAGGCTCTCGCTCGACGACCCGGTCGCCGCGCACCTCCCGGGGTTCGGCGGTGGGAAGAAGGCGGTCAAGGTGCGCCACCTGCTCTCGCACACCTCGGGCCTCGAGTACGACGGCTGCATCGCCGACCCGAGCACCACCACGGAGGCGTGCACCGCCCGGATCGCGGACGGTGCCGATCCGAGTGCTCGCCCGGGTACCCGGTTCGCGTACTCGAGCGTGGGCTACGAGGTGGCGGCGCGGCTGGTCGAGGTGCTCACGGGGCAGTCGTTCGAGGACGCGTTCGAGGCCCGGATCGCGCGGCCGCTGGGCATGACGGTCACGCGCTTCGACGCCTACGGCGGCCAGCGTGTCCGCCACCCCCAGCCCGCCGCGTCGGCGGTGTCGTCCGTCGACGACTACGCGAAGTTCGTGGCGATGATGGCGAACGGCGGGACTGCGGGCGGCCGCCGGATCCTGACGGCCGACTCGGTGGCCGAGATCCAACGCGACCAGGTGAAGGGCATCGACACCCACGCCGACGGGGCCGTGCAGACCACCGGCATACCCACCTACGGGCTCGGCGTCTGGCGCGACGTCGTCGGCCGTGACGACGAGATCAAGGTCGTCAGCGGCAGCGGTGCCTACGGGTTCTACCCGTGGATCGACCACCGCCACGGCACCTACGGGATCGTCGCGGTGGCCGACCTGTACAACGGCGCCGAGCATGCGGTGCCGGCATCGCAGCGCCAGGCACGCGCGTCGTGGCGCGCCGCGGCGAAATGGGTTCCCTGAGCCGGGGGATCAGCGCGGGGTGAGGCGGACCGGCAGGTCCTTGAGGGTCATCGTGATCGGGTTGCCGATGCCCTGCACGCTGTATTCCGGTTCACCGAGCACCTCGATGTCGGCGACCCGCGCCAGCAGCTCCTCGAACATCACGCGGATCTCGCGCTTCGCCAGGTGCGCGCCGAGGCAGTAGTGCATCCCGCCCCCACCGAACGCGACGTGCGGATTCGGAGCGCGGGCGATGTCGAAGGTGAACGGGTCGGCGAACGCTGCCGCGTCGCGGTTCGCCGATGGGTACCAGATGCTCACGCGGTCGCCGGCCGGGATCTCGACGCCGCGGATCACGGTGTCCTCGACGGCGGTGCGGCGGAAGTACGCGACCGACGACGCCCAGCGGAGGATCTCGTCGATGGCCGTGGGCATCACTGTCGGGTCGGTGCGCATCCGCTCCATCTGGTCGGGGTGCTCGAGCAGGGCGATGAGGCCGGCGGCGATCGCGGAGCGGGTGGTCTCGCTCCCCGCGATCGTGAGCACCATGAAGAAGAGGTCGAGCTCGAACTCGTCGAGCTGCGTGGTGGAGCCGTCGGCGTCCGCGATCTCCGCCGTCGTGAGGGTCGTCCACACGTCGTCGGCCGGGTGCCGTCGCTTCTCCGCGCCGAGCTCGTGTGCGTAGCGGAACAGATCGGCTTCGATCGCGGCCCGTTCCGGGATGCCGAGCCGGGTCTGGGGGTCGGTCGACTGGAGGAGCGCGTTGACCAGGTCGAAGAGCCAGTCGCGGTCGCCGTGGGGGATGCCGACGATGTCGGCGATCATGTGCATCGGGAGCTGGTACGCGACCTCCTGCACGAAGTTGCCCTCGCCCCGTTCGAGGGCGCGCTCGACGATCGCGACCGCCCACTCGCGGGCCTGGGCGTCGAGGAGCGCGGTCATCCGGGGCGTGAACCCCGCGCTGACGAGCTTCCGCAGGCGCGTGTGGTCGGGCGGGTCCATCGACACGAGCATCGCCCCGCGCCGCTCGGGCGCCATCTCCGGCAGCGACGGGCCCTCGTAGGAGCGGAACCGGGCGGGGTCGCGGCTCACGGCCTGCACGTCGTCGTGGCGCGACACCACCCAGAACGATCCGCCGAGACGCCCGGTGCCTGGCGTGTCGGGGTGGCGCCAGACCGGTGCGGCGGTGCGCAGGTGCGTGAAGACGTCGTGGGGGAAGCCGTGGCGGTAGAGCTCGGAGTCGGTGAGGTCGATCGCGTCGAGCGCGTCGAGCGCGTCGAGCTCGCCGGGCGTCATGGTCCCGTGGGCAGCACGACCGGGAGCTTGGCGAGCCCGCGCACGTTGCTCGACCGCATCCGCTCCACGCCCGACTCGTCGATGCCGAACTCGGGGAACCGGTTGAGCAGCTCGTCGAACGCGACGCGCGTCTCGAGCCGGGCGAGGGACGCTCCCAAGCAGAAGTGCACGCCGTATCCGAACGACACGATGGTGTCCATCGAGCGGTGGATGTCGAACAGCCCGGGCTCGGTGTACACGCGGTCATCGTGGTTGGCCGCGCCCGTGACGAGGATCACCCGCGAGTCGGCCGGGATCGTCTCGCCGTGCAGCGTGACGTCGGCGGTGGTCCAGCGGCCCTGGTAGTGCGACGGCGCGTCCCAGCGCAGCATCTCCTCGACTGCGTTCGGGAGCAGGCTGCGGTCGGCGACGAGCTCGCGGCGCTGGTCGGGGTACCAGGTGAGCGCGACGATCCCGTTGGCTACGAGCCGCGCGACGGTCTCGTGGCCGGCGAACGCCATCTCCAGCACGCGGTAGGAGATCTCCTCGTCGGACATCCGCCACGTGTTGCCGGCATCGTCGGTGATCTCCGACGTGATGAGGAGGCTGATGACGTCGTCGCCGAGGTTGTTCCGGCGCTCCGCGACGAGTCCGAAGAGCAGGATGCCCAGCTGCATCTGCGCCGCGGCGGCGTCCTCCGACACGGTGCCGGTCTCGTCACGGGTGAAGAGCCGGTCGGCGAGGTGGTGCACCTCCTGGCGCATCGACTCGGGGATGCCGAGCAGCTCGCCGATCACCGCGAGCGGCAGCTGGATCGAGAACTGCTCCACGGCGTCGAAGCCCGGCTCGCGGACGAACGGGTCGAGAAGCCGCCCGCAGAACTCGCGCATGAACGGCTCGAGCCCGTTGACCCGGCGCGGCGTGAACACGCGGCTCACGATCTTGCGGTGCCACTCGTGCTCGGGCGGGTCCTTCAGGATGAGGAAGTTCTGGCCCTTCTCGCCGCCCTCGAGCGTGACGCCCTCGGAGTTGACGAAGGTGACCGGGTCCTTGTGGGCCGCGAGCAC
>Ga0302322_100006430_pt1 | contig 10418 bp, 8 predicted proteins | sample Fen_T0_2_FD_203757 | JGI IMG/M metagenome (GOLD analysis project Ga0302322, IMG submission 203757) | Peat permafrost microbial communities from Stordalen Mire near Abisko, Sweden - Fen_T0_2 | ecosystem: Environmental > Terrestrial > Soil > Wetlands > Permafrost | place: Sweden: Abisko... | reverse complement strand
GCCGAATTTCACCCAGTCGGAGTCAGCGTAAATGTTGGGGACGGGGTCGGCGAAGAAATGGCACCAATGGCGCTCGTTGCCCGGAGCCAGGACGCCACAGGCTCCCTGATGCGGGCACGGTGCGATGACCTTCATTCCAGCGCCGCGCAACCGCTCCCGCCACGATCCGAGGAGTCGGCTGCCGTCGTGGGTGCCCGGTTCGACCCACAGGATCGTCTGCGCCCGGGCGCACAGCGCGGCCAGTTGCGCGCGGGCCAGATCGTCGAGTTCGTTCAGCACATGGCTGACCACCAGGATGTCGATCGCGCCATCCCCTTCGAGGGTCCGATAGTCGGCGCGCTCGACGGGCAATTCCGAGAACGCCAGCCGGGCGCGATGCTCCGTAAAATCCATCGCCAGCGCGGAGTGGTCGTGCACGACCAAGCGGGCGAAATGCGTCGCGCCAAACGACTCGATGACCCGCCGGCCCGCGATGCCGCTGCCGCAGCCCCAGTCGAGCAAGGTGGCATTCGGCGGCGGCGTCCATTGGCGCGCCAGCAGTTCGCGCAGCACGGCGTCCCATTTCCAGCCGATGCGTTCGCCATAGGTGAAGTCGTAGCACTCGAGGTCGGTGATGGTATGCCAGTACGGGCCTTCGCCGGCCGGGCCCGCGATGAATTTTTCGCGGAGACGGTCGAGAATTTCCCAATCGAGCGATTCCCAATTCATGGTCGGTTCAAAGCACGAATCCAAACTGGCGCGCGAGCGACTGGTGCCGGATGCCATAGAAGGCGGCGAATTCGCGGACGCGTGCCGCCGCTTGGTCCAAGCGCGCGGGCCCGCGATGCTTGGTGGCGGCGATCATGAGATTCTTGGCAGTGTGTTCGGTTGAAATGAATTCGAATACCTTCGTGTCGTAACCGGCCCATTCGAGCAACAGGGCTCGCAGGGCGTCGGTGGCGAATTCCGCCTGGCGTTCCTGAAAGATCCCGTGCCGCAGCGCGGGAGCCAGGACCGGCGCGGGCTCCAATTGTGCGCGCAGTTCTTTCTGGCAGCAGGGGGCGACCACGATCAGGCCGGCGCCGGACTGAACGCCCTGCATGATGGCGTCGTCGGTCGCAGTGTCGCAGGCGTGGAGGGCGATAAGCACATCGAGCGTCGTGAACGCGGCGGACTCGATCGTGCCGGCCCGAAAAGCGAGCCGGGCGCAGCCGGCGGCGGTGGCAATTTGCTGGCATTTGGTGACCAGTTCGGAACGCGCCTCGATTCCCAGCACATTCGCCGGCCGGTCGGCTACGCGGTTGAAGTAGTCGTGAGTGGCAAAGGTCAGGTAGCCCTTCCCGCAACCCATGTCGGCGATTTCAATCGGCCGGGTGGCCGGCAGGTCCGCGTCGGCGGCCAAGTGGCTGAGGATCTCGACAAACTTGTGGATCTGCCGGTGCTTGTCCGCCATGCCCTCGCGCACGGCGCCGGTGGTAGTCGTCACGCCCAGGGCCTGAAGCCAGACCTGGCTTTCGTCGGGTAGCAGCCGGGTTTTGGAGCGATCGTGGGCGAGACTGGCCTTTTCGCCCGTCGCGGGCCCATGGGTTAGCCTCGGCGCGCCCTTTTTGTTAAACTCCAGCTGCGTGGTACGCTCGGTGGTAAAAAGGTGCCCGCTGTGAAAATCGCCTCCAAGCAAGCGGCGAATGAGCTCGATCGCCTCCGTCGGCGGCAAATTTTTGGTGATATCCTGACGTTCGTGGTGCCAAACGAATGAAAGCATGGGCGATTCCCCGATCACGACCGGTCGCACCAGGATTCTCTTGAGCGTCGAATCCGGGCCGCGCGGCTTGCCGAGGATCAATCGGGAGAGGCGCCCAGCCTGCAAACCCTCCGCCAATTCGGTCAGAAACGAGTCGAGGGGGCGGTCAAGGGACATCACGTGGACACCATAAGGAAAATGAGGCGATGGCGAGCCGCGATCTTGAGGCGGTTTGGTCGGAATTGAGCGGTCGGGAAAATGTTTTTACCGGGGGCCACATGAGCAGCTTTCACCGGTCGCGCGCCCCGGCTGAAGAGCGCTGGCATGAGAGGTGCACGAAGATGGTGCTGCTCCAAGGGGAAGATCGCGCTGGAGAAGTGCCCTCTCGATAAAGACGCATTTCATGAAGAGCCTGATCGAGAGCGGACAGATTCGCGCTTTTATTCGCCAAGGCGCGATGGGGTAGCATCTGGCGGTGCCAATGACGTTTTCCTGACCCAGTCCCCCGTCAGTCACGCGGGCGGATCGTTCGGTATATTCCTAATGAGCGAGTTCTGTTTTTCCATCGCTTTCGACGGATCCAACCATCGGTCCACTGCTTCCAACCCGTCCAACAGCAGGGCGCTAAGGGCATATGACATCACCGCAAGGACGAGGGTTGCCACGGCGTTCACCGCAACAAACTTCGCGACCATGTCTACAACGTCGTGATCAATCGTCATACTGAACGTGTCTCGGACAAATCATTTGTCTCCGGAAAACCGAAACGTCTTGCATTGCCGACACCAGCGACCGCGTCCCGCCGTCGCCCAAACCATCAGGTAAAGGCCAGCGAGCGAGGCTATGAGGCATGGGATCCAGAGACCCGGAAACTTTACGACAAGCGCGTTCGAGCTGACAAAAAGCATACCGAAAAAAAAGAGTCGGGCCCGACTCTTCTGAATCATTTCGGTACCACAAGCGTGACATTTGAGCGTTTGGTCCACGGCAGGCTAAAAGTTTAATCTCATTTCGCCTCGACACTACAGCTGCGGGCTCGGATAGCGGATCAAAAAGAAGATATGCTCTCCCCTCAAGCGCAGATTACCCAGTGAAGGACAGAGCCGCCAGAGGTGTGGTTGGTCGACGAACAAATACCGCAACGACCAAAACGGGTCCGTGCGCATGAAGAGCATCGCGCTCGCGCTCTCGACGAAACCGTTGTTAGTGAAATTGTCTGACTTCGACCGGCGCCCGACAGGCAAATACCGCCTTGCGCCCCCACGCCAGTGCGTCTTCGAGGGTGGCAACCTCGAGCACCCAAAAGCCGCCAACATGCTCGGTGGTGCGCAGGAAGGGACCGTCGCTGACGACCGCCCGGCCATCTGAATCGATGCGCAGCGACTTCGCACTTCGTGCCGGGTGAAGACCGCCAACGAAAACGCGCACGCCGGCTGCGACCATTTCCTCGTTGAGGGCATCGATTTCGCGGTCCATCGCAGCGTCTTCGGCGATCGCCGGGTTGTAATCGTCTGGGTGGTGAATCGCTATCAGATATTTTGCCATGGGTGCTCCTGGATGCTCAACGAATGAAATGCTGGTTCGCGGACAGCTATAGCGATTCTTTCCAAAAGGTCCACGATGGTGACTTCCTCGACTGATTGGGCATGGACTCGCACCACGTAAAGGATCGGGACGAGGCGCAAGGACAGCGCCGGATCGGGCGGAAGCGAAACACGGTGGGAATCGGGAGGAGGAAAATTAACGAACTTCAAACCGGCTCGGCGTGGAAAGAAAACTTCGACGAGCTACGGGCACGGGTGGTGCCAGCAAACGCGCGTTATCTTTCCATGAAACAATGCACGCGATGGCGGACCGTCTCCCGTCATCGGCACGATCGGTTAGTCGTCCAGGTAGGGCATGGCGCCGGAGCAGCCGGTGGTGACGTTCCCCATCATGACAGGGAGCGATTTCCACACCCAAAATGCTAAAGGATTTTCATCGTTAGGTCGCTTTACTGGCCAGGACCGATCGTTAGATTGCATATAAGTTTTCACGGCCAACCCGTGGCGGTACCATTAGAAATCCGTCTCCTTCCCCGCATGAAATCCTCAAAGGCTGGCCTCCTCGGGAGGGGAGCTGCGTTTTTTCATTCTCTCGCCGTCTCGACGTAGGCCGAATCCGGCTGCGACTATTTTCAATGGCTGGCGCATTCCTCCGAAGCACCCAGCCCGACCAGGTTGGGCCCGCCGACTTCTCGCGTAGGCGCCGAGGTTATTTCGAAGGGTGGGGTCAAACTTTGATCGCCATCGGATTCCTCCTCCCTGACCGACCGGAAGAGATAGCGCCTAGCGCTCTTTATCTCTCCTGGGCAAGCGCTCTGGAGGAGGCTTCGCCTTGGTTGTAGCCGGCTTCGCTGAAGCCGGTTCGGGGGCTTTACCTCAGGCGGTTAACGGGCGGTTCGCGGTCGAATGCGGCAAATTGCGGTAAGACAGCGACACTACGAATCTTTTTCATATCATGGGATCCGTATGCCACTGGGCACGAGTGTTGCTTATCAGAGTCATGCGAATCCTCCCAAAATGGCTTGGTTGTTTGGGGTTCTTGCTGCTGCTGGGGTTGGTCTCGGCAGGGGCTAAGGAGGCGGATTATCGCGGGGCGAAGGTGGCCGTGCTGCGTACGGGCAGTTGGCCCGAGGGCGATGCTGTCCGCGAGGGCGCGGCGGAATTTGTTGTTCTGCTTGAGATCGCGCGCCTTCGCCATGAACCGGGCGAGATCGGGCTTGTTGCCGTCGGCGACCGCCGCGGGCTCTTTTCGACCGGGGCCGAAGAGGCCTTGCGCCGGGCGGTATTGCAGGGCGTGCCGGTGGTCAAGCTGGCGGCCAAAGGACACGTGCTGCCCGCGCCGCACGGGTTGTTTTTGGACGGCGGGATGCTTTCGGAAGACGAGGCGCAGCGCATGCTGGCGCATTGCCTGGAAAAATTCGGCGCGCTACCCGTGGTCGCAAGCGGCCGAAGCGAGTCCCGCCTGAGGGAACTGCTGCAACAATATCAGAATGAATTTTCCCTGGCGGCCGGCCTACGGCTCGCCTCCCGCTAGCATCCCCCAATGACCTAACCCATCACCGTACCGCGAAAACGAGACAGACCCCGAGCTCGATTTCAATTCACCACGCCCAAGAATGAAATCAGTTTTGGACAGCCGCCAACTGCTGGCCGCCAGTGTGTTGGCACGCACCGGTAGCTTCACCGCCACGGGGCATCAGCTCTGTCTCACTCAGAGCGCGGTCAGCCATTCGATTAAATCGCTGGAACAGGACTTGGAGTGCAAGCTGTTCGAGCGGACTGGCCGCGGGGTCACGGTCACTGGAGCGGGCAAACATTTCGTCGAGCAGATCGAGAAGATTCTCGACCAGATGGAGACGGCTCGGACCCTCGTCGCGCCTCGGACCACACGGGGCAAGCAGCAATTGCGGCTCGGGGTGAGTGTGCTGGCCCGGGAACATTTTCTCCCCATCGTACTGCCTCTTTTTCAACAGGATTTTCCGCACAAACTGATCGCCATCGACCCCGCCGACTTTCCGCGGAATCTGGAAATGCTGCGATCCGGACTGCTCGACCTCATTTTCTCCGTCAAACCGACCGGGCGGTCGAACTTTGGTTTTGTCAATTTATTCGAGGACGAGCTGCGGTACGTGGTGGGGGAGAACCATCCGTGGGCGCGGACTCGGCGCGCCTCGAGCGACGAGGTGGGGATGGACACGCTTTTGCTCTTTCAGAAAATTAACCACACCCAGGAACTGTTGGAAAACTATTTCAAGACGGAAGGGATCACCTGGCGCAATGTGGTCGGAATGGCCGATTATCAATCGATTCAGGATTTGGTTAAAACCAATCTCGCGGTGGGCATCATGCCGCCCTGGCTGGTGGCCCGGGAGCTCTCCGAGGGGAAGTTGGTGTCCATTCCCATGGGACCGCGGCCATTGGTGTGCCAATGGGGGTTGGCGTACCTGCCCGAGTCTCCGTTGGCCGTGATGGATCGGCGTTTTATTGAACTCTGTCAGCAGGCCGTGCCGGGCGTCTTGAGTCGGCTCCAAGGCCTCTTCACCGCACCGCTCGGAAATAAAGAATCCCGGTCCGCTGCGTTCGCCGAAAGCCAGGCGAAGGTCGGGTGTGTGGCGTGTTTATTTGGACTGCTCTACAATTTCTTCAACGAATCTGCTGCCTGGGAAAATTTCGGATCAATCTTGAGCGCCGCCTCGTAGGCGGCCCGGGCGGCGGCCTTGTCGCCCTGGCGTTCCAGAATGTTGCCGATCCGCCAGTGGACGGCGGTCAGCGGCGGTTGATTGGGTGGCACCTCCTTGGTCAGGCATTTGCGCAGGGCCAGCAGGCCGCGATCGAGCTGCTCGCCAGAAATCGCGGCTAGCCGGCCCAATTGAAAGAGGGCGGCATAGTTATCCGGTTCCGCGCGCAGGATTTCCTCGAATTCGGCCAAGGCCAGATCGAATTTCTTGTCCGCACTGTAGATGCGGGCCAGGGCCAGGTGGCCGGCGAACGCGTCGAGTTCCTTGATGGATTTCGCCTGCTCCAGGGCCTTGTCGTTGCCGCCGCCGAGAAATCCGGGGGCTTGCAGGTAATAAGTCATCAGGCTTTCGCGGGCCTCGACACTCTTGCCGTCGAGTTCGACGGCCTTTTGATATTCGTCCCGACATTTACCGGCCCAGCCCGGCTTCGAAAAGAGACCAGCCTTTTGCGCGGTGATGCCGTACGCATCGCCGAGGCGCAGGCGCATGCGGGCATCGGCGGGCGAGAGCGCCACAGCTCTTTCCAGGTAGGTGACGGCGGCTTCCGAATCGTTGCGCTGGAGTGCGAGACGACCCAGATAAAATTGGATGCCGGCGTGCGCCGGCTCTGTAGCCGCTAGTGTTTCGAACGCTTTTTGCGCTTCTATCGGCTTCTGCTGGCCGTAGAGTTCAACGGCAGCCCGGTAGGCGGCCTCGTCCAAGGCCTGGACCGGGGAAACATAGAGCAGGAGCAGCAGGCCGACGCTGAGGATTCGCATGGAGGGGTGAGTCTTGATCGCAGGGAAAAGGTTCCGCCAGAATGCAGGTTATGCTCCGAAAGCGAGGCGCACTTGGCCCGGGGGGCACGACGAGCGGCGAGGGTAAAGTCAGTCGGATTCCAAATGGACACTTCCGTTGACCGTTTCGGCGCTCAAGGACGCGCGACCATCCCCGATCTTCCCCGTGACCTTTCGGCCACGGTTTTTCTGGCCGAGCAGGAGAGGGAATCCGCAGTCGACCTGGCCATTGACGGTCGAGCCGTGAAAATCGAGACCGGCATCCTTGGGGACACGCACGTTGGTCGGGCCGTTGACGCTGGAAAGCGAAATTTTCTGTCCAGCGACGATCGAATCGAAGCGGGCGGTAATAGAGCCGTTCACTGTTTCCAGCTTGGTGTCGCCGGCCAGCCCGGTGGCGTGGATCGAACCATTGACGGTTGCGCCGTGGACCTTCCCGTGGACGCCCGCGAGGGTGAGCGTGGAATTGACCGCGGACACCTTGGCCAGGACCGCGCCCACTGGAACGGTGAGCTTGAAACGAACGGCGCCCCGGATGTTTTCGCTGAAGAACCAGCCGCCGCTTCGCTTGGGCAATTTCACCTTGAGCGTGGCGGCGGAGGCGGACAGGTCGATGGTCAGGTCGATCAACTTCAGCTCCTCTTCGGTCTTCGCGCTCTTTTCGCCCTCGATCAGGATTTCATTTTTATCCCAGGTGTGGATGTCCACGTCGCCGTTGATATTTTCGAGGATAATTTCGCCGGTGGCATTGAACGCGCCGGTGCGGGTGAAGGGTTCCTTGAAGGAGAAATTTTCGGCCCGGGCAATGATGGCCGTTATCAGGGTGAGGAGCGGGATGAAAAAACGGAGGAATATTTTCATAGAAGGGTTGGGATCAGTCGGTCCGCAGCGCCACGAGCGGATCGATCCGGGTGGCGCGGCGGGCGGGAAGATAGCACGCCAGCAGAGCAATAAACGCCAGGATAAGCGAGATCACCGTGTAGGTGGCCCAATCGTTTGGTCCGATTCCGAAAAGAAAATTCTGAAAGTAGCGGGCAGCCAGGAAGGCGACCCCGAGGCCCGCCAGCAGCCCGGCGCTCACGACCAGGAATCCCTGGTGGAGGACTAGTCGCATCACGTCGCTGGGTTGCGCCCCCACGGCCATGCGGATGCCAATCTCCCGCGTGCGTCGGCCGATGCTGTACGACATCGTCCCGTAAACCCCGAGAGCAGCGAGCAGGAGGGCCAGACCGCCAAAAATCGAGAGCAACGCCGCGCCGGTACGCGATGCCCACAAACCCTGACGGATATTTTCCTCCATCGTCGTGACGTTGATCAGGGGCATCGCCGGATCCAAGGCCTGCAACTCGCGACGCAGCGTGGGCAGCAGCGCGGCCGAGTCGCCCTGGGTTCGGATCTGGAACGTACCGAAACCGCCGCGATCGGCTTCCTGGGCCAGGGAGAAAAAGGCGTAAGGCTTGGGATCTTCGCCGATGTTGTCGTAGGTCACGTCCTTGACGACGCCGATGATCTCGACCGGTTTTTCCGAGCCGAAGACCTTGAGCGTCTGGCCGATCGGGTCACGGTTGGGCCAGGCCAGCTTCGCCAGGTGTTCGTTGATAATCACGACCAGGGCATGGCGCCCGTCGTCCATGGCGGAGAAATCCCGCCCGGCGACAAGCGGAATGCCCATGGACCGCAGAAAGCCTGGCCAGATGTGATTGTAGCTCATGAGTTGACCGGCGGTGCGCAATTTCTCGTCGTCGCCCTGCGGGCGAAGCGTGCGCAGAAAGCCGCCACCATTCAGGAGCGGGCCCGAGGCCACCGTGGCATCGATCACGCTCGGAACGGTGCGTATTTTCTCCAGGGCGGCGCGATAGTAGGCGATTCCCTTTTCGCCGCTGTAGCCCTGGGCGGCGATATTGACGGAGAGTAGGGCCAGGTTGCGGGTGTTCCAGCCCGGGTCGGCCTGCTGAGCGTAACGGAGGCTGCGGATAAAGAGGCCGGCGAAGACGAGGGCGATCACGGCGAGGGCGATTTGACCCGCGATCAGCAAATTACGGACGCTATACAAGGGTGCTCGGGCGGCGGCACCCCCTGACTCCTCGTTCAGCGCCGCGGTGAGGGCGGGCTTGGTGGCACTCCAGGCCGGGGCGAGACCGAACAACGCCCCGGTGAGGAGCGTTAGACACAGAGCAAAACCGAGGACTCCGGAATCGAGCGTAACCGTCAAGTCATCGGGGAAAAAAGGCGGACGCAGGGCCCAGAGGAGTTTTTGAGACCAGCCGGCCAGCATGATACCGGCGGCGCCGCCCAAGACGGAAAGCAACAGACTTTCGGTGAGAAATTGGCGGATGAGACGGGAGCGGGCGGCCCCGAGGGCCATGCGCAGTGCGACCTCGCGCTGACGGCCGGTCGCGCGAGCGAGGAGCAGGTTGGCGATGTTGCCGCAGGCGATCAGCAGCACGAGCCCGGCGAGCGAGAGCAGCAACGCGCCCGCCCGCTGGAAGTTTTGGCGCTGGTTGGGATCGATGCCGGATTCGGCGAGCGGTACCAGCCGCAAGCCGCGACCTTGGTTGTCGGTGGGAAATTGCCGGGCGAGTTCCGCGGAAAGCGGCTCGAGCGAAGCCGCGGCCTGGCTGAGGACTACGCCCGGTTTGAGACGGGCGACTGCATTAAAGAGCAGGGCGCGTCTCGTCTCGAAGAAGTCGAGAAACAAGCCGTTGAGAATCTGCCGATAGCTGGCGGTCGAGACCCAGAAGGCCGGCGAGTTGAGCGTATTGAGCCCGCGGAAATCGGCAGGGGCGATCCCGATGACGGTGAACGCGGTGCCGTTCAAATGCAGTGGACGTCCGATTACGCCGGGATCGCCCGCGAGCTGGCTCTGCCAGAAGCGATAACCCAAAACGACTACGGGGTGGGTGCCTGGCGTGCGGTACTCTTCGGGCAAAAAAGTCCGGCCCAGGGTTGGACTGACGCCGAGCAGGTCAAAGTAATTGCCGGAGACAATCTCCCCGAAAATCTGGGAAGCCTCGCCGTTGACCGAGAAGTTGGCCGGCGCGAAGGCGAAGCAGGCCATGTCCGCGAACACCTGGTTCCGTTCGCGGTAGTCGGTATAATTGAGGTGGGAGGTCTGCAGTAATCCGGGATTGCGCTCGTCGGTCGTGTAGAGCGATACCAGTTGCTCGGGCTGCTTAACGGAAAAGTTCTTCAGAAAAAGGGTATTGATGAACGAGAAGATCGCAGTGTTGGCCCCGATGCCGAGGGCGAGCGTGAGGATGGCAACGAGGCTGAAGCCCGGGGACTTTACGAGCTGGCGGAAAGCGAGGCGAAGGTCGAGGAGCATGGTGGGGGAGGCGGACGAGCGAGGACGGTGGACGGAAATCGAGAGACGGCTTATGCGGAGCGCAGCGCGACCATCGGATCGACGCGGGTCGCACGGCGGGTGGGAACCCAGCAGGCGAAGAGGGTCGCGAGGGCAAGGCTGGTGATGGCCAGACCGAGTATCGCCGGGTCAGCCGGGTGAACTCCCACGAGGTAGGCCGCGAGCACGCGGCCGGTCAGGAGGGAGAGTGCAATGCCCGCCAGGCAGGCAAAGCCCAGCTGCGCGAGGCTCTGCCGCATGATCAGGTGGACGACCTCGCTGCGATTGGCACCTAGG
>Ga0302322_100006429_pt1 | contig 10419 bp, 9 predicted proteins | sample Fen_T0_2_FD_203757 | JGI IMG/M metagenome (GOLD analysis project Ga0302322, IMG submission 203757) | Peat permafrost microbial communities from Stordalen Mire near Abisko, Sweden - Fen_T0_2 | ecosystem: Environmental > Terrestrial > Soil > Wetlands > Permafrost | place: Sweden: Abisko... | reverse complement strand
GCGACTGATCCTGGGCGACAACGACGTCACCATGGGGCCCGGCGAGGTCGCCGAGTTCGACACCGGCATTCCCCACTGGTTCGGCCCCGCAGGCGACCATCCCGTCGAGATCCTCAGCCTTCTCGGCAGGCACGACGGCCACGTCCACGTCCGCGCCGCCCCGCATCGCAAGGCCAAGGACGCGTGATCATCCCGCGGAAGTTCGGCCCATGCTGGAGGGAGCGATCCGGGAGGGACGCTTGAACGAGAAGGGGCTGCGGAGCGTCCCTGCGTCGTAGGGGGTCTTGCTTCCAGGCGCCGTACTGCTGCGGAGCGGTTCTTTGAAATACGGGTGCCAGCCGCACTGCGCGGGGCACTCAGTGGTGCGAGACTGGTTTCGACGATCGCAGAAGACGCCCGCTTCGCTTCGCGGTGCCTGATGCGTACCTGCACCATCACCCGAATCGAAGGAGCACCAGACATGACCTCCCTGCAAGCCTTTCCGCTCCGCCTGACCGGCGAGCTCGATCCCGACGTAGGACGCTGGCAGTGGCTCTTCAAGTGGCTGCTCGCCATCCCGCACTTCATCGTTCTCTTCTTCCTCTGGATCGGCTTCGTGCTCTCGACCGTCGTCGCGGGCTTCGCGATTCTCTTCACCGGCCGCTACCCCCGCGGGATCTTCGACTTCAACGTCGGCGTCCTCCGCTGGACCTGGCGCGTCGGCTTCTACTCCTACAGCGCCCTCGGCACCGACAAGTACCCGCCCTTCTCCCTCGCCGCCGACCAGTCGTACCCGGCGGGGCTCGACGTCGAGTATCCCGAGCGGCTCTCGCAAGGCCTTGTCCTCGTCAAGTGGTGGCTTCTCGCGATCCCGCAGTACGTGATCGTGGCGATCTTCACCGGCGGAGCCTGGTCAGCGTGGTCAGGTGGCGGAAACAGCTGGCTCTACGCCTCCGGCGGTGGCCTGATCGGGCTGCTCGTGCTCTTTGCCGGACTTGCCCTGCTCTTCACGAGCCGCTACCCCCGCTCGCTCTATGACCTGATCCTCGGCCTGAACCGTTGGGTCTTCCGGGTCGTCGCCTACGCCGGCCTGATGACCGACACCTACCCGCCGTTCCGGCTCGACACCGGAAGCACCGAGCCCCCCGCAGCGCCCGGAACCGGCACAGCAGTGTCGACGACTCCGGCGCCGATCGCATAGAGCACGGAAGGCCCGCCTGGTAGCTCAGGCGGGCCTTCGGTTGTCTCGGCGGTGAAGGTTCGCCCCGCCGTCTCTGCCTCGACATACCGTTACGCCTCGACGATCTCGACCAGTGGACGCCATCGGTCGATGACCGGCTTGACGGCCCGACTCGACCAATCCCCTGATGTACCTCACCATCTCCTGATCATGCTTCGGGAAGCAGTTCGGACTCGCCCGCTTCCGGCTTGGCCACTCCCCTCCCCTCCATGAGCGCAACTGTACGGCGGACGACCACTTGAGGCTCTGATGCCGCGTCGAATCGGGCCGCGGCAGGGTGCTCGACGTGCTTACGCGACCCTGATCGATCACCGGTAGCCTCCGCCGCGGAGCGGCATGGGCCCGGTGGCCCAGCAGGTCTTCAAAACCTGTGCGGTGTGGCAACCCCACGCTCGGTCGGTTCGACTCCGGCGCCGCTCCGTTAAGCCGTTTGCGGCTTCTCGAAAGGACTCGCGGCCCTTGTGGCAGGTGTGTCGCTGTGAGTCGAATTGCCGCCTGAGACCGCTGGAGACCGCCTGAGACGGAGTCGGACTGTGGCAAGAATGTGGCAAGAGACGTGGCAGCCACTCGTAGGCGTCGACGATCTGCCGGCGTGCCCTGCTCGGAGGTTTCGAGTTGTAGAGCCTTGTAGAGCCTCGCGCGAACGTGAGATGCGAGGAGGTAGGTCAGGTGCCGCGCCGCAGCGTTCAGAGCGCGACCCTAGGCCCACGCGACCGCGTCGGCAGCCGATGTGTCCTCCTCAGCGTGGGCCGGCCAAAGTTGCCTTCTCACTTAGGGACAAGACGCTCGCTGCGTACGTGTCCATGCCGAGGTCACGGTAGGTGGCGAGAGCTTTGGCGAGGAGGTCGCAGGCCATCTTGGGGTCGCCCGGGCCGCCGCGCTTGAGCTTCATTCGCGCGTACGCGTGATGGGTGTGAGCGAGCCATGGCCGGGCTCCAAAGCGCTCGCTCGTCGTGAGCGCGTCCGCGAAGTGACGGTCGGCCTCCTCCCAGCGGGCCATCGTGGCGGAGAGGACGCCGAGGAAGTGCGCGACGGTGCCGACCGCGATCTCCGGGTAGCTGACGGCCACGCGATCGGCATACGGGAGGAGGAGGCCGTAGAGGATTTGGGCGCGTTTGGCGTCGTTGAGTCGGGCCGCCGCGTGGGCCATGAGGCAGAGGCTGACGTCCCATTCCTCGTCGAATGGGATGGCACGGAAGTCGTTCGTGGCCAGGGTTTCGAACTCTGCGCGGCACTCGATATCGGCGTTGCGCTCGCTCAGCGTGTCGACGAGAACGCAGCGCCAGATCGGGTAGGTCGGATACTTAGCCGCCGAGCGGCGAACCAGCTCGTCGACTTCTTCGAGGCGGCCCTGCTCGCGGCGGAGCATGTACAGCTGCAGGCCGTAGCTCACGTCGGCACTCCAGCTTTGTGCGCGCCTGCCGAGAGAGCGTGTCTCCCCGATCAGCTCCTCGGCATCGGTGAAGCGTCCTTCGAGAAGCGCGAAGGTCGTCCGATAGGCGCCGACTAGCCATCTCTGAGCGGGTTGGCGGAGTTCGTCGGCCAGGGCCGTGACGGCCTCCATGTCCGCGTGGGCCGTCTGCACGTCGGCGAGCTCGAGCGATGCCACGAGATGGTTGTCGTACGCTTCCACGGCCCGCTCGATGTCGCCAATGTCGGTTGCGACCTGTATGAGCTCCGCGGAGAGCCCGACCTGTCGCGGCGTGAATGCAGGTGAGTGATGACTTGCTATGTAGCCTTGCAGGGCGTAGGCGAGCGTCATCGGCTCTGCGATGCGGCGAGCCATTTCGAGTGCCTGCTCCGCGAGCGACCGTCTGCGCTCGGGGTCGGCGGTCGAGTCGCGAAGCGGCCCTCCGGCGAGCCGGGCGAGTAGCTGCACGCGCAGTGTGCTGTCCTCCTCGGGTACCGCCGCGAGCGCGTGGTCGAGGAGGCGGGCGGTTTGTTGATCGTCTCTGGAGACGTCCCAGGCGATCCTGCCGCCGTAGCCCAGGGCGGCACGGCCGAGCTGCTCGGGATACCGCATCGTCTCCGCGAGCCGGGCGGCTTTGAGGTAGGTCTGCTTGGAGGTGGGTGTGTCACCGGCTCGCGCCTGTGCGTCGCCTAGTGCCAGGAGCAGCTCGCAGCGCGTCCAGGGGTCGGCGGACTCCATGTTGTCGAGCACTTGGAGCGCGACCTCGTAGAGGCGGGCGCCTTCCTCGTAGGCGAGTGTTCCCAGAGCCTGCTCGGCGGCACGGCGCGAGTACTCCAGCGCCTTTTCCGCGTCCGCCGGCCGCGCCGACTCGAAGAAATGGTAGGCGAGTTCCGCGAGGTGGGGCTCGACGTTGGCCGAGTGGAGAGCCTCGAGGGTGCTGCCGACACGGCGGTGCAACTGGACGCGCCGTCCGGGGGCGAGCTCGTCGTAGAGCGTGTCGCGGATCAGCGCGTGTGCGAACCTCATCCTGCCCGGCGCTCCTGGCACGTCGGTGACGACGCGACTCTGTGCTGCCTCGTCGAGTGCGTCGAGCAACTCGTTGCCGCTGACCTCGCTCACGCGTTCGAGTGCGTCGAGACCGAACTCGCGACCGAGCACCGACGCCAAGACGAGCACGAGCCGGCAAGGCTCCGAGAGGTGGCGCAAGCGACGCTGGATCACCGCCCGCACCCCTTCCGGCACGGCGAGCCGCGATGCTGCGGCCTCGGTGATCGTCCCGAGCTTGTGCTCGGCGGCCAGCAGTTGCACCACCTCCCCGACGAACAGCGGGTTTCCCTCTGTCGTGTGATGGAGCGCCGAGATCGCGCCCGGGGTCGGTTCGACCCCGCTGGTGGCCGCAACGAAGCTGGCCACCTCGCGCTCCGTCAGGCCATTGAGAGCGAGCGCGCGCGTGATCGGCCGACGGCGAAGGTCGGTCACCGCCGCAGACATCGGCTCGGCCAATGTCGGGTCGACGTCGCGGTAGGCGACGACGGCGAGCAGGCACGTCTCGGCGAGTTCAGCGGCGAGGAACTGCAGCAGCATGAGCGAGGGCGGGTCCGCGGCATGTACGTCGTCGAGTGCGAGCATGAGCGGTTGGGCCGCCGACGCGTTCTCGAAGAACCTGGCGACCGCGTCGAAAAAGCGGAAGCGCGCGCCCTCCGGATCCCCGGAAGGAGGAGCGGGAAGGTCGGGCCAGAGCTCGCGGAGCTCCGGAAGGACCTGCGCGATGTCGGCGGCGCCCTGCCCGAGCTGCTCGCGCACGATACTCGCGTCGCGCCCGCGCAGATAGCTGCGCATTGCCTGGATCCATGGCCAGTAGGCAGGTGCGCCCCCGGCTTCCCAGCACCGTCCCACCAGCACCTCCACGCCACTCTCCCTTGCGGTCTCCACCAGCTGCTCGACTAGGCGGCTCTTTCCGATGCCGGGCTCGCCGCTGACCAGGAAGAGGCGGCCTTCGCCATGGAGCACGTCGTCGAGACCTATGCGGAGTGCCGCCAACTCGGGCTCGCGTCCCACGAAGGTGCTGGCGCCGCTCCCACTCCGCAGCCGCTCGCCCACTGCGCGGTCATCCTCGACGTTCACTCTCGGGTCGAGTGAGCGGTCGTGGGCGAGGATCGCGCGCTGCAGCTGCCTCAGGCCGTCGCTCGGCTCCAGCCCGAGCTCGTCCGTCAACAACCGTCGAGCCTCCTGGTAGCTCTCGAGGGCGTCGGCCTGCCGCTCCGAGCGGTAGAGCGCGAGCATGAGCTGGCCGCGAAGGCGCTCCCGGAGCGGGTGCTCGACGACGAGCCGCTCGAGCTCGGCGACGAGTGCTCGGTGGCGCCCGAGCTCGAGCTCGGCCTCCAGGCACTTTTCGAGGGCGGTAAGCCTCAGCTCGCGCAGCCTTGCGACCTCGGCGTTCGCCCACGGCTCGATGCCGAGGTCACCCAATGGTTCGCCGTGGAACAGTGAGAGGGCCTCGCGTAGTGTCCGGGCAGCCGTCCGCGGATCCTGGGCGCGTGCCTGGTCGACGAGCGTGGCGAAGCGGTCGAGGTCGAGCTCGCCGTCCTCGACGCGAAGGAGGTAGGAGTGCCCCTGCGTCACGATCCGCCCTTCGCCCAGCTCGCTCCTGAGCCGCGACACGTACACCTGCACGGTCTTCACCGCCCTGTGCGGGAGCCGCTCCCCCCACAGCTCGTCCGCCAGCCGGTCGACAGTCACCGGGTGGTTTCGATGCACGAGCAACACGCCGAAGAACGCCCGCTGGCGCGGCCCGCCGAGTGAAACGAGCCCGCTCGGCCCGAACACCTCGAGCGGGCCGAGAATGCGGAACTCCACCCGCCGCCTCCGATCGATCCCCCCGGGAACCTAACAGCACGGCCCGGCGTTTGCCGCTTGTTTGCCTATTCGAAGCCGCCCTGCAGCGACGTGGCGGCATCGTCACCGGTAGCGAGGCCGCGACGGGCGGCCGGTACGAAAGGGATAGAGATGACAGCTCGAGCACTCATCAGGACCGCGACGATTCTCGGCGCCTTCGCGGTCATCGCGGCAGTATCGGTTCCCAGCGTCGGCGCCGACACCGGCGCCACCCGCGCGACCGACATCAAAGACCACGCCTACATCAAACAGCTCTACCTCAGGTCACCCGACACGACCGACGCAGCCGCGCAGACGCACCCGACTCCGGTCGGCGACCTCAGGTCACCCGACACGACCGACGCAGCCGCGCAGACGCACCCGACTCCGGTCGGCGACCTCAGGTCACCCGACACGATCGACGCAGCCGGCGCCGCGTCGATCGCCGTGATCACGGGGAGGTCGGTCAGCCCCGGCGGCGTCAGCGGCTTCGACTGGACAGACGCCGCGATCGCGGCGGCGAGCGGCTTCGTCCTCGCGCTGGCGCTCGTGGGAACGGTCCTCCTCGTCCGCCGCAGCAACGGACGAAGGCTCGCCGTCTAGCTAGGCACGAAACAGAGTCCACGGGACGGCCCTCCGGCAAGTCTCAACAGCAGCTCCCTTGACCAAGGGAGCGAGAGTCCCTGTCTACGAAGGAGCAACATGCGGAAACACTGGTTCGTGCTCGCCCTGATCGCTGTGCTGGTGGCGGCCTGGGCTTCGTCGGCGGCTGCGATCCGCAGTTCGCAGACATTCAGCCTGCTCGAAGTAAGCACCCCGAACACCCAGCAGCCAATTGGCGACTTCACGTTCAATCGCCCGCCGGTCGGCGGCGACCAATTCGCGCTCGCGAACGTCCTCTACAAATGGGCTGGAAGCAAGAAGGGGGCACGAGCAGGGCACGACCAGGTGATGGCCACCTTCGTGACCGGGTTCGGATCCAACTTCTCCCAGAAGGCAACAGCGCTGTTCAGCGCGCAGATCTACCTGCAAGACGGAACCCTCCTCGTCCAGGGGTACGGGCAGATCAACGCCAGCGGGCCCTCGAAGTACACCTTCCCCGTGGTTGGCGGCACCGGCACCTACGACAACGCCCGTGGCTACGTGAAGGTTCGCGACCTGGGAGGAGGAGGCAACCATACGAACCTCGAGTTCCACTTGATCCCGTAGCCCGCGAGTGGCGAGGGTCTGTACCTACCGGGCGCGCAACCGGCTGAGTCGGGTCGGCCGTCGAAAGAGAAGGCCCGTACCGGCGGGCCTTCTTTCATTCCGACCCCGAACTCCCGTTGACCGCGCTCCGAGCAGAACACGCGGATCAGGTGGCGCGCCGCAGCGTCCACGAGGTGGCTGCGCCGATGTTCTCGATCCGTCGGCCGCAGCCTCGCAGTCGTTAGGCCCTCTACGGCTCGAGCAGCTCTTCGAGTCGGTAGAGATCGGCACGATTGGCCAGGGCCAGAACACGAACCATCTGCCGACGCTCGCTTATCGGCTGCAACTCTTCCTCGGCAAAGACCTGACCGATTCGTCCGTTGCGATAGAGAAGACGATGGACGAGCAGCATTCGATCCTCGATCTCTTCAGCGCGTAACCGCAGATCGGGCATGGTGTCAAGTGGCACTCCCAACCCCCTCTGTCCGTACATTGCAGTTCGATCAGGACCTTAGCCTCCTCATCCGAGGGATCGATATCCCTCATTCGAGGGATATGCGGCACGCCCACCCCTCTTGGCCGCCGCCACTGACCCCGCCTACCCGGAACTACCGAGCGGTCAGCCGCAGCGGAGCGTCCAGAGGACGGCGTGAGCACAATTCAGCGGTCGAGCTTGCTCATGGGCCGAATCGTTTCGTCAACCAGCCCGTGAGCGTCTTCTGGTAGGGAGCACCGAAGTCGTTGAGCGAGTGGCCGGCGTTCCCGAGGACGACGAGAGTGACATCGTGGTTGCCAGCGACTTTCAGGTACTGCCGGTAGATCGACGCGCTCTTCCGGGCCGGCACAAGGGTGTCGTCGGCGCCCCAGATGGCAAGCACCGGGCAGCGGACGGCGCTGAGGTACTTTTTCGGCTGGACGAGGAGCGACTTCTGCGCTGCGGCTCTCGCGGCCGCGACCTGGCCCGGTGGGATCGCCTCCAATGCTGGCAGGACAGCGGTGTCGAGGTAGAGGTAGTTCGCCCAGAGCTCACCCCGGATGGACTTCAGGATGGAAATGCCGCGCTGGAGCCTCTGCGTTGGCGTGAGCTGGCCCGGCGTGTAGACCAAGGTCGCGAACGTCCTCCAAGGCCCCGGGCCGAGGTGAGCCACCTGGGAGAGTGCCTGCGCGCGATAGAGGGGCCGGCTGAGCTGGGAGTCGACCAGCATGCGCGCGAAGACACCAGCCCTGACGATGTCGCTGGCGGGGAATCCTGCGGCCCGGCTCTGCGCCTCGACGCTGTAGACCTGTTGCTCGGCGACCGAGACGCCCGAGCCCGAGGCGGACACGATGAAGGCGACGTGGCGGGACGTGGCCGCGGCCATCTGTGTGACCCAGCCGCCCTGGCTATGACCCCACAGGCCAATCTCATCGGGCCTGATCTCCGGCCGGGAGCGCAGGTACTCGACCGCTGCGTTCGCCTCGCGCGCCCTGCCGTCCAGCGTCTCGAAGCGAAGGCTGCCCGTTGAGCGGCCGACACCGGGCGGGTCGTAGCGGAGCACCGCGAATCCGGCTCCCGCGAGGACGCGGGCGTTCTGGATGAGGTAGGAGGACGTCGTGCCGCCGCGCTCCGACCCGGAGAGCAGCACCACGGCAGCGCGACGCTCGTCGCCTGCCGGAAGCGAAAGGATCCCCGACAGCGTGTTCGAGCCACTGCGGAAGCTGACACGGGACTCCGTCGGCGGCACAGAGGACACCGGCAACGATCCCACCGGAGCCGCGCCGACGACCATCGCAGCGGCACCCGCCACCACCACCGCCCCAAGCAACAGCACCAACCGGCGCATCAGCGCCTCCCTTCACCCACAGGCTGCGGCACGGCCTTCTCTAGCGCATCCGCGCCTCTGCTGACAAGCGTTACCCGGAACTACCGAGCGGCTACCCGCTTCGGAGCGTCGAGAGGACGGCGTGTTTCTCACCCGTCTTGGTGGTGGCCCAGCCGACGATCTGGTTGTGGTTGTTGATGGCGACTGCGCCGCTCCCGCGTCCTCCCAGGGCGCCGAGGTCGGTCATGTGGCCGTTCTGCCAGGCGAACGCGTGCCAGCTTCCCGTCGGGGCGGTGCCGTTGACGATTACTCGGCCGAAGCCGTCGATCGTCTCCGCTGTCGCGTCCGTCTGTCCCGGAAGCATGCCGAGGTCCGTCAACCTCCCGTTCTGCGACAGGAACGCATGCTTCCTTCTCGCGTGGCTGGCCGTGAAACGAGAGAGGATCAGCTGACCGCGATCAGGCCGAAGACGAACCACGTCGCGATGTGCCTAGAGGTGGTCGTCACGCTGCGCGTCCCGGTCATGCTCCTGCTGCACACGCCCGTCGCCCTTCGCCGGCCAGATCAGCAGGCCGAGCCAGACGGTGACGCCGAGTCTGTGAGCGGGTGGTCGGCGTGGTGCAGTGTGACCTGTGGGTTCTCGTCGCGATCGAGGGATGTGGATCCCCACCCGGGCGGGTGATAGAAGCAGACGCCTGGCGGTTGTAGAACTACCGTCACCTGCCGATCTTCAGGGAGGAGCGCACCGAGCGGAAGGCGGCACCGGTCGGCTGATGAGTGCCGTCGAAAGGAGTCAGCATGCCGCTCACCTACACCCTGGTGCGCGAGTGCCTGAACAACGTTGAGGACGTCGCGGGGCGCTGGCAGATCGAAGGCGGTCAGGTCGTGCAGGGGAAACGAAAGGTCGCGAACTACTCGAGCGTCAAGCGCATTAGCTGTGGAACCCAGGAGCAGAACACGGCAATGCTGTGGGTCACTCTCTTCTTCCTGAAAGGGGAGCCGCCGCAGAACATGACGCTCCACGGCTCTCACGATTTCAACAGCGGAGGAGAGATCGGCAGCGTCAGTGCTGCCTCGTCGACCTTCGCATCGCACATCGGTAAGCAGTTCAAGCGAGTCGTCAACACGCTGACGATCGCGTAGCAACCAATCGAGGGAGACACGGTGAGACGGCCGACGAAGATCCTGTTGGGAGTTGCCGCACTGGCTGCAATCGGGGTTACGGCGGGGATCGCGTTGGCGGCGATCCCCGGAGCGGACGGGACGATCCAGGGCTGCTACAAGAAAGGCAACGGCCAACTGCGCCTGGTTGAGTCGTCCTCCGACTGCCACAGGTCCGAGGTCGCGATCAGTTGGAGCCAGAAGGGCCAGAAGGGCGACCCCGGCGCCGCGGGGGCACCGGGAAGCCCAGGCACACCGGGCACCAACGGCGCTAACGGGAAGGACGGTCCGCCCGGAAAGGACGGCGTCGACGGTAAAGATGGCCAGCCAGGGAAGGACGGCACGAACGGCACAAACGGGGTCGACGGCAAAGATGGCAAAGACGGGCTTCCCGGCATCCAAGGCCCCCCCGGACCGTCGGGCGCCGATCCGACCGCGGACGCGTTCGTCAATCAGTTCGGCACGAACACGGGCAACGCCACGGCCGCGAACGGCGAGACGTGCACGCTGGGCGAGATCCTGCTGTCAGCCTCGCCCATCAGGACCGCTGGCGGAGTTCCGGCGAGCGGACAGCTCCTTCCGATCAACCAGAACACAGCACTGTTCGCACTGATCGGCACGACCTACGGCGGAAACGGCACAACGACGTTCGCGTTGCCGGACCTCCGCCCCGTCACGCCGAACAACATGACCTACTCGATCTGCATCGTAGGCATCTTCCCGTCCACCAACTAGCAACCGCACGGGCGTGGCGAGCTCGGGCT
>Ga0302322_100006427_pt1 | contig 10419 bp, 8 predicted proteins | sample Fen_T0_2_FD_203757 | JGI IMG/M metagenome (GOLD analysis project Ga0302322, IMG submission 203757) | Peat permafrost microbial communities from Stordalen Mire near Abisko, Sweden - Fen_T0_2 | ecosystem: Environmental > Terrestrial > Soil > Wetlands > Permafrost | place: Sweden: Abisko... | reverse complement strand
CCTGTTGTTCGCTGCTGCGAACCCGGGATCAGTCGCGCCGCCTGCGCTGCGGCTGAGAAATCGGCGACCACCTTTTCGTGCGGCCACCTTGCGAGGAGAATCGTCTCTCAACTGCATGAGTCCTTAGACCGAGGGATCGGCCAGCACCCGGTGCAGATGGGTGAGTTCCGCCTCGATTTCCTCCGGTTCCTCGACGGTCAACGCGACCTCGGCGCGCACGAACTCGCGGAATTGCCCGCGAAAACGGTGCACTTCCGTCTTCAGGCGGGCCAACGTCCAGCCGACGTGCGTGGCCGCCGCTTCATAGGCCGGGGTATCTGTGGCCCCGGGCAGGAACCGCAAAAGGGTCGTCAGTTCGCCCGCACTTCCCTTCCAGCCGTCCCGGACATGCTGCCGGGCCCGTTCCAAGATCAATTGCGCCCACTCTCGATCAAAAGCCTGGGCCACCGCGGCCGGCACCACCGGCTCCTCGTCGTCGTTGGCCAGGGTTTCCAGCGACACCGGCGCCTGGCCGCTCCCGCGCTTCTCCGCCTGGCTGCGCTCGCGATCACGGGAGAGAAACCGCACGAGGGCGCCGCGCAGGAACGAGCGGAAGCGTCCGCGTTGCGGGTTGGCCCGTTGCAACGTGGCGTTTTCCATCAGATGCAGGAAAAATTCCTGCGCCAGGTCCTCGGCTCGGGCCGCATCCGGCGTCTGTCTTCGAATGAAACTCACCACGGGCTCACGGTAACGCCGGTAGAATTCCGCCCACGCCTGCCTTTGCGCAGCATCGCCATTGACAGTGGCCTGGGCCAGCAGGCTCCAGCGGGTGGTGGGAAACGCCATCCCGCCTGCTTGCCCAAAACTCAGGCCAGATGCAATCCATCACCCGCGCACCGGCCGCGGCAGGGCCCGGCGTCGACCTGCCAGTCCCAGTCCGCCCAGGCCGAGAACGAGCAGCGAGATCGTGGAGGTCGCGTCGGGCACGGCAGGCGTCGTATCTGCGCCATAGACATGACCCGTCACCGAAGTGAAGGTGGTGCCAGCGTAGGTCGAGCCCAGATTGATGTCGGTCGACGCGGCGGTGAATGCAGAGCCTTCCACCGTGGGGTAATGACCGTCACCACCCTGAAAAAGCGCGTTGACCTGAAATTCAGCAAAAACGGTCATGGAGGCCTGCCAATCGAACGAGCCACCATTGGTGACCGTGAAGGCGAGTGTTTGGGGCGCGGTGTAAGACCACAAGGCCGGATCAAGGTCACTCCGCTTCAGATCATAGGCGCTCACATTGCCGACAAAGTCCACTCCCACGAAGCCGGTCGCGCCGCTCTCGCCGAAGGTGTAGCCATAGGGGCTGAGATCGAAGCCTCCCGTCCAATCCAAAAAGTAGGTGATTTCGACCGGAATGGCTGCGCCCAAGGCATAATTGGAATTATAGACGAAAGTCGTGTCCCGGAAATGAGCCACCGGCGGGCCGCCCACATTGAGTTGCGCATCGCCATGCGGAAAAACCACGTGCGTACCGTTGCCATGGGACGATGCCGTCACCGTCCCGGAAGCTTGCAAATGCCCGAGCGTGGCGGTCGATGAACCGACAACCGTGGTGGTACCGGAAGTGCCTGGGTAACTCGGGTCCTCCCCCAAGCCATCGATGCCGGAGCGGGTCACATTGACTCCGCTGGTTGCCGTGGCATCACCCGCCAGAAAGCCGGAATGATCCCCAAACCCCACTTGGGTTTCGTTGGCCACGGAGTCGGGCCCGTGGTTCGGATAGTGAACGACACCCTGAATATCGGCTTGGACCCCGATGGGGTCGGCCCGAAGGGCTAGGCCCAGCAGGAAAGAGGCAACAAGGCACGCGGCTGTTCTGGTTTTCATCGGGATTCGAATTGGGATGGCGAGGAGGACAATAGCCCTCACACATACCTTGCAAAAATGGAGCAAAAAGTTTCAACAAATCGCACCCGCGCCACTGCTTGCCACCCCTTTTCTTCACCGCATCCCGGCTGCAAAGGAGAAGCTCAGACCGCTTGGACCCGCCCGAGCTGCCGGCGGGCAAAACCAAGCCCGCCCAAGCCCAGACCCAGCAGCGCAATCGTGGAGGTGGCTTCGGGCACGGAAGGCGCCGAAGCGGGAATCGTGTAGTCCGTGCCGCTGCCGGAGGTGACGGTACCACCCGGAGTCAGGATTTCCAACCCGAGATGGGCGGTGGAGCCGTTGACTCGAATTTCCGTGGCGAACGTCGGATCAGAGGGAATGCTGTAGTCGGTCCCGAAGTGCGCCACCGCGGACACGGAAAGTCCGACCCCAAAATTAATGCTGAATCCATCCGGGATGTAATAGAGCCCGCTGGCGTTCAGCGCGGAGGGCCCGAAGCCGTCACCGATTGAATCGTAGTCGGACAAACCCGTGTTGAAGTAGAAGGTGTTGCCCGCCGGGAAAAAGCTCGCATTAACCTGCGCCTTGGCGTCGCCCGGACTTGAGGTCCAAAGGTTGTCGTCCAGCAAAAGGCTGAAGCGCACAACGACCGGATCGCCAGTGCCGCTGTGAAACGTCAGGGAGTCGTAGAGTGTGCCGCTGAAGTTGAACAGGCCCAGACCAGAGGTCCCTTGCCCGTCGCCCACCACCTCAGTCGCACTGGCCCCGCCTGAAAGCGAGATACCGCTGCCCGACGCCGAGCCCGTGTACGCCGCCGAACCCCAACCCGGGTTGGTAATGCTATCGGAGATCGAGACCGGTGCCGCGGAGGGCCCGGCGCTCTGCGTCGAATTGACGTTGCCATTACCGGCGATGACCTGGCCGGTCACGCTGTAGCTGGCATTGGCGCTCAAGACCGGGCTCAACCAGGAGGCGGAGACTAGAACACAGACAATTGAGGAGTTTTTCATTTTGTGCCGGATCGGGGAGATATGCCGCCAGGGAACTCACGGCAGAACGGCATTCCCCCGCAACCGCCGGCGGGCAACGCCAAGCCCGCCGAGCCCGAGACCTAGCAAAACAACCGAGGGAGATGAATCGGGCACGCTGGGCGGCTCTGCTCCGGGCAGCGTCCAGGTGAACTCGCCATGGACCGATGCATCCAAGGTTTGGATGGTCCCGTTGATGTTGCCGAGATTGACGAACTGAAAATCGTAGTAGTTGCCCGCGGTGACCGCGTAGATGTATTGGCCCGACACGGAGGGATGGGCGTCGTCCACCCCGGCATAGCCGAGATTGAAATACCCGTGTTCCCCGATGCGGAACCCCTGCAGGCCAAACAGCGTGTCGCCCGTGCCGGTCACATTGTAATTCAGCACGAAATTCCCGGTCGCGTCGGCGACGAAGCTGTATTCCCAGTTGGGACCACTTTCGCCCGTGCCCACACCGGTATAAACGCCGGCGGGAGCCCGGAAAGACCAGCCGTAGTCTGCCACGACGGTGCCGGAGTTGCCGTCCGGCGCCCAGGTCGCGGTCTCGCTCCCGAATGATGTGACGCCTCCCTCCGTCGCCGTAGCGCTGACGCTCAGCGGGCTGCCTACCACGCCCCAGGAGGCATGGTCGCTCCCATAAACGCTGGTGGGGCTGCCTTGGTACGCGGAGACGCCAAAACCAAGGCCGGCATAGACCGGGGTGGCCCGGAGGGCGGGCGCGCCCATGGCCAACAGGCCAAGCGCCGCGACCAAATACGAAACCGAGGCTAGCGACCCTTTGTTCTTGCGAGCTACAAAAGAAATTTTAACGGACTTCATGATGGTTTTGGTCGGGGAAAGAGGATCAGACAAAATGTGAAATGCGGCGCACGGTTTCAACCGATGCACCCAAAGCAGCCCGCCAGCGCTGGGCAAAACCAAGTGCGGCCAGCCCGAGGCCCAGCAGCGCGACCGTCGTCGAAGCCTCTGGCACGGACGCGCCACCGCCACCGGGAGCCTCATAGGTCGCGCCGCTCTGACTCGTCAGGTAAGCATTAGGCGAGTCGAAGCTGATCCAATAGTTGAGCGACCCGGCAGCGGCGATGTCGATTTCATGTCCATCAAAATTGAGATTTTGGGCCATACCAAACAACTCGAGGGACCCGTATAGTCCATAGGTGGCGCCGGGGTCCACCTCGACGGTCGTGGAACCCGAGATGGAATAGGCCGCACCATGCGAGGCGTCGCCCGCAATAACCGTCCAAGGGGGCACCGTGGTATTTCCTGCGGCGAAGATATTATCGTCGGAAATGATCTGGCTGTTGTCGACGAAACCCGAGGGATAAAAACCCGCTTTGCCTCGCACATACCCATCCACCGTCCCGGGCTGATCATTCGGTACGGTTGTGCTCGCCTCGAACGTGTAGTGGAGCGTGAGACCGACCGGTCCGCTGGCAAAGATGGTGACGAAATCCTGGGCGGTAGCCACCGGCTGGGCCTGGAAATAGCTGAGCGCGGTGCGGCCGGTGGCACTCGCGGAACCCGAGCCGGAGAGCGCACCAAAGGTCGCCGTGCCGCTGACCTGCGCCGTCCCGCTCAGCCCGGGAATATGGCTGTCTGCAATCGAGACCGAGCGCGTCACACTGTCGGTGCTCGTCGCATTATGCAGGAAAAGTTCGTCATAGGTGCCCACCGTGGTCGCCTCGGCATAACCGCGGGCCCAGAGGGTCGGGTCCGCCTTGGCCGCAATGGGCAGGACCATGAGCGACAGGGCCAGGCAAAGGGACGGGGCGGAGGCCAGCGCCTTGGCTCGCGTGATCAGGCAGGATTGGGTCGTCATGGGTGGTTTTGGTTAAACGGACTTGGCCGTACCCCCTCCTCTGCAAACAACCGGCGAAAAGTTTCAGGAAATCTTTAGGCCGTAGTTTTATTACCGGCGGCAGGCCTCTTTGATGTAGGTCGGGCCTTATGCCCGACGCTCAACTCCACATGTCGGGGATAAACCCCGACCTACATAATTCCTTCCTAGCCGTAGAACCAAACGGACCCACTGCCCCATTGCTGATGAACCACCCGTTGACACCCAGGCCCAGGCTTCTCTGGACCAGCGGATTACGGCGCCGAGCCCGGCCCGGCCAATTGCCGCCGCCAGGACTCGGCCTCGGCCGGTTTTCCCCAGTCTTGGTAAAGTTTGACCAGGCAGTCCCCGGCGTGACGGAAACTGACGTCGGCTGAGGCGGGGATGAGGCCGCTCTGTGCCTTCAGCCCGCTGAACCCGGCGAGCAGGAGCGCTTCCGCCTCGGCAAACCGCTTCTCCCCCACGAGGGTTTCGCCCAGCAGGCTTGCGGTCTCCGCAGTTCTCCATTCATCGGGGAAAAGCCGCCGCCGGCTTTCCAGCGTAGGTCGAAGCACCTCTTCTGCCGCCACCCACTGGGCGGTCTTGAGCAGAACCCGACCCAGGTTATCGCTCGTTTGCAGCGACAATGTATTGTCCGGACCCTGGACTCGCCGGAGGATTTCCAGCGTCTGCCGCAGCAACCTCTCGGACTCGTCCAGTTTGCCCTCCTGTTGGTATACGAAACCCAGCCTGCTCATCGCGTACAGCGTGTCGTCTTGCTCTGGACCGATGCTCTGGCGGCAGGCTTCCCACACCTGCTGCAGCAAGGACTCCGCCTCGGCAAACTTGCCCTGAAAGGCCAGCGACTGGGCCAACACTTCCATCATAAATATGGTCACCTGATGGGCCGGTCCTTGGATTCGGCGGTTGATCGGCAGAATGGTTCGCTCCACGTTTTCCGCCTGAGAAAAGAGTCCCTGGTGCAGGTAGTTCATGGCGAGATTATGCCTTTCGATCAATGTGTCGGGATGCTCCGGGCCAAGCGTGCGGGTACGATTTTCCACGCCCTGCTCGATGATCTGCCGCGCCGCGGGAAAATTTCCCTCGCGCTCATAAAGCATCCCGAGGTGATTCATCGAATCCAGCGTGTCGGGATGATCGGGGCCGATCACCCGGCGGCGTATTTCCCAGGCCTGGACCAAGAGCGTCTCCGCCTCGGCATAGCGCTGCTCATTTGAATAAACCTCGGCCAGGTTGACCAGCGAGCCCACAGTCCGGGGATGCTCGGGGCCGAACACCCGCTTTTCCAGTTCGACGGTCCGGGCGCATAGCTGCTCGGCTTCCGGAAATTTGTGCGCCCAGATCAGCGCGTTGCCCAAGGTTTCCATCGTGCGCAGCGTGTCGGGGTGCTCCGGGCCGATCACCCGGTGTTGCAAGGCCAGGACCGCGCGGCTGAGCGACTCGGCCTCCGGGATTTTTCCTTGTTGAAACAACGCCTCAGCGAGCAGGCCCCTGGCCGCCAGGGTCTGGGGATCCTCCTCGCCCAATTGCCGGCGACAAATCTCGATGGACCGCTCGGCATAGCGCTGCATCAGGCCATACTCCCCGAGGGCGCGGTAGGTATCGGCCAGTGTGTCGACAATCGCCGCCTCGACCAGCGGTTGCCGGGTGAATTGACCGTCGAGTTTCTCCGCCGCCCGATCCAGCACCGTCCGCAGGGTCAGGGTGCGGTCCGGCTGTCGGCCGGGGGACCCGTGCGCCAGCAGGTCGTTTTGCAGGAAATCCGAGATGGCCCGGCTGATCGCCGCCTGGGTCGCCGCCCGGGCACGCTCCGCCTCGGCGGTGCGCCGGGCCCGGTCCAGCCGCAGCGCGATCAGCGGTCCGCCCACCGCGAACAAAAGTACAATCAGCATCGCCAACCCCGCCGAGGTGGCCCGGCCGGGATAGCGGCGGCACCAGCGCACGGTAGATTCCAGCCAGCCGGCGGAGCGCGCTGCGATCGGCTGGCCATCGAGCCAGGCGCGCAAGTCTCCCGCCAGAGCCTCGGCCGTGGCGTAACGCGCGCCCGGCTCGGACTGGAGGCATTTGGCCGTGATCACGGCCAGATCGCGGGGCACCCCCGGCCGGGCCGCCGCCGCCGCCGCGTGCGCGGGCGGAGGCGCACCGGCGAGCAATTCATGCAAAATCGCCCCGAGGGCAAAGATGTCGGCCGCCGTGGTCGCGTGACTGGCCCCAACCTGCATGACCTCGGGGGCCAGATAGCCCGGCGTACCCATGACGAGCAGCGGTCGCGTCACCCGGGCGCCGGTCCCGGGATCAGCGATGAGCTTGGCCAGGCCGAAATCGCTGATAAACGGCCGGTCCGCCTCGTCAAAGAGCACGTTGCCCGGCTTGAGGTCGCGATGCAGCACACCCCGCACATGGGCATGATGCACGGCTTCCGCCAGGAGGGCCACGAGCCTGGCCGTGTCGCGCCACTGTCCGCGATAGCGGTCCAGGCGCTCCGCCAGCGTCCCTCCGACGCAAAGCTTCATGGTGTAGTACGGCAGCCCGTCGTATTCTCCCACCGTGATCACGGGCAGGATCACCGGGTGATCAAAGGCCGCGACCGTCGCGGTCTCGAGCCGGAACCGGGCCAGCGCCTCCGCCGAAACCGCTTCGTGCGGACGCAGGATCTTCATCGCCACCTCGCGGGCCGGGAACTCCTGCCGCGCCCGGTACACATAGCCCGCCGCGCCGCGCCCCAGTTCGGCCAGCACCTCATGTCCCGGCGTCTTGAACAGGATCCCGGTCCGGCCCTCCTCCCCTCCTTCCGCCAGCGTCAATATGGCGGCGAAAGCACAGCCCGGACACCACGCCTCCCCCGCGTCCGTCGCGAGCCTGGCGCCGCAGGCGTCGCAGCAAGGAGAGGCCGGTTGGTCGGTCATCGCTCAGGCCGAAGGATCGGCCAGCACCCGGTGCAAATGGGACAACTCCGCCTCGATTTCCTGGGGTCTTTCCACGGTCAGCGCCACCTCGGCCCGCACCAGGTCGCGAAACTGGCCGCGGAAACGATGCACTTCTGTCTTCAGGCGCGCCAGCGGCCAGCCCAGGGTCTCTGCCGCCGCCTCGTAGGCCGGGGTGTGGACGGCCCCGGGCAGGAATCGCAGCAAAACCGCCAGTTCCTCCGCCCTGCCCTTCCAACCGGCGCGGACTTCCTGCCGGGCCCGTTCCAGGATCAGTCGCGCCCATTCGCGATCGAACGCCCGCGCCACGGCCGGCGGCACCGTGGGTTCGCCCTCGCTGCCGGCCAGGATTTCCAGCGAGATCGGCGACCGGCCGCCGCCGCGCTTGTCGGCCTGGTCCCGGACGCGCTCCCGGGTGAGGAAACGGTTCACCGCGCCCAGCAGAAACGTCCGGAAACGACCGCGTTGGGGATCGGCGCGATGCAGCGTGGCGTTTTCCAACAGGTGGAGGAAGAATTCCTGAGCCAGATCCTCCGCCCGGTCCGGCACTGGCAGTTGCCGCTCGATGAACCGGACCACCGGTTCGCGGTAACGCCGGTAGAATTCCGTCCAAGCCTGCTTTTGCGCGGCATCGCCACTGATGGTGGCCTGGGCCAGCAGGCTCCAGCGGGTGGTGGGAAAAGGCATCCCGTGGACTTGAACCAAAGCCCCACGGGATGCAACTCCATCACCCACCCATATGCCGGCACAAACCCGTCCGGGGTTCCGATCCCGATAAAGCGCCGCAATAAAGGTGTAGCCGCGCTGGTACGAAGTGAAAGCGTGGCCGCAGGATGGGCGCCCGCCTGACCACGTTGTCGCTGCGCACCAATGCGGCTAAACTATTTTCTGAGCCACTCTCGTCTTGGGATGAAGAATCCCCACCGGAAAACTCAGGATTGAACCGCCGCCATCCTCAAGCGCCGGCGGCTAAAACCCAGCGCACCCAGCCCCAAGGCCAGCAGCGGGAAGGTCGCGGATGTTTCCGGCACCGAGGCGGTGCTGCCCGCGGCATGGATGATAGTCCATGGCACGGTTTCATTCCGCTGCGAGGGATAGCCGTGCAAGACCCCTTCGGGGTACAAAGTGGAATCGAAGGCATCCGCATACTGATAAGCGTGTCCGTCCAAGACCAGGCTCACGAATCCGGCAAAATTCTCGTCCGAACCATCAACTCCGGCGAAAACATAGTTCTGGCCCGCCAGCAGCGTGATGGGACCGGCAATATTGTCCAAGGCGAACAAGTCAAAGGTACCGCCGATCGTGAGCGCGCTCAGCGTGACGGCGGCACTGCCCAGATTGCGCAGCAGCACCCCGTTTTCATCGGGATCCCACCCCAGGGCGGAATCACCATAAAACGTGGTGTTTGGGCTGCCCAGCCATGGATTCGGCAGCGCCAGGTCACCCGCAATGGTGCCTTGAGGCAGGTCATAATAACCGGTCGACACCTCCACCGTGGAACCGGCGACGGCCACCGTCGTACCGGCAAGAGAAAATAACGCAGTCGCTGTGACCCAAAAGAGATGTTTGCAGGAGATATTACTGGAGGTTGGTTTCATGGGCAATGGTGTTGGTTGAACGCCGTGGAATCGGCCTAGTATATATCTGCAAATTGCGGGCAGAAAGTTTCAGAAAATCCGCAGAAATATTGCGGTGACCGACATACCGGCGGCGAAACGGCATCATTCCGCCCTACCGCCCTGCCTGGTCGCCGGTAATAGGTCAGTTTTGCTCGATTGTAGGGGCGCGCCCGGGCGTGGTCGAGCCACGCCCCTACCGCTGTAACCAAAATGACCCGCTACCGGTCGCCCTCGAGCCTGCGCCGCCAGGCCTCCGCCTCGGCCGTCCGGCCCATGGCTGAGTACAAGGCGACCAAACACTCGGCCGGGTGGCGGACACTGACATCCGCCGAAGCCGGAATCCGGTCTTTCTGCGCCTGGAGACGCTCGCAGCCGGCCAGGAGGAGCGGTTCCGCCTCGGCCAAGCGCTTTTCGCCCAACAGGGCTTCACCCAGCAGGCTCTCAGCCTGGGCGGTTCTCCATTCTTGAGGATTCAGCTGCCGGCGTCGCTCGAAAGTCTGGCGGAAGAGAACTTCCGCCTCAGCCGGCCGGGCGGCCTTGAGCAGGACCAGGCCGAGAACCTCGCGGGTTGACAGGGTCTGTGCATCATCGGGACCCCGGACTCGCAGGCAGGTTTCCAGCGTCCGTCGCAGCAGGTTCTCGGCCTCGTCCAACTTGCCCTCCTGTTGGTAGAGGAAACCGAGCTTGCTCATCGCTCGCAGCGTCTGGTGGTCCTCCAGGCCAAAACCCTGGCGGCAATATTCCTGGGCTGCCAACAGCAGGCTTTCCGCCTCGGAATATTTGCCTTGGAAAGCCAGTGCCTGTGCCAGCACTTCCATCATATAAATGGTCACCGGATGCTCGGGTCCCTGAATCCGGCGGCTGACCGGCAAAATGGTCCGCTCCAACTCTTCCGCCTGGGGAAAGAGCCCTTGATCCAGGTAGTTGGTGGCGAGATTATGCCTTTCAATCAACGTGTCGGGATGTTCCGGGCCCAGCGTGCGGGTGCGACTTTCCACGCCCTGCTCGCTAAGCTTCCGCGCCGCCGCAAAATTCCCTTCCCGCGAGTAAAGCACCCCGAGGTGGTTCATCGAATCCAGCGTGTCAGGATGATCAGGGCCGAGTACCCTCCGGCGTATCTCCCCGGCTTGGACCAGCAGTCCCTCCGCCTC
>Ga0302322_100006425_pt1 | contig 10421 bp, 10 predicted proteins | sample Fen_T0_2_FD_203757 | JGI IMG/M metagenome (GOLD analysis project Ga0302322, IMG submission 203757) | Peat permafrost microbial communities from Stordalen Mire near Abisko, Sweden - Fen_T0_2 | ecosystem: Environmental > Terrestrial > Soil > Wetlands > Permafrost | place: Sweden: Abisko... | reverse complement strand
TTTTCATGGTAATACCCACTACTTCATAGCCTTCTTTATGAAGCATCAAAGCCGCTACAGTACTATCAATACCGCCGCTCATGGCCATTAAAACTTTTCCTTTTTTACTCATGATAATTTCTCCGGCGCAAAGATACGGGGAAGTTGATGGTTGATAGTTGATGGTTCATGGTTGGCACTTTCGATTTGGGGAGTTTTTTGGGTGGGAATAACTTTGAACTTCTTGCTTTGAACTTTTCACTTATTTTGCAGCCATGCAGCAATACCTTGATTTGGTTAAACATATTATTGAAACAGGCACTGATAAAAGCGACCGCACCGGCACCGGAACAAGAAGCGTTTTTGGCTACCAGATGCGCTTCGATCTAAGCAAAGGGTTTCCTTTGGTAACCACTAAAAAAACACACTTAAAAAGCATCATTTACGAGCTGTTGTGGTTTTTGCAGGGCGATACCAATATTGCATATTTAAAGGAACACAATGTAAAAATATGGGATGAATGGGCCGATGCCAATGGCGACCTGGGCCCGGTTTATGGTAAGCAATGGCGCAGCTGGACTGGTGCCGATGGGGTGGAAGTAGACCAGGTAAAAGATTTGATTCAACAGATTAAAAACAATCCCGATAGCAGGCGCATGATCATTAGTGCATGGAATGTGGCAGAGCTGCCCAAGATGAAGCTGATGCCTTGTCATTGCCTTTTTCAATTCTATGTAGCACCCCCTAACCCCTTGAAGGGGGAAACAAAAGGCAGACTTTCCTGTCAATTATACCAGCGTTCTGCAGATGTGTTTTTAGGCGTGCCTTTCAACATCGCGTCTTATGCTTTATTAACGATGATGATTGCCCAGGTTTGCGATTTGGAACCCGGTGAATTTGTACACAGTTTTGGCGATGTGCATTTGTACAGTAATCATTTTGAACAGGCCCATTTGCAATTGACACGAACACCATTTCCATTGCCAACAATGAAAATAAACCCTGAGGTAAAAGATATTTTTGGTTTTAAATTCGAGGATTTTGAATTGTTGAATTATCAGTCTCATCCTGGTATAAAAGCACCCGTGGCGGTGTAAAGGAATTTATCCCACAAAGGCACGGAATACACAAAGCCCACCTTAGTTGTAGATAAAGTATTTTAATTAAAAGATATTTCTTCATGCTCTAAGCGGCTTTGTGGAATATTTTATTTGCCTCCCCACACATTATTTTCCCCATTTTTTCGTTGTTACGTAAGCCAATTTTATCTTATGAAGTCAACCTTTACTATTTGTGCCTTTATTTTATTGCTTTCAACCGCTGCCGCGCAGCCTGCAATTGATACCACGTTGAAAGAACAAAAGGAAAACGTAATTAAAGAATCCACTATCATTAAGGTGGAAAACCTGGGCGAAGTGATCAATACAGAGCGCCCTGAAATGCGCCCTACCATTTCTGCCGATGGCAACCTGTTGTTCTTTATCCGCCAAAATGATCCGGCTAATGTGCAATACCAAACCGTACCCAACTCGCAGGATATCTGGTACTCCACCAGGGATACTACTGGCAAATGGAGCAAAGCCAAACATTTAAGTGCTAAAGTAAATGCATCGCAATACAATGCGGTATACTGGATATCTCCCGATCTAAATACTATTTTATTAAAAGGTTCTTTTATTGATGGACAGTACTTAGGCATGGGCGTTAGTATGATTCATAAACGGCCCGATAACAGCTGGACGAATGCCGAAATGCTGAAGATCAGGAATTTTAATAAGTTCAGCTTTACCCAGCAAATTGGCGCCTCGATGGGGCATGATGGTAAAACGTTGTTGTTTTACATGACGGATAAAAAAAACAGTACCGACAATGATATTTATGTGTCTTTTTTAGAAGGCAATGATATCTGGACCGCACCCAAAAGTTTAGGTAAAAAAATTAACTTGCCGGATTATAATGAGATGAGCCCGTTTATTGCATCGGATGGTGTTACCTTATATTTCAGCAGCGACAGGCCCGGGGGCTTAGGCGAAAATGATATCTGGATGAGCAAAAGATTAGATGACAGCTGGACCAAATGGAGCGACCCTGTTAATTTAGGTGCACCTATAAACACTTCAGGCTCCGAAGCTTTTTTTACTTTAGATGCTGGTGGAGAATACGCCTACCTTACTTCAAGCGAAGGCGCTTTTGGCGCCAGCGATATAGTTCGGGTGAAATTACTGGAGAAAGAAAAGCCCAACCCTGTTGTATTGGTAAGTGGCAATGTGTACAATGCCAAAACCAAACAACCATTAACGGCGCAATTGATCTATCAAACCTTACCTGATGGTGCCGACGCAGGCAATGGTGTAAGCAGCCCCGTAGATGGCTCTTTTAAAATTGTATTGCCTTACGATAAGAATTACAGCATCAGGGCATCGGCTGATAAATTCTTTGCCATTTCTGAAAATTTAAATTTAGATTCTTTGATAAAAGCAGGCTACAAAGAAATTCATAAGGATCTGTATTTGGCGCCAATTGAAATAGGCCAGGTATTCCGTTTAAATAATGTGTTCTTTGATTTTGATAAATTTAATTTAAGGCCGGAGTCGTATGTGGAACTGGACCGTGTGGTTAAATTCTTAAATGATTATCCCAATATAGAAATTGAAATGAGTGCCCACACCGATAGCAAAGGTTCTGATCAATATAATTTTACCCTTAGTGATAACAGGGCAAGATCAGTAATGGAATATATCTTGTCTAAAGGTATTGCTGCATCAAGAATCATTTCCAAAGGCTATGGCGAAACATTGCCTGTTGCTACCAATGAAACCGACGAAGGCCGCCAGCTGAACCGCCGTGTGGAGTTTAAAATTCTAAAGAACTAAAAGGTGGCCACAGATTGCACAGATTACACAAATTGCATTTTATCTGTGTAATCTGTGCAATCTGTGGCAAAAAGGATTCGCTGCAGAATCCTTATTTTTGTTTCTATGATCTCAATAATTGTAGCAGCATCTGAAAACAATGCCATTGGCCGGGAAGGAGAATTACTGTGGACCTTACCCAACGACATGAAATTTTTTAAAAACACTACCTGGGGTTTACCTACCATTATGGGCCGTAAAACTTTTGAAAGTTTGGGCAAGCCATTGGCAGGCAGAATAAATATTGTGGTGACAAGACAAGCCGATTGGGAAATAGATGGTGCCATCGTTGCCGCAGATATTATCGATGCCCTGAAAAAAGCTGCCGAAACCAACTGCAAAGAAATATTCATTATTGGCGGCGGCGAAATTTACAAACAAAGCATGGCTGTTACCGACAGGATCTATTTAACCCGGGTACATCATACCTTTAAAGATGCTGATGCATTTTTTCCTGCAATAGATGAAAATATATGGGTACTGAAATCAAACGAAGATTTTGATTTTGATGCCAGGCATGCCTATGCGTATTCGTTTCAAGTATGGGAGAAGAAATGATTTTTTCTGTGTTATCATATTTTTATTCTTTTAACAAACTCTTCTTTGCGGTGTATTCTTTTGTTATGGTTGTTCTTTTGCTGTGCTCTTTATTTTTAAGAGCAAAATATAAGAATGAATGTTTTAACTGGATATACATTTTTAATACATTGGTTGCCTGGCTTTATTGTATCAGTTTACTAATTTATACCGGTGAATTATTTATGGCTTGGTATGGCCAAAATCCTTATGAGTGGTATGCTTTTTCAAATCCTGCTACATTTAATAGCTGGAAATATTTTTTGTTGGTTAGTACAATCACTTATTTAGCGGGGCTATTGTTTTTTATCAGAAGACTCAGGATAAACAGGCGGTACATTGTATTTTTTTTAATTGCCATCAATTTTGAATTGATCATTAGCTTAGTTACAAGTTTTTACAGAGATTATCTTCCTTCATCTTGGTCAGTTTATTATGCCGAATCAATTACTGAAAAAATAATAAAATGGGTAAGCAGTTTATTGATTCTTGCAATCACTTACTGGATAGCTTACAAAAGAAAGAAATTACCTTACCCTTCCGTATTTTTGAAATAACATGTACAGCAAAATTCAATTAGCAAAAAAATACCTTCACTTTTATCTTACCGCAAGTGATGGCAAAGGCCATGGCATTCATTCTCCGTTTGTATTTGATTTTATAAGTAAAGTGATGAACGATAAAAAAGAATATGATTGTTATACACTGATTGAAAAAAGAAGACAGGAATTATTGCATGATGCCACAGTGATTGAAGTGGAGGATTTTGGCGCCGGCTCATCGGTCATCAAAAGCAATAACAGAATTGTAAAGGATATTGCACGATCATCATTAAAGCCCAAAAAGTTTTCGCAATTATTATTCAGGATGGTGCACTATTATCAACCCAAAAATATGCTTGAATTAGGTACCTCGTTCGGTATTACCACTGCCTATCTAGCCGCAGGCAATAGCCATGCAAAAGTGTATACCTGCGAAGGCGCCGGAAATATTGCTGCCATTGCAAAACAAACGTTCAGCAACCTGCACCAAAAAAATATTGCATTAACTGAAGGTGATTTTGCAAAAACATTGCCACCGCTTTTAAACGATCTTAAAACAATTGAGCTGGCTTTTGTAGATGGCAATCACCGGAAACTGCCCACGCTGGATTATTTTAATCAGCTGCTGAATTATTCTAACCAGAGCACTATATTAATTTTTGATGATATTCACTGGAGCGCCGAAATGGAAGCGGCCTGGGAAGAGATCAAACAACATCCCGCAGTTACGCTCACGATCGACCTGTTCTTTATTGGCATCGTTACCTTAAATAACAACATTAAAGTAAAACAGCACTTCAGTATAAGGTTTTAGCGCTTGCGCCAAAGATTGCCAACCTTTCAAATAATTTTCTTTATGGTATAATTTTTTAAGAAGGTTGGCAACCTTGCTAATGAAAGGTGATGATGGCCATCCCGTAAAGCTAAAAATACCTGTTTAAACTCATATCAAATTTTAGATGTGATAGAGCCAATTTTAGTACCTTAGCGGCAATTAATTTTCTTATGACAATAGGCGTTTTAAAAGAACCATCCCCCGAAACCAGAGTCTCCCTACTTCCTGAACATTTGGCCACCCTTAAAAAATGGAATGTAAATGTTTGCGTTGAAAGTAATGCGGGTGCAACAGCTTTTGCCAATGATGATAAATATATTGAAGCAGGAGCCACTGTAAAATCAAGAGCAGAAGTTTTGCAAACAAGCGACATCATTCTATCTATTAATACGCTCAGCCAATCCGAAATCGAAAATTTGAAATCAAAAATTGTTTTAGGTGTTTACCAACCCTTATTCAATGCGCAACAGATGAAAGACTGGGCAGCAAAGGGTGTAACCGTTTTTAGTATGGATATGTTGCCCCGTACCACCAGGGCACAAAGCATGGATATACTCAGCAGCCAGGCCAATATTGCAGGATACAAAGCCGTGCTGACAGCGGCTAATTTATTTCCTAAATATTTCCCGATGTTTATGACTGCAGCAGGTAGTGTGCCCCCTGCAAAAATGCTAATACTGGGTGCTGGTGTTGCAGGCTTGCAAGCTATTGCAACAGCAAAAAGATTAGGCGCTGTAGTGGAAGTATTTGATACAAGGCCGGCTGTAAAAGAAGAAGTGATGAGCCTGGGTGCAAAATTTGTAGAAGTGGAAGGTGCTGCCGATGCCAGCAAAGCTGGTGGATATGCAGTAGAACAAACCGAAGAATTTTTACAACGCCAGAAAGCAAAAATTGCAGAGAGCGTTGCCAAAGCAGATATTGTAATTACCACAGCACAAATACCCGGCAAAAAAGCACCTGTATTAATTACCACTGCAATGATAGAGGGTATGAAGAATGGTTCGGTGGTAATAGATTTAGCCGCTGCAACAGGTGGTAATACCGAATTGACAAAGACAGATGTTACCGTAATTCATAACGGGGTGAGTATAGTGGGCAATTCGTATTTAGCAGCTACCATGCCCAGCGATGCCAGTAAATTATATGGTAAAAATGTACTGAACTTTTTGCAACTCATCATCAATAAAGAAGGCAATATCAATTTAAATTTTGAAGATGATTTAGTGAAAGGGACCTGTGTGATGCATGATGGTGCCATTACTAATGAAAGAGTGAGTGCGGTAATTGAATCGTGAATAGTGAATGGTGAATAATAAATACCTGATTAACCAATAAACCAGTTAACCAATAAACTACATAACTTATAAAAGATGGAAAATATTTTACAATGGATTTCTGAAAATCAGCAGATCATCTACATCGTGATACTGATGATATTTGTAGGGATAGAAGTGATTGGCCGTGTGCCAAGTGTATTGCACACGCCTTTAATGAGCGGCGCCAATGCCATACATGGTGTGGTGATCATCGGCGCCATCATTGTAATGGGCAAAGCCGAATCAGACAATTACTTAGCATTGGGCTTAGGTTTTTTTGCTGTGATACTCGGCACACTGAATGTTGTGGGTGGGTTTGTAGTAACAGACCGCATGCTTGAAATGTTTAAGAAGAAAAAATAAAAACGAAATAAAAATCTCAGCGGCCCTGCGCCGCTGCGTTCAAAATATATAGTATGGAATTTAATTTACTAACACTCTGCTACCTCATTGCCTCTGTAACGTTTATCCTGGGATTAAAAATGCTATCCAATCCAGTAACCGCACGTAAAGGGAATTTAATAGCGGCATTTGGAATGACAGTAGCTATTATCGGTACTATCTTTTTGTATGAAGACAATGGTGAAAAACTGCACAACTACATTTGGATATTTGCAGGCTTACTGATAGGAACTATTGCAGGTACACTCTCTGCGAAAAAGGTAAAGATGACGGCCATGCCCGAAATGGTGAGCTTGTTCAATGGTATGGGTGGTGCCTGTGCGGCGTTGATTTCTGCTGCGGAATTTTACCATATTTATAAATTGCATGAAAGCTCTCCGGAAACACCTTTTGCAGAACTGGCTACAGTGGGCCATTACATTACTATTGTAGCAGGGGCTATTATTGGTACCATTTCTTACACCGGTAGTATTATTGCCTGGGGCAAATTAAATGGCCGCGTAAAAGATTATTCTTTTAAAGGGCAGCATATTGTAAATATGATTGTGCTGGCATTGGTAATTGCGGCTGCAGTATGGGCCTACCAGTCTAACCTTGGAAATATTTATATACCATTTTTATTGATCGGTTTCTTCGCTTTTATTTATGGGATATTATTTGTGATGCCTATTGGCGGTGCCGATATGCCTGTGGTAATTTCTTTATTGAATTCATTTACCGGCGTGGCTGCAGCATGCGGTGGTTTTTTATATGATAACAAAGCCATGCTCACCGGTGGTATTCTCGTGGGTGCGGCAGGTACATTACTTACCATATTGATGTGCAAAGCCATGAACCGTTCTTTAACCAATGTGCTGATAGGTTCATTTGGCGGCGGTAATAAAAAAGTGGAAGGCGGTGCAGCAAAAGCACAAGGTAACTTTAAAGAGATCAGCCTTGCAGATGCGGCGATGGTGATGGGGTACGCCCACAAGGTAATGATTGTTCCAGGGTATGGGTTGGCGGTAGCACAGGCGCAGCACACCTGTCACGAGCTTGAAAAGATACTGAATGAAAAAGGCGTGGAAGTATTTTATGCTATTCACCCGGTGGCGGGCCGTATGCCCGGCCACATGAATGTGTTACTGGCCGAAGCCGATGTGAGTTATGATAAACTATTAGAGATGGAACAGGCCAATGATGAATTTAAAACTGCAGATGTAGTATTGATATTAGGTGCTAATGATGTGGTAAACCCAGCAGCAAAAAATGACCCTGCTTCTCCTATTTACGGCATGCCCATTTTAGAAGTGGAGCAATCTAAAGCCGTTATTGTAAACAAACGCAGTATGAAACCAGGCTATGCCGGTATTGAAAATGATCTTTTCTTTCAACCCAAAACAAGTATGTTGTTTGGCGATGCTAAAAAGGTTTTACAGGATCTTTGTGCAGAAGTAAAAGCTATTTAAGCCGCTACAAAATTATACAGAATTTTTTTCTACACTTATGTTAAGCAATAGTGAATTGCATGGCATAAAATTAAAAATGCATTAAAATAAAATTAAAAAATTTTAATTCCTTCACTTCATTGTGTGCGCTAATTTTGTTCTGCTATCACACATTATTTACCCAACTATTTTAAAACATTAGTCATCTTTTGTTAAAGAGGTTCTTAAACTATTTAACAAAAGGCGAGTCCATTTATTTACAAAACAAACAGGATGATCATTCAATTTTGTGGATTATCAGGATCGGGTAAAAGTACTTTAGCAAGGGCGGCAGCAGCAGCATTAGAAAACTATGGTATTGATGTGGAAGTGATTGATGGAGATGAATACCGTGCCACCCTTTGCAAAGGTTTAGGATTTTGTAAACATGACCGTTTGGAGAACATGAGAAGAATGGCCTTTGTAGCTGCGCAACTCTCTAAACACGGTGTTGTAGCCATCATTTGTGCCATTAACCCCTATGAAGAAATGAGAAGAGAGATTGCAAAAACTTATCCTGGTGTGGTAACTGCATTTATTGATTGCTCTGTGGAAACACTTAAGATACGTGATACCAAGGGCCTCTATCAAAAAGCTTTTTTACCGCTGCATCATCCGGACAGGATTAATAACCTTACTGGCATCAATGATCCTTTTAACCCGCCGGCAAACCCGGATATATACCTTAACACAAACAGTGAAACGATTGTTAGTTGTGTGAATAAATTGGTTTCATTTATCACAGGCAGGGTACCATTTAAAAAACCTGTTCTTTCAAATCGATATTTAAATAATACTGCCCTGCATTTTAACAACTATAGTAATTTATGAACGCAAAAGTTTTAGTAATAGTGGGTATGCACCGCTCGGGTACCTCTATGATAACACAATGGCTGTACCGTTGCGGACTTTTTATTGGCAATAACCTTATTGGCCCTGCCATAGGAAATGAGCAGGGACATTTTGAAGACGAAGATTTTTTGCGCCTGCACCGTAAGTTTTTAAAAAAAAGAAATTTTCCTGATTCTGGTTTTATTCATAAAAACCACCGGCAGTTTCAATTGTCTGAATTAGAGAAGATGGAACTTAAGGGAGTAATAGAAACCAAAAGCCTTAAGCATGGGGAATGGGGATGGAAAGAGCCAAGAACCACTTTGTTTCTGGATGACTATAATCAAATGATTCCCGGTGCATTTTATGTGCTGGTGGTGCGTAGTTTTAATGCCACCGTAAATTCATTGATAGTAAGGCAACACAAAATGGAGGAAAAAAGATTTCAAACTAAAAAAGGGTTCTCCCGTTTAAAGTGGAAATTATTTAAAAGGCAAAGCCTGGATAAGATGTATCAAAAAGAAACCAACCGGTATTTAAAAATATGGATCTATTATTACGAGAGGATATTGCGGCATATTCATACACTTCCTAAAGATCGTTTTATAGTGGTTAACTATGCAGAACTGAAACATGATGACAATTATTTTTTCTCCAAACTAAAAAACGACTGGGCGTTTTCACTTAATTACCTGCCCTTTTTAAATGTTTACGAAAGCAGTTTATTAAGTGCGGAAAGAGATATCAGCAAGTATATCACCAACAAAGAACTGGAAGCAAAGGCAAAGGCTATTGAGAATGAAATATTTTTTAATTAACCTGATCAGTAAAATAATTAGAAGGGTCTTTTGCTGATCTCAGTCACTATCCTGGAAAATAACTATTTGTTACAGCCGCATTTAACCTTTAAACCGCCTAATTGATTAAATTGCTGCATGACCATCTATTTTTTAAGCGGTCTCGGTGCCGATGAATCAGCTTTTAAGAATTTGATATATCCCGTTGGGGTTAATGCAGTTTTCATCGATTGGCTGATGCCGGTGAAAAATGAAACCATGCAGGAATATGCAAAAAGGATTGCTGCAAAAATCGATACTTCAAATCCCTTTGTACTCGTTGGTTTGTCATTTGGTGGTATGCTTGCCACAGAAGTGCTTGCTTTTGTAAAGCCAAAAAAAACAATTCTCATTTCAAGTGCAGCAAGACGACAGGAGTTACCTGTATATTATAAACTTGCCGGAACACTTGGCCTAAATAAATTACTGCCAAAAAAAAATATTCATAAAAGCAATATTTTCACCAACTGGCTCTTTAGCATTTCTGCAAGCAATGATAAATTTTTATTGCAGGAAATACTAACTGCATCAAACCCTGATTTTTCAAAATGGGCCATTAACGAAATTGTAAACTGGAAACGAAAAACTTCTCCGGAAAATATCATCCGCATTCATGGTAATAAAGACAGGGTTTTGCCCATTATTAATTTTAAACCCACCTATCTTTTAAAGGGGGGCGGTCATTTTATGATAGTGAACAGGGCAGATGAAATTTCTAAAATACTG
>Ga0302322_100006424_pt1 | contig 10421 bp, 8 predicted proteins | sample Fen_T0_2_FD_203757 | JGI IMG/M metagenome (GOLD analysis project Ga0302322, IMG submission 203757) | Peat permafrost microbial communities from Stordalen Mire near Abisko, Sweden - Fen_T0_2 | ecosystem: Environmental > Terrestrial > Soil > Wetlands > Permafrost | place: Sweden: Abisko... | reverse complement strand
GAACCACGCCTCGTCGTGGGCGGGCACGCCCTCGGTGATCACCACGATGAACTCGACGCCGCCCTCGGCTGCGTCCATCACCGCGGCCTTCACCCCGGGAGCCGGGATGAAGATGCACGACGCGTTGGCGCCGGTGGCCGCGACCGCGTCGCCGACGCTGGCGAAGATCGGGATGCCCTCGACGTCTTCGCCGGCCTTCTTCGGGTTGGTGCCGGCCACCACCTGGGTGCCGTACTCGCGGTTGAGCAGGCCGTAGTACTTGCCCTGCGAACCGGTCAGGCCCTGGTAGACGACCTTGGTGTTCTCGTCGACGAAGATGCTCACTTGGCGGTTCCTTCTGCGAGTGCGACCGCAGTGCGGGCGGCTTCGAGCATGGTCGGCTGCATCTGCAGCGCGTCGGAGAGGTGGGGCTGGAGGAGCTCACGGCCCAGGTCGGCGTTGGTGCCGTCGAGGCGGATGACGATCGGTGCGTCGATCTGCACCCGGCCGAGCGCGGTGATGATGCCGTTGGCGACCTCTTCACCCTTGGTGATGCCACCGAAGATGTTGATGAAGATCGACTTCACCTTCGGGTCGTTGTTGATCACCTCGAGCGCACCCGCCATCACGTCGGCGTTGGCGCCGCCGCCGATGTCGAGGAAGTTGGCGGGCGAACCCCCCACCTGGCTCACGATGTCGACGGTGCTCATGGCCAGACCCGCGCCGTTGGCGATGATGCCGACCGCGCCGTCGAGGCCGACGTACTGGAGACCCTTCTCGTGCGCCGCGGTCTCACGCTCGTCGCGGTGCTGGATCTCGTCGTACTCCTCGTAGTCGGGGTGACGGAACACCGAGTTGTCGTCGACGGTGACCTTGGCGTCGAGCGCCCGCACCTCGCCCTCGGTGGTGAGGATGAGCGGGTTGATCTCGCAGAGGTCGGCGTCGCCGTCGACGTAGGCCTCGTAGAGCTTCAGCAGGATGTCGACCGCGCCCTCGACCGCTTCGGGGTCGAGCTCCGCCGCGGCCACCCAGGCCCGGCACTGCGCCTCGGTGAGGCCGTCCACCGGGTCGACGTGGATCTTGGCGATCGCGTCGGGGTCCTTCTCCGCGACCTCCTCGATCTCGACGCCGCCCTGGGCCGACAGCATCCCGAGGTGCTTCTTGGCCGCGCGGTCGAGCGTGAAGGAGGCGTAGTACTCCTTCTCGATGTCGCTCGCCTTCTCGATCCACAGGCGCCGCACGACGTGGCCCTTGATGTCGAGTCCGAGGATGTTCCCCGCGTGCTCGCGCGCCTCGTCGACGTTGCTCGCCAGCTTGACGCCGCCGGCCTTGCCCCGGCCGCCGGTCAGCACCTGCGCCTTGACCACCACCGGATAGCCGAGCTTCTCGGCCGCGGCGACCGCTTCGTCGACCGTGAAGGCGACGTCGCCGGGCGAGATCGCGATGCCGTAGCGCGAGAAGAACAGCTTGCCCTGATACTCGAAGAGGTCCATCGATCTCCCTGTCTGGAGGAGCACTCAGCCCGTGAGCTGAGCCTCCCGATCGTCGAGCGCCTGCTCCAGCCATCCCGTGATGTCCGGCAGCGGCGTACCCGGCGTGAACACCCGTGCCACTCCGATCGCGGCGAGGGTCGCGGCGTCGTCGACGGGGATGATGCCCCCACCGAAGACCACCACGTGTCCCATGTCCCGCTCCCCGAGCAGCTCCACGACGCGGGGGAACAACGTGAGGTGGGCACCCGACAGCACCGAGAGGCCGACCGCGTCGGCATCCTCCTGGAGGGCGGTCTCCGCCACCTGCTCCGGGGTCTGGTACAAGCCGGTGTAGATCACCTCGAAGCCGGCGTCTCGCAACGCCCGCGCGATCACCTTCGCCCCCCGGTCATGGCCGTCCAGACCGGGCTTCGCGATCACCACGCGATAGCTCCGCCGCATCAGGCCTGCACGTTAGCGAGCCGGACCGGGCGGATGCCCGTTCGTGGCCCGGTGCCGGTGCCTGCTCGACCACCGGCGCCGACCACAATGGACCCGTGGCGATGTCCCGGGCCGACCGGAAGCTGATCATCATCACCTCGCTGGTGCTGATCCTCGCCGCTGCGTTCTTCGCCAGCGTGCTGGTGTTCGCCACCGGGACCAACACGCCCACCAGCGCCGAGGGCGGTCCGCTCTACATCGGGCCCGAGCGCGACATCATCACCACGCTCGACGAGGGCAGCCCCCTCTACTTCGCCAACCCCTTCGGTGGCCGCGGCTTCTGGGTCGACCGGGAGAACGGCGAGCTCATCGCCCTCGACGTGGGCAAGTGGGGCGACACCTCGTGCTCGGTGAAGTGGCGGGGACGCATCGGTACGTACACCGACTGCCACGGCAACCACCTCACCCAGGACGAGATCGCCCGCCACCCGGTGACGGTCGTGGAGAGCGGTACCCGCAAGGGCAGCGTCCTCGTCGACCTCGACACCGTCGACCCGCCCCCCGGCCGGACGTCCTCGGAGTAGGCCCCTCCCCCGAGCAGGTGACGCTTGACCGGACCATTTCCGATCAACCGACACTTGCTCGTTGGGCGTCGGCCGCTCAGGTGAGGCGCTTGAGGGGGGCCCACTGCAGCAGCAGGCGCTTCTCGCCGACGTCGCGGAAGCGCACGACGGCCTCCACCGAGTCGCCCGACCCCTCCATGTCGATGATCACGCCCTCGCCGAACACCTCGTGGCCGACGTCGTCGCCGATCTTGAGCCCCATCGACTCCGCGCCGCGCGCGCCGAGCGACGGTGCCGGCGGGCGCTCGCGGCCGGGGTCCCGGGGGCGGTTGCCCGCGCGGATCGCGGCGTCGACGATCTCGTCGCGGTGCTCGCTGCGGCCGCGCCGCTGGCGCCGCTGCCCCACCGTGGTGACGAGCTCTTCGGGGATCTCGTTGAGGAACCGGCTCGGCGGGTAGTAGTCGGTCGCGCCGAACAGCGTGCGGCTCCATGCGTGGCACAGGTACAGCCGTTCGCGCGCGCGGGTGATGCCGACGTAGCAGAGGCGCCGCTCTTCCTCGAGCTCGTCGGGGTCACCGAGGCTGCGCACGTGGGGGAAGATCCCGTCCTCGAGCCCGGTGAGGAACACCACCGGGTACTCGAGGCCCTTCGCGGAGTGCAGCGTCATGAGCGTGATCGCGCTCTGCTCCTCGCCCTCGACGGTGTCCATGTCGGTGACGAGCGAGACGCTCTCGAGGAACGCCTGCACGCGCCGCAGCCCCCGCGGGATCTCGATCTCGGCGCCGTCGCCGAAGTCGGCCAGCGCCGCGAGCACCGACGGGTTGCCGCCGTCGAGCGCCTCGTCGAACTCCTCACACTCCCACGAACTCGCTCAGGTTCTCGATGCGACCGACCGACTCGATCGTGCGTTCGGCTTCCAGCTCGGCGAGGTAGCCGGTGCGGTGCAGGATCGCCTCGACCGTGGGACCCACGCCACTCGGCGCAACCTCTTCGAACTCCTCCATGAGCTCGAGCAGGTCGCGCACACCGCCGAGCGCCTTGCCGGTGACGCCCGCGGCCGGGCACTCGCGCAACGCCTCGCGGAACGGGATCTCGTTGGCCTGCGCGTACTGCTCGACCTTCGCGAGCGAGGTGTCGCCCACGCCGCGCTTGGGCACGTTGACGATGCGCTTCCAGCTCACCTCGTCGTCGGGGTTCACCAGCGCGCGCAGGTACGCGAGCGCGTCCTTCACCTCACGACGGTCGTAGAACTTCACCCCGCCGACGACGCGGTACGGCAGGTTGTTGCGCACCAGTGCCTCTTCGACGACGCGGCTCTGCGCGTTGGTCCGGTAGAACACCGCGAAGTCGCTGAAGCGCTGCCCCTCTGTGTTGGTGAGTCGGGTGATCTCCCCGGCCACGAACGACGCCTCGTCGTGCTCGTCCTCCGCTTGGTACCGGGTGAGCAGCTCACCGCCGACCTGCTCGGTCCACAGGTGCTTGGGCTTGCGGGCCGCGTTGTTCGAGATGACCGCGTTGGCCGCGTCGAGGATGCGCTGGGTCGACCGGTAGTTCTGGTCGAGCACGATGATCGTCGCGTCGGGGAACTCCTCCTCGAACCGCATCAGGTTCCGGTAGTCCGCCCCACGGAACTTGTAGATGGAGTTGTGGGTGACGATCCCGTTCGCCACGAAGTTGTGCGTCTGCGCGACGTCGATGTCGTAGACCGGCGAGTCGCTGTCGAACTGCTCGACCTCGGCGACAACGTCGAGCTCGCCATCTTCGCCGACCATGACCATCCCGGGTCGTACCGATGCCGCCGGCAGGAACGGCAGTGAGTTCTTGACCGCATTTCCTTCGACGTTGGCTGCGAGACGGGCGACGCACCGGACGTTCACGTCGAGCACATTGCGGATGCGCTCCACCTTCTCCTGGATCACGGCCATGTCGGCGCTCGCCGTCTCGTATCGCCAGCCTTGGGACCCCTTGCGGGCCGGGCGCACACTCAGCCCGACGTTCTCCAGAGCCTGCCGCCCGGCCTCGTCGTAGCCGAACAGCGCGATCCGGTGCATCGTCGTGCGACCGCGGTGGTCTCCACACAGCACCACCGACAGCCGACGTCGGATGCGCCCCGACGGAGCAGCCGTGCTCGTGGCCGGAATGTGATGCGGGTACTCGAACGACAGGCCGCGGTGCCCGAGGAGCAGTCGGCCCTTCTTTTCCGTATCGAGGTCCCGGAACAGCTTGTCGAGCAGCACCTGGTTCCCCACCAGATTCGTGGTGCCGGCACGCTCGGGATTCCGTGCGACGAACGGGACAGTCGGGATCCCGTAGCGAGCGCTGAGGTACGCCTCTTCCCACCGGGCGTCCACTTCTGTCGCGTGTGCGGAGACGACCCACACAGCGTCGGCACGCTCCTGGTGGCACCGCTGGACCGGTCCCAGGAAGCTCTTGGGCTGGCCGTCGGTGTAGGTACGCGACGTACCGATGCGGAAGCCGACTCCTTCTTTCCACATCACGTAGACCATGTGCTGCTGTGGAGTCCGACCGACGACGAAGCCGGCGAAATGGATGTGGTCGGGGGTCGAGGTGATGCGACGACCGCTCGCCAGGGTGACGGTCACACCCTCGAACGTGCGGGCCCGGTGGGTGCGGACGACGGGTGCGGGTCGGAAGTCGCCGCTGCCGTAGTTGGACAGCACCTCGTCGCCGACAGACACGTCCTCGATCGGCTTGCGCGTTCCGTCGCCCATGGTCACGAGCGTTCCCGGGAAGAGGCACTGGTCGGTGTCGCCCACGACGAGGAGGTTGCGGTGCTCGTGGGCGAGCATCTGCACGAGCTCCCACTGGGCGAGGTTCGTGTCCTGGAACTCGTCGACGAGCACGTGGGAGAACCGCTGCTGCCAGCGCGCGAGCACGTCGGGGTGTTCGCGGAACAGGCGCACGGTGAGCACGAGCAGGTCGTCGAAGTCGACCGCCGACGCGTCGAGGAGGCGGCGCTGGTACTCCGAGTACACCTTGGCCAGCATCTTCTCGGGCGGGGTCATCGCCGTCGCCGCGTACTGCTCGGGCAGCACCAGCTCGTTCTTCAGCGCCGAGATGCGCCCGTGGAGCTGGCGGGGCGGGAACCGCTTCGGGTCGATGTTGAGGTCGCGGCGCACGTAGTCGGTGAGGCGCACCGCGTCGGCCTGGTCGTAGATGGTGAACGCAGAGCGCAGGCCGAGGTGCTCGGCTTCGCGGCGCAGGATGCGCGAGCACGCGGAGTGGAACGTGGCCACCCACATGCGCCGCGCGACCGGCCCCACCAGCGCGGCGACCCGCTCCTTCATCTCGCCCGCGGCCTTGTTGGTGAACGTGATCGCGAGGATCTGGAAGGGCGAGACCTTGCGCTCCATCACCAGGTACGCGATCCGGCTGGTGAGGACCCGCGTCTTGCCCGACCCCGCGCCGGCGACGACGAGCAGCGGCCCGTCGGGGGCGATCACCGCTTCGTGCTGGACCGGGTTCAGGCCGCCCAGGAGGTCGTCGTGGGTGCTCGCGCCGGTCGCACTGGACATTCGCCGCAGCGTACAGGTGTTCGGTTCGGTCGGCGACGCCGATCCCGGCTCAGAACATCCCGTTGTCGTTGGCCGATTCGGCGGGCACGACCTGGAGCACGTCCCAGTGCTCGACGATCCGGCCGTCGGCGTCGAAGCGGAAGATGTCGATGCCGGCGTAGTCGTGGTCGCCGGGCCAGTGCTGGTGGCAGTGGAGCACCACGAGATCGCCCTCGGCCACGGTGCGCATGAACCGCACCTGCTTGCCCGGATACTCCTCGGCCATCCGCTCGAAGTACTCGACGAAGGCGTCGGTGCCGTCGGCCACGTGCGGGTTGTGCTGGCGGTACTCCGCGCCCACGAACTGCTCGATCGCGGCACGCGGCGCGCAGCGGTTGAACATCAGGTCGTAGAACGCGAGCGCGTTCGCGGTGTTGGCCGCCGGGTCGGACATGGCGCAAGGGTAGGTCCGCTTCGCGGGTGCCGCGGCACGCCGGGATGGCGCCGTCAGACTGGTGATCGATGCAGGTGGGGATCGACACCGGAGGCACGTTCACCGACCTCGTGTCCGACGACGGGCGGGTCGTCAAGGTGCCGTCGACCCCGGACGACCCGGCGCGCGCGGTGGCCACCGCCATCGACACCCTGGGCGCGGGCCGGCCGTCGTGGCTCGCCCACGGGACGACGGTGGCGACCAACGCGCTGCTCCAGGGCCGGGGGGCGCCCGTCGCGCTCGTCACCACCCGCGGCTTCGCCGACGTGATCGAGATCGCCCGCCAGGCCCGGCCGTCGCTCTACGACATCTGGCACGACCGGCCACCGCCACTGGTGCCCCGGGAGCTGCGCTTCGAGGTCGGCGGCCGTCTCGACGCGCAGGGCCACGAGATCGAGCCGGTCGACGCCGCCGCGATGCCGGAGATCCCCCGCGACGTCGCCGCGGTGGCCGTGTGCCTGCTCCACGCCGACCTGAACCCGGCCCACGAGCGGCTCGTCGCTGACGTGCTGCGCATCCAAGGGTTCGACGTGACCTGCTCGCACGAGGTGTCACCCGAGTTCCGGGAGTACGAGCGCACGGTCACGACCGTCGCCAACGCTCGCTTGCGCCCCCTGTGCCGGGACTACCTCGCGAGCCTCGCGTCCCTCGCCGACGAGGTGCTCGTCATGACCTCGGCCGGCGGGCTCGTCCCCCTGGCCGACGGCGCCGACCTCCCGGCCGCGCTCCTCCTCTCCGGGCCGGCGGGCGGAGTCCGGGCCGCGGCCGCCGTCGCCGCGGCGTGCGGCTTCCCCGACGCGGTGAGCTTCGACATGGGCGGCACCAGCACCGACGTGTGCCTCGTCCGGGGTGGCGCGCCCGAGCCCGCGCCGACCCGGGTCATCGCCGGCTACCCGATCCGGCTCCCCGCGCTCGACGTCCACACCATCGGCGCGGGCGGTGGCTCGATCGCCCGCATCGACCCCGGCGGTGCCCTGGTCGTCGGACCCGAGAGCGCCGGTGCCGACCCCGGGCCCGCGTGCTACGGCCATGGTGGCACCCGGCCGACCGTCACCGACGCCGACCTGGTGGCCGAGCGCATCCCGCGCGGGCATCCGTTCCCGGGTCTCGGCCGTCTCGACGTCGTCGCCGCCCGCCGCGCCCTCGACGAGGCCGGCGTGAGCGCCGAGGGCGTGATCACCGTCGTGGACGCGGCAATGGAGCAGGCGGTGCGCGCAGTCACGGTGGCGCGCGGCGTCGACCCGCGCGACCTCGCGCTCGTCGCGTTCGGCGGCGCGGGTCCGTTGCACGCGTGCGCGGTCGCCGACGCGCTCGGGATGCCCGCGGTGATCGTGCCGCCGCGCGCCGGGGTGCTGTCGGCGGTCGGGCTGCTCGGGTCGCCCCGCCGACGCGAGCTGGTGCGCTCGTGGACCGGCGGCACCGACCCGGCCCTGCTCGCCACCGCACTCCAGTCGCTCGGGCACGAGGCGCGCCGTCAGGTCGGCGACGACGCGACCGTCGAGACCGCGCTCGACTGCCGCTACCGCGGCCAGAGCCACGAGATCACCGTGGCGAGCGTCGACGCGTTCCCGGCCGCGCACGACGAGCGCAACGGCTACGTCCGGCCCGACACCCCGGTCGAGGTGGTCGCGCTGCGGGCCCGGGCCAGCACCCCCTCGCCCCGGTCGCTCACCGACCTGCCGGCCCGCCCGCGAGCGACCGTCACCGGCCCTGCGGTCGCCGCGGAATCCGACTGCACCGTCTACGTCCCCGCCGGCTGGCGGGCCGAGCCCGGACCGGTCGGCGCCTGGATCCTCCGGAGGACCGCGTGAGCCTCGACGCCGCGTCGCTGCAGGTCCTCATCGCCCGGTGCACGGGCATCGCCGAGGAGATGGGGGCGGTGCTCCAGCGCGGCGCGTTCAGCCCCAACATCAAGGAGCGGGCCGACTGCTCGGCTGCGCTGTTCACCGCGTCGGGCGAGCTGCTCGTCCAGGCCGAGCACATCCCGGTGCACCTCGGGTCGATGCCCGCCGCGGTGGCCGCGGCGATCGCGGCCTGCGGCGGCCGCGTCGGGCCCGGCGACCAGATCATCGCGAACGATCCCTACGCCGGCGGGACCCACCTCAACGACGTCACCCTCGTCGCCCCCGCGTACGTCGACGGTGTGCCCGTCGGTTGGGCCGCGAACCGGGCGCACCACGCCGACCTCGGGGGGACCGCACCGGGCTCCATGCCGCCCGATGCGCTCGAGATCCACGAGGAGGGCTTGCGCCTGCCGCCGGTCGTCCTCGACGACGAGGTGCAGGAGCGCTTCGTCACCAGCTCGCGCACGCCCGAGGAGCGCCGTGGCGACCTCGCCGCGCAGGTCGGCGCGAACGCGATCGGCGTCGCCCGCCTGGAGGAGCTCGTGCGACGGATCGGCGGGTCCGGTGCGCTGGAGGAGGTCGTCGCGTACGGCGAGCGGCGGATGCGGGCGGCACTGCACGCGCTGCCCGACGGTGTGTACTCCTTCAGCGACCTCGTCGACTCGGTCGGGCCCCGGCCGTCCCAACAGCTGCCGACCGTGGTCTTCGTCACCGTCACCATCACGGGTGACACCGCCACGTTCGACTTCACCGGCACCGGTGCGCAGCGCCCCGGCAACGTCAACGCCGTCGAGGCCGTGACCGTGAGCGCAGTGGCGTTCGCGATCCGCTGCGCCACCGACCCCACGATCCCCGCCAACGGCGGGGCGATGCGACCGGTCACCGTGATCGCGCCGTCGGGCACCATCGTGGCCGCCGAGTTCCCGGCCGCGGTCGGCGCCGGCAACGTGGAGGTGAGCCAGCGCGTCGCCGACGTGTGCCTCGGCGCACTGGCTCAGGCCGCACCCGACCGGGTCGGCGCGGCCGGCCAGGGGACCATGAACAACGTCCTGCTCGGCGGCGCCGCCGACCCTCGCACCGGCGAGCCCGCGTGGGTGTACTACGAGACCATCGGCGGCGGGCAGGGCGGCCGACCCGGACGCGCGGGCATGAGCGGCGTCCACACCGCGATGACCAACACGCGAGACACCCCGGTCGAGGCGCTGGAGCGGTCGCTCCCGGTGCGGGTCCGCCGGTACACGCTGCGGCGTGGCAGTGGCGGCGAGGGCGCGTACCCAGGCGGCGAGGGCATCGAACGCGACCTCGAGGTCCTCGGGCCCACGACGCTGTCGCTCATCACCGAGCGTCGGTCGTCCCGGCCCTACGGACTCGCGGGCGGCGAGCCCGGGGCCACCGGTGAGAACTGGCTCCTCCCCGGCGGCGACGAGACGGCCGCCCGACCACTCCCCGACAAGATCTCGGTCGAGCTGGCGCCGGGCGACGTCGTGCGGATCCGCACCCCGGGCGGCGGCGGCTGGGGCGCCCCCTGAGTCGGATGCCATTATCTTGGTAATCTCCTACCATGCGCACGACCATCGACAAGGCGGGGCGGCTCGTCATCCCGAAGCAGCTCCGCGACCGCCTCGGGCTCCAGCCGGGCGAGGTCGAGGTGACCGCCGACGGGGCGGCGCTGCGGGTCGAACCGGTGGCGACCGACGCAGTCGTCGAGGAGTCCGGCTTCCTCGTCATCCCCGCAGGTGGGGCACGCCTGACCGACCAGGACGTCCAGGTCCTGCGTGACGCCGATCAGCGCTGAGGCTCCTGATCTCCTCGTCGACACGAGCGTGGCGGTCGCCCTCGTCGTCGGTGATCACACGCACCATCCGGCTGTGATCCGCGCGCTCGGCGGGCGACGACTCGGGCTGGCCGGGCACGCGGCCTTCGAGACGTTCTCGGTGCTGACGCGCCTCCCCGCGCCGAACCGGCGGACGCCGACGCAAGTGCGGGAGATCCTGGCCGCAAACTTCCCCGGATCGCCGTTCCTCTCGGCCGACCGCATGGCCGGCCTCCTCGACGAGCTCGCCGACCTCGGCATCGCCGGCGGCTCGGTCTACGACGCACTGGTCGGCGCGACC
>Ga0302322_100006418_pt1 | contig 10424 bp, 6 predicted proteins | sample Fen_T0_2_FD_203757 | JGI IMG/M metagenome (GOLD analysis project Ga0302322, IMG submission 203757) | Peat permafrost microbial communities from Stordalen Mire near Abisko, Sweden - Fen_T0_2 | ecosystem: Environmental > Terrestrial > Soil > Wetlands > Permafrost | place: Sweden: Abisko... | reverse complement strand
CAAGATTAATGAGTTCTTCAATTTGATCAAGAAACCATTTATCAATTTTGGTGAGTTTCGAGATAGTTTTCATTGAGATGCCCAGTTTCATTGCATCATAGATATGGAATAGACGATTCCATGATGGATGCTCAAGGCTATACAATAAATCAGCTTGTTTCGTCAACTCCTTCCCATCTGCACCCAATCCGTTTCTTCTGATCTCCAAAGACTGACAGGCTTTTTGTAAAGCTTCCTGGAAATTTCTCCCAATGCCCATCACTTCACCTACCGATTTCATCTGTAGTCCAAGTTTTCGGTCAGCACCTTGAAACTTATCAAAATTCCAGCGAGGGATTTTTACTATCACATAATCAAGGGCTGGTTCAAAGTAAGCCGTTGTAGTTCCGGTTATAGCATTTCTTAGTTCATCGAGATGATAACCAATGGACAGCTTCGCCGCGATTTTTGCAATCGGATAGCCAGTTGCTTTAGATGCCAACGCTGAAGAACGAGAAACACGAGGATTAATTTCGATTCCAATTATCTGGTCGTCGTTATCGGGGTTGACAGAAAACTGAACGTTGCATCCTCCGGCAAACTTGCCGATGCCATTCATCATTTTGATGGCGAGGTCACGCATGTGTTGATACACAGTGTCTGGCAAAGTCATTGCTGGTGCTACTGTAATAGAGTCACCAGTGTGAATACCCATTGGATCGAAATTTTCGATCGAGCAGATGATGATTACGTTTCCAGCGGCATCGCGAAGCAACTCCAATTCATATTCTTTCCAGCCCATGATGCTTTGTTCTACCAACACTTCATGAATTGGTGAAGCATGAAGGCCACGGTTTAGAGCAGCATCAAAATCTTCAGGTTTTTGAACAAAGCCTCCACCAGTTCCTCCTAATGTGTATGAAGGCCGAATTACTAATGGAAATCCTATCTCTTGGGCTATCTCTTTTCCTTCCAGAAATGAAGTCGCTGTTGCTCCCTTACAGACGCCAACCCCGAGTTCATGCATCTTCAAACGAAATTTCTCGCGGTCTTCCGTAGTCTCGATGGCTTTAATATCAACTCCAATTATCCGCACACCATAGTGTTCCCATATACCCGCCTTCTCGCATTCGATACAAAGATTGAGAGCCGTTTGTCCACCCATGGTAGGCAATACCGCATCAATATTGTGTTTATCAAGAATCTGACGAATTGATTTTTTCTCCAATGGCAACAGATACACATTGTCGGCTGTGACCTTATCAGTCATGATCGTGGCGGGATTGGAATTGATTAGTGTTACTTCAATTCCTTCTTCCCGAAGCGATCGTGAAGCTTGTGAACCTGCGTAATCAAATTCGCAGGCTTGACCAATTACAATTGGTCCACTACCAATGATTAAAACGGAACGAATACTTCTGTCGCGGGGCATAAGTGGTTGGATAAATCCCGCAAAAATATATCGGGAATCTCAGGATTTTAGGATTTACTCCTTTTATTTTTTTCCCGCAGTGATTTGATCATATGTTCCTATCCCGCTACCGTTTGATAATGATTTTCTTTGTCAATTGTCCTTGATCCGAACCAACCCTAACGATGTAAATTCCATCATTGAGATTACCCACATAAATCTTTTGTTCATTCTCCTGTGTACTCAACAATGCTTCTGAGACCTGCCTTCCTAAAATATCTGTCATCGTTAAGGTTGAAGAACCGGAAGGAACAACCACATTTAAATAATCGGATGTGACTGGATTTGGATAAACTGAAAATAATTCAGATGCTGATTTTTCAATTCCAGTTATTTCGCCTTGTATACTTAAGTCGTCAATCGCCCATCCCCAAGCGTTATTTATTTCATCGGCATAAAGTTTAAAACGAACTAAGACCGTGTCACCGGCATGAAAGTTTCCTGCTTGGGTCATATCGATTATTCTACTTTTATAAAGCGAAGCGTTACCATTGGCCTTCGAATTATAGGCGGTTAGCCAAGCATTGGATGCATTGGATGAATAAGGATCTAGAAATGGGAGCCACGTAACTCCTTTATTTTTAGATCCCTCAACAACAACATAGTCCTTTATTGCTGACTGACTTGACTCGGCTATCACGATTTCATTAAAAAAAATTCTTGGGTTTGTCGCGCTTATTTTGATCGGGCTCTTCAGAATATAATTATAACTCGAGGAGTTGTTAAGCCCAAAACCATCGGGGTAAGGATGGGAGGATTGAATAGCTCCATTGCTAAAACCTGACGGGGTAGAGATGCTAAAAAAATTACCGATGAAATCAGTATTGGTCGTATTAAAATCGGATATATAACTTGTAATTACTGATTTCATATTTATTACGGCAATCTTGAATGAGCCTGTTGCCGGAAGTGAGCCGGCATTCCCTGTGCTATCTGTTGCCATTAAAGTGTATTCTATTTCATCACCAGCCTTCACTGCACCATTGGTAGAAAGTGTCCAAGAATACTGACTGACATTGGGCAAGATCGGCTGGATCGGTAGCGTTGTTGGAGCACTATTGTTGATACTGTATTGCAAAGCAATGGTTTTTACTCCACCAGCATCTGTGACAATAGTTGTGATGTCAAAACTCGAATTAGTGCTGGCAATGAAATCCAAATGATTGTGCAATATCGTTGGGGGCGTGTCATCGATTTGAATTTTCAAATTATCAATCGCCCAACCCCAACCGGAAGCAAGTTGATCTGACATGAGGCGAAAGCGAATAATGATGACATCTCCCTTCTTGAAATAACCGGAAGCCGTCATGTCAATTGATCGGGTTTTAAACAAAGTGGGATCACCAGCTGCAGTTGAACTTCCAGTGGTAGCGTTCACCGCACTGTTCCATTTAGATAGCCATGAGGCTTGGTCCCTACAATCATAACCATTGATCAATTTCTTCCAAGTTGTGCCACCGTCTTTCGAACCCTCTACGATGACGTAATCATAAAAATCTGAACTTGGCCAAGTTGATCCAGCAGCTCCTGGTTCACACAAAACAATTTCATCAAATTTTAAGGAAGCACTTCCACTTGATTTAAGCTTAATGGGTATTCGTAACTCATAAACATAACTGATGCTGTCTTTGGGATCGGATTGAGGATAGGGGTGCGTTGTATTGATCGATCCATCGGCAAAACTGGAAGGAGTGGTAATACTAAACAAGTTGTCGCCAAAAAAGTCGTTGTTGGGTGTATTAAAATTATTTGAATAGGAATCTTGTGTAGCTCCCAAGCCAACTACATTCACTGAGTAAAATGTTGAGGAAGAAGGTGAATAGCTAATATTTTGTGCAACTGAATTATCAATAGCTTTGATTCGATACTTAATGATGTCTCCATCTGCTACGTTTACGTTGATCGTTGCTGTATACGTGGAGTCGGCTGTATTTACCATCGTTACATCGGACTGAGCCACACCATTAATTTGGTATTGCACCACAGCACCTTGCACACCTATATTGTCGGTGATTACAGCCTTAACCGATAATTGGGTGTCCGTATTTTTAATAAAAGATAATGGGATATGACTAATGTGAGGTGGCTTGGTATCGGGCCCTGCAGTAAATTGAAATGATGCTTGCGAGTCGCTTTGTCCTGGAATAACAATTTGTCCTGGCTTGGTTAATGTCCGGTTCAAGTTATCATTCACAGAAATATAATAGGAATAGTTGGATGGAATTGTGGTAGGAGCCGGAAGTTGAGCTGAGTATGTATTGCCCCCAGATGAAGTCATTGCGATATTATTTATCGAACCTCCGTTAACAGAATAATGCAGCATAACCGAAGCGAGGTCTATTGTATATCCTGCTGTGCCATCAGTTGCTAAATCCGCAGAAACGGTAAACGCTGAATTTGTAGTCTCCGTATTTTTTAAGGGTGCATGTACCATGTATGGAACAACCCAACCCATTTCCTTGAACATGTCTAGTACAATAGGCCCTGGATTAAGTGTGACCTGTCCATTATCCAACTGTGGACGCATCAATTTATTGACCCCACCAACTGTTGAATAAGTAGTTTCATCCAGGTGCGCTATACTGGAGCCATCTTGCCAGGTTGTTGGAGCAAACAATATTGGTTTTTGATTTGAATTATTTGAAGTAGCTATTGGAGAATTAAAGGTTACATTCCCGCTAGTGAGACTTGCTGCCATTAGAGAACTGTTGTTAGTCAGATTAAGTATTCTACCCAGAGCGCTTTCCACAAACACATCAAAAAGGGTTGGCGCTGTGGAGCCAAGCAGTCCATAACTTCCGCTGCCATTGCTGTCGCCGTAAGAATCATATATACCAAGGCCATGACCCAATTCATGAAGAACCACAGTAGTTAAATGCACTTTGCCTGAAGCCACTGGGCCACTTGGACTGAAGTCCCAATTTGAACTGCTATTGAAGCGAGCAACAATCTCATAGCCGGCACCCGTATTTGGATCTAACGTAAGGTCATTTAGATTTTTGCCCGCCATTTTTTCTGCCAATGCGGTTGGATAGTAAACATTTATTTTCAGGGCACCATCAAAATTCGCATAGAAGCTAATTGGTGCAGCCGATCCTAAAGTTTCAAAGCCGGGAGTGCTTGAAGAAAGAGGAGTCCAAATAGCAAGCACATTGATGGGCACAGGCGATTGAATCAGACTTGACCAAATATCTACAGCATTTTGAAAAGCAGTCTTTGCGTCAGCCGAAAATCCCTGATAAGTAACATTAAATGTTGCCCCGCCTTGTGTGCGTGAACTTTGATTTTTAAATCTGCTCAAATAAGCTTCAGGTGGTGCGATATAACTCGGAACATTGCGTCCGCTACTTTGGCAAACAGTGCCGCTTTTGTTTTTTAGTATTACTGTTTGTGTTGGTATAGGCTTCAGTTGCTGTGCATTTAGTGCAGAGGTTGTGAATAAAATCAAACACGCTGTGAAATAACCTAATCTTCTCATCACTTCGCTTTAGTTTAGTTTACAAATTAAAGATTTAATCTTTTTAATGTGATCCGTCTATGAAAATGACTTTGCAGAAGGTTTTTTATTTTACTTTGACCTTGTCCAAATTCTTTGCCACTTCTTCTATTTTATTCCAAACTCTCCAGATATTTTTATAACAGATCTTTTCAATTTCGCTTTCTGTATACCCTCGCTTTAACAAATGGTAAATCAAGTTTGGATACATGGATACATCTTCAAGTCCTTTCGGTAACATACCATCCACGCCATCAAAATCAGAACCAAATGCAACATGATCAATACCGATTAATTTAACAATATGATCTATATGATCGACAACTTTTTCTATGTCAACTGTTGGTACAGGGTGAGCTTTCTTGTATTGAGAAATTATTTTTTTGGCCAATGTGTCTGTTTGCTTCAGATTCTTTTCTTTCAAGAGCCTTGCAATTTGCACTCTTGATTTACTCGGATAATTGGCCACAGCAGAATCAATAAAGGCTGTGTAAAAATTAATTGCTATTACTCCGTCATTTTCTCCCAATTTTCTTATCATATCATCTGTCATATCCCTTCGTACGGAAGGCGCAAAATACCTGCAAGAAGAATGCGAAGCGATACAAGGAGCCTTTGTTAATCTCATCACCTGGTAAAATGTACTGTCATCGACATGAGAAATGTCAATCATGATACCAACCCTGTTCATCTCTGCTACCACTTTTTTACCAAATGGGCTTAGGCCATTCCATTTTGTTGTGTCTCCAGATGAATCACAAATCTGGTTGTTTCTACTATGCGTCAACGTGATGTATCGAACTCCACGATCGAAAAAGTATTTCACATTTTTCAAATCATTTCCTATCGGTGCACCATTCTCCATACCCTTGGGAAGTGAAATTTTCCCAACCTTGAAATTACTTTCTACCTCAGCCGGTGTCTTGGCAAGAGCAAACTTATCGGGCAATTTCGATGCAATTACATCCACCCAGTTTATTAATGAATCAGCATACGATTTCCCGCTATCGGAATTTTTCTGATAAGATGAAGGAACATAGATCGACATAAAAGGCGCGCTAAGGCCACCTTTTTTTGCTCTCTGAAAATCAAAGTCACCTTTTTTGGTTGATACTAACGTGTTAATACTATCCGCTGTGAATTTTATTCCCTTCAAACGCTCGGGTAAATCAACATGACCGTCAGTGATAATAAATTTATGAGCAAGTTGATTGGCAAGTATCTTCAAATCACCATCGTTCATTTTTGATCCATTTTTCTTTTGTGAAAAAACACTGAAAGAAATAGAAAACAAAATCAATGATGAGATTGTAAACTTCATGGCCTTCATCCGAACTATCTTTTTTTGTGAAAGTTAATGGATAAAGCTTAACCGATAAATGTATTTTTTGGCAAATAACTTAATATCAACTTGAGTGAAATCGTATCATCTTCAGAAGCACAAATGGCGTCACGCAATGAAGAACAAACCGGAAACTTCAATGACTTACCAAGGTTTGAAAAACGACTAAGTTATTATTGTTTTCACTAATTGCGTCAGATCATTCTCTGTGTTATAAACATTCGGGGATATTCGAATTACATCGCCTCGAAAGGAGACAGAAATTTTATTTCTTTTCAGACCTCTTTTTATTTTTTCCAAATCAGCTCCACTTGGTAATCTCACCCCAAATAGGTGATGGCCACGATGATTTTCATCCTCCACCCAAAATCCAGCGCTACGAAGTTTTTCAATTGGCTCATGAGAGATGCTCGCACAATATGTTTGAATATTTTCGGGTTTCCATCGGTTGATCTGTTTCAGGGCGGCAGTCATCATTGGCACCAAAATAAAATTACTACGTTCACCTACTTCATAACGGAGCGCTCCTGGCTGGTATTCATTTTGATATTGAACAAGTGAAGTAAAGTCTTCACTTCGTTTTCGATTTATCCAATTTTCTTCTATTGGTTTTCCATTATCGAAGTATTCACCATAGTAGGCTAAGCCTATTGCATAAGGGCCAAGTAACCATTTGTATCCTGCACAAACCAATGCATCCGGTTGAATTTTACTCGCATCAAATGGTAATGCCCCAATACTTTGTGTTCCATCGATAACCAAAAGTGCTCCTACATCTCTTGTTCTCTTCCTTATCTCAAGCAAATCAAATTTCGTTCCGTCTGCCCAGTGTACATGACCGAGAGCAACTAACCTTGTATTGCTATCAATTGCCTCTAGGATTCTTTCGTTCCAAATCCGCCCACGATCTGTTAAACTTTCCGGCGGCTTCACGGTTTTAAGTTGAGATCTATTTTCTTCGCACAAACGCGTCCATGAATAGACATTACTTGGAAATTGTTCAGCGGCTACAATTACATTATGACTGTGATCAATTTTAATATTCTTCGCTACACTTGCCAACCCGTATGAGGCAGACGCAATTGTTACAATACGCGAGGCCTCTTTAGTATTTATCAGTTTAGCAAATTCCTCTCGCAATTTTGGGGTACCTGTGAAAAAATCTCCGGCTGTTATGCTTCCTGGATCTCGTTTTCTCTTTATTCCTTCAATGCCTGCTTTTTCTACTTCCTTAAGCAATGGCGACATATAAGCGCCATTGAGATAAATCGAGCCACTGGGCAGGGAAAATTTCTTTTTCTGATTTGAAATCATGTTGATCGTTTTTCGTTATGAACGGGAAATTATAACCAAATGGAGGTTTTTTTGGTAATGGCACAAATAATTTATTTAAGTGGAAAATTGGGTTACTAAAAAGTTGCGAAAAATATTAATGCAAAAAGGCGGTTGATTATGAAGGTATCTTCAGAAAATTATAAGGGCATCGAATACATTCGGATTTCTTCTTTGCCCGGTGATCAGAAAAAATATATTTACAAATCACTCAATCACAAATTGATTATTAATATTTTGAAAGAGAACTCTCTGATGAATGATTGCCTTCAGTACCAACATTACTTAACATGGTACGAAAATATTTACAAGACAGCGGCTCAAGAAAGGATCGTTGAAGTACCCACCAATTCCCCTGTTCTAACTTTGGCTTTTAAGTAGTTCGGCCGATCAACGTTTTCTTTGCCACCTCGTATTCGTTCCAGATTTCCAATAGAATTTCAGCGGCTGGTTTTATGCTTTTAATGTATGAAGCCGCCTGGCCTATTTCCAATTCTCCTTCATCCAAATCACCTTCAAATATTCCCTTCCTTGCTCTACCCTTTCCTATTATTTTTTTTAGTTCATCCGCAGGTGAGCCTTCCCTTTCCGCCTCAGCAATCTGTTGATAAAATTTATTTTTAATTAAACGCACAGGGGTGAGTTGTTTCATCGTGAGAATAGTTTCCCCCTCACCAAGGTTTATCAATTTATTTTTGAAATTTTCATGAGCCGATGATTCTATGCTCGCCGCAAATCGTGTCCCGATCTGCACACCATCAGCACCTAACGCCTCGGCTGCCAACATAGCACGTCCACTTCCAATTCCTCCAGCTGCTAACAAAGGAATGTTCATCATATCTCTTACTAAAGGCAAAAGGCACAGTGTGGTTGTTTCTTCTCTTCCGTTGTGTCCGCCTGCTTCAAATCCTTCAGCCACAATTGCATCTACACCAGCTTCTATGCTCTTGCGGGCAAACTTCGTGTTCGAAACAACATGTACGACAGTGATTCCTTTATCCTTTAAAAATCCTGTCCATGTCATAGGATTACCTGCAGAGGTAAAAACAATCTTTACGTTCTCCTCAACTATGGTTGACATTATTTTTTCAATCTCAGGATAAAGCAACGGCACATTTACACCAAAGGAATTTGATGTTGCTGCTTGGCATTTTTGGATGTGTTCTCGCAATGTTTCCGGATGCATTGAGCCAGATCCAATGAGTCCAAGTCCCCCTGCATTACTAACCGCTGAAGCCAGCCGCCAGCCACTGCACCAAACCATTCCCGCCTGAACAATGGGATACCTGATATTAAAAAGTTTTCGAATTCTAACAGTCATATCGAAAAGTAAAAAATATAACTATGAATCACTTTACGGGGTTGATTTTCTGCCCTTTACAAATGATCATTATTTTGAAGTGCGATCGTTGTTCCTAATAGTTGTCCACAAACCATGGATTGATAAATAGACACCTAAATACCTGAAAATCAAAATATTAAATCGTAACATTCTGCTAATGTTGATAAATGTGAATTTATGTGGAAATCTTTACAGCCATTATCTAAGTGGCTGAACTTAAACATTTTAATATTTTCATTTCACGAACTTACGCGTCCGCATTTGCCTCCTGAAGGCTTGTTGTTTAATAGTCCCGGAAAAGCAATTTGATATACTATTTGCTGACATTTGACGTATAATTTTCCTACTTTGAATTCTGAAAATTATGCTAAGAAAATTTCTCCTGCTTTCATCTTTGGCCTTTCCTTATACACTATTCAGCCAAGACTTAATCAAGTTACCCGAACTTCAAAAATTAATTCACCAACCTGGTCTTGTGAAGGTGATCAATTTTTGGGCCACCTGGTGCGCACCCTGTGTAAAAGAGATACCTCTTTTTGAAAAATTGAATTATGATGATAAAAACATAAAGGTTATTCTTGTCAGCATGGATTATGATCTTGATCCGGATCCAGCGAAAGTGAAGCGTTTTATTGAACGAAAAAAAATTCTTGCCGAAGTAGTCATCCTTGCCGAAGAAAATCCAAATGATTGGATCGAGAAAATTGACAAAAATTGGACAGGTGCATTGCCGTCCACACTGGTGATTAATCCCAATTCAGGCAAAAGAAAATTTATTCAGGGCGAATTGAAAGAAGGTGATCTGGAAAAAGTAATTCAAGAAGTTTCAAAATGAAATTGAAGTCTCATTCCATCATTCTCTTGTTTCTCTTCCTTGTTTCGATGAGATGTGGAAAAAAGGAGGCAATCAACATAACTAATGATAATAAGCGCGAAGTTTTACTTCAGTATGGGAAACAGAATCCTGAAAATGAGGTTATCATTCAAACTGACCTTGGCATCATTCGCCTCAAGTTGTATGATGAAACTCCATTACATCGCGCCAATTTTATTAAGCTGATCAAAGACGGATACTATAATCAACCTGAATTTTACCGGATTGTGCAAAATTTTGTCGTGCAAGGTGGAGTTCCTATGAAAAAACTGGATTACACTATTCCTGCCGAATTCAATTCAAAATACTTCCACAAAAGAGGGGCACTTGCCATGGCCAGAACAGACGACAACAATCCTGGCAAGGAATCTTCATCAACGGAATTTTATATTGTTCACGGAAACAAATATGCCCACTGGGAATATGAGGAAGAAGAAAAAGATCTTGGCTTAGCGACAACGGCTGAACAACGCAGGCTTTACACAACTATTGGTGGCGAAATGAGGTTAGATACTCAGTATACGGTTTTTGGAGAAGTCATTGAAGGGCTTGATGTAATTGATAAAATCGCCTCAGTAAAAGTTTACA
>Ga0302322_100006416_pt1 | contig 10425 bp, 9 predicted proteins | sample Fen_T0_2_FD_203757 | JGI IMG/M metagenome (GOLD analysis project Ga0302322, IMG submission 203757) | Peat permafrost microbial communities from Stordalen Mire near Abisko, Sweden - Fen_T0_2 | ecosystem: Environmental > Terrestrial > Soil > Wetlands > Permafrost | place: Sweden: Abisko... | reverse complement strand
GCTCGTCACGTCCGCCACGCGAACCGAGCCGTCGGTCGGGGCGTGCTTGCGGATCCAGGCGAGGTCGTGGTTGCCGAACGCGGTGCCGGTCACGAGCAGGAACCCGTCCTCGGCGGCGCGGGTCACAGTCAGGTCGCACTCGATCCCGCCGCGCCGATTGAGCAGCTGCGTGTAGACGACGCTGCCGACGGGCTTGGCGACGTCGTTGGCGCAGAGCCACTGGAGCAGCGCCAGCGCCCCCGGGCCCGTCACCTCGATCTTGGCGAACGACGTCTCGTCGAACAGCCCGGCCGTCGACCGCGTGGCGATCGACTCCGCGGCGATCGCCGGGTGCCAGATCTCGCCCGCCCAGCCGCGCGGCCGGAGCGCCTCGAGCGCCGCCTCGCCGCCCCAGCGCTCGTCAGCGGCGTTGGGCTCGAACCAGTTCGGCCGCTCCCAGCCGGACTTCTCGCCGAACGACGCGCCGAGATCCGCGAGCCGCGAATACGCGGGCGAGAGTCGCAGCGGCCGGCCCGCCTGGCGCTCCTCGGCCGGGTAGTGGATGTCGTAGTAGGTCGCGTAGTTCTCGTACGAGCGGGCGAGCGTGAACGCGCGGCTCCGGTACTGCGCCCCGAACCGGCGGATGTCCATCTTCCAGAGGTCGAGCTCGGGTTCGCCGTCCACGATCCAGTTGGCCATCTCGCGGCCGATGCCGCCGGCGCCGGCGATCCCGTGGGCGGAGAATCCAGCCGCCACGAAGAACCCGCGGACTTCGCTCTCGCCCAGGATGTACTCGTTGTCCGGCGTGAAGCCCTCGGGCCCGTTGATCATCCGCGTGACCTTGGCGTCTTCCATCGCCGGGACGCGGCGGATGGCGCCCTCCATGATCGACTCGAAGCGCGGCCAGTCGGGGTCGAGCAGGCGGTGGTTGAAGTCGGGCGGGATCCCGTCGAGCGCCCAGGGCGCCGGGTTGTGCTCGTAGCCGCCCATGAGCAGGCCGCCAGTCTCCTCGCGGAAGTAGACGAGGTTGTCCGGGTCGCGGAGCTGGGGCAGGTCGCGGGTGACGCCCTCGATGGGCCCGGTGAGCAGGTACTGGTGCGCCATGGGGATCAGCGGCACGTTGACGCCCGCCAGCCGGCCGATCTCCGGGGCGTACATGCCGCCCGCGTTGACCACGACGTCCGCCTCGATCTCAACGCGCTCGCCGTCGCGCTCAACCGTGAGCCCAGTGACGCGCCCGTCCGTCACGCTGATCGCGATGACCCTGTGGTGCGGCAGGATCCGCACGCCGCGCTTGCGGGCGCCGGCCGCCATGGCGAACGCGAGGTTCGACGGGTCGAGCCAGCCGTCGGTCGGCAGCCAGACCGCGCCCAGCACCCCATCGAGGCTCATGAGCGGGAAGCGGTCCTGCGCCTGCTGCGCGCTGACCAAATCGATCGGCAGGCCAAACGTGGCGGCCCACGCCGCCTGCCTCTGGAGCTCCTCGAAACGCGCCTTGGTGCTGGCCAGGCGCAGCGAGCCCACCTCGTGCCACGAGGGGTCCACGCCCGTCTCCGCGGCGAGCCGCCGGTACAGCTCGACGCTGTACATGATCATCCGGGTGAGCGTCACCGAGCCCCGCAGCTGCCCGACGAGTCCCGCCGAGTGGAAGGTCGAACCCGACGTGAGCTCGGCCCGGTCCACGAGGACCACATCGGTCCAGCCGCGCTCGGCGAGGTGGTAGGCGATCGACGTCCCGCCGACTCCCCCTCCAATGACCACCGCCCGCGCGTGCTCCGTCACCCGACCTCCTCCTGGCCTGCGGTGCCCGGCTCCCCCGGCCGCCGCGCGATGAACAGCTCTCGGCCCCACTCGTCCGTGACGGCCTCCGTGTCGAAGCCCGCGTCGCGCAGCAGCCCGAGCCAGGTCGCCTCGGGGAACAACCCCTCGACATGCCGGTCGTGCACGACGCGGGTCGTCCCGTCGTCGAGTCGCACCATGATGGCGAAGTCCGTGACGAACGTGGTGTCGTCGGGATCCGGGTCGAACGTCCACTCCAGGTATCGGAGGGCCCGACCGTCGCCGTCGTGACCGCCGTTCTCCGTGGATGGCGTCCACGTCTCGCGGACCGCGTCCGGGACGAAGACGGCCGCGCCGCCCGGTCGCACGTGCGCGAAGGCCGTCTCGACAGCAGCCCGCAGGTCGTCCGCAGATGTCATGTACTGGACGGCGTCGTGGACGAGCACGGCGTCGAAGGCGCGCCCGAGCCGCAGGGTCCGCATGTCGCCGCGGACGTGCTCACTCGCGGGGTTGAGCTTGCGGCTCTGCCGAAGCATGGGCTCGGAGAGGTCCGTCAGCGTGAGACGGAGCGTGCCGTGCAGGTGCGAGGCCAGGTTCCCGCCGCCGCACCCGAGCTCGAGTAGCGTGTCCAGGGGCCCTTCCACGGCGCCCCGCAGGAGCCGCAGCACGAGCGCCGCCTCCTCACGGGCCTCCTCCGGGGCTGTCAGCAGGTGGTACCAGTCGGCAAGGACGTCGTAGAGCACATTGTCAACAGGCTCGCTCACCCGCCCTCGACCTCGCGCAGGGCGTGCTCGAAGCGCACCGTGGCCGTATTGGCGAGCAGCCGGTCGAAGTGCTCCGCGGCGTACGCCCGAAAGTCCACCTCGAGCGTGCTGATCCCCTCCTGGAGGACGGCCCACATCGCCTCGCGGAAGTCGCTGATCACCCGGAACAGGACGAGCCGCGCGAGGCGGTCGGCGCGCGGGTGCGGCTCGAGGTCATACGCGGCGAGGAACGCAGCGTCCTCGTCGGGCGTGAGGTCGTTGTTGATGCTGAAGTTGCCGAGGTCGAAGAAGGGGTCGCCCATCCCCGCGTACTCCCAGTCGACGATGCGCATCCGCTGTCCGTCGTCGATCAGGTTCCCCGGCAGGAAGTCGTTGTGGCACGGTCGCATCTCGAGCGGGTTCGTGAGGAGCGCGAGCTCCACGCGTCGGCCGATCGCCTGCGCCAGCTCGAACTCGGGCGGGATGGGGACGCCGTTGTCGCGCGCCAGCGCCCGGTACGCCTCCACGATCCGCAGCGGCACGAAGAGCCCGGGGATCGCCGGACCCTCATGGAATCGCCGAACGCTGTCGGCGATGCGCTCGAGCACGTGCGGCGCGTGGACGTCGAGCTCCGCCATTGGCGTGCCCTCGATGAACTTGGTGACGAGGTACCCCTCGGGGCGCAGGAACGCGAGGACCTCGGCGCCCACGCCGACGCCTGCCGCAGCCACCGTTGCGGCGTGCTCGACCTCTCGGCTGATCCCCAGCAGGTGCGTGTCGTTGCCGCCCAGCCGGATGACGAACCGCTCGCGCTGTCCGGCCATGTCGATGCGGTAGTTGCGGTTGGTGATGCCGCCGGTGAGCGCGACCAGCGTCAGCTCCCTGCCGGCGAGCTCCGGCACGCGCTGCATCGCCCCGACCAGCTCGTCGCGGAGCTCGCCGTGGAGGATGTCGGCCGTGTCGTCGCTCATGCGCGCCTCCCCGGATGTGCGCGGGCGGGACGACGGAGGATCCGCCGCCCCGCCCGGGGTTGTCTCGCTGCTGCGGCCCGGTCTAGCCGATGACGGCCTCGCCGGTCACTGCGTCGGCCTCGACACTCGTGCCGACGGCATCGATCTTCGCGCCAACCGCGTAGACGACGACGCCGGCCACGATCAGGATGCCCAGCGTCGACTCGAAGATCGGGATCGCCGGCAGCCACGCGAGCGTGCTGCCGAAGAACGACAGGCCATTGATGAGCGGGTTCGTGAAGTCGCGGAAGGCGGCGAAGTTGCCGAACCAGTCGGGTGCGTTCCACAGGGCGAAGTTGATGATCATCACGCCGCCCCAGAGGAGGGCGAAGAGGTTGATGATCGTGCCCCAGCCGCCCAGGCTGAACCACGCCTTGCCATGCGGCCAGCCCTTGGTGCGCGCCAGGAAGACGCCCAGGTTGCACAGGAAGTAGCTGATGTAGATCAGGCCGGTGGCGCCACCCGCCAGCAGGAACGGGCTGTCGGTCACGAGCAGCGGCACGCCAGCGAGGACGCCCACCGCGATCGCGGCGTTGGCGGGGGTCTTGAAGCCCGGGCTGACATGGCCCCAGACCGAGCCGAGGGGAAGGCGGCGGTCGCGACCCATCGAGAACATCAGCCGGGTCGTGGCGCCCTGAATGGCGAGGGTGCACACGGACACGGCCACGAAGATGACCCACAGGTAGGCGCCGCCGACCACGTCGCCGAGGTTCGTCTTGATCGCCGTGGCGATCGGCGTGGCGTCGGTGAGGGCAGCGGTCATGTCCTGCGTCGAGAGGATGATCGCCAGCAGGAAGATGGCGCCGATCACACCCGAGATCCAGATGGCGGACAGGATGCCGCGCGGGGCCTGCTTGCTCGCGCCGATCGTCTCCTCGCCGAAGGTGCCCGCGGTGTCGAACCCGAAGACCACGAACAGCGACATGAACATGCCGACGAGGAACAGGGGCAGATAGCTGCCGCCCGTGGCCGTCGCCTCGTTGCCCGCAGTCGTGGTCAGCACCGACAGAGGCTGGTTCGTGTGGAGCACCAGCAGGATGAGCGCGAAGACGAGCATCCCGAGGATCTCCGCCCCCACGCCGATGTTGTTGATGATCGAGAGCAGCCGGACGCCGAACGCGTTGATGATCGTGGTCACGACGAGCGTGATGAGCGCCACGCCGACCTGCATGTTGGTGAACAGGAACGGCTGCTTGGTGAGGTCCTGGCCGAGGATGCTGCCCAGGACCAGCGGGACGGTGATCGCGACGGCGGTGGTCGTCAGCACGCCGGCCCAGAAGTAGATCCAGCCGGTGAACCAGCCCAGCGTCTTGTTTGAGAGACGCTTGGACCACTGGTAGATGGAGCCAGCGATCGGGAAGTGGCTCGAGAGCTCGGCGAAGTTCAGGGCGACGAACGTCTGGCCCAGGATGACGATGGGCCAGCTCCAGAAGAACGCGGGCCCAGCGACCCCCAGGCCCAGCGCGATCAGCGTGAATGTGCCCGTGGAGACGCTGATGTAGCTGAACGCCACGGCGAAGTTGGACAGGAACCCGAGCGATCGCTGGAGCTCGGGCTTGATGCCCAGCGACCGTAGGTGCGCATCGTCCTGCGCGGCCTGATCAAGGTGCGGGGAATCGGCCACGTGCGAAGACCCTCCTCACGGGCGCCCCTGGGACACAGGGCGCTCGATCCAGCCACGAATCCATCACCGGGATCGCCTGCTCTCCCTCGCAGACTTGCGCGGATGGTGGGGCTCGGGGTGCGCGGAGTCAACAGGGTTGCGGTGCGGTCGCGCTGGGCGGTCCTCACTCGCCGCCCTCAGTCGCCTCGGACTCAACTTCGAGCATCGTTGAGCGCGCCGCGAGGACCGAACGTCGGGTTGCGGGCGGGCGCCCCGGCCGTCGCTCAGCCGAGCCCGTCAGGCCAGCGGCTCGAACGCTCCCGGGTAGCGGACGGTGCCGCGGAGACCGTCGTCCCACGCGGGCAGGAGCCGGGCCATCCACGCGGCGTCCGGCCATGCCTGCGCGGGCGGCTCGAGACCCACAGAGCGCGCGGCGACAAAGCCGAAGCGCGGGTAGTACGACGCGTGCCCGAGGAGCACCACAGCGGGCGCACCGCGGGCCATCGCAAGGCTCAAGGCGGCGGTGACGAGCGCGCTGCCAACGCCGCGGTACTGGACGGCCGGGAGGACCGCCACCGGCCCCAGGGCCAGCACCTCGCCCAGGGTTCCGCCGGCGTCATCCTCCACCGGGCACGGGGACAGCAGGAGGTGGCCGACGATGTCGCCGGCCCGATCGACCGCCACGATCGACTGCCAGCCCGCTGGACTGACCCGCCGGATCTCGTCGACGATGTCCGCCTCCTCGGGACCCGGGAAGGCGGCCTCGTTGACACGCCGGACCCCCGGCTCGTCACCGGAGGTCTCGAGGCGAATCGTGATGGGGAGCGGCTCCGGCCCCTCGGCCGCGAAGACGCCGCCGGGGCCGGACACGCGGGTCAGCCGGCGGTCGCGGCCTTGACGGCCGCGGGGATCGGCCGGGACACGGCGACGGGCTCGACGTACTTCGCCACCAGGTCTGCGGTGCCGGGCACCTTGAGCTGGTCGAACAGGAACGCCATCTTGGCGCCCTGCGAGGCGAGGACATCGTCCTTGGTCTCCAGATCCCAGATCGCGCGCTTGAACGGCCCAATCGCCTTCTTGCGCGTGGTGTAGAGGAACTGGTCCTCGGTCTGGCCGTCCTTGCGCTCGTCGGCGGCATTGATCTGCAGCCAGGCGTAGATCTCGTCCATCAGCGCCTTGGGGAAGGCCGGGTGGTCGTACATCGAGTTCTGGAAGCCGGTCGCGAGGTGGATCTCGGCGGTCTCAACTGTCGGGAACCGGTGGAAGAGCTCGTCCGGGAGCGTGGACGCACCGTGCTGGACGGCGCCGGCCAGCCCGTAGGACCGGGCCACCTCGCCCAGCGCGCGGAGCACCTCGAAGTCGAGCTTGACCTCGGCGACGCCGCCGCCCGGGAGCGGGATGCCGCCGTGGCTCGTGCCGGTCTGCACGCTGACCTTGGAGACGCCCTTGGCGCCTGGAGCCAGCTTTGCGAGGACTGCGTTGTACCCGTCGAGGTATGCCTTGAGCTCCTCGACCGTCGAGTTCGCCTTGCCGACCTCGCCGATCTCGCCGCCGACGCTGACGGTCACGCCGTCAGTCTCGAGGCCCCGGATCAGGGCTGTGAGCTCGGCGGCGCGGGTGTAGTTCTCCTTCTGCTCGGCATCGAGGTTGGGCTGGGAGAGGTCCACGAGGGTTGAGCTGTCGATGTCGATGTTGCGGTAGCCCGCGTCGATCGCGAGCTTGCACGCCTTGCGGATCTCCTCGGTCATCGCCTCGGGATCGGCCGCGTACTTCTTGGCGTTGAACTGGTAGTGGTCGCCCTGGATGAACACCGGGCCCACATGGCCGGCCGCGATGGCGCCCGCGAGGACGCTGGTCGCGAAGTCCTGCGGCCGCTGGAACGTGTAGGTCTGCTCGCTGCGGGCGATCTCGAAGATGATCGCGCCGACCTCCTTCTCCTTCGCGACGGAGAGGAACGTGCGGGCCATGTCGAACGTCTGGGCGCGGAGGTTGACCGCCGGGACGGTGAAACCCGCGACATCGCCGCGGCTGCGGGCCATGTACAGGCCCTGGATGCTGGCGGAACGGGCGCCCAGCGCCTGGCTGGCCTCCCAGACGAGCCAGCGAGTGGCCTCGGCGGTCGGCTCGTCCGTGGTGAACGCCGCCGTCCAGGCCAGGTCCTTGATCGCGTCTGCGCGGAACTTCGCCTCGTCGTCGATGACGAGCCGGTCGCCCTCGACGTGGGCGGCGCCGGCCATCGTGGCCAGCAGGTCGGCGATGGAGGTGGCGACGTGGGGCATGTGGGTCGGTTCTCCTGTTGCGTGCGCACCGGATGGTACCGGCCGACGGCGTGGCGTACACGATTTCACGTCCCGGCCCTCCGGGGGCACTGCGAGCATGCCCGGTGGCACCGCCGGACGAATGGGCGGAACGGCGTGCCGCTCGCGGGCGATGCTGCGCGGTGCGGGGGCCAGTTGGGCCCCGACCACGGGCCGGTTGGACGGGCGAGCCGTGCGGCCGGGGCGGGGCGAGGAGAACTGCTCCGGGGCGGCGGACGGCGCGATGGCCCGCCGGTTGCACCCTGGGCTCATGATGCGGGAATGCGCCGGCTTGTCCCAGCCGGCCGTCTGGAGGGTGATCCGTGGACGACCCGGCGCGGCCCAATCCGGCCTCTGGCCAAGCTTCCAGTGCGGACGCCGGCCTGCTATCGGGACCCGGAAGCCTCGCGGATCCCCGTGCGATCTCGATCCTCACGACTGAGCACTTCGGCCTCCAGACGGCGCGTTCCCTCGTCTACAACGAGGCGTTTGCTCGGTCCGGGATGTTCTTGACCTTCGTCTCGGCGACGCTGGTCGCACTGGGGTTCGTTGCCCAGGGCAAGGCGTTCGGCCCCGCCGTCCCGCTGGTTGGCGGCGTGCTGTTAGCGGTGGACCTGTTCCTCGGCGTCGCGACCCTGGGTCGGATCGTCTCGGCAACGACCGAGGAGATCGCAGCGCTCCAGGGCATGGCGCGGCTGCGCCACGCCTACGTCGAGCTTGTCCCAGGGGTCGAGCCCTACCTGAGCACGGCCTACCACGATGACTTCGCGAGCGTCATGTCCGCGTACGGCTCGCGGGCCGGGGGCGCGCGCTCCGCGCAATCGGCTGTCCACGGCTTGACCACGGCTGGCGGCATGGTGTCGGTCATCGACTCGGTGATCGCCGGCGCTCTTGTCGGCGTTGTTGCTGCGGGCCTCGGGGCCGATCTCACCTTCGCGGCCCTCATGGGGCTGGGCGCAGGGATCGTGATGATGGGCGTGCTGGTCGGAGCCACCATTCGGGCCTTCGCGGCCCAAGAGCGCAATCTGGAGGTTCGGTTCCGGCCGACTCTCCCCGCGGCCTGAGCTAGATGCCGGGCTTGGTCACCATCAGGATCACGATCAGGACGATCAGGAGCGTGAGGAACATCCCGCCTCGGGCGAGCTTGCCGCCGAGCGCCACGATCTCGGGCGGCGGGCCTTTCGGCATCTCGCCGGGCTGCGGGGCGGGCGGCGGCGTCTTGGTCAGCTCGACCATCTTCGCGGCATTGGGCGCCTGGACGGCGAAGGCGAACACGATCGCGACGGCGTAGAGGACCAGCCCGCCGACGAGCCACCGCGAGGCTGGCTGGGTGAGGTCGAACCCGGCGAGGAAGATCAGGGCGACGCCGGTGATCCCCTGGACGACGGCGCCCGGCAGCACGACCTTGCGCTCGATCGCGTCGCTGACCACCGCCGCGAAGTGCCCGTGGCCCGGCATGCGCCGGGTCTCATTGGCGATGAAGGTGAACGCGATCGACGGGCCGAACACGAAGATCGCGCCCAGCACGTGGAGCACCAGGAACAACTGCAGCATGCGTCCTCTCCCCGGCTCGTCCACGACCTGCGGGACGCAGGGCTCAGGCGGGGACGCGCCGCGCGCACTGTACGGGCAGATGGCCCCCGCCCGTCAAGCCCCTGCTGCGCCCGATGAGATGGCAGCCGCGCGCCGCGCCTGTTCCCGCTCGAAGCTGATGGGTCGCTGCCCAATCCGCCCGGCGAGCTCCGCGACCACGCCCCACGCGAAGTGGTCGTACTTGGCGGTCTTCCCGTTCCACGTGGCGAGGGCCGCCGGGGCCGGGCGCTGCACATGGCCGCCGGGGTCTCGAGCAGCCGGGCGCAGGTAGTGGGCGATCCTGACGCGCGGGCCGTCGTCCAGCAGCAGGACCACGCCGAGTCGCGCCAGCTCGTCGTCGATGGCGCTGACGGGCGGCAGCGAGAGCCGGCCCAGCACGTCCTCGAGCGTCGACCCACCGGCGGTCGCGACCAGCGAGTACCCGGCGGTCAGCGCGCGGATCGCGAGGTGCGCGGCCTCTCCCCACGTTCGTGCGTCGCCGGGCTCCAGGTCGGCAACCATCACCGCGCCTTGTGTGCCCGGCAGCGTTGGCCCGGACGACCGCCAGCCCAGCTCGCCGGCCTGCGGCATCCACGCGAAGTCCTCGTCCGCGCCCGCCAGGTGCACGACCGGCACGGCGCCCGAGACGAGGGGCAGAAGCGCGTCGCGCACCGCCCGCCGCGTCTCCCCTGCCCCGCCGGCGACGACGACTGGGATCCCGCCCTCGACAGTCAGCCACAGCAGCGCGGCCAGCTCGGCGTCGAGCACGCGATCCCGCACGAGGGCGAGCAGCGCTGCCGGCGGCGCAAGAACAGGCGCAGGCGCGGGGTCGGTCACCCAGCCAGCCTACCGCCGCGGCGAGTACGCTGCCCGTGTCCGCCATCCGCAGCCCCGGAGGTCATCCCGTGTCCATCGACCGCATCGACCCAGGCCAGCGGTTCTCGTCCGCGGTCGTCCACGGCGGCCTCGTCTACCTCGCAGGGCACGTCGCCCACACCGCCGACGCGAGCGTCCGCGAGCAGACCGCCGAGATCCTCGCGTCCATCGACCAGCACCTCGCCGAGGCGGGCACGGACAAGTCGAGGCTGCTCTCCGTCCAGATCTGGCTCGCCGACATCAGCACCTTCGACGAGATGAACCTCGCGTGGGACGCCTGGGTCGACAAGGCGAACCTCCCCGTCCGGGCCACCGTCGAGGCGAAGCTGGCAGCGCCCGCCTACAAGGTGGAGATCGCCGGGATCGCCACCCTCTGATGCCCGCCGAGGTCCGCCCGCTCACCGTCGACCTCTGGCCCGCCCTCGCCGAGCTGTTCTCGTCCGGCGGCGACCCGAAGTGGTGCTGGTGCCAGTACTGGCGAAAGCCCGGCTCGAACTGGTCGAACACGACCGCCGACGAGAACCGCGACGACCTGCGTGCCATCCTCGATCGGGATGGGCCCGCGC